>WNGH01000024.1_pt1 | contig 164256 bp, 155 predicted proteins | sample 5400631 | NCBI WGS metagenome assembly WNGH01 (sample SAMN13153373, study PRJNA577476) | soil metagenome | isolation source: 115 cm soil or saprolite under Garry oak tree replicate 1 | place: USA:California | collected 2016-06-15
TCCGGATGAAGAAGGAATCCGCGGGCGTGATCGCGGCGCGCAACGCGTCCCGTGGCGTCTCCGCGTTCAAGGGCCGAGCCGTGATGACCTCGACGGGCACGTCCCGCGATTCAATCGTCCTTGTTTCAAGGTTGCCACGTCGACGGCGATGCCGCGTCGGACCGGTTCAAGAGAGCCGTGATCCACACTTGCCGCAGAAGACATCTTCCGCATCAACCGCCGCGCCGCAAGTCGGGCATGCGTACTCGATTCGAAGACCGCACCGACCACAGAAACGGTCCTCGGCTGCGAGGGAAGCGCCGCAGGACGGACACGCGGATTCGGCCGACGTCGCGGCGGACTTCGCGGCGCAATCCGAGCACAGGATGACCGTGACCCCGAGGCGGACGACGGGTTTCCACGTCGCCGTTCGATGACCGCAGTCCATGCACCGCCGTTCGCGCGAGTCGCCCGCCTCGACGATCAACAGGTCCGGACGTTCCGCTGGAGACGGAACCGCGGCAGGCTCAGAGGTAGGTTCAGCGTTCGGGGGGAGGTCCACGGCGCGTCCCATCGGACGCTCGCAGGGAAAAAGTTTGCCTTACAAGGCTTCCTTCGAGATAACGACGCTCTTGACCCGCGGAGCGACCTCCGGGGTGTCCTGTTCGAGGTACGTGAGGTAGCCGGACCCGACGTTGAAGTGGACGACGGAGACCTTCTTCTCCAGATCCACGATCGACTTTCCCGACTTCCTCATAACGTCAATCCTCTCAGGGGAATCGACGTCCGACGGACGGCTTAAAGGGTGTGCGTCAATAGTCACTATCGATAAGCGTAATGCGGGAGGGACGCGCGAGTCCCGCGTGGCCGCGGTCCCGGGCGACATTGCGGCAAACCTATAAGGCGGACGGGGGCGCAAATAATACCTGAGGACGTGGAGGAGAAATGATTACCGTCCGAAAGCTCGCGGACGCCATTGAGAAGCGACTCGGCGGCACGAGCACGGAGGCCATGGCGGAGGCCCGCGTTGTGATGAGCTACTTCGGGTTCCGCAGCGTGATTATCGACAACGCGATCGAACCGCCGGACCGCAAGGTCTTCTACGCGCTCCACGACGCCGGCATGCTGCAGAGCTTCTGGGAGACGGTCCCGCTCCTCGACGGCCGGAACTGGCGGATCTTCTACTGGTCCCTGAACGAGGCGGACCTGGACCGCATCCTGGCTGAGCACGCGGCGCCGGACGAGCCCCCGCTGTACAAGACTCTCCCCGACGAAGCCTGGAAGAAGGGCGCGCCGGCCGCGTGACTCAGTCCGGCCACGCTTGCGCCCCGACGAGGGGCACGAACGCGCATGGCGTGCTCTCCCGGATCCGGAGCGACCCGTCCGGCATGCGCGTTGCGATGATGAGGACCTGCCCGTGCCTCGAGCCACCGACGGGGGCGACGATCCGTCCTCCCGGGGCGAGCTGCGCCGGCCAGGCATCCGGGATCCTGGGCGCGCCCGCGGTCGCGAGGATGCACGCATACGGGGCCCGTTCCGGATACCCGAGGCTGCCATCTCCCACGATGACCGTCACTTCACTGAGGCCAACCTGCTCCAGGTTCAACCGCCCGCGCTCCGCGACGGCCGCAATCCGTTCGATCGTGACGACGTTCGTAGGCCCCACGAGCCGCGAGACGAGCGCGGCGTGGTAGCCCGATCCGGTTCCGATCTCGAGCACCCGCTCGCCCGGTTGCAACCGGGCCTCCTGGAGCATGATCGCGATCATCGACGGCGCGGAAATCGTCTGTCCCATCCCAATCGGTAGTGGCACGTCCGCGTAGGCGTCCGCGCGCTCCTCTGCCGGCACGAAGGCCTCCCTCGGGACCTCCGCGAACGCCTCCCGCACGCGCGGGTCATTGACATACCGCGAACGGACGAGCCGATCCACCATCCGCCGCCGCTCCGCCGCGAAGTCGGGCCCCCGCCCCATGGTCAGCCCAGGGCCGGCACGCGCCATAAAACGTTCGGCTACGCCGGCACGAGGAGGGCAATCAGCGCCGTCGTCAGGGCGAGGGTCACGATCGTCACCGGCAGGCCGGCCTTCACAAACTGCTTCATGGAGACGTTCACGCCGTCCCGCGCCGCGATCTGAACGACGATCACGTTGCACGCCGCTCCGAGGATCGTCGCGTTCCCCGCCAGCGTCGAGCTCGCGGCGAGGGCGAGCCAGAGCTGCGTCGATCCACCGGCGCCTTGGACGACCTCGGCGAGCAGGAGGACGGCGGGGACGTTGCTGATGAGATTCGAAAGGAGGGCCGAGAGGCCCGTGAGCCACACGAGTCCACCGGACGCACCGCCAAACGCCAACGTGAAGCCGTTCTGGATCGCCGCGGACAGCCCGGACGAGCGAACGCCGGCGAGGACAACGAACAATCCGACGAAAAACAGGATGATGCTCCAGTCGACCTTGGAGACGAGCGCCCGCGGCGTCGTGGTCGTCACGAAGGGGAGGAAGAAGAGCACGAACGATCCGCCGGCCAGCGCGATGAGCGGGAGCCAAGCGGGGGTCGAGGCGAAGAACGCCGCCGCGACCGCGATCGTGATCCCGAGGGTCAGGCCGAGGCCGTTCCGCTGGATGTGCACCGGTGGCAGGGCGACCGCGCGGGTGAGCGGCGCGCGGAGATCCTTCCGGAACACGAGCCAGACGAGCCCGATCGCCACCGCGAGGGAGGCGGCCATGGCCGGGAGCAGGTACGCCGTGAACGTGAGGAACGGGATTCCCGACTGGATTGCGATGAAGGCGTTCTGCGGGTTGCCGACTTCCGTCGCGACGCTTCCGATGTTCGCGGCAATCGCGACCGCGACCAGGTAGGGCACCGGATTCACGCGGAGCGCTCGGGCCCCGCGCACCACGACGGGGGTCATGAGCAGCGCGATCGTGTCGTTCAGGACCAACGCCGAGAGCCCGGCGGTCACGACCATGAGCCAGACGAGGAACGAGACCTGGCTCTTCGCCCGCGACGCGATGCGCGAGGAGACGAGGTCGAAGAAGCCGCACACGTCGAGGCCGGAAACGAGGACCATCATGCCGACCAGGAGCAAGATGACGTCGAGGTTCACGGCGGCGAGGGCTTCCCCGGGCGTCAATACGCCGAAGACGAGCATCAGCGCGCCGCCGAACATCGCGACCGCGGGCCGCTCGAGCGGGAACCGACCGATGTTCCGGAGTGAGATCAGGACGTATGTGAGGAGAAAGACTCCCGTCGCCGCAACGAGGGCGAACGACGCCACGGGAGCCGAGGATGGGCTTCGTCGCTATGGAACTTTCCTCGAAGAAAATGGTTCGACCGTTTTCCCACTACGCTTAAATACCGTTACTCAATTCGCCGCATTCTCGGGACCTCCGAACCGGCTTCGCGGGGGGGACCGGGTCGTCTGTATACGATAGGAGAGAAACCCGAATGGACCTGCGCAACCGCCGCGGATTCGGCGCGCTCGTCGTGCTCCTGGCCGTGTTGCTGGGGGCCATCGCGCTGCCGATGCTCACCCTCGGAGCGAGCAACCAGATCACCGGGGTCGTGTCCGACTCTATCAGCGGCTCGCCCGTCTCTGGCGCCCTGGTGACGCTGACGGATGCGAATGGCTACTATCCTCCCCAGAAGGCCACGACTGGCGGCGACGGCGTCTACGCGTTCAGCCCGGGATCCGGGTCGTACACGCTGATGGCAAGTGCGTCGGGCTACTTCGCGAAGGGGGCTGGGCCGATCCGCTTCGACGGCCAGTCCACGGTGAGCCAAAACTTCAGTCTCGACCCCACTCCGCCGCTGAACAAGGTCGCCCAGCTCACGGTCGTGAATGACCTCACGAGCACGCCAATTAGCGGCGCGGTCGTGGAGGCGTACTACGCCCCCGCCTTGCAGGTCGTGGCGAGCGGGACATCGTCGGTCACGGGCCAAGTGAACCTCACCCTGTTCACGGCCACGTTCGAACTTCGGACGAACGCGACCGGTTTCATCACGAACGTCGTCGCACTCGACACGTCGTCGACGACGACCCTGACGATTCGCCTTCAAATTGGCAACATCGTCCAGGGACACGCCAGGAGCACGAGCGGTAACTTCCTAAGTGATGGGCTCGTCGGCTTCCTTTATGATCCGAATACGGCCACGGCGAAGTCCTCCCCGTTCAAGGTCATCCGCGCGGCAGTCACGGGGAGTTTCTACCAGTTCCATGTGCCGGCCGGCGTCACCTACGACATGGTGATCGATGCGAACGGCTACCGGGCCTACACGACGACGGTCACGACGATCGCAGGCACGCTGACGCGGGACGCGACGCTCGCGGTCTCCGACCCCGAAAAGTACGCGACAACGATCGTGTACGGGTCGAACGACTGGAGTAACCTCACGATCTACCGGAACACCACGTTGAACCCGGACAGCAACCTCACGACGCTGAATCCGCGCGGCCTCCGGGACCTCCGGCTCCAGATCGACTACAGCCTGGGGAACGCCAATGGCGTGATCGACGGCACGGAGGCGACGACGTTCCACAATTGGCTCGTCGCAAACGGTCCGTTCTACGTCACGACGGACGGCAACTTCACGACGAACGGAAAGTCGTACCTCTCCAGCGCCGTTTCGTACTCCGTGAACGTTGCCGGACTCACCACGCCCGGGAGCAAAGTCTGGATCAACACGTCCGCGACGTACGCCCTCAAGCAAGCGCCGCCCTACGTCGCGTTGCGGGCGAAGACCTACAGTGTCAACCTCACGTTGCTCGCGGACAGGAACATCTCCGTGCTCCAGGACTACGTCTATACGATCGCGTTCCCGCGGGCGTATGAACTGAACACCTCGTCCATCGTGCCGTCGGCGCCCGTCGAGATCGAGGCCTTCGCTCCGGCGGTCATCAACCCGGGTGTGACCAGCCTCACCCCCCAGATTCGGATGAGCGTGACGCAATCCCTGACAGGAACCGCGCGCGCGAGGGTCGTCGCTCCCGCCGGGAAGTTCTTCGTGCAGAACGCCACGGACTCGAACTACCAGGCGTTCGTTGCCGCGAACGCGTCGCTGACCTTCAGCGCCGAGACGACGACGGACCCGAACGACCACGTCACGGACGCGAACTTCACGTGGCGCTTCACGCCGTCCGCAACGGGCTACGGGATCCGGCCGGTCTACACGTACACGCAGCACGGCCAGTTCCTCGTGAACCTGACCGTCCGCGAGACGGGCGGCAACCTCACCTACCGCACGATCACGATCTGGGCGGACGACCAGGTGCCCGTCGCGAGCATCCGGACGAACCGGACCGGGAGCACGTCGGCGAATGGCCTCACGCTCAAGGTGGACGAAGGGATCCAAGTGCGGTTCGACGGCGGGCTGTCCACGGACCTCGCCTATCCGGGGAAGACCAACCCCATCCCGAACTCCGGGTATTCGTGGGACTTCAACGGCGACCACATCGCCGATGCCACGGGCCGGATCCAGAACTACACGTTCCCGAAACCCGGCCAGTTCAAGGTCAACCTAACCGTCACGGATAGCGTCGGCTGGAAGTCGACGAACGCGACGATGACCGCGATCGTGAACGACACGAAGGCCCCCGTGCCCGGGTTCGACATCCTGGACCCGTCGAAGGACTGGGGGACGATCACGAGCCCGACGGAACTTAAGACGTACGCCTTCAACGCGTCGAAGACGACGGACGACTACAGCAAGGTGACGTACAACGCGACCCCGGGACTGAACTTCACGTGGAAAGTGCCCGGTCCGATCGTCGGGCTCACGGGGACGAATCACACCTTCTACGGCATCAACATCACGTTCGCGTGGAAGGAGTGGAACGTCAGCTACAGCGTGTTGCTTTCCGTGAAGGATACCGGGTTCGGCTCGGGCAAGCCGAACACCGGCAACGCGACCCGCTCGATCCAAGTACAGATCGATGTCTCGCTCCACGCGGACCTGAGCATCGTCGCGGGCACGATGAAAGTGAACCCGCCGGATCCCGAGGAGGGCGCACCAATCACCGTCACGGTGAACGTCACGAACAAGGCGAACCGTGCGCGAGCCGGCAACGTGACGACGCAGCTCCTCGCGATCACGAACGGCGTGACGACCATCGTCACGAGCCAGGCGGACTGGCTCGACAAGAACGGGAACCCCAAGCCGAACCAAACCATCGCCGCCGGAGAGACGGTGCATCTCGTCTTCCACGGGCAGCTCTACGGCCAAGGGAACAAGACCCTCCAGGTGTACGTCGCCGACTCGACGGAACCGTACACGTGGGTCACCTCGGAGAACCGCGCATCGGTCACGGTCAACGTCCGGCAACCCGCTTGGCAGCCGTACGCGATCGCGGCCAGCGTGATCGGCGTGATCGTCCTCTTCGTCTTCGGCGTGTACGCGAGGCGCAAGATCAAGGCGGGCGAGTGGCGGCCGCTCCGCGGACGGCGTCAGAAAGGCGGAGAAGAGAAGGAGAAGCCCCGCAAGGAAGTCAAGGAAGAGAAGAAGCGGCTCTAGCGTTCCGCCCGTTCGATTCCGCGGGAGGCCCGCGCCGCTACATCTCCTTCGGAGCCTTGAGTCCAAGGCACTCGAGCGCGTTGTGCAACACGACGCGGGATGCGTCGACGAGAGCGAGGCGTGCATCGCGCAGTCCCGTAGGCTCCGCGGTCAAGACCGGACAGTCGCGGTAGAACTGATTGAACTGCGCCGCGAAGTCCGCCGCGAACGACGCAATCGCGTGGACGCGGCGCCCGTCGGCGGCCTCGCGGACGCTCGATGGGAACTTCGCGATCCACCGGAGGAGCCGCTGTTCCTGCGGGTGTACGAGACGGCGCGATTCCGCCGTGCGGGGGCCGGCGGCCTTCGCGAGGATGCTGCAGGCCCTCGCGTGCGCGTACTGGAGGAAGGGGGCCGAGTTGCCCTCGAAGTTCAGCGCCTCCTCCCACCGGAACGTAATCGCTTTCTCGGCCTGCACCTTGGCCATGTTGTACCGGACGGCTGCGACGCCGATGACCTCGGCGATCTCTCGCTTCCGCGCCTCCGACAAATCCTCGCGGCGCTTCGCCACCTCCTCGTAGGCGCGGTCGAGGGCCTCGTCGAGGAGGTCATCGAGGTTCACGACGCGCCCTTTGCGCGTCGACATGCGGCCCTCCGGAAGCGTCACGAACGCGTAGAAGATCGTCTCCGGCGCCCAGTCGATCCCCATGAGCTGGAAGGCGGCCTTGAGCCGCTGGAACGTGAGCTTGTGGTCCTCGCCGAGAACGTCGATCGCGATGTCGCATCGGGCCATCTTGTCCAGATGATACGCGATGTCGCGCGTCGTGTACAACGACGTGCCGTCGCGCCGAACGAAGACGTACTTCGCCGCATCGCCTTCGAGGCCGAACGAGCTCAGGTCGAGGTACCGCGCGCCGTCCTCCTCGTGGCTCATCGGCATCAGGCGCGCGATGACCTCCTGGACGGACCCGTCCAGAATGGCGTCGCTCTCCCAGAAGAACGAGTCGAACGTCACGTCCATCCGACGGAGCGTGTCGAGGAGTGCGGCGAGGACGGCTTCCCCCACCTCGCGGATGGCTTTCGTGAGCGCGACGTCGCCCCCTTCGAACCGTTGCGTCAGGCCCTCGATCTCTCGCTTCAGCGACTCGTCTTTCTCGAGCATCGCGCTCGCCTTCTGATACAGCGCGACGTAGCGGTATTCGATCCGGAGCTCCGCCTCGCCGGCCTCTGTCGGGAGGTGCTGGACGGCCCAGTAGAGGAGGACCATCTGGCGGCCGATGTCGTTCACCAGGTACTCGCTCGTGACGCGGTAGCCGGCGAGCCGCATCAGCCGGACGAGCGCGTCGCCCAGGAACGGGTTGCGCGCGCGCCCGACGTGCATCGGGCCCGTGGGGTTCGTGCTCGTGTGCTCCAGCAAGATGCGTTCCTTGCGTTGCGGCGATGCGCCGTACCGTTCGTGCATCGAGCGCACGGATGCAAGGACGAGGTCCGCGAACGCCGCGGACTCGACTTGGAAGTTGACGTAGGATCCATCGGCCTGCAACGGGAGGAAGGGCGGAGGGACCCGCGCGCGTGCCGCGCGGGCGGCGATGCTCGCGGGGCTCGATTTCAGTTCCTTCGCCCACGGGTGGGCGGCGAGGGCGAATAGGCCGCGGTCCTCGGGGGCCTCCTGGAGAACGGCCGCGGTGGAAACGCCGAGGTCGGATTCGATCGCGCGGCGGACGGCGTCCGCCTGCTCTCGGAGGTCGGCCCAGGGGTCGTGCCCCATCACGTCACCCGGTAGCGGAGGATCGCGGCCGTCCCGCCGAAGGCCCGGAGGAGAAGCTGGCCCTCCTCGGAGTCCTTCGAGATCAACTCGACGTTCGACCCCATTCTCTCCGCCATCGCGCTCAGGTCGTCGATCAGGTCGTGGTTCTCGACCACGGTGAGCGGGCCCCCATCTTTCGGGCAGGCGGGCAGCTCCCCGTCGTCAGCCACGGTCTTCTCGCCCTCCCAGTCGCCGTTCGCGCAGCGGAGCTTGAGGCGGACCTTCCGCAGGCCCTCGGAGATCAGGAGGGTCTCGACCGCACCGAGCTGCAACGCATGGCGCACCTGGTCCTCGCCGTACGCCGCAAGGCCACCGTCCTCCTTGCGGATCTCCTCCAAGAGGCGTTGGACGAGGTCCTTCTCCCGCATCAGGTCGAGGCCGGCGAGGATCTCGCGCGATTTCTCGACGAGCTCGCGCAGGCCGTATTCGTCCGTGTAGCCCGTGTCGAGGAACGTCGGCAGGACCTTCTTCTTCAGCTCGTGGTGGAGGTAGTCCTGGGTCGCGAACTCCTCCTTCGAATAGCCGGGTCCGCCGACGATGATCGCCTTGAGGCCGGGGTCGTTCAGGAAGGCCTCCGTCAGCAGCTCGCCGACCTTCTTGTACCACTCGTGCACGGCGATGTCGTGGCCCCGCTCGAAGCGCCGCGCGCTCTGCCCGCCCATCCGGTGCTTCGAGGGCACCTGCGACTGGAGGTTCTTGATCACCTCGATCCGCTTGCCGCGCAACATCCCGATCGTCGCTTCGCTCCAGTCGATCACGACGAGGCCGTAGAGGTCTTTCTCCGCGAGCATCTCGTGGAGCGGCTCCGTGTAGAACTTCGAATCGCAGCGGTACAGGAACGACGTCACGGGCTCGGGCGGCTCGAGCACGAACGCGACCATCGTCGTCTGGTCCGCTCCGACCTGCTTGTGGCCTGTGAAGACGACCAACCCGTTCGGCGGCGGCATCTTGTACGACTTGAGGCGTTGCATCGAGGACTCGATCGCCTGCGTCACATGCTTGCGAGTGCTCGCGCTCTTGATGTTCGACGACTGCGAGAGTTCGGCCCGCAGATAGTTCGTCACGTCGAAGATCGGTCGGCTGGGGGGGACGTACACGCTGACGAGTTCCGTGCCTCGGCCGGCGGCCTCTTCGATCTGCTCGAGGGCCCGGCGGAACTTGTATTTGTCCATCCCGGACAGTTCTGCCATTTTGTCGCACCACACAGTTATTTATCGTTCTTTACCTTTTGCGTCGAGACTGCGTCTCCATGGAGAAAGTCGTCGTTTCGCTCGGCGGTTCCGTCCTCGTCCCGGGCGACGATGATGCGCGGCATCTTCGCGATCTTGCGGCGCTGCTCCGCGACGTCTCCGGGCGCGTGAAGTTGTTCGTCGTGACGGGGGGCGGCCGCATCGCGAGGTATTACATCGAGACGGGCCGCGCGCTCGGCCTCGGCGAGCGCACCCTCGATGAATTCGGCATCGCGGTGACGCGGCTCAACGCGCGTCTCCTCGCCGCGGCGCTGGGCGGGCGCGCGAACCGGGAGCCCGCGACGACGTACTCGGAGGCCGCGAGGCTCGCCCGCCGTTTCCCGATCGTCGTGATGGCGGGGACCGGGCCGGGTCACACGACGGACCGCGTGAGCGCCTCGCTCGCCCGATTCGTGGGCGCGGCGCGCATCGTGAACGCAACTTCCGTGGACGGCGTGTACACGGCGGACCCGGAGAAGAATGCGGACGCGAAGCTCGTGCCCCGCATGCGATTCGAGGAACTCGTTCGCCTCAGCGGTAGCGCCCACCGGAAGGCGGGCCCGCGAATCGTGTTCGATCCTGTGGCCGCGCGGGTTCTCGCGCGAGACCATACCCCGCTCAGCGTCGTGCGCGGGCGGGACCATCGCGCCCTCCGTGCGGCGATCCTCGGCGAATCGTTCCATGGCACCCTCGTCGCCGACTAGCGGGGATTCGCCGTGCGACGCCGGACGTTCTACGAGATCCTCTCCATCGCCACATTGACGGTCGCGGCGGGGGCGGCGGTTCTCGCCGCGGCGGGGGCCGCCCTGCAGCAAGCGCTGAGCGCGACGGCCGCCGCCCTCTGCGCGGGAATCTTCCTGGTCCCAGGCCTGTATTTCTTCCGGTACCAGCGGGCACTGCGGGCGCGCGATTTGGCCCTGGAACACGTCGCGACGTTCGCGATGGCACGGGGTACGATCGAAGTGCGAGACCTCGCCGTGGAACTCAAGGTGTCGGGAGAGGACGCGGACCGATTCCTTCGCACCGCCGTCCGCGAAGGCCACCTGCATGGGAGCTTCGACGAGCGCGGCCGGTTCGTCGTCGAAAGCAATCCCAGGGACCGGGAGGCGGCGTGACGTTTCGCGGATTCATCGCGGTGGATGTGCCTCCGCTGACTTCGCTCGAGCGGCTCGCCGGAGAACTACGAGGCGCGAGCAGCTCTCTCAAGGTCGTCCGCACGGACCAGATCCATCTCACCCTCAAGTTCCTGGGGGATACGGAGGAGGGGCTCGTTCCGGAGATCGTGACCGCGATCCGGGAGGCGGGCGCGGACGTCCGTCCGTTTGAGGTCCGGGTTCGAGGCACCGGTGCGTTTCCGAGTCTGGCCCGGATGAATGTGATCTGGGTCGGCGTGGAGGACGCGGAGCCCCTCGCAAAGATTGCGAGGGCGCTCGAATCATCCCTGGAGTCGCTCGGATTCCCGCGGGAGGCTCGGGCATGGAGAGCCCACGCGACCCTAGCCCGGGTGAAAGGGGCCCGCGACTTGGATCGGGTCTCGAGCATCCTGGGAGCGCGCGCCGAGGAGACCTTCGGCACGTATCGCGTGGACGCGGTGCATCTGAAGAAGAGTGTGCTGACGCCGCAAGGCGCTCAGTACTCCGTCGTGGATACCGTGCGCCTCGGGAATTGAAGGACGGTCTCCAGCAAGGCCTCCCGACGCGTCATACCTCTAAGTAGAGGTATGCTCCCGTTCACGGCGGGATCGCCCCGCAAAGGCCTACGTTTCTTTCTTGTCCGCCAGCAGTTTCAGCTGGTCCCATTCGATCGTGTGCTTGAGCCGATACTTCTGCAACACCCGGCTCAGCTGCTCCGTGACCCGGGCGACCTCGATCGTCTTCCCTCGACCGTACACGTAGAACTCGACCCGGTTCGAGATCGGGAAGATCATCCGCATGATGCCCTCGCGGTTGTAGCCTTCCGGCTTGCGGTTGTTCCGGAGGTCGCGGAGATTCTCCTCGATAAGCACATCCAGGTTCTCCATGTCCTCGGGCACTTGCTGCGTCTCCTCGAGGAATTTCAGGAACAGAGGCCGGAACGCCGGCACGAGGCTCTTCCATCGGACTTTCTTGTCGAACTTGATGTGGCCGCTCCGCGCCCGCATGGACCCGTTCGCATGAGCCATGTCGTATTTAACGCTGCTCGGGGCGGCGGCTCCTTGGATCTCGCGCCGCGTCACCCTTAAGCCCGCCGCCTCCATCGTGCGCGCGTGCGCACGGCCCTCACGATCGCGGGGAGCGATTCCGGGGGCGGCGCGGGGATCCAGGCGGACCTGAAGTCGTTCGCGTCCGTCGGGGTGCATGGGACGTCCGTGATCACGTGCGTCACCGCACAGAACACGCGGTCCGTCGATTCGATCTTCCCTCTCCCGGTCGGCGAGATCCGCCAGCAGATCCGTGCGGTCCTCGGAGACTTCGACGTCCGCGCGGCGAAGACCGGCATGCTCTATTCCGCCGCCATCGTCCGAACGGTCGCGAAGGAGCTCCGCCGTTCGTCCTTCCCGCTCGTCGTCGATCCGGTGATGGTCGCGACGGTCGGCGCGTCCCTCGAACAGGATGACCTCCGCGACGCGCTCGTCAATCACCTCCTCTCGCGCGCGGCCCTCGTGACGCCGAACCGCAACGAGGCCGAGCGGGTCTCCGGCCTCCGCATCACGAACGTCGAGGAAATGGAGGCCGCGGCGCGCGCGATCCGGAAGCTCGGCGCGGACGCCGTCCTCGTCAAGGGCGGGCACATGCGCGGTCCGCTCGTCGACGTGTTCTACGATGGCCGCCGGATGCGCCGACTCCGCGGACGGCGACTTGACAAAACGTTGCACGGCGCGGGATGCACGCTCGCCGCGTCGACGGCGGCCTACCTGGCCCTCGGCCGGCCGCTGCTCGACGCCGTCGAGGCCGCGCGACGCAAGGTAGCCCTCGGGTTCCGCCATTCCTATCGCGCCGGGCGGGGCGTGGAGATTATCAATTCGCAAATCGAGCCGCGTCGGGAGGCCGTCGGGAAGCATGCTCGCGCCGCGCCGCGGGATGCGGAGTGATTCCCCATTTTTGCCGATTATCAACCCGGCTTCGGCCGCCCACAAACTTAATGTAGCCCAATCAAACTCCGAGCCGTCAGCGGTCCTCGCATCGCGCCGCCGCGTCCGGCGATCGCGTCGGGCGGACTCGGGTGCGTCGGCGATGATTGACGGGACAAGGCACGGAATCGTGGAGGCGGGGACGATAGCCGACATCGACGACGGTGAGGGGGAGCCGGTGCTCCAGGGCCGCGAGGCCGAAGGCTGATGCCATGCGGATCGCCCTCTTCACGGACAGCTACCTGCCGACGGTCGACGGCGTCGTGACGTCGGTCCTGACGACGCGGCACCAGCTCGAGGCGGACGGCCACGAGGTCGTCGTCTTCGCGCCGGAAGACCCGCGCCGCCGCGAGGCCCGCGAAGATGGCACGGTCTACGTCCGCGCAAAGGAGTTCCGCCGCTACCCGGGCTACCGACTCGCGATGTTCCCCGGCCGCGAGGTCGACCTGATCAAGGACCTCGGTATCGACGTGATCCACATCCACGGCGTGGGGTTCGTCGGCATCAAGGGCCTCTGGGCCTCCTGGCAGGCCAAGATCCCGCGCGTCTCGACGTTCCACACGATGATCCACGACACGCTGCCGTTCTACTCCCCGTTCGGCCTGAACCTCCACCTCCTGGAACGGGGCCTGCGGTTCTACCTCAAGATCTTCCTGCGCAAGACCCAGGGCGTCGTGGTCCCGAGCCGCGCGATCCTCGACGAGATCCTCGCCCTGTCCCCGACCGCGAACATTGCGGACGTCATCCCGACCGGCGTGGACCCGGAGCGCTTCCGGCCGGACCTGTCGGGACAGAGTGTTCGGACGAAGTGGGGCCTGAACGGCCACGACGTCATCTTGCACGTCGGCCGCGTCGCGCCGGAGAAGAACCTCACGACCCTGATCCACGCGTTCCCGAAGGTCCTCGAGGCGAATCCGGACACGACGCTCCTGATCGTCGGCACGGGCCCGTACATCGAGAAGTACTACGACCTCGTGAAGCACCTCGGCCTCGCGGGGGACGTCATCTTCACGGGTTTCGTCCCGGACGCCGACCTGCCGAAGTACTACGCCGCCTCGGACGTCTTCGCGATCGCCTCGAAGTTCGAGACGCAGGGCCTCGTCGTCCTGGAGGCGCTGGCCTCCGGGCGGCCCGTCGCGGGCGCGAACTACCGCGCGATCCCGGAGTTCGTCCGGGAAGGACATAACGGCGCCCTCTTCGACCCCGCCGACGTGCGGGGCTGCAGTGCCGCCATCCTCCGATGCCTACGCGACCGGGATCCGATGCGCGAGGCCGCGCGGGAGAGCGCCCTTCCGTTCTCCGTCGAGCGGTGCACGCGGCGCCTCGAACGGGTGTACGAGCGCCTCGTGGCCGCGTGAGTGCCGATGGCCGTGCGGGTCTCGGTCATCGTCCCGACCTGGAACGAAGCGGACTATCTGCCGGCGTTGCTTGAATCGATCCACGGACAGACGGTCCCGCCAATGGAAGTCCTCATCGCGGATTCCGGGAGCACGGACGGCACCCCGGCCGCCGCGCAGGCCGCCGGCGCCCGCGTGCTCGAGGGAGAGCGCAAAGGTCCCGGCGAGGGCCGGAACCGCGGCGCGCGGGCTGCGGTCGGGGATGTCCTCGTTTTCGCTGACGCGGATTGCGTCCTGCCGCCGGAGTTGATCGTGTCCGTCGAGGCGGCCCTGGTGAGCCCCGACGTCATCGGGGGCGCGACGTCCTTTGTCCCCGCGGGTGGACGCGCCTTCGAGCGGCTGCTGTTCGCCCTCGCGAATGGCTACCAGAAGGCCGCGACCCTCTGGGGGTTCCCTCACAACGCGGGGTACTGCTTCTTCTTCCGCAAATCCGCATTCGAGCGACTCGGCGGGCTCCGAGAAGACATACTCCTCAACGAGACACACGACCTGGCGATGCGATCGCGGGCCCTGGGCCGCTTCCTGATCCTGCCGATCGCGGTTCGGACCTCCCTGCGGCGCTTCCGTTCCCACGGGTTTGCCCGCACCGTGCTCCGGGAATACGTGGCGTCGACGCTCCTCTACTACGCCACCCGCCGCACCCCGGCGGATTGGTTCCGGCCCGAGCCGGTCCGCTGACCGGGTCAGGATGGCGGCATCGTCGCGCGCGTCTTCCGCCGCACGAGCCACGCGGCGAGGAAGGAACCGATTACGACGATGGCCACGAGGGCGAGCGTAATCCATCGCGCCGTGCCGACGTCGTACGCGACCCCGACAATGACGACGACGAAGAGGAGCGCGGCGTACTTCGCGAGGCCGCCCGCGGCGACGTAGGCCATGGACCGGCGATAGTCCCAATCGAGCGTCGCGATGAACGCGCCGACGAACGGGACGACGGGCGCGATCCGGTTCAGGAGGATCACCCGCTCATCCCGGACCAGGAGGAACTCCGTCCATTTCTTCATCCCGCGCTCCAGCCATCCGGGCATCCGGCGGCCCTTGATGACGACGCGGCGCACGACCGTGTACAGGGCGCTCGTCCCGAGCAGGTCGCCGACGACCGCGGTGGCGAGGAGCATCACGGCCCAGAGGAGGGGATCGAGGACCTCGGGTCGGTACGTGAACGTGACGACGATCCAGGCTTCCGGGAGAGCGGGGAACAACGCGGCATCCACGGCGAAGATCAGGAGCAGGGCGACGAGGCTGCCGACGGGGCCGAGGGACCCGAAGAGTGCCCCGAGGAATTCGTCGAGGGAGGCCATCCGTCGCCCTCAACCCGGGCGGCTGATGTCGAGCATCGTCACCTGAAAGACCAGGACGCGTCCGATCGGCGCGGCGACGTTGTAGTTCAGCGTGTACGTCCCGGCGTCCAGGTCCACCGCGCTCACGACGAACAGCGGCACATCCGTGCCTCGCTGGAAGATCTTCTTCCCCGTCCGATCGACGAGGCTCGGGTCGAGGAGATGATGGACGACGATGACCCCGATGCCCCCGTTCGCGGAGTCGTCGATGCTCGCGACGACCGCGTTCCACGCCCCGTAGGGCCGGACGATCTGGCCGGGCGAGGGGCTGTTCGTCACGGTGACGAAGGACCCCGACACGCTCACGTATGCGGTCCAGCCCCAGAACGAATCCGTGACGTTCATGCCGGACTGCGGCGCGATGCCGTACGTGCTGCGGAAGTCCGTCGCGTTCATCGTGACCCGGACCGGCACGGACTCGAAGAGCGGCTTGACGATGAACTTGGACGGGTCCGCGGACCCGTACCCGAGGTTCGGCGGCACGATGATCGTCTTCCCATCGCCGACGGCCATCCCTTGGAGCCCGAGGTCGAAGCCCTTGATCACCACGCCGGTCCCCAGCGTGAATGGGCCAAGCGGTTGCCACGGGCTGTGCCAGGTGAAAGTGAAGGCCTTCAGGTACGAGGCGTTGTCCGTCGCGACGGACGCGAGGCTCGTATCGAACACGAGGCCGTCGTCCGCGAAGGTGCCGATGTAGTCCACCTTGACGGAATCCCCGCTCTGGGCCCGGATCGGCGGCGACCCGAACTTCGGGACGACGAAGCCGTAGTACACCCCGACGATTGCGATGATGAGGATGAGGACCCCGATGAACGACCAGAGCGTGCTCACGCCGGCGTCGTCGCGGACCAGCGGGCGGACCATGGCGGAGGCCGCCTAACCTAGGAGCCGGCATAAAGATATTGGTGCTGGCGTCGAAGCCGACATGACGCGGCGCGGAACGCGGTCACGGGAACGATGGATAGTGCAGCTCGATCGTCTCTTGGTCGTACAACACGACGCTCGGACTCGGGCTCACGGTCGTCGTGTTCACGAGCATCTGGGTTGGGCTCCCGAACGGCTTCCCCCAGACCGTGAAGAAGTTCCCGATCGTGTACGTGCGAGCCACGGTCGTCTCGATGTGAATCAGGCCGCTCGTGTCGTGCGTGTGGACCGGCTCGAGGCACCCCGGGACGATCCCGACGCTGGCGGGGATCGTGACCTGGACACCGTTCGAGAAAATCCGGAGCTGGGTGTGCCAGTGATACACGTAGTTGGTCCCGCTCACGCAGGGGAAGGGCTCGGACGAACCGGGATTGAGGAACGGGGCCACGTAGTACGCGCCGACGATGCCAATCGCCACCAAGGCGACGAGCGCCACCTGCCACGTCCGCACCCGGATCGGGGCCGCGTTCTTCGCCGCGACCCGGCCCGGTTCCGCCTTCAACCGCTCCCGGATCTTCGGAGTGTCCGGATGGCGGGGATGCGTGTCGTTCAGATGGCGGAGCAGGTTCTCCCGCTTGACGGAGACGTTGCAGATCGGACATCGCTCGGTGTTCGCCACGGGCTCTCGACTCCGAGTGCTCCAATACAATGTGGACGGCTATTTAGGAATGCCGTGGACGCAAGCCGAACTCACGCGTACATGGCGCCCGAGGAGTCCGGTGTGCGCATCGGGTTCTCGCCGAAGACCTTCTCGACCGCCCGCTCGAAGTCGGTCATCGTCACGACCTCGCGGTCCTCGCGGATCGCGAACATGCCGGCCTCCGTGCACATCGCGTGGATGTCCGCGCCGGTCGCGCCGTCGCATCGTCCCGCCAGGATGCCGGGTTCGACGTCGGACGCGACGTTCATCGTGCGCATGTGGATCCGGAAGATCGTCACGCGCGCCTCTTGATTGGGTATCGGGATCTCGATGATGCGGTCGAACCGGCCGGGTCGCAAGAGCGCGTCGTCGAGGATGTCGGGTCGGTTCGTGGCCCCGATGATCTTGACGTCCCCGAGAGGGTTGAATCCATCGAGTTCCGCGAGCAGTTGCATGAGGGTGCGCTGGACCTCCCGGTCGCCCGACGTCGCGACCTCGAGCCGCTTCGCCCCGACGCTGTCGAGTTCGTCAATGAACACGATCGATGGCGCCTTCTCGCGCGCCAGCTGGAAGAGTTCGCGGACGAGCCGCGCGCCTTCCCCGATGTACTTCTGCACGAGCTCCGACCCAACGAACCGGATGAAGCGCGCCTGGGTGCGGTTCGCGACGGCCTTCGCGAGGAGGGTCTTGCCGGTCCCCGGCGGTCCGACGAGGAGCACGCCTTTCGGCGGCTCGATGCCGACCTTTCGATATAGGTCCGGCTTGAGGAGCGGGTCCTCGACCGCCTCGCGCAGCTCGCGCATCTGGTTCTCGAGGCCGCCGACGTCCTCGTACGTGACATGGGGCTTCTCGATGATCTCCGCGCCCGTGACGATCGGATCGAGGGATGGCGGCAGGACGCCCATGACCGCGAGGGTCTGCTTGTTCAGCGCGACGCGCGCGCCGACGATGAGGTTCTCCTTCGCGACGTAGTCCGCGGCGTTCACGATGAAGTCCGGGCCCGTCGACGACTTGACGACGACGCGGCCGTCCGCGAGGATGTCGCGGACGTTCCCGATGATCAATGGCGGACTCTTCAATCGGTCGAGTTCCTGCTTCAGCCGTCGGACCTCTTTTTGGAGCCGGACGAGCTCCGTCTCCACATACCGCTTCTCGCCCTCGGCCCGGCGGGCCGTCTCGAGGAGCTTGTCGTTGCGGTCCTCCAACGTGGAGATCCGCTCCGACATTTTCTCGGAGAATTCGCGGATTTGATCCTCGTCCATGTAATCGTCCGGTGGGCTGACTCGAAGACGAAGGCTATATACCAGGCACTTTTTATTTAGTCTTATCGGGCCGGATTCGTGATCTGCGAATTGTGTGGCGCGGACGTCCCGCGCCTGAAGAACGTGGCGATCGAGGCGACCATCCTGGCCGTTTGCACGGATTGCTCGCGGTTCGGCGACGAGGTCGCGACGCCCGCGTTGCGACAGAGCACGATGCCCCCGATCATCGCGCAGCGACTCGACGCCCGCAAGCGCCGGATGACGCCGAAGGACGTCTACACGCAGACGGGCGAACTCGAATTGGCGGAGGACTTCCCGCAGCGGATCCGGTCGGCGCGCGAGTCCCGCGGATGGAAGCAGGCGGACCTCGGCGCGAAGATCAACGAGCGGGCGAGCGTCATCGCGATGCTCGAGGCCGGCACGATGACGCCGGGCGACGCGCTCGTCCGCAAGCTTGAGCGGGAACTCGGCATCGCCCTCAAGGAGCGCGTGGAGCCCGTGGCAGTGAAGAAACAGGCGCCGGGCGGAGGGCTCACCCTCGGCGACCTGATCAAGATGGAAGAGGACCGTCCCTGATCAGCCGATGCCGAGTCGAGCTTTGACCGGGCCCAGGAACGCCGCAACGTCGACGCCGGCCTGGTACGCGGCCACGAGGGCCGCGACTTCGACCTCGAGATCGAGCCGCTCCTGTACGCCGTTGACGAGCGCGATGGCGGCCTTGCGGTCCACGCCGGTCCGCTTGGCGATCGCGTCGACGATCCGCAAGAACAGGTCTTCGCCCACCGGGGTCAGCGTCTCGAGGATGGCGGCGGTCGGCACGTAGTCCCGAGGGACTTCGACCGTCGTCACGTCGAACGCCGGACGAATCGAGCCTTGACGCGACTCGAGGAGTTTCGTCTCGAGGCCGAGCTGCAACAGGCGCTGCGCGTCCCGCGGTGGAAACCAGCGGAGGTCCATCGAGGCCGACAGGACGAACTCCCGCTCGCTGAGCTCGTCGCGGCCCTTCCGCTTGAACAGGAGGGCAATCGCATCCCGCAGCTCGTCCAACGTGCCACCCCGGACCCGGAGTCCGCCGAACGGCCGGACCATAGATAAACGTGCGTCGGGTGGGCGAACGTTTATCGTCCCCGGGCCCGTATGCTCGGCCGCTCCCGCGTAAGGTCGCGCGGACCCGTGATGCGCGATGCAAGCCGGGAGAGGGCGTCGTATGGGTCCCTCCTCGATAGCCTCGCGTTCGAGGCGCTCCGTGACAGGGGGACAACGCGGCGTCCAACAATCCCTCGGCACGTCGAACGATGAGAGCTACGAGCATCGTCCCGAAGGCGACAGGGCCGACTTCCGAGAACTCCGGGACGGGGACGGTCGCGCGGGAATCGTCCGTTCCCGGATACGCGCCGTTGTAGCGGACCGACATGGATCCGCCCGCGACCATCGTGACTTTGAACCGAATCCGCTCCGTGGCTCCCAGGGTCTGGGCCGCGATCGTCCCGGTGGTGAACGTCACATCCGAGCCGAAGGCGTTTCCATTCGTGGGACCGTACAGGACATTGAGGGTCGAACAGGCGGAGTTCGTGCACCGATCGATTTCCACCGAGTATACAGGCACGAACGTCACGGTGACCCTGACATGGCTGACCCGAACTTCGAGGGTACTCGAGTCCGCGTCCCTCACGCCGGCTTGGAGGGCGTTGATGTCCGAAAGGGTCCACGCCGATGAAGTTGTGGGGTTCGTCGCCCAGTCTTCGCTCCACACCGTGTACGTGGCCGAGTTCGCGCAGTTTTGTGAGGTCGCGCCTGCGGTGGTCGTCCCGCCGCTCTTGACGAGGATCTTCACGGAGACCGCGGACCCCGTTAGCCTGCGGCACGATGATTCGATATTGACATTGGTGATAGTCAGCGGCGAGGGCGCCGCAGACCAGTCCGCGAGGTTGTAAATGGAGTCGAAAGTTGGCGACGACGAAGTCGAGCTGACATAGGTGGTGTCTCCGTCATTCGGGGAATCGTCGACGCACCTCCATTCGTTCGCTTCTTGGTTGCAATTGCCACCTCCGCTAATCGTCCACGCGTTGACATCGCCGTTCGCGGTCGGGGCCAGGCCGGTCGTCCCCGCCGATACCTGGGTCGTATCCAAGATGACCTCCCACACCCCCGAGATCGAGTCCGGCACATCGAGGGGTGTAAACCAGCAGATGGACTGAGTCCCGGAGAGCGTGGTTGAAGTCGCGCTTGTGCCGGCCGTCGTGCTGGCGGCAAGGTTTGTCGTGCAGCCCGTCGCGGTCGTCGAGCCGCTCGTGAAGAACCACTGCTGATTTCCTGAGATGTCGAGGGTGTGAACACTGCCAGGGTCCGCAGATGCGGTCGCGGGCGCGGCCGAGGCGTTGATTGCAAACGCCGGCGCGGGGCTCGGCATCGGGGCCGCGGGGGAGGTGTCGTCATGGGATCCGGACCAGCTCGTCAATTCGAAGAACCCGAGGGACGCGTTCGTCACGGTGACGCCGGCAACGGAGGCTTCAATGCGCGATCGGTCTTTCGCCGCGGACGCGGGGCCGATTCCGGTCCAAGCCCACTCCCCGGGGCTCGTCCCGTTGAACCGCGATGCACGCACGTCTAGGATGCGGCCTTCCTTTCCATCGACCTCGACGAGGTAGTCCGCTCCAATCCCGCCGATGGAGTAGCCGGTTGCAACCGAGCCGTCCTGGTCCAAGTAGAAGCGGGCGACATCGAGCCCGCGAGCAACGGGTCGTTGGACCGGTCCGATGTAGACCGAAACCATCCGGCCCGCGTACGGTGCAGGGAACGTGAGCGGGATCGTCGTGTTGAGCCAGTAGTCGGTGCCGCCGGGGAACCCGTAGTCGATGACGCCGTCCCCGTCGTAGTCCCCGTTCGTCGAGACATCGGGGATGCCGTCGTTGTTGAAGTCGTATGGCATCGGGTCGACCGAGTCGGGGACGCCATCGCGATCCGAGTCCGCGGGCGCGCTTGCGTTCCCCGCGTAGACCGGGTTCGCGCCGGGCAGCAGCGTTCCGTTCAGCGAGGCGCCCACCGTCCGGACCATGAAGAACGCATCGGCGGCCCAGCCTCGGAAACCGTAGGCCGAAAGGTCGAGGTCGGGCGAGGGCCGAGGGAGCACGTCTCCGGTCGGATCGATCGAAGGCGTGGCCCAGTCCGCGAAGCCGCCATCGATTCGGACGCCCGAGGGGATCGTCCCGACGTAGGCCAAGGATGCGGGGGTGCGCGTCGGCGCGCTGAGCGCCACCCCGGCGGCGCCGGCGACGACATCGCGTGGACTCGCAAGCGAAGCGCCCACGGTCGTGCCGTCCGCGGTCGCGATCTCCGGTCGGACGCGAAGCGTGACTGTCTGTCCATCGGCGATCGGGACGAGGAGCGGCGCGAATTGCACCGTCCCTCCCGAGACGGATGCACGAGCGAGGGTGCCGCCGGTCGAATCCGCGAGGGCGATCGAGGAGAACGTCGATAGGCCGAAGGTCCCGGCGAGGGTCACGTTGAGCGACGTGATCGACGAAGCTCCGCCGACCGCTTGGATCGTGAAGGAGGCGATTTCGGTCTGCAATCCGACGGCGAGTTGTGGCGCGGCGGTCTGCTGGTGAACCGCGACGAAGGGCCGGAGGTTCGTGGCGGTGGAGTCTGCCACATCCTGGGAGCGATCCCAGCTTCGCGCGGCGAAGGCGGCGTCAATCGGGCCCTTCGGCTGGAGGATCGCCGCCCAGTTGGCCTGGAACTCGACCGCGTTGCCGGACCCGGCGGCTTGCACGGGCGTGCCCTTGAACCAGCCGCCCCAGTCCGTCGGGTCGCGGTTCGCGTCGAACTCCTGGATCGTCGCATGGACGACCGTGCCGCCCCAGCCATCGATCTCGATCAGCCGGTCGGCCCCGAGGCCCTGGATTTGGTACCCGGTCGCCGCAGACCGGTCCGTGTCGATGAAGACGAAGAAGGTGTCCGTCGTCCGGGCGGGCGTCGAATCGCCCTCGAGGGCGAGGCCTCGGACTTGCATGTAGAAGGAGAGGAAGTCCACGTTGTCCGTCACCGCGACTTGCGTGATGTCGATGTTCGGATTCACCGCGGCGCCGGAAGCCGTCACTCGGGGCACGCCGGCCCAGTCCGCGAAGATCCCGTCGATCTGGATCGGATACGTCGGCCCTCCGTATTGCGGCACGAAGAACAGCGGCATCAGCAGCAACGCGACCGACACGAGAGGAATGAGGTAGAGCTTCCATCCCGCATTGCGCATCATCCCCCGGACCCCGGTGGAATGGAACCCCGTCGGTCGTCCGCCGCCGAGGCCGTTTGTCATCCCGTTCGTGCGCCCCAGGCCGTTCGTGATGCCGTTCGTCCGGCCCAGCCCGTTCGTCAACCCGTTCGTGCGCCCGAGTCCGTTGGTCAAGCCGTTCGTGCGACCGAGCCCGTTGGTCAGCCCATTCGTCCGGCCGATCCCATTCGTGAGCCCGTTCGTCCGGCCGAGACCGTTCGTGAGGCCGTTCGTGCGACCCCGGAGGCCGTTCGTCAGTCCGTTCGTCCGACCGCGGAGACCGTTCGTGCGGCCCTTCAGGCCGTTCGTCATCCCCTGGCGCCGGGAGGGGCCCCGCTCGAGGACGAGCCCGTTGGTCATCCCCCGCTTGGAGGTTGGCTTCGCCGGCGGTTTCTTCGGAGCCGGCTTCGGAGCCTCGGGCGTTGGCGGCTTGGCCTCCGGTACAGGCGTGGGTTGGGCCGCGAGTTCCTCCTGCACGATCTCCTGGATAGCCGCATGGCCGAGGTCGTCGAGTTCGTCCTCAAGACTGCGAGCCGGAGCGAACCTCACCCCGCAGTTCTCGCAGCTCGTCGCATCGACGGAGACCGAGGCGTCGCACATCGGGCACCCGACGCTCGGTCCGGCGACGGGCGCCTTCTCCGGCTCCGTCTGCAGGGCCCGAATCCGACTCTGCCGCGCGAGGTCCGCCTGGCCGAGGCGCGCGTGGAGTTTCGTCTTGAGGACCCACAGACCCGGGTAGTTCGGATCGAGCTCCGCGAGTCGATCGAGGGATTGCACGCCCGCTTTCGCATCGTCGAGCGTGGCCTGCGCCGCTGCGAGGGCGAAGAGGGCGTCCGCGTCCCGAGGGTTGAGCTTGAGTCGCTCGCTCGCGATCTGGAGGATGAGGTGGAGTCGACGCGAGCGCTCCTGTTGGGACTCGAATGAGGGGCCCGGGACCGCTGCGACGGGACTCGGGGTCGGGGGCGGCTCGCGGACGACCTTCAGCCCCGCCTCAGTCATCTCGAGCACGCGGAACGTCGGGTCGGGGGCCGTGTCCTTCAGATGGAGCACGCCGATCTTCCGGACGATCCGGTCGCCGCTCCGCGACCGCTCGATCTCGATGACGCCGTCGAAGGGCTGGTGCAACGTCGTCATCTCGGAGGAGGTGTGCATCTCCTTCTCGAGGAGGACGAGGCTCGTGAACCGATACCGGTCGAACTTCTTCTTCGCGCTCTGCGCGAATGCGTAGACTTGGGAGACCTCGTACACGTTCGTCGCGGGCGAGAGGACCTCGATCACGGCGCGGCGCGGCTGGTCCCCTTGAAGACTCGCGATCGCGCGGCTCAGCGCGACGCCCAGGTTGGTGAGGTCGATCGACGAACGGACGACGGCCCCGCGATCCTCCACGTCGTGGACGGGCTCCTCGCTCCACGAGTACCAGTCGACGATCCGGAGGCGGTTCTCCTTCGACACCGCGTCGAGGTTCACCCCGAGGTCCCGGAGTTCCGCCAGGACGGCGTCCGGCGATTGGGACGAGATGAGGACGAGTCCGCTCGCCCCGGCCTTCAGGCCGTCCGCGAGGAACGTGAGGGCGAACCGCAGCTTCTCCTGGCCCGGCGGGCCCTGCAACAAGACGCTGGAACCGATCGGGAGGCCGCCCTGGACCATCGCGTCGAATCCCTCGATGCCCGTCGCCAGCCGCGCCATCGGATCACGCCTCGAGGGGACGCGTCAGGCCGCACCGCAAGGCGAGGTCAGGATACACGCCGATCGCATCGCGGAGGGCCCCCTGGAAGACGCCCTTCGCGGTGCTCGCTCCGAGCCCTTGCGCGCATATGCTCCAGAGGTCGCGGTGGACCGCCGCGACGAGCTCGCGGAGGTGATCGAGGCCGCCCTCACTCCCCGCGACCATCTGCTCGAAGACCGCCTTGCGTAGCTCCTGGTGGTCGGTCGTGAGGCGATGCTCCATCTCCGTTTGGATCGCCGGGGTGCCGAAGTAGCGGATCCGCTCGAACAGGGAGTGGAAGTACGCGACGTAGAAGTCGATCACCTCGCGCAGCGGGCCAACCTCGTCGTCGAGATCGATCTCGAGGCGGAGGCGCGCGTTGCGCATGCGGTATTCGAAGGTCCTCGCGTCGTGCGGCCGTCGTTCGACGAGCCCGAGTTCCGCGAGCCGTTGCAGGAACCTCGATGCGGTCGTGATGTGGATGTGCAGGGACCGAGCGACCTCGCTCGAGAGGTGCCAGCTGCCGTCGCGGAGCACGCGCAGGATCGAGAGGCTGTGCTCGCCCGAGAGGAGGAGAATCGTCTGTCGGAAGGTCTGCTGATCCATGAAGGGGAACCCTCGGAGTCTACGCTCACGGACTCGCGAACTCTATTCGTCGTGGACCTGCCGCTTCATAAGGGAATCCTCAGGATTCTCAGGCCCGATTATAAAGGGGCAAAATGAACAACCCGCGAACCGTGGAAGGAGGCATCGCGGCGCCGGTCATCGCGTCGCAGCAATCGCTCCGGAAAACCCGAGGGCCATTTCCCGTCCGCGCTGAGCAAGGTTGAAGTATGGCCACCCAATTCGGGCCCCCTACGGCCGTCCCCGTCTCTCGACAGTGAACACCCTCGCCCCCGGCCTGCACCAGGGACCCCCGATGCGCTACACGCGATTTGAGAAGGCCCGAATCATCGGAGCGCGGGCGCTGCAGATCAGCATGGGGTCCCCGATCCTCTTGGACGTCCCTGCGGGCGCGGTCGACCCGATCGAGATCGCCTGGATGGAGTTCAACAGCGGCGCGATCCCGATCACGGTCACGCGAGCGAAGTAGCCGCTCGGCCGCCCAGCGACGGTGCGTCGCGCGAATCCATCGTCGATGAATTTATATAGAACCGCATACACATTATTGGCTGCCTCAAACCCTGTTGAGGTGATCGATATGATGCGGAAAAACAAGGGCGACACGAAGACGGACACGGGCCTGGCGCGGCCGACCACGGGTGCGCCGCTGGCCTGGTTCGACGACATGGACCGCTGGTTCGACGACATCCGCCGGAGCTTCGAGCACCACTTCTGGGGGGGCCTCTCGCCCGCGGAAGCGAGTCCGAGCTCGCGGTGCGACAGCCGCTCGTCGACCTGATCGACAACGGGTCCGATTTCGTCGTTCGCGCGGAACTGCTCGGCGTCGCGAAGGGGGACGTTGACCTCAACGTCACCCCGAATGGCATCGAGATCCGCGCGGAGGCGGACCGCTCTCGCGAGGAGAACGAGAAGGACTACTTCTTCCAGGAGCGGACCTACGGGGTGCTCCAGAGGACGCTGACCTTCCCCGAGGAGGTCAAGTCGGACCTCGCGAAGGCGACCCTGAAGGACGGTGTGCTCGAGGTCCGGGTCCCGAAGAAAGAACCGACCCCGCAGACGCAGCCTGTCAAAGTGCGGGTCGAGTAATCCCGCGCCTCTTTCCCGTTCTCCTTCGCTCCATCGCGCACGAGGTTTTTCCATGAGTTCAAGTAACCCCGATCCGTTGCGAAGCCTCCCCGACGCCGCGAACGCGGCGGCTCGCGGGAGGAGTCGTGCATCCCATGTCGAACGGCCGTGAGAAGATCCTCCGCGTCGCGGAGGCAAAGCCCGCGGATGCGGGACGAGGGATCGTTCGCCTCGATCCCGAAGTCATGAAGATCCTCGACTTGAAAGAAGACGACATCGTCCTCGTCGAAGGGACGAAGGCCACCGCAGCGGGCGTCCGTCGCGGATACCCGGAAGACGCGAACCGCGGCGTGATCCGGATGGACGGCATCCAACGCCGGAACGCCGGCGTCGGACTTGACGACAAGGTCGGCCTGCGGAAGGCGTTCGCCCGGCCCGCGGAAAAGATGAGCCTCGCCCCAACTGAGCCGATCCGGATCATGGGAGGCGAGCAATACATGGCCCAGGTCCTCCGGGGCCGCGCGATCACGCGCGGGGATGTGGTCAGCGTCAACGTGATGGGTCGCAAGTTCGACTTCGTCGTGACGTCGTTCTCTCCCGGCGCAGACGCGGTGCTCGTCGAGGACGGCACGGAGATCAAGATCGCCGAGAAGCCGATCAAGGAAGAAGAAGCGAAGGTCCCGAAAGTGGACTACGAAGACATCGGCGGCCTCGGCGAAGCGGTGCGCAAGGTCCGCGAGATGATCGAACTCCCGCTCCGACATCCTGAGCTGTTCGAGCGCCTCGGTGTCGAAGCGCCGAAAGGCGTCCTGTTGCACGGCCCACCCGGCACCGGGAAAACGCTCCTTGCGAAAGCGGTGGCCTCAGAGACGAACGCGAACTTCTATTCGATATCCGGCCCGGAGATCATATCGAAGTTCTATGGGCAGAGCGAGGAGAATCTCCGGGACATCTTCAAGCAGGCCGAGGAGAACGCGCCGAGCATCATCTTCATCGACGAACTCGACTCGATCGCGCCGAAGCGGGACGAAGTCACGGGCGAGGTCGAACGGCGTGTCGTCGCGCAACTCTTGGCCCTGATGGACGGCCTGCAGGCGCGCGGCAAGGTCGTCGTCATCGGTGCGACGAACCGACCGAACGCGCTCGATCCGGCGCTCCGCCGACCGGGCCGGTTCGACCGCGAGATCGAGATTGGTGTCCCGGACCGCGACGGCCGACTGGAGATCCTGCAGATTCACACGCGCGGCATGCCGCTTGCGAAGGACGTCGAGTTGAAAGAGCTGGCCGGACTCACCCACGGATACGTCGGCGCGGACTTGGCGGCACTGAGCAAGGAAGCGGCGATGCGGTCCCTTCGCCGGATCCTTCCCGACATCGATCTCCAGGTGGACAACATCCCGCCGGAGGTGCTGAACCGACTCATCGTCACGCGGGACGACTTCCTCCAAGCGTACCGGGAGATGGAACCCTCCACGATGCGCGAGGTTCTCATCGAGAAGCCGAACGTCAAGTGGGACGACATCGGCGGCCTCGACGAGGCGAAGCAGGAGTTGCGCGAATCGATTGAATGGCCGCTCACGATGAATCGACTATTCGCGCACTTCGACGCGCGGCCGCCGCGGGGCATCCTGTTGTATGGGCCTCCGGGCACGGGCAAGACGCTCCTCGCGAAAGCCGTCGCCACGGAATCCGAAGCGAATTTCATCTCCGTCCGAGGGCCCGAATTCCTGAGCAAGTGGGTCGGCGAGAGCGAGCGGATGGTCCGCGAGACGTTCCGCAAGGCGAAGACCGCGGCGCCGTGCATCATCTTCTTCGACGAGGTCGACGCCATCACGCCGGTCCGCGGCATGTCCTCAGACTCGCAGGTGACGGAACGCGTGATCTCCCAGATCCTCACGGAGATGGACGGGCTCGAGGAGCTGCACAACGTGACGGTCATCGCCGCGACGAACCGGATGGACCTCGTGGATCCGGCGCTTCTGCGTCCGGGCCGGTTCGACCGCCACATCTACATCCCGCCGCCGGACCTGGCGACGCGGAAGGCAATCCTGCAAATCCACACGCGGAAGAAGCCGCTCGGGAAGGACGTCGACTTGGACGACATCGCGCGGCGCACCGACAAGTACACGGGCGCGGAGCTCGCGGCGGTCTGCAATGAAGCCTCGATGCTCGCGATCCGGGAGGTCGCGCTGAAACTGCCGAAACTCGACGAGGCCGCCCTGAAGAAGGTCGCGGTCGAGAAACGGCACTTCGAGGCTGCGCTGAAGAGGATTCAGCCGCAGACGGGCGATCCGTCCCTCTACAGCCGGATGCCGACGCGGTTCCCGCGCGGGCCCGAAGTCTCGTAGGCCAGATACCCTTAAGCCGCGGAGCGGGGAATCGCCGCGCGTGGCGGCCTCCGCTCCCGGCAAGCTCATCCTCTTCGGAGAACACGCGGTCGTCTTCGGGGAACCGGCCCTCAGCACCGCGATCAATCTCCGGGCCGAGGTGTTCGCCCGGCCACACGAGGAATGGCTCGCGGACGGCAACGCGATCGACGAGCCCCGCTATCGATACGTGAAGGCCGCGATCGCGAAAGCCCACGTACGCGAGCCGATGTGGATCGAGATCCGGTCCATGCTCCCAAGCGGCGCCGGACTCGGATCCTCGGCGGCGGTGACCGTCGCAACCCTCGGTGCGCTGCATGGAGCCGCCAACGGATTGGATCTCCCCGCGATCGCTCGCGAGGCGTTCGATGTAGAACATGAGGTCCAAGGACGGGCCAGTCCTCTGGATACGAGCACCGCGACCGCCGGAGGCGCCGTGCTCGTGCTCCGCGAGCCGCGCGACCAACTCCTCTGGTCCATCGAGCGGGACGCGCGCCGCTGGTTCCTCCATCGCGCGGCCATCCCCGAGATCGAGTTCGTCATCGGCAACACGGGAATCAGCGCCGCCACCGGACCGCTCGTCGCCAAAGTGAAGGAACGCGTGGATCGAGATCCGAAAGCCGCCCAAATGATCCGGGAGATCGGGCAGATCACGCTCGACGGACTCGCCGCGTTGCGTCGAAAGGACCTGACCGAAGCCGGACGTCTCATGGATCGGGACCATGCCCTCCTGACGCAACTCGGCGTCGGCCATCCGATGCTCGACCGACTCATCGATGCGGCGCGTCCCTCGAGTTACGGCGCGAAGCTCACCGGCGCCGGGGGCGGTGGTAGCATCGTCGCCCTGACCGACCGGCCGGAAAAGACCGCGGACGCGATCCGCGCGGCGGGCGGCAAGGCCTTCGTCGTGCGACCCGAACCCGTCGGAGTGAAGAAGTTGCCATGAGCGCCTCCCGAGCGCACAAGGTCCGCGCGACGAAACGGGAGAAGGCCTCGCGATCGAGATCCCTCCTCGTCGTGCATGCGGCGGAACTCCTCACTCTCGGAGGCCCCGCGGCACCGAGGCGGCGTGAGTTCGCCGCGGAGCTGGGTTTGGTCGAAGACGGGGCCCTCTACGTGGAAGGCGACCGTATCGTCGACGTCGGAACAACCGCCGAGATTCGGTCGCGGCATGCGACCGCGGACCTGAGCATCGACGCGAGCGGGCGCGTGGTCCTCCCGGGACTCGTGGATCCCCACACACACGCGGTCTTCGCGGGGTCGCGGGAGCCGGAGGTCGAGTGGAAGGCGCAGGGACTCAGCTATTCCGAAATCGCCGCACGGGGTGGCGGGATTCTGCAGACGGTTCGTGCGACGCGCGAGGCTTCCGAAGACGAACTGGCTCGGACGTGCGCGGAGCGCCTTCGATCGATGATGTCGTTCGGGACGACCACGGTCGAGGTGAAGAGTGGATATGGCCTCCGCACGGAGGATGAGCTAAGGATGTTGCGCGCCGCCGCGCGCGCGGGCGCACTCTCAGGGCTCGATGTGGCGCCGACGTTCCTCGGGGCCCACGCGGTTCCCCCGGAGTTCGAGGGCCGATCCGACGCCTACGTCGAATTGGTCGGCGGAGAGATGTTGAATGCCGTTCGGTCGAGCGGACTCGCGACCACTTGCGACGTGTTTGTGGATCGGGGACATTTCACCGCGGACCAGGCTCGGAGAATTCTCTCGAACGCGAAGGTCGCCGGCCTCCCACCGCGACTCCACGCGGACGAACTCGCGGAGTCCGGGGGCGGCGCTCTGGCGGCGGAGGTCGGAGCGGTGTCGGCCGATCACTTGCTGCACACGTCCGCGGACGGCATCGATGCGATGGCGCGCGGCGGGGTCATCGGAATTCTCCTCCCGGCGACGTCCCTCGCCTCGCATCTCCCGTTCGCGGATGGACGGCGGCTCATTGCGGCGGGAGTCCCGGTCGCCCTCGGCACGGACTTCAGCCCGAACTGCTGGTGTGAGTCCCTCCAGCTCGTCCTCGCCCTCGCGTGCCATCACAATGCGCTCTCGCCGGCCGAAGCGATCGTCGCGGCCACAATCAATGCGGCCCACGCGGTGGGCCGCGCGAAGGACGTCGGGAGCCTCGAGATCGGGAAACGCGCGGACCTGCTCGTCCTCGATGTCCCGTCCTTCCGTCACCTCGGATACCGGATTGGCGGGAACGTCGTTCGGACGGTTGTCAAGGCGGGACGTGTGCGGATCGAAACCGCCTCCCGCTGAGGGGCCCGCCGGGTGGCGGCCGCATCTTCTTGGACCCCGAGGTCATCCCGTCCGCGGAGGCGTTCGGTTGATCGCCCGATTCTGGCACGGGACGACGAAGGCGTCGAAGGGGGACGCATATCTGCGGTTCCTCGAAGAGAGCGGGATCAAAGGATACCGCGAGACGGAAGGCAATCGCGGGGTCTACGTGTTCCGCCGGACCGAGGGGGATCGGACGCACTTCCTCCTCCTCTCCCTGTGGGACTCCCTCGATGCCGTCCGCACATTTGCGGGTCCGGCGATCGAGCGAGCCGTGTATTATCCGGAGGACAAGGACTTCCTGCTCGAGTTCGAGCCGAACGTCCTGCACTACGATGTCGCGCTCGCGCCCGATCCGTAGGCGGTTTCATCACCAGGGTAGTCACGGCGGCTGCGACACCGTGGCGTTCTCGAGTCGCGAGCCCGCGCGGATCGTCATCGAGTCGCCGATGATACTCGACGCAATTCGTGCCCCCTCCTCGATCACGCAATTGCGAGAGACGACGCTGTCGACGATTTCCGCGGTCGACCCAATGACGCTACCTTCGAGGACGATGCTGTTCCGGACGATCGCCTTCCCCTCGAGGCGCGCGGCTTCATAGAGGCACGCGTTGTCCGCGATGCTCCCTCGACGCAGGAGCGCGCCCGGTCCCACGTAGCATGGGCCTCGGATCGTCACGCCCTCTTCGAGCTGGGCCGTCGAATCCAGGATCACGGGGCCCTCGCTCGTCACGCCGGCCCGGCGGAGCGGCTTCCCCTCCCGGCGGACGACCTGCATGCTCGCCTTCCAGAGGTCGTGCGGCCGCCCAATGTCCATCCACACGCCGTCGAGCTTCGAGCCGTAGAGCGGGGCGCCCTTCGCGAGGAGCTTCGGGAACAGGTCCTTGGCGAAGTCGAACTTCTGGTCGGGCGGGATGAAGTCGAGGACCTCCGGCTCGATGACGTAGATGCCCGCATTCACGAGGTTCGAGAACGCCTCCTCGCGCTTCGGCTTCTCCCGGAACTTCGCGATGCGGCCTTTCGCGTCCAGGCCGACGATCCCGTATTGCGTCGGGTCCTCGACCTGCGTGAGGGCGATCGTCAGGACGCCGCCCTTCCGCTTGTGGAATTCGTAGAGGGACTTGAAGTCCACATCGCAGAGGATGTCCCCCATAGCGACGACGAAGGTCTCGTCGATGAAGTTGCCGACCCGGCGCACCGCACCCGCGGTGCCCGCGGGGTTTTCCTCGAAGCTGTACAGGATCGACGCGTTGTAATCGACGCCGTCGCCGATCGACTTGATGAGGGCGTCCGAGAGGTACGCCGTCGTTATGATGATCTCGTGGAACCCGGACGTCGCGAGGGACCGGAGCACGTAGTCGATGCACGGGCGGCCGGCGACCGGCATGAGGGGCTTCGGCCGCTTGTACGTGAGCGGCTTGAGGCGGGTGCCCTCCCCGCCGGCGAGGACGACGGCCTTCATCGGCCGATCTCCACGCGGCCCTTTTCCAGGAGGGCCTTCAACGCGCGGTCCGCGGAGTCTTCGAGTTTCTTCGGGTCGGAGAGGGCCCGAGCATGCCGGTTCTGGGCCCGCAACAGATCGCGCGACTCGCGCGCCTCTTCGCGCTTCGCGCCTCGGATCGAGAGGACCTTGTCCCGCATCTCCGTGACCTTCGCGTGGACTTCGTCGGCCTTGGCGCGCGCCGCGAGGTGCGCCTCATGTTTCTCGTTGCCCTCGGCGACGAGGGCGGAGATCTGCCGAACGAGATCGACGGTCTCCCCGTGGACCGCGCGCGCCTGCGCGCTCGCCTCCACGGCGGCTTCGTGCTCCTTCTCCGCGGCTCCGAACAGATCCGTGATCCCGGAGTCGATGTCCCGGATCTCCTTCGTGATCTTGTCCTGGTCCGCCTTGAGCGATTCGAGTTCCTTGAGTCGCTTCAGCGCGTGCTTGATCTCCGTGAGCAGCGCGTTCTCCTCGGGCAACGTGAGCGATGCGGTCTGCTGGCGCATCTCCATCTGCGAAACCCGGCGCTTCATGCCTCGGAGTTCCGCGCCGACGTCCGCGGACGCGGAGCCGCGCATCTTCCGCTTCAGGTCAATCAGGGCCTTCGCCTTCCCTTGAAGCTCGTCCCGCCTCGCGCGGTGCGCTCGGGCTCCCTCCGCGAACGCGGCCCGGCGGTCCTTCAGGTCCCGCAACTTCGGGCTGAGGTCGCGCTTCTTCTCATGGACGAGGTCCCGTTCCTGCCGCATCAGCTGGGCTTCTTGGTTCAGAGCCGTCCGCTTTTCGAGGAGGCTCTCGAGCTTGATCTCGGCCTGATCCAACTCAGAAAGGGTCTTTTTCCGGACCATCGGGTCCCCCAGGGCAGCCGAGATTGCGGCGATTGGCGGAGGTGCCATTAACCTTTCGCACCACGAAGGGCATCGGCGATCCGGCCGATCTCCTCCGGAGAAAGTTCCTCGACGCGGCGGGTTCGGAACGGGACGGAAGGGAGGATTGCTTCGAGTGATTTCGGCGAGTTCGCGAAGGACGGCCAGGACAGGCGAAGGCCGTTCTCGACCGTCTTGCGGCGGTGCTCGAACAGGGCGTCGACGACCGCGTCGAATCGCTCCGGATCCTCGATCGGGAAGGGACTGGGCCGGGGCTCGAGACGAACGAGCGCGGAGTCGACGCGCGGCTGCGGATGGAAGGCGTTCCGCGGCACCCGCTCGAGGATCTCACACGCGGCGCGGCGGTACACGCCGACGCTGAGCCGCGAGTAGTCCGGCGTCCGTGGCTTGGCGATCATCCGCCGCGCGAACTCCCACTGGTACATGAGAACCGCACGGTCGAACGGTTGATCGAGCAGTTTGAAGGTCACGGGCGAGGAGATCTTGTACGGGAGGTTCGAGGCGACCACGTTGAACGTTGGCCACGGGACTCGGAGGGCATCGCCTTCGATCACCTCGACCTCGGGCAGCGACTTGCGCAGGTACCCGGCGAACCGCTGGTCCGCCTCGATCGCGATGACGCGTCGGGCTCGCTCGGCGAGTCGCCGCGTCAGGACCCCAAGGCCGGGGCCGATCTCCAAGACGATGTCCGCGGACGCTATGTGGGCGTGTTCGACGTGGCGCGCGGCGACTCGCGTGTCGACGAGGAAGTGCTGTCCGAGTCCTTTCCGCGGCCGGATCCGCAGCTCGCGCAGGACCTGGCGTGGGTCGTCCACGAGAGCGGGACGGGCGGGGCGCGCTTTAGGGTTGCGTCATCCTCGGGGCCGAATCGAAATCCGTCGCGTGGTAGGCGAGGGTCGTGTACGTCGTCGTCGGATCGATGCCCCACGCACCCGGCGTGAGGGATAAGGTCGCGATGTACGGGCCGTCGAGTCCGCTCGCGTAGATGTCCGGGCCCGCGAAACGGAACTCCGCCCACTCGATTCCCTCGGTCAGCCAAACCTGTCCGGATACCAGGGCCGCATCCCGGGATGTCCCCACCGGTTGGAGCACGCCGTTCAGGTCGAAACCCGCGGAGACGAAGACCTCGACCTCCGCGCGGATCACAAGGGCGTCGTACGTGCCATCGCGGTTGTCGTCTGGTGCGAGCTCTTGGAATCGACCGGTGTAGCGCAACAACTCGACCGTGTCGTCGAAGTTGGACGCCCGATACGCCGACGTGACGCCGCACAGCGTCTCCGGATAGTAGGCGGGCTGCGGGAGGATCGAATCGACCGGAAGTGGGGTGACGTTCCCGTACCGGATGTCGACCGGTCCGTACAGGGTGAGCGAGAAGTTCCACGGACCATCGACGCCGGCCGCGCGGATCTGGTCTCCGCGGAACCGCAGAGACACCATCGTATCGGACGTCGTCAGTCCAACGGTTCGGTACGAATAGGCGATCATCCGGATCGCATCGGACGAAGGACCCGCCGTGAGCACGCCGTTCAGGCTGTAGTTCCCAGCGATGTTGACTTTGACATCCGCCTGCAACGCGAGGAAGTCCGCGAGACCGTCGCCATCCAGGTCGATCGCCGCGTCCGAATGCCCGCCGGTGAAGTACGCGGGCCGCACGGGCATCTCGAACGACGACGCCGCGTACGCCTTCGTCGTGTAGTTCCACTCGAGGAAATCTTGCCCGCCATCCCGGATGGGCCGCGTCCCGCCATACATGATGACGTCGCCCAGATAGAGCGTCGCATGGACCAGATACGGCCCGTCGACGCCCGCGCGGTTGATGTCCGTGCCGACGAAGGCCATGCGAATCGTCTGGGGCCCGGAGGGGAAGAAATACCGTTCGTTCGTCCACGAGATCGGACCGTACGAAGCACTCGCCTCGAGCATCGGCGGCGGGGACCGGTATCCGTATCCGCACACCCCACCCGCGGGCGGACTCACGGTCGAGAGGTCCGCGTAGATCGTCCAGGTGCCGGCACTGGGCAGCGTGACGTCCGCCTCGACGACGAGCCAATCGTACGCGCCGTTGCCGTTCGTGTCGAGGCCGTAGTCCGTCCCGGAGTCGCCGGCCGTGACGAGCGCGTGAATTCCCCACGCCGCGCCGACCGAGCCGAGGGCCAAGGTCACGAGCAACGCGGCAGTCCGAGCAGTCCAGATCATCGTCGCACCGCCCCGAATGTAGGAGGACGCCGGGATATCAGAGGTCGTTTGTCGTTCGGGTTTCTTCTAACGTCGATATTCGAACCGACCACTATTTGAACGGGTACCCGCGATGCGGGCGCGTGCCGTTCGCCGGGAGCGCGCTGCCCTTCCAGGACGATGGCAGCCTTCAGTGCTGGATGGTCGGCCTGATCATCGGGGCGCTCGTCCTCGTCCTCGCGATCCTCATGGCGTACCAGCGGTACGTCGCCGGCAAGAAGCCGGTCCAGCACCTCTGCGACTATTGCGGGCACATGGTCACGGCGGTGAGCGACTGTCATCACGCGCCGGTCCGCGAGCGGTTCCTCCACGGCACGTGTCTCGAGTGCAAGCAAGACTGCCGCCTCGTGTGCGCGCGGTGCAAGAACCCCCTCTGAAGCGCGTAGCGGCAATCTTATCCGATGACGCTCCTTGCGGAGCCGGCGATGTCCGGTCCCCCCGCGACGCCGACCCCGGCGTCGCCGCCCGCGCGCAGCGTGCTCCTCGGCGACGCGAAGATCACGATCCGCGCTCCGATCCCGCGCGTCTTCGAGGCCCTCGTCAACGCGGACCTGCTCGCGCAATGGTGGGCCGACGATCCGCGGATCGAGGCGGAACTGGGCGGCCGCTACGAAGGCACCCTGGCCGACGGCCGGATCGAAGCCTCGATCATCGCGATCGACGGGCCGGGGAAGCTCACGCTCATGTGGCCCGTCCCCGAGGAAAGTGGCCCGGTCGACACGACGGTCGCGTACGAACTCAGCCCGAGGGGCGCCGAGACGGCGGTCCACATCGTGCATCGCGCGCCCCGGGCCGTCGCCGGGTCGTGGGCCGAGCTGTGGGCGGGGACCCTCGAGTCCCTGAAGGCGTACCTCGAGGGCGCCGGGCCGGAGTCCGGGTGAGGCCGGATCAACCGCCGATCCATTCGAGGACCGTGGCCTCGCCTTGGCCCACGCCGACGCACAACGTGGCGAGGCCGTAGAACGGCCGATGGGCCTGGGGCGCGCGCCGCCGCATCTCGTGGACGAGCGTGCACACGATCCGAGCGCCGCTGCATCCAAGCGGATGGCCGAGCGCGATGGCGCCGCCGTTCACGTTCGTGATCTCGGGGCGAAAGCCGAGTTCCCGCATCACGGTGAGCGCTTGGATCGCGAAGGCCTCGTTCAGCTCGATCAGCCCGAGGTCGTCGACGCGCAGCTTCGCCCGGGCGAGGGCTTTGCGGGTCGCCGGGACCGGACCGAGGCCCATCGTCCGCGGCTCGACGCCGGCCGCGGCGGACGACACGATCCGCGCGAGCGGATGCAGGCCGAGATCCGTGGCTCGCTTGTCACTCATCAGTAGGACCGCGGCGGCGCCGTCGTTGATGCCGCTCGAGTTCCCCGCGGTGACCGTGCCGCCCTCCCGGAACACGGGGCGGAGCCGCGCGAGGGCTTCGAGGGAGGTGTCCGACCGAGGCGGCTCATCGCGCGACACGACGATCGGCTCACCGCGCCGCTGCGGCACGGGGACCGGGACGATCTCCTCCGCGAACTTCCCCGACTCGATCGCGGCGATGGCGCGGCGATGGCTCTCCAACGCGAACCGATCTTGGTCCTCGCGGGGGATCGCCGGCCCGCGATCCCGCAGGTTCTCCGCGGTCTCGCCCATCGAATCGTTGCCGTACTCCGCCCGGAGCCGCGCGTTCGGGAACCGCCACCCGAGGGTCGTGTCCCATGCGGTCACGTTGCCCGTGCCGCCGTCGAGGTTCCGCGGGATCGCGTACGGGGCGCGGGTCATGCTCTCGACGCCGCCCGCGACGAACACGTCCCCCTCGCCGGCCTTGATCGCCCGCGCCGCGGCGTTGATCGCGGCGAGCCCGGAGGAGCAGAGGCGGTTGAACGTGACCGCAGCGACGGACACCGGGAACCCGGCGAGGAGCGCCGCCATCCGCGCGACGTTGCGGTTGTCCTCCCCGGCCTGGTTCGCGCAGCCGAGATAGACCTCCTCGACGAGGGCCGGATCCACGCCCGCGCGGCGGACGACCTCGCGGACGACGACGGCGGCGAGATCGTCGGGGCGGACCTCCTTGAAGGCGCCGTTGTGGCGGCCCATCGGCGTGCGCACGGCATCCACGATCACGGCTTCGGGCATCGTTCGACCTCCGCAGGGGACCGGCCCCCCATCCCGTCCGAGGATTTGGATTTCGGGGTGGGAGGCGGACAGTTTCACCCACCCCACCGGAAGGGCCAAGGCCCTCCGCGATATACCTCTACTTAGAGGTATGAGAATGGAGATCGGTTGCGGCGCCCGCGTGCGCGACTTCGACGGACGGCGGTACTTCTACTTCTGGCACTACGAACGCGAGAACGGTCGATCCCTCCGCCGGGAGGAGTACGTCGGCCGCGTCGAGTCTGCGCACTCGAAGGAGGAGCTTCTGCGGCTGATGGCGGCGTACCATCGGAAGGCGGAAGGGGAATTCGCGCGGCGAAGGGCGCGCCTCGAACGGCAGATCGCCGTCGCGGCCCATACCTCCACTTAGAGGTACAACGGCTCCCGCGCGCGCCCCACCCTGCCCGCGCGAGCGCGAACCTTTATCCCCCGAGGTCGGTTCGGCGGGGCGTGCGCCTCGAAGAGCGTCCGTTCGGTGGGTTCGCCCGCGGCTCCCTCCCGGTCGGATGCCGCCAGTGCACGGACGGCGCGAAGATGGTCCTCTTCGTGACGGGCCTGTGCTCCTTCCACTGCTTCTATTGCCCGGTTTCCGACGAGAAGATGTACCGGGACGTCGTCTTCGCGGACGAGAAGCGCGTCACCTGCGACGAGGACGTCCTCGAGGAGGCCCGCGCGATCCGCGCGACCGGCGCGGGGATCACGGGCGGGGATCCGCTCGACGCGGTCGAGCGCACGGCGCACTACATCCGGATCCTGAAGGCGGCGTTCGGACCGACGTTCCACACGCACCTGTACACGATGTCGACGGACCCGGAGAAGATCCGCGCGCTCGCCGACGCCGGCCTCGACGAGATCCGGTTCCACGTGCCGCCGGGCCTCTGGGCGCGCGCCGCGTCCAGCGCCTTCGTCCCCGCGTCCCGCCTCGCGCGGTCCCTCGGCATGATCGTCGGACTCGAGGTGCCCCTGATCCCGGAACGGGAGGCGGACCTCGTCGCGCTCATCGAGTGGGCCGGGGGCGAGGGCCTCGCCTTCGTCAACCTCAACGAGATGGAGTTCTCCGAGGCGAACTTCCCGCGGATGAAGGTGCACGGCTACGAGATGAAGCACGAGCTCTCGTACGGCGTGAAGGGCGCGGACCCGGTCGCCCTGCGGATCCTCAGTCGAACGTGGGCGACGACGGTCCATTACTGCACGAGCGGCTACAAGGACGGGTGGCAGCTGCGGGCGCGGATCAAGCGACGCGCCGAGCACGTCGCGCGGCCCTGGGACATCGTGACGGAGGACGGCACGCTGATCAAGGGGATCGTCGAGGGATCCGGACTCGATGGGCTCCGGGACGACCTCCGGGGCAAGTACCGCGTGCCGGGCGAGCTCATCGGCCTCGACGTCGTGCGGAAGCGGCTCGAGATCGCGCCCTGGGTCCTCGAAGAGATCGCGCCGCGGCTGGGGCGGCCCGCCTTCCTCGTCGAGGAGTATCCGACGGCGGACGGCCTCGAGGTCGAGCGGACGCGTCTTGCGTAGCCGCACACGAGGGGCACATCGTCCGGCCTTCGAGAACACTCCACGGCCCCTCGTCTCGAGCGCAATTCGCACATTCGAGACCTCGGACCTTCTGGGACCATCCGTCGACTCGAACGTCCATTGAGAATCCATCCGGGAGGACTGCGCGGACCCGCGCCGCCGGCGCGACGATCGCCTGCACGGAACACAGGGACGCGCGGGCCTTCGGCTCGAATCGCTCCAACGCCTCCGTGAGACGACGATCTCGCTCGGCCCCGACCGCCCGGATCACGTCCTCCGCCCCGTCGGAATCCGCCGCACGGATCTCCTCCATCGTCCGGTCGAAGTACCCGAAGATCCGACGGACTTCCTCTTCGAGGAGTGAGAGGCTCTTCGCGCGGAACCCTTCGACCTCTCCCCGAGTCGTGTCCGTAAGGGCCGCCTTCGCGGCGACGTAGGCCGGCCCGATCGTCGGCCGGAAGCCCGGCATCGAGGCGCCGACCGTGGCGGCCACCCGGTCCAGGTCGACGGTCCACACCGATCCGTCCGCGGTCGAGACCGCAACGGACCGGAGACTCTCGCGCTTCTCGTCCGATGCCAACGTCACGCGGAATGTGAACACGAGGAGGACCTCATCCGCCGCCTCGATGACGTCGACCGTCGCATTGGGAAGCCCGGCGCCACGAGCTCCGCGTCGAACTCGCCGCCCCGCGAGGGATCGAACGTCAGGGCGAAGTGCCGAGGGACTTCGAGGTCGCGACCGACGGACTCCGGGGCGCGGACCCAGACGAGACCCTCGGCCACCGTGACCTCCGCCCCGAGGTCGGTGAGCGCGTCGACGACGAAGGATTGCAGGGCGGACGACTCGGTCATGCGACCGCCCCCTCGCCCGGGTCCGCGAGGAGCTCCGCGTTCCGCTCCTTGACGCGATCGTATTGCGCCCTCGCGCGGGCGAGCGCATCGCCGAGCTGGCGGAGGGCGGCCCGGCGGGCTTCCGCCTGACGCAGCGCCCAGACGTCGAGCAGCAGGTCCTCGAAGGACCGCCGTTCGTCGAGGTTCCCGAGGATCAGGTCCAGTTCGCCCACGACGAGCTCGAACATGTGGATCTTGCGGTCGAGCAGCTCGATCAGGTACGCCTCGATCGTGTCCTCCGCCCACGTGTTGACGACGTGCACCTCGTGCTCCTGACCGAGGCGATGCACGCGGCCGATCCGCTGCTCGATCCGAAGCGGGTTCCACGGCAGATCGTAGTTCACGACCGTTCGCGCGAACTGCAGGTTCCGTCCTTCCCCGCCGGCCTCCGTGCTGAGGAACACCCGATCGCCCTCGCGGAATGCGCGGACGGCGGCATCCTTCGCGGCCGGCGAGAGTCCTCCGTGGTACGCGGCAACGCGGTAGCCTTCGTCCCGCAGCACGCCCTCGAGATACCGAAGGGTGCGGAGGTATTGGGTGAAGACGAGCGCCTGCTCGTCGAACGTCCGGAGGAATTCTCGGAGGCGATCCGCCTTCACGTTCGAGTCGATTGCCCGGGCGTTCTCGGCGAGGTCCTGCAGGTGATCCCGTTCCTCGGGGCCGAACGTCGGGCCTTGGGCGAGGCGGCGGAGCGTCTCCGCGACTGCGAACGTGCTGCTGCCGATCTCCCGCTGGAGGACGATCAGGGTGAGCCGCGCCGTCCAGGGAAGTCGGCCCGACGCGGCCCAATACGCATCGCGGACGAACTCCGTGACGTCGTCGTAGAGGCGCCGCTCCGCCGGACCCAGGCGGACCGCGAGGCTGTGGACCCGACGCGGCGGCAGGGTGAAGGCAATGCCTCGACGATTGCGCACCATGACGTCGCGCAGGCGGGATCGCAATTCCGGGAGATGGGTCGGCACGCGGCGGTCCGGCGTCGCGACGTAGCGCTCTAGGAATCCATCGAACGTGTGCAGCGCGCCCGGCTTCAGCAGGCTGACGAGGTTGAACAACTCGGCCATGTCGTTCTGGACCGGCGTCGCCGTCAGGAGGAGCATGTACTTCTTCGACAGCCCGGAGACGAACCGCCAGTTGCGGGAGAGGCGGTTCTTCAACCGGTGCGCCTCGTCGACGATGACGAGGTCCCAGGGCCGTGCCTGCGCGGCGCGTCGATGCGCGTCCCGTTTCGCCGTGTCGAGCGAGGCGATCAGGAGCGGTTGGCGTTCCCAGTCCGCCACGGACCGCAGGACGGCAAAGGGGAGCGCGAACTTCGTCTCCATCTCCTCTCGCCATTGCGACGTCAGAGCGGGCGGGGTGAGGATCAGGGCGCGGCGGACCAGCCCGCGGATCGCGTACTCCTTGAGGATCAGACCCGCCTCGATCGTCTTGCCGAGGCCGACCTCATCCGCGAGGATCGCACGCCCGCGGAGGTCTCGTAATACGCGGAGCGCCGTGCGCTCCTGATGCTCGTACCGGCGCACGCTCCGCAGGGATGGCCACGAGAGAAGGCGATCGAACCCGTCGATGAGGGAGAGCCGATGCGCCTCGAGGTTCAGGCGCCACGCGCGCGGGCCGTCGCCCGCCGTGGTGAAGGCCTGGCCGAGGAGCGCCTCATCCGCCGCGCCGAATTCCAGGGGGAGAGAGGACTCTGTCGAAGAGGCCTCCCGCTCAGGGGAGGGCATCGAGGGGGGATCCCTTCGCCTGCAAACGCAGGCGCCGCGGAATTGCCGAGAACGATAATAATCGTTTGCCCGGGCCCGCTCACGTTTCCGGATTTGCGGGGACGGAGGGCTCGGCCCGATGGTTGGCCCGTCGTCCGCGCAACAGAGATGGCAGGATGGCGAGCGTGTTGAGCCCGGCGAGCCAGAGGTACGTCGTCCGGATCCCCTGCGCGAACAGGAGCCGGTCCGCCCCCGGGATCGAGGAGAGGTCCGGCGCCGAGATGATCTGCGTCACGATGGCGTATGGCACCGTGAAGGTCGTGATGAGGATGGCCAGGTTCAGGCTCACCGTGTATCCGATGTTGAAGAACGTCGCGCGGAACCCCGAGGCGATCCCGCGCCGCGACGCGGGCACGGACCCCATGATCGAGCTGATGTTCGGCGACGCGAAGAAGCCGAGGCCCGCGCCGAAGAGCATCATGTAGACGACGAGATGGGAGTATGGCGTGAAGGCGTCCGTCGTTGAAAACAGATAGAGGGACAGGCTGGTCACGCCGAGGCCCGTTGTGGTGAAGGGGAGGTGCCCGTAGCGGTCGGAGAGCCGACCGCTGAGCGGGCCACATGCGAGGGTCGCGATGTCGAGCGGCAGGATGACGAGACCCGTCGTGAATGGGCTCAGGCCGAGGACGAGCTGGAAGTACAGGCTCAACAGGAGGAGGACCGCGCCGAACGCGATCGCGTTGAGCAGCTGGGCGACGACGCCGCCCGTGAACTCGCGGATCCGCAGGAGGCGCAGGTCGAGCAACGGGTGCGGATGCCGCCGCTCGAGGATCACGAACGCCGCGAGGCTCACGAACGAGACGGCGAAGAGGGCGTCGACGGTCCCCGCTTCTGCGACGCCGTACGCGGCGAGGGTGAGGGCGAGGAGCAGTCCGAGGATGAAGGCCGTGAACGTGACGAACCCGCCCCAGTCGATTGGGGCACCGCGGTCGAGCGTGCCGATTTCCTTGAGGCGGAAATGGGCCCACGCGGTCCCGAAGATCCCGATCGGGATGTTGATGTAGAACAGCGCCCGCCAATCGAGGACCGAGAGGATGATGCCGCTCACCGTGAGGCCGGCCATCGATCCCATCCGGAACGCGACCTGGTTGATGCCGAGCGAGAGGCCGAGCTCATGGGCCGGCGTCGCATCGACGATCATCGCCGCGCTGTTCGTGAAGAGGATGGCGGACCCGAGGCCCTGCACCGCACGGAACGCGATCACCTGCGCCGGGCTGACCGCCAAGCTCGTCAGGAGCGAGCCGACCGTGAAGACCCCGAACCCGCTCGTGTACAGCTTCACGCGGCCGACGATGTCGGAGACGCGGCCGACGAGGAGGAGGGCGACCGTGCTCCCGAGGACGTAGGCCTGCGTGATCCAGATCGCTTGCTCGGCGTCCGCGCCGAGGCTCGACGCGACGGCGGGCAGGCCGACGATCACGATGCGCGAGTCGATGCCGGACATGAGCACGCCGACCGTCGTGACGGTCAGCACGGTCCACTTGTACTCGATCGGAACGCCTCCCGAATACGGCCGCGGCGATGCCGCGGTCTCCTTTGAATCCTCGTAATCCGCGGATGTGACAGCCCGGGGTCGCGGTCACGCGACGCTGACGCTCTGGATCGGATGGTGCCGGGCAATCAGGTCCCGCGAGACGCGCAGGTTGCGGCCCTCCTTCCCGATCGCGCGGCCCTTCTTCGCCCCGTCGACCGTCACGGTGGCGTGCGTGACGTCGCCCCGCTGCTCAATCGAGACGCCCTTGACGTCAAAATTGCGGAACACGTTCGCGACGAACTTGTCCGGTTGGTCCGAGTACTCGACGACGTGGATGTCCTTGTTCATGAGCCGCTTCAGCTTCGCGACGTTCTCGCCCTTCTTGCCGATCGCCTTGCCGATGTCGCCTTCCTTGACGACGAAGATGAGCTTGTCGCCGGCATCGACGCAGTCCACGACGGTCGTGCGCGTCAGGTCCTGGAAGAGCGCGACGTACTTGATCGTCTGCTCGTCAAAAACGATCTCGACCATGCGCATCCTAGGCATTCAGGATGTTCGATTCGCCGGGGGCGATCACCGCGACCGCCGCCACGGAGAAGGGCACGCCGCAGGCGGCCCCGAGGTCCACGTTCGTGCCCGAGAACCGGAACACCCGGACGTCCCCGAGGGCCTTCGCGGCTTCCTCGGGGCAGTTCGAGGCCAGGACGACGAGCTTCGCGGCCTTCGACTTCGTCGCTCGGCGGACCTCGCGCAATCCGAACCGAACGTCTCCCGTGTCCGTCGCGACGCGCAGGGCTCGCGACATGTCGATCACGGCACAACCTCCTCCAGCGGTTCCTCCGGCTCCGGCAGTTCGGGCGGCGGGGCCGTCGGGGGCGGAGTCGGGACCGCGGGTTTCGGCTTCGGGACCGCCGCAGGCTTCGGCAGGCCGGGCGGAGGCTTGTAGACCAAGTTGACGGCGCCCGTTCCCAGGGTGACGGGCTGGCCGACGATGACGTTCTCCGCGACGCCATCGAGGTAATCGACTTCTCCGGTAATCGCGGCCCGAAGGAGATGGTGGGCCGTGATTTCGAACGCGGCGCGGGCGAGGACGGACGACTTGCGGCCCGAGATGCCGTGCCGACCGATCGCCTTGACGTCCCCGTCGTTCGTCATCATGTCGGAGACGAGCATGATGTGCCGGATGTCCACCGTGAGCCCCTGCTCCTGCAGCGTGTCGTACGCCTCCTTGACGATCGCGTTCCGCGCCGCCTCGATCCCCAGGACTTCGTAGATCTCCTGGATCGAGTTCGTCGTGGTCCTCGAGGCGTCGACGTACGGGAGCTCGAGGATCTTCGAGAGGTTCGAGCCCTCCGTGTAGATGACGTACCCGTCGCCCCGCTTCCTGATGATCGCGCGCGACACGCCGTCGATCCCCTTGATCTTCATCGTGCGGACCTGTTCGACCAAGCGCTGGAGCTTCTTGAACGAGGGTTCGCCCGCTTCGACGACGAGCGCCTTCGCCTTTCGCTCCGTGTTCCCCACCTGGCGCTTGACTTCCTGGACCTCCCCGAGTTTCTTCATCTTCTCCTCGAACTCGGTCCACGTCACGCCGCGCGATTTCATGCGGTGCTCGTCCGGGTACGCGAGGACGCGCATGTTCACGAGGTCCGTCTCGATGGACGCGATGTCCTCGACGGACGTCATCTCGATCTCCGTCGCGATCTTGCGCATCTTCTCGAGGTCGTTGTGGCCGGCCTTCACGAAGAGTTCCATGATCGGCGTGGAAGGCACCCGGCGCGCGTCCACGATCTCGATCAGCCGCGGCAGTCCGAGCGTGACGTTCATCTCCGCGACGCCCGCGTAGTGAAACGTCCTCATGGTCATTTGGGTCCCGGGTTCACCGATCGACTGCGCGGACACAATCCCGGCGGATTCGTTCGCGTCGATCGCGTGCAGGTCGAACTTCTCGCAGATCTTCGTGAGGACCTCATGGAGCCGCTTCTTCGTGAGCTTCAGTCCATGGAGCTTCTTCGCGAGCTCGCCCACGACGGACCGCGGGAGCCAGCGGCCGATCTCCTTGAGGCCATCCGAGATCTCCTGCTCTCCGGACGTCAGTGGCGGGGCCTTCGTCGGAATCGTGAGCGGTGTCTCCGGCTCCGCCTCGGCCGCCTTCGCGGCGGCTTTCCGTCCGCGGGCCGCGGGCTTCGGCCGCTCCTTCTTCGGGGCGGGCTTCGGCTCGACCGGTGCGGCCCCGAGTTTCTTGAGGACCTTCTCCGCTTCCTTCTTCGTAATGAACTTGGAGAGCCGCTCCACCTTGGACGCGGCGAGCTTCTCGAGCGTGAAGCCCGCGTCCGCCAGGATCTCGGCGGTCTTCTTCGAGATCCCGCGGTTTCGGAGCGCTTGGACCGTCGCGGCGCGTGCCATGATCACTCCTCCGAGGGAGCTTCCTCTTCCTCGACTTCGATCTCTTCTTCCGTGATCTCGACGTACATGTCCTTCTCCGTCAGGCCGTACGAGGCCATCTCTTGCTCCCGGAGGCGTTCCTTCCACGACGGCTCCTCGCCGAGGACCTCCTGGAGGACGTCGTCGATGTCGACCGCGCGCCCCTGCACGCTCCGGCTCGGATCGACGCCGTCCTCGCCGAACCGGAACTGGATGATCGTGTCCGCCGTGTTGCGAACCGTGCCGTCTTCCTTGACCTTGAGGTCCTCGAGCGCGTTGATCAGCCGGCGTTGCATGTACCCGGACCTGGAGGTGCGCACGGCCGTGTCGACGAGGCCTTCGCGGCCGCCCATCGCGTGGAAGAAGTACTCCGTCGGATGGAGTCCACTCTTGTACGAGGACCGGACGAAGCCTTTCGCCTCGGCGCCGAGGTCGCCCTTCTTGAAGTGCGGAAGCGTGCGGTTCCAGTAGCCGCGGCTCAGCCGCTCCCCGCGGACGGCCTGCTGACCGATCGAGCCCGCCATCTGCGACAGGTTCAACATCGAACCGCGCGCGCCGGATCGCGCCATGATGACGGCGCTGTTCTCGATCCCGAGGTGCTTCCCCGCGATTTGGCCGGCCTGGTCACGCGCGCGGCCCAAGATCTTCATCGCCTCGACCTCGAGCGTCTCCTCGAGCGACCGACCCGGCATCTGCTCGAGCTCCCCGCGCTTGTACGAATCGACGAGGCCCTCGACCTTGTCCATCGACGCCTTCAGGACATCCGCGATCTGCTTCTTCGCTTCCTCCGGGATGTCCTCGTCGTCGATGCCCGTCGTGAAGCCGCGGATCATGATCGCGCCGATCGCCATCTTCGTCGCCTTGTCGATGAAGTTCCGCGCAGCGTCCGGGCCGTAGTCCCGGGCGAGCTTGTCGACGATCTTTCCCTTGAACGCGCCGACCGCGTTCTCGTCGATGGTGCCCGACGAGACGACGCCGTCCTTGATGACGACGAGGGAGTCTTCCTCCTTCAGCTCCTTCAGCCCGATGTCTCCCTTCGGGGCGATCGACGACTTGAACGTCATGCTCAGGTCCTTCGGGAGGATCGCGGAGAAGAGCGCCTTCCCGGACCAGAACTCGCCACCCTTCTTGATGTCCGGCGGCGGGAGGTCGCGCATGTCGATCTTGGTCAGAATGAACGTGACTTCCTCGCGGGTGAACTTGCTGTCCTTGTGCGTCAGCAGAAAGGCCCCCGTGATGTGGTCGTGGATGCCGCCGATGACCGGGCCGCCGAACCGCGGCGAAAGGATGTGCTCCTGGACCCGCATGAGGACGCGCGCCTCCGCGCGGGCCTCCTCGCTCTGCAGGACATGGAGGTTCATCTCGTCCCCGTCGAAGTCCGCGTTGTACGGCGGGCACACGGCGAGGTTGAAGCGGAACGTCTTGTGCGGCATGACGCGGACCTCGTGCGCCATCATCGACATGCGGTGCAAGGAGGGTTGCCGGTTGAAGAGGACGATGTCCCCGTCGACGAGCTGCCGCTCGACCGTGTATCCGATCTCGACGGCCTCCGCGACGACCTCCGCGTTCTTCTCCGTCACGCGGATGCGGCGGCCGTCCGGCCGGATGACGTAATTCACGCCGGGCGCGTATTCCCCGAGCGGACCGAGCGGCGTCGGTCCGCGCTTCACCCACGTCTTGACGATCTCCTGATTGTACGACTGCACGTGGACCGGCACCGTGAGTTCGCGGGCCGCCTCGACGGGCACGCCGACCTCATTAATCGACAGGATCGGGTCCGGAGAGATGACCGTGCGCGCGCTGAAATTCACCCGCTTCCCGGAGAGGTTCGACCGGAACCGGCCTTCCTTGCCCTTGAGCCGCTGGACGAGCGTCTTGAGCGGTCGGCCGGACCGATGCCGCGCAGGCGGGATGCCCGACGTCTGGTTGTCGAAGTACGTCGTCACGTGGTACTGCAGGAGCTCCCACAGGTCCTCGACGATGAGCTGCGGCGCGCCGGCATCGCGGTTCTCGCGGAGTCGCTGGTTGATCCGAAGGACGTCGACGAGCTTGTGCGTCAGGTCGTCCTCCGAGCGATCGCCGCTCTCGAGGGTGATCGACGGACGCACGGTGACCGGCGGCACGAGCAGAGCCGTGAGGATCATCCATTCCGGCCGCGCGACCTCCGGGTTCATGCCGAGGACCCGCAAGTCCTCGTTCGGGATCCGCTCGAGCCGCTCGCGCACCTCCTTCGGCGTAAGCTTGTGGCCGTCCTCGCGGAACGTCGTCGGCTTGTCGAGGGTGACCTTTCCCTGTTCCTCGCCGCAATGCGGGCAACGTTGTCGCTTCTGCGCCTCCCGCGCGGTCTCCTTCGTGACGTACCCGACCTCCGTCACGTCGCCGCCGAGTTCCTCGACCTGCTCCATCTCCGCCATGTACTCCATCGCCTGCTGGCGGGTGAGCAGGAGGCGTCCGCACTTGCGGCACGTCGCCTGGAGGAGCTTCTTGATGTCCTTCACGTACCCGACGTGGATGACGGGCATCGCGAGGTCGATGTGCCCGAAGTGGCCGGGGCAGTCGTCGACCTTGCCGCCGCACGTCTTGCACCGCAAGCCGGGCTCGATGACCCCGAGATGGGAGTCCATGAGGCCCATGTCAATCGGGAAGCCGTCGTCGTCGTACGTGTCCGCGGTGATGATCTTCGTCGCCGACATCCGGCGCATCTCGTCCGGACTCAGGAGGGCGAATTTGATCGCCGCGATCCGCTTCGTCACGCCTCGCATCGAGATCATCGCATGTCCTCCAGCTGGAGACGCATGACGACGCCCAAGGACAGGAGCTCGTCGAGCAGCAACTTGAACGCGTACGACGTCTGGACCGGGTAGATCTTCGACGTGTTGTCGTCCACGGGGCACCGGAGGTTCCCCTTGCGGTCCTTGATCGCGAAGTGGCCGCAGTCCGGGTTGCCGCAGACGTATTGGATCGTGCCGTCCGACTCGTCGAGGAGCCGGTCCTTGATCACCATCGCGGCGCCATGGCCGATGAGGCAGTCGCGCTCCATCTCGCCGAACCGCAGGCCGCCTTGGCGGGAGCGACCTTCCGTCGGCTGCCGCGTCAGGATCTGCACGGGCCCGCGGCTCCGGACGTGGAGCTTGCCCGAGACCATGTGGTGGAGCTTCTGGTAGTAGATTACTCCGACGAAGATCTCCGCGGGGATCATCCGGCCCGTGCGGCCATCGTAGAGGATCTCCTTCCCGTTCGACCGGAACCCGTTGTCCTCGAGGGCCTTGCGCAGCGCCTCCTCCCGCTCGCCGCTGAACGGCGTGCCGTCGATCGGTCGCCCTTCGAGGGATCCGACCTTGCCGCCAATCTGCTCGAGGACGTGGGCGACCGTCATGCGCGAGGGAATCGCGTGCGGATTGATGATCAGGTCCGGGATGATCCCTTGGGCGGTGAAGGGCAGGTCCTCTTGCGGCGCGATCAGGCCGATGACGCCCTTCTGTCCATGGCGCGAAGCGAACTTGTCGCCCAGCTCCGGCACGCGCAGGTCGCGGACCTTGACCTTCGCGAGCTTCGATCCGTTCTCGCTCTCCGTCAACATGACGGAGTCGACCCAACCGCTCTCCCCGTGTCGGACCGTGACGGACGTCTCGCGGCGCTTCTGCGGCGTCAGGAAGTCCGTTTCCTCCTCGAGGAACCGCGGCGGGCTCGTCTTCCCGATGAGGACGTCCCCGCCCGTCACGAGGACCTCCGGCGAGATGAGTCCATCATCCGGCGTCAGGTTGGCGTACGACAGGTCGGCGCGCGCACCGCGCACGTCCGGGGACGGGATCTCGAAGTGGTCTTCCTGCCCGCCGGGGTAGCGGCGCTCCTCCGCGCGGTACGTCCGCATGAAGGACGAGCGGCCGAGGCCCCGGTCGATCGAAGCCTTGTTCATGACGATGGCGTCCTCCATGTTGTAGCCGTGGTAGGACATGACCGCCACGACGAAGTTTTGCCCCGCCGGACGTTCATTGAAGGAGACGTACTTCATCGAGTCCGTCTGGACGAGCGCCTGCTGCGGGTAGTGGAGAAGGTGGCTCCGCGTGTCCGGCCGGAGCCGGTAGTTGCTCGACCCGAGGCCGAGGGACTGCTTCGCCATCCCGGCGCCCATCGTGACGCGCGGCGACGAGTTGTGCTCCGGATACGGCACGACGCCGGAGGCGACGCCGAGGATGACCATCGGATCGACCTCGAGGTGCGTATGCTCCTTCGTGATCGAGGACTTGACGCGGAACGTCTTGTGGCAATACTTGCACTCCAGGTCCGCCTCCTCGTCCCGGCTCCCCATGTTCACCCACGTCACGTCGTTGCGGCTCAGCGGGTGCTTGCATTCCTTGCACCGCGCCGGGACGTCGTACGGATAGATCGCGATGAACGTGTCCTCTTCCTCTTCCGCATCGATCCACTCGACGATCCCGTTCCGGACCAGGTCGGAGAAGCGGAGGCGGCCCATCTTCAGCTCGTCGATGTGCTTCCGCGAGAGCGCGAGGTGGCCGTCCTTCACCGTCAGGAGCGGTCGTCGGATGCGTCCTTCGTCGCAGTTGATGATGATCTCGCCCATATTCTCGTCGAACCGGACGTTCACCTCGTGGCTCAGGAGGCCGGATCGCCGCCGCTCCCGGATCTCCGCGACGAGCATCTGGGGATCCTCGTGCAGGCCGACGAGGTCGCCGTTCACGTATACGCGGATGAGTTGCGTCTGCTGGCCCTTCACCTGCTTCGTCCCGAGGTCCGCGAGGAGCAGCTTGACCTCCTCCTCCGGGAAGCCTTCGGAGACATCGATGACGAGGGCGCAGTTCTTCACGAGGCCGCAGTTTTGCCCTTCCGGCGTCTCGTTCGGGCAGAGGCGTCCCCACTGCGTCGGGTGCAGGTCGCGGGCCTCGAAGTGCGGCTGCGAGCGGGTCAGCGGCGACGTCACCCGTCGAAGGTGGCTGAGCGCGCTCATGTTCGAGGTCCGGTCCAGGAGTTGGCTCACGCCCGCGCGGCCTCCGACCCAGTTGCCCGTCGCGAGGGCGTGCAGGAGCCTCTGCGTCAACAGGTCCGGCCGGATTGCGGAGGAGATCTTCAGCTCCCGCCGTCGCGCGTACGACCGCTCGAGCTGGTATTTCAGGTCCTTCACGAGGTTCGCGAACGCGACGCGGAACAGGTCCTCCATGAGGTCGCCCGCGAGCTTCAGCCGCTTGTTCGCGTAGTGGTCCTTGTCGTCTTCCCGTCGCGCCCCGAGGGAGAGCTCGAGGACCGTGCGGGCGACGCGGCCGAGGAAGATCGCCTTCTTGATACGGTCCTCCCGCGTGTCACCGAGATGCGGGAGAAGGGATCGGTCGAGGATCGACTCGACCTTCTTGATCCGGTACTCCTTCGCCTGGCCCGTCGCGAACTTCTTCTCGAGGTAGCTGATCGCATCATCGCGCGTGAAGATCCCGTTCGGCGGGTACGATTTCTTGTTCTGGCATTCCTCGATGTTCGCATAGACGATGTTCGCCATCTCGGAGGCCGAGACGATCGCATTGTAGATCTCCTCGTCCTTCTCCATGCCGAGGGCTTTCATGAGGATGATCAGCGGGATCTGGCCGGACGCGGTCGGCACGCTGACGATGAGCTGGCCGTCCTTCTTCTTCTCCATCAGCGTGAGGGCGCGGTACCCTTCCTTCTGGGAGAAGACCTTCGCGACCTCGACTTTCCGACCGTACCGCTCGTTGAACTCGACCAGGACGCGGTTCGGCGCGAGGTCCTCGAGGGAGATGAGCGCGCGCTCCGTGCCGCCGATGATGAAGTATCCGCCGGGGTCGAACGGGTCCTCCCCGTTCTCGATGAGCATCCGGCGATACTCGTCGAGCGTGAGCTCGCCCTCCGTCTCCATGTTCTCCTTGTAGAGGAGGCAGCGTTTCGACTTGACCATGATCGGGAAGTTGCCGATGTGGACGCGCTCCGGCTCCCGCTCGATGCCGTTCTCGATGACGGTGAAGTCGAGGTAGATCGGCGCGGTGTAGTTCAGGTTCCGCTGGCGGGCCTCCATCGGCCACAGCGGGTGGGTCGCGCCGTTCGCCTCCTTGACGACCGGGAGGCCGAGGGTGATCGTCGGCTTCGCCTCCAGATCGATGCGGCCGCGGTCGTCCCGCTTCCGACCGATCCGGATCTCGATCACGTCGCCTTCCGTGCGGTCCTCGTCGAGCTTGATGATGCCGCGCCGCTCGTCCTCCGGGGCGGACCGCAGGTTGTCGACGATCCGCTGCATCCGCGAGTTCGGGTTGTCGATCGTCGGCAGGAAGTCGTTGAACGACGCGATGTGGTGGTTTACAATCGAGCGTTCTCGGAAGAACGCGTCAATCAAATCTCGCATGCCCTACCTCCCAATCACCAAACGGTATGCTTCGGAAACGCCCGCCGTGCCGCTCACCCGCGTCACGCGGATGATCCGACCTTCGTCAATCGGTCCCTCGATCTTCTCCAGCACCTGGATGACGGGGTCGCTCTTCCGAATCTTCGGGAGCTGATCCCGCGTGATGCCGAGCCCTTTCAGGACGCGCTCCGCCTCGTCCTCCGCAATCAGGCGATGCTCTGGAACCAGCTGATGCTCCAACACGTTAAACCTCAAGGGGGCGTCCTCCCTGGGCGACCGTTTTGCACCTGGCATGCCACGCGCGCGCAAGCCGTACGGGCCCGCGGGGACTTTCGGGGCCTCCGCGCGGTCCGCAGGGCCCGTTCGAACCCCGGACCACCCGGTCTCTTCCCGCCTTCCGGTGAGGGACGGCGGCTAAAAGCCGGATGCTCTTTCTAGGGACGGTTCCAGCGCCGTCCTACCTAGCTGAGCTACGGGCCCTCCGGCTGGCGGCGGCGACATGCGAGCGTCTGCCAAAACGGGGGCTCGTAATAAAGTTTGCGGTGAACTCGGATTCTTCCATCGACTGTCGGCTCAGATGGGCTGACAATTATCCACTTCTACAGATACAAATCAGCGTGTGCGCAATGTTTTATACGGCAAGTCCATCCCAACCTCCGTGATCCGACAAGCGACGCGTTGCGCGTCGTGCGGCGCCGTCCTCGCGGGGAAAGGGACGACCGCATTCTTATGCCCGAGCTGCGGCCAGACGACGATCGGCCGCTGCGCCCGTTGCCGCGACCAATCCGTGGCCTATCACTGCCCGAACTGTTCATTCGTCGGACCGTGAGGTGGACGATGGGTTCGGTCGCCGTCACGTTCCGCATCATGCCCGACGACGCGGACACCGATCTCGAGTCGATCAAATCGGCGGTCCGGGCGGCGCTCGGAAAGTCGATGCGCGACATCAAAGAGCAACCGGTCGCGTTCGGCCTGAAAGCCGTCTTGGCGATTGCGCTGGTGAGCGACTCCGCCGGGGGATCCGACGCACTCGAGCAGGCCCTGGCCGCAATCCCCGGCGTGGGCAGCGTCGAGGCCGTCGACGTGACGCTCGTCTGATCAGTACGCCATTTCGCCGCTTAGGAACGCCCGCGTCTCCGGGCGTCCCGGTTCCTCGAAGAACGACGGCGCGGGGGCGACTTCGACGAATCGGCCATCCAGGAGCAGGGCAACGCGGTCCGCGAGGCGCCTCGCTTGGAACAGGTTGTGCGTGACGATGACGATTGTGCAGCCCGTCTCCTTCCGATAGCGGAGAATCGCTTCCTCCAGGATCCGCACGTTCGTCGGATCGAGGTTCGCGGTGAATTCGTCGAGCAAGAGGATCTCCGGCTGCAGGACGGCGGCGCGGGCGAAGGCGATCCGCTGCTGTTCGCCGCCGCTCAACGCGGTCGCAGGCTCCCGAGCCATGTCGAGCAATCCCACGAAGTCCAGGTAGGAGTACGCTCGGCCGCGGATCTCGGGCTCCGCGACGCCGCGAAGCCACAGGCCGTACGCGACGTTCTCGAAGGCCGTGGCTCGGAAGACGATCGGATTCTGCATGACCATCGCCATCCGCCGCCGTTGCTCGAGGGCCTCCGGGGAGCCGATCGCGAAACGCTTCCCGTGGATCCGCACCTCGCCACCGTCCGGCACTTCCAGCAAGTCGAGGAGCCGAAGGGTCGTCGTCTTCCCCGCGCCGCTCGGGCCCACGATCGCGAAGATCTCGCCTCCCGGGATCTCGCTCGTCAAGCCGCGGAGCACCGCCTTCGGCCCGAACGACTTGTGGACGTCCGCGAGGGCGAGGGGAGCCGCGTTCATACGATCCCCTTCGCCTGCATCCGCTGCAAGAACGCGAAGAACACGAACGCGATCGCGAACAGGATCACCCCGAAAATCGTGGCCTCGACGTAGTGGGCCTGGGACGTCTCGAGGACGATCGCCGTCGTGAGGACCCGCGTCTGGCCTCGGATGTTCCCTCCGACGATCAGGACCGTGCCGACCTCGGAGATCGCGCGGCCGAATCCCACCATCACCGCCGTCAACACTCCGACGCGCGCATCGTGGACCGCCGTGAAGCGCCACTGGCGGTCATTCGCCCCGAGGGCCCGCGCGGTGTCGTGGAGGCGTCGCTCGACGTTCATGAGCGCGGAGATCGTGATCCCCATGACGATCGGGGTGACGATCACGGACTGCGCGAGGATCATGCCGGTCGGGGTGAAGAGCAGCCCGAGGAACCCGAACGGCCCGCCGCGCGACAAGAGCAAGAACACGAGCAGGCCGGCGAGGACCGGAGGAAATCCGTAGAAGGTGAACGCGACCGTGCGGACGAAGTTCCGGCCTCGGAAGTTCTTGAGCGCGACGAGGACGCCGGCGGGGATCCCAACCAGGGAGCCGAGGAGCGTGGACGTCCCGGAGACGAGCAGCGAGAGTCCGATGATCTGCAGGATCTCGGAGAGGTCCGTCATGTCGTGCACCGGTCCCGTCCGTCCGGATGGAACGGCTGCTGACCCCCGATCGTGTAGTTGCCGATCAGGCTCTGGCCCGTCGGGGACACGAGCCACTGCGCGAACGCGAGCGCGCCCGCCTCGAACACGTACGGATGGGCGACCGAGCTGACCGGGATGACGCTGTAGAAGTTCAGGAGCGCCGGATCGTGGCCCACGTCGATCGCGAGGGCGAGGTTCGCGGCGTGCACGAGGAACGTGCCGTCATCGGACAAGGTGTAGCCTTGCAGCTGGGACGCGATGTCTAGGGTCGCCCCCATCCCTTGGCCCGTCTCCTCGTACCACGAATCGTTCGCGACGGACGGCGTATACCCGACCCACGACCAGATCGTCTTCTCCATGATGTTCGTCCCCGAGTTGTCACCCCGCGAGAGGAAGAGCGAGCGCGTCTCGAGGATGCGTGTGAACGCAGCCGTCGCATTCGTGAGTCCATCGATGCCCGCCGGGTCCGCGGGCGGTCCCACGACGATGAACTCGTTGTACATGACCGGGCTACGGCAGAGGCCCTGGCCTTCCGCCATGAACGCGAGCTCCGCGCTCGGCGCATGGACCAGGACGACATCCGCGTCGCCCCGTCGCCCGAGGTCGAGTGCCTGCCCCGTGCCCACGGCGGTGTACCGCACCCCGATCCCGGTCTCGCGCCCGAAGAACGGGATCAGGTAGTCGAGGAGTCCGGAATCGCGCGCGCTCGTCGTCGTCGCGAGGACGATGAACGAACGGGGCTGGAGGTCGAGGGACAGCGCGAAGCCCGTTGCGACGAGGAGCGCGGCCACGACAAGGCATGTCCTCCAGAGGTTGACGAAACCCGGCCATGGCACCGCGTGCGACGACGCCGCGATCGACTCCACCCCGCGCGGGAGCAAACCCGGGGACGACTTAAATCCACGCGTCGGGCGAGGACGCGGAATCAACCAGCGCCGGGCCCGCTCCGCGCGCGGAGGATGATCACGGGACACTTCGCAAGCTTGACGATCCGATCCTCGACGGGACTGAGGGCGAACTTTCGCAGGCCACCCGGGGACGTTGCGCGGATCATCAACAGGGAGGCCTCGGCGCTCTCCCGCAGCGCCTCGGATTCCCACTGGGTCGAGTACACGACCTTGGGCTCGACGGTCACGCCGCGCTCGCGGGCACGGCCCTCGAACCGCGCGCTGTCGAGCTTCAGGCGCTCCGCCTCCGCGGGATCGCTCGCGAGGCACACCACCTCCACGACCGGGGCGTCGTCCTCCGCGACGACGAGCGCGAGGTCGTCGATCCCGTCCAGGCTCCAGATCGGACTCGTGAGGATGACGATCCGCCGCAACGGACGGCGCAGCCCCTGGGTCTTGAACACGACGACGTCGCAGGGCGCGTTCTCGATGAGGTAGTCGATGTTGCTGCCCAGGACCCGCCGGTCGCCCTCAATCCGCGCGCCCCGCCACCCCATCACGACGAGGTTCACGGCCTCTTCGCGGATCGTGTCGAGGATGATCTCGTAGACCTTGTGGCCGATCTTCACGACGGGCCGCGTGTCCACCCCGAGGTCTTCGCCGATCCTCGCGAGCGACCGGAGTCCGCGGATGCGCTCGTCGACGAAACGGAATCGAATGGCGTTCGGCGGTAGGTTCCGCGGAATCTCGACGACATTCAACAGGCTGAGTTCCGCCTTGCGGGCGCGGGCGACTCGGGCCCCGAACTCCACGAGCGTCGTGTCGTCGAACTCCCGAAGGGGCAGGAAGACGCGGTACCGTTCGAGCTCGACGCCCTCCTCCGATGTCGTGAGGATGTCCCGCACGTCGGCCGTCGCGGCCGTGCCGGGGACCGAAGGACGCGCCCGCCGCCGCGCGGAGACGGCGTGGTAGGCCCCGCCAATCGCGAGCCAGATCCCGCCCAAGGACATGGCGAGGACGCCCGGCGGGATCGGCGAATCCGCCATCGCCGGGAAGCTCCACAGGGTCGCACCGAGGGCGAGGTTCAGCGCGACCGCGAACATCGGCAGCACCGGGACAAACGGCACTCGGAAGCCGGGCCCACTCCGGCGTTCGCGCCGCCTCAGGGCGATGACGGACGCGTGCACGAACGCGAACAGCCCGAGGAACGCGAGGCTCGCGAGGATCGCGATCGCCTCGACCGTGAGGAAGACCAGGACGCCCGCGCCGATGAGCGTGAGCGCGACCGCAGCGGGCGGGACCTCACGGCCGCCGATGCGCGACAGGATCGCGGGGAGCAGGCCGTCCCGCGCCATGCTGAACGAGGTCTTGATCGCGGAGGTCAGGTGGGCGTTCAGCGCCCCGTACATCGAGAGGATCCCGATGAGCAGGAACGCCACGCGGACGTACGGGCCTCCCAGGAAGTTCGGGACGCTGATGAACGTCATGTCCTCCGAGCCGCCGCGGCATGCGGTGCAGTTCGGCCATCCCGCAAGGGCGCTCGGCGTCGCGTTGCCGAGGATCGCAAGGAGAAACGCGGCGTATACGAGGGACGATAGCAGGAGCGCGAGGAACATCGCGCGCGGGACGGTCGACTCGGGTCGCTTCGCCTGATCCCCGAGTTGCGCGACGACTTCGAACCCCTGGAAGGCGATGAAGAGGACGCCCGCACCGAGGACGAGGTCGAGGGACGTGGGCGCGGTCGCCGTCGGAGCCGGCGCCGGACTCGCCGGCAGGAACGACACGAGGCCCACCGCGGCGAGGAGGACGATCAGCAGGACCTTCGCGAGGGTGAGGCGTCCGAGCGCGCGAACGGGGAGGTGGACCCGGGCGAAGTGGAGGACCGCGGACAAGGCGAGGACCGCGAGGGCCACGAGCCCGACCTCGACCGGGTTCGGCTTGAAGAACGCCTCGAAGCCGGAGGGCCGCACGAGTTCGATGAAGAAAAGCCCAAGTCCGAGCGCACCGAGGGCGGTGGCTGCCATGTGGGCGCCCCACGAAAGCCAGCCGCTCAGGAAGCCTGCAGGGGACGGCAACGCGCTCCGAACCCACACGTAGGCGCCGCCGGACGCGTCCGGTCGGCCCGACGCCAACTCGGCGTAGGACATGCCGGCGAGGAGCGCGACGAACGTCGCGACCCCGAGGCTCACGAGGACGAGCGGGCCTGCGACCGTGTACGTCGCCCCGACGAGCAAGAAGATCGCGGCCCCGACCATCGCGCCGAGCGCCGCCATCGTGACGTCGAACAGGCCCAGGTCGCGCGTGACGCGCACGCGGACCGAGCCGGCCTCGTTCCCGCGTCTCGCCACGGAGCCGGAGAAATGCGCGGCCTACTTGAGCCTATGGCGGTCGACGCGGACCTACGCTTCGGACTTCGATGCGGCCCGGGCGATCGTCTCTCCGAGGGTCCGGAACACGTGCTCGACGTTCTCGCCCGTCTTGGCGGAGCTGAAGAAGTACGGGGCGTCGAACGCCTCGGTCGCCTGTTTCACCTGTTCCTCGCCGAACGCGGCTTGGTCCTTGAGGTCCGTCTTGTTGACCGTGAAGGTCACGGGGATCTCGCCGACCGTGCGGAAGACGGACTCGACCCACGAATCGAGGTCCTCGAGCGTGTCGTAGCGGGTGATGTCGCACACCGCCAGGATGCCCTGCGCGCCGTGGAAATACGCCTCTCGCAACAGTTCGCGGAATCCCTTCGAACCCATGATGTCCCAGATCGTCATGTCCATCTGGATCGGGTCGGCGCCTTTGGGCGTCAGCGCGAGCTCCTTCTTCGAGACCTTCGCGCCGAGGGTCACGATGTAGCGGTCGTCGTACTCGTTCAGCACGTATCGCTTGATGAGCGACGTCTTGCCGACCGCGTGCTCGCCGACGAGGCAGACCTTGACCTTCATTCGGCGGGGTTCCATCATGGCGGTCCGCCGGGGAGGGAGACGGAAGAATCCCCGGCGCGCGCAGCCATTTGTTAGGGCCTATTTAGTCGTTCTCTCAAGATTCGCGCCGCCATCTCTCCGAGAGCGCAGACGTACGCAACCATTGAAATAACGTTGCAGGGATGCGCCGACATGGACGCGTTCGCGGCGACACGACTCGCGATCGGCGCGGGCTTCCTCGTCGTCGCGGCGGCGATGGACGTCCGAACGCGACGCGTCCGCGATCCATTGTGGATCGGCCTCGGAACGATCGGCCTGATCCTGATCGCGACGGAGCTCGCCCTCGCGAATGCGACGTGGGAGGACTGGTCGCTCATCGCGTCCGGGGCGATCCTCTTCTATACGGTCTTCTTCGGCAGACCGCTGTTCGACGAGGAGGGATTCCGCGTGCGGCCGCGGCGAGTCCTCGTCTTCGCCGGAGCCGCCGCCTTGTTCTTTCTGCCGCTCGGTGCGGCTTCCGCAGGGAGGGGCCCTTCGTCCGCCGAACTAGCGTCGATGCCCGTCATGATCCTCGTGTACCAGGCATTCTACCGCGCGCGACTCCTCCATGGAGGGGCGGACGCGAAAGGCCTCATCGCGCTGACGATGCTGCTCCCGACGTACCCGGACGCCTCCCCCTTTCCCGTCCTCGCTCCGGATCCGAGGGTGCAGTCCCTGATCCGCGTCATCTTCCCCTTCTCGCTCGTCGTCTGGGTGGACGCGGCCATCCTCGCGCTCGCGATCCCCCTGGGACTCTTCCTGTACAACGCGGCGCGCGGAGACCTCGCGTTCCCCCACGCGTTCCTTGGATACCGCGCGCGCCTCGACCCGTTCCCGAAGCACGCCTGGCTCATGGAGCGCATCACGGCCGCGGGCGAGCACGTGCTCGTCCTGTTTCCTCGCCGAGGGGAAGACCCCGCCGCGGAGATCACGAAACTCCGGTCCGCGGGGATCGAGCGAGCCTGGGTTACCCCCCAGACTCCCTTCATGGTGCCGCTCCTCCTCGGATTCCTCCTCGCGTTCCTTGCGGGCAATCTCCTCATCGGAATCCTCGGCGCCGCCCGATGACGAGGAAACGAAATCCTGATATAGCGCGCGACCTCTCGGCGGCCTAGCAGTGGTTTGACGGCCAAAGCGGCGGGGATACACCCGGTCCCATCCCGAACCCGGAAGTTAAGCCCGCCCACGTTCCCTGCGGTAGTGCGGTGCGCGAGCCCGCGCGAAGCCTGCCCTCCTTTGAGGAGGGCTTGGGCCGGCGACCTAGGTACGCTAGCCGTCCATCCTTGTGGTGGACGACGAAACGTGCCGTTCTAACGGCCGCCGATCCATGGAACGCCGTCAGCCACTCCCTATTCGGCGCGGCGTCGCGCGCGGATTTTGAGTCCGATGATGATGAGCGGGACGGCGGCGACGAAGATCATGTCAGAAAGCTCCGGGATCGCGACGATCGCGGAGGACTTGCTCCCGATGAGCCCGTACCCGCCGGGGGTCGTGTAGTTGAGGAACGCCCAGTTGACGAGCTGCGAGCCGGTGAAACCCGCATTCACGCGCGTCGTGAGCGTGAGGCTGTGCGGGCCCACGGCGACGTTCGTGAAGTTCCAGAAGAACGTCCGACCGTCGGTCCACGTGGCGGCCGGGGTCGCGCTCACGTAGTCGAGGCCGGTCGGCAGGCTGTCCTTGATCGTCACGGTGCCCGCAGCGATCGAGCCCGTGTTGTTGTAATAGATCGTGAACGTCACCACATCGCCGGGCTTCGCGTTCGACGGCGTCGCGACCTTGACGACGGTGATCATCGGTCGGAACACGGTCGTGTTCGCCCATCCGAGGCTCCGGGGCAGCGGCCGGCGGAGCTGGTCCGTATAGTCGAGGGTCGCTGTGTTGCGAAGAACCTGGCCATCGGCCGCGGTGGCGGTGACCTGGGCCGTCACCGTGAAGGAGTGGGCTCCGGGCATGACGTTCGTGAAGAGCCACCCGTACGTGGAGCCCGAGACCGAGTTGTACGGGACGCTCGACGAAGCGTACGCGACGCCCGCCGGCACGGTGTCGTTCACCCACACGAACTTCGCCATCCCCGTGTTCGTATTGTTATAGTATAACGTGTAGACGATGAAGTCGCCGGGCGCGGCGGTCGTGCGGCTGCCCGTCTTCGCGAGCACGATGGTCGGCCGGTGGCGGTCGTTCGCGGCGCCCTGGGACGGGGCGAGGGAGGTGTAGAAGTCAACCGGGTCGTTGTTCGTGTCCATCGGCACGCCCGTGACCGGATCCTTGAAGCGGGCCCAGGACTGGCCGTTCGCCACGCTCGACGGGTACGTCGTCTGATCGATGATCGTCGTCCCCTGTCGAAGCAGTAGCTGCACGTTTCCGTTCGGGAGCGAGTTCGCAGGGAGGGTGACGGCAAGGTACTCGGTGCCCGATCCCCAGGCGCCGAGGACTTGCGTCGTGAAGCTGTAGATGATGGTGGGGTTGTTGCCGCGCATGATCGCGAGGTTCCATCCGTTCAAGGCCACGGCGTTCGACGTCGGGTTCGCCAGCTCGACCCACTCGAGATTCGGCTGAGGCACGACTTCGTTGAGTAGGACGTTAGTCGCGGCTTGGGACGCCACGGGGAACCGCGCGACCGCGGCATCGGGCAGCGCGACGTCGTATCCGAGTCGCCAATCCGAGGCAAAGTAGACCACGCGGTAATCCGGCGCCAGGGAGAGCGCGCTCGCATTCACCGCGAACTCCATCCGGTGCGCATCGAGGGCCACGTTCACCGGCCCGATGAGGTTCCAGGGGTTCGCTCGCGCGGGCACGTACGCGTAGAGGCCGCTCGAGTTCACCGCGCCGTTGCGGCCGATCACCGCGATCGCGTAATCGAAGCCGTAGGTCCGGCCGCCGACGTCCGACCAGAGGCCCGTGGCCGTTGAGTTGTCCGCGTCGATGTACGCGTACACGACGTCCACGCCTTCCTGGGGAGGCTGACCGATCGGGCAGATGTATCTCGACACGTTTCGCCCGGCGTACGGCGCGGGATACCACGATGGGATCGTCGTGTTGAGCCAGCAGTCCGAGCCCGCGGGATAGTCGAGGACGCCGTCGCCATCGACGTCGCCACGGGACTGCGCGTCCGTCACGTTGTCGTTGTTGAAGTCTTGTGAAAGGGTCGGACCGAGGACGTTCTCAACCGAGTCGGGGACGGTGTCCAAGTCCGTATCGAGCGGCGCGACGTATGTCCGGACGCGGGACGTCGGGAGATCCTGGCCACCGAGCAGCCGGCCGTCCACGCGGACGTATCCGGTGAGGTTCGCGCCGAGGTCGACCGCGGTCGCGAGGAGGTCGACGTTCGCGTCGTATTCGGGAGCGCCCGTTCGGTTCGTGACGTCGCCCAGCAGGTCCTGTCCGTACGGCCGGCCGCGCCAGTCGCCGAACGCGCCGTCCACCTGGAGCGTCGTCGGCGCGGCGCCGAGGTAGACGAGGCCCGTCTCCGGCGCCGAGAAGCTCGCGGTGCCGTTCGATGCGAGGCCGCTCACGACGAGTCCGAAGGTCGTCGTCGGCGTGACGTTGGACCACCGCGCCTCGACCCAGTACACGGCCGGTGCGGCGAGGGCCTCATCCAGCGGAAGGCTCGCGGCCGTCCCGGTCATCGAGACGTTCGAGAGGAAGGGGTCCGCGGGATCGAGGGCGCCGCTTCCATCGTCCCGATAGAGCGCGAGATCGAGCGGGTCTGCGGACGTGCCGATCCGGGTCACGTTCAGCGCGGTGACGTGCGGTTGGCCGCCCAAGGGGGAAAGGGTCACGCGGAGGACGGGGCCTCGAGCCGCCGTCAGGATGTCGGGCGCGACCGTCTGCTGTCCCGCGACAACGGTGGGCAAGGACGGGCGGACGTCTCCATCGGCCGCATCGAACGCACCGAGGTTGTTCGCCGCGTACACGAGCACCTTCGCTTTCGCGGGGTCCCGAACGGTCGTCCGAATTTCCAGTTGAGAGCCGCTGAACGCCGCATCCGCGGATCCGCCTGCGACGAAGCGCCGCCAATCGTTCGACCGGACGAGTCCCGTCTCATTGAACGTGAACGTCGAGACGCCGTGTTGCGTCGTCGACAGGTCCCGCCATCCGTAGACTTCGACGAGGGAGTCCGCCCCGATGTCTCCAATCGGGTATCCGGTGAGGCGGTTGTTGTCCTCGTCCACGAAGAAGAAGATGCTGTCCGTCTCGTTCGCGGCGGGCCCTTGGAAGAGGAGGCCTTGCACCTGCGCTTCGGCGAAGAGGTTGCGGTCCTGCGTCACCGCCTTCACGGCCACGAGGTTGACGTCCGGATTCTGCATTTGGTCCGTCGGCGAGTCCGCGTACGCAGGCAGGCCCGCCCAGTCCGAGAAGTCCCCGTCGATCCGGATGATCGCGGCCGGGGTCCCGGGAGAGGGAGAGAGAAGGCTCGCGAGGATCGGGACGATCACCATCAGCGCGACGACCGCGGCGATCCCGATGACGGAATGGGACCAGTGCGGCTGCTGTGGGATCCGCGGGGTGCCGTATCGGCCGTGGCGACCGTTCGTGAACCCGTTGCCGTTCACAAGCCCGTTCGTCGCGCCATGACCGAAGGTGAGGCCGTTCACGGCCCCGGTCGAGAGCCCATTCACACGGCCTTCCGCGAGGCCGTTCACCCGGCCGTTCGTCCGCCCGTTCGTGTGACCGGCTTTCGTCCCGTTCACGCGGCCGTTGACGTGGCCATTGCGCGCGGGGCCGGACGTCGAAAGTCCATTCGTCCGGAGACCCTCGACGCCCGCCTGGAGGGCGCGGCCTTCCGCGCGTTCGAGGAGGTCGGCGCGTTCGAGGGAGATGCGCGCTTCGTCGGCGCGTCCAAGGCGCTCGAGAATCTCGCCTTTCGTGCGCCACGCGACCGCGAGGGAGGGGTCCGCCTTCAGGAGAGAATCGTAGTGGTCGAGCGCTTCGAGCAACCGCGGATCGAGGACCTTCGGCGGGGCCGGAGCGGCCGTGGCGGCGGGCTGCCGCCAATCCGGCGAGAGCACCGGGACGTCCGCGGTCGGCCGAACGACATTCTGGACCTCGAGGCGACGGGAATCTTCGCGCGCGGGGTTCAGTTGGGCGGCCTTCGCGAGGGACGCCGCGGCATCGGACGGTCGGCCCAGCTTCTCGAGGATCTTCGCCCGGTTCGCCCACGCGCGCTCCAGGGTGGGATCGGCTTCCAGGAGTCGGTCGTAGTGATCCAGTTCCTCCTGGAGCCGCTCGGACTCGGTGATCTCGGTCGCCGAAGCGATCCGTTGCCAGCGGCTGAGGAAGTCCTTGACGACGCCCTTCTCTTTCCCATTCACCGCGGGCAACGAGGGCGTGGACACCGCGGTGCCGCAGATCGCGCACTCGCTCTCGCCGGAGAAGAGGTACGCCCCGCATCGCGGGCAGAACGGACTCCCGTCGTCGAAGTCACCCTCGAGACTCGGAAGCAGCGCGAGTTCCTCCGGGCGATACTCGCGGCCGCACACGCTGCACGTGGATTCGCCCTGGCCCATCGTCGCGCCGCACGTCTGGCACAGGTGCGAGGGACCGTCCTCATCCCGGAGGAACGCCTCGAGGCCCTCGGGCAGCGGGAGATCCTCCGAGCCCGCGAACTCGACGCCGCACGTCGGGCACGTCTTCGAGCCGACCCCGGCGAAGGACCCGCATTCGGGGCAGAGGAACAGGTGACCGGAAGTGTCTCGGCCCGTCGAACCGTGGACGAGTTCGTAGAGCGAGTCGCCTTCGGCGTCCGTGAGGCCCTCGACGGACGACAGGTCCTCGCGCGTCGCGGCGCGAAGGGCCTCGTACGACGGGAATCGCTCCGCGACCCGTCGAGCGTGGTCCGCGCTCCATCCCGGGAGCGAGGACAGCCATTCGAGATAGCTCTCGTCCATCTAGGTATCGGGTGGGCCCACCCCTTAAAGGGCGTTGTATCGTGCCTATCACGCCCTCTATTCAATCCGTTAACCTATCTCGCTCAGGCCACGCCCTTCCACGCGGTCGCGTACGGATCGAGCGGGAGGTCGAGGAGGACCTTCCGAGACCCGGTGCCGAAGCGCACGAGGAGGGCCGCTTCGTCCTTGCGGATCAGCTCCGGCGACAAGCCGTCCTCGGCGAGGCGGCGGAGGAGTCCGTCCGCGAAGGCGTCCGCGCGCGCTCGGTTCGCGTCCCGCTTCCGGAGGAGCAAGTCCGTCGGATAGACGCGCCGGTGGCGTCCGTCGTCGACGAGGTTGAGGAGCCCGAAGTCGGCGAGCTCCACAGAAATCTTGCTCGCGGACTGCCGCGTCACCCCGACTCGCTCGGCGAGTTCCTTGAACGAGATCCCGGGCTCTCGATACGCCGCCTCGAGGAGCGACGCACGCCCGGTCGCCGCGAGCGACGCGAACATGGCGGCGTCTTCGGGATCGATCAAACCTTTCGGGAAGGCCCGTGGGCCTTCGAACTGCACGTACCCGTTCTCGACGAGATCCCACGCGTGCCAACGGACGGTCGCCTCGGACATCGCGAGCTCGCGACCGATCTCGCCGACCCGAGCGCACGGACGTGCGCACAGGAAGCGGAACACTTGACGGCGTCGCGCGTTCGCGAGGCTGCGGCCCTCGACCGCGAGGTCTTCGGGAACTGCCTCATGAGCCACGGCCTCCCGGAGGGCACGTCCGAGGCCGCGGGCCACGTCACGCCCCCTGGTACTCCTGCAGAATCATCTCGAGGACCTGTTCCGGCTTCAAGGAGCGGAAGTCCTCGTCCGTCAGGCCGTCGAGCGATTTCTCGAGATGGTCCCGCACGTTCTTCGGCATGGAGCGGGTCAGGAGCATCTGCCGGAGTTGGGAGGGCCCTTTCGCCGTGGCGGCCTTGCGGCCATCGACGCCTTCGAGGACGATCCCGAGGCCCCGGACGATTTGATAGGCGTGCGAGCCCTGGCTGTGGCGGCTGTTGCGGCACTTGACGATTTTCAGCAACCGGGTTGGATCCGCTTCGTCGCTGTTGAACTTCAGGTGGACGACGCAGTCCGCGAGGTACATCGGGATCACGGTCTCCGAGCCCGCGAGGTCCGCCGGCCCATGTTCCTCGAGGGTGCACAGGACGGTCCCGACCTTGCGCGTCTGCTTGAACATGTAGCCGATCAGATCCCGCTGCTCGTACAGGTCCTTCGTCGACCAGAGGACCGGCGTCAACGGGTCGATCACGATCCGCGCGTTGCTGCCTTTCCAATCGGACACGAATGCGGGCAGCTCCTTCCGAATGAAGTTCGAGAACTCGCGGCCCGAGGCATCGATGAAGACGAGCAACTCGTCGTCGAGGTATTCGAGGATGTCGGACCATCCCATCTCGACCGCCTCGCGGATGATCTGTTCCTTGTTCTCGTCGAGCGAGACGAAGACGCCTTCCTGGCCCTCTTGCAGGCCCCGGCGGATGAATTGCGTCGCGAGCGTCGTCTTGCCCGCGCCCGATCGACCGATCACGACGGTCGTGCTGTTCTCATTCACGCCGCCGTCGAGGAGCGGGTTGAGTCCGTAGATTCCGCTCCGGATTTTTCGCACGCGATTTTATCCTGGCGGGAACGCTAAAAACGTGCCGACCTGAGAATCAGGTCCGAAACCGATTTCACGCGAGGACGGGTTCGAGTTGGCGCACGAACTCCGCGACCATCTTCTTGTCGATCCCGTAGCCGAGGACGCCGTCCTTGCGGGCGACGACCTCCCCGGCCCGGAAGACCGCGAGGGTCGGAACCACGTCGACCGCGTAATCGTCCCAGAGTGGATTGTCCTCGTCGTCCAGGTAGACCGTCGCAAAGCGCCACGGCCGCGACGCCGCGAGCCGCTCGAACTCTCCCTCGAAGCGGCGGCAAAACGGACACCAGGTCGCTGCGAACAGGACCACGGTCGGCTCGCTCGATTCGAGGACGTCCCGATGGAACGCGTCCGAATCCCGGACCGAGATCATCGACGATACGAGCCGTCCCCCGGGGATAAAGGTTGGGCCGCGAACTTTTGCACGCTCGCATCGCAGCGCACGCAAAGACATATACAGGGGTGCCCCGGATACGGCCCGCCGCTCTTTCTTTCGAAGGGATGGAATGGGTTCGCCAATCGTCTCCGAGGAGGTCCGCTCCTACTTCGCCCGACTCAGCGCGCAGGTCGAGGCCGCCTACGCGACCGCTCGCGCCGCGCGGGCGCGCGGATACGACCCGGAGCTGGACGTCGAGATTCCCCTGACGGATGACCTCGCGTCCCGGGTCGAGAAACTGCTCGAGCACTACGAGGTCGAGGGCGTGGCGCGGCGAATCCGCGAGTTGGCGAAGCACCACGACCGGGAGGAGCTCGCGATCGTCGTCGCGAAGGAAATGGCGCAGCGGCCCGCGGCCAGCAAGGAAAAGGCCGTCGAACGCGCGGTGCGGGTCGGCCTCGCGATCCTGACCGAAGGGATCCTGGTAGCCCCGCTCGAGGGCCTTGCCGGCGTGAAGATCAAGCGAAACCGAGACGGCTCGTCCTACGTCGACCTGTATTACGCGGGCCCGATCCGGTCGGCGGGAGGGACGGGACAGGCGCTGAGCGTTCTCATCGCGGACGTTGTGCGTCGAGAACTCGGCCTCGGACGCTACGAGCCGACGCGGGAAGAGGTCGAGCGCTTCAAGGAGGAAATCCCGCTCTACAAGCAGGTTCAACATCTGCAATACACGCCCTCCGACGAGGAAATCTCACTGATCGTCTCCCACTGTCCCGTCGGGATCAACGGAGAGGGCACGGAGGACGCGGAGATCAGCGGACACCGCGACCTCCCGCGGATTGAGACGAACCGCATCCGCGGCGGCGCGTGCCTCGTCATCGCCGACGGCATGTGCCTCAAGGCGCCGAAGATTCAGAAACACGTGAAGAAACTCCGGATCGACGGATGGGAGTTCATCGATCGATACCTCGAGGAAAAGACCGCGAGGCCCGAAGACGGGAAGGAGGAACCGGGCCTCGAACCCAGCGAGGTGTTCATCCAGAACATCGTGGCCGGCCGACCCGTGCTCTGCCATCCGAGCCGGCCCGGCGGGCTGCGCCTGCGCTATGGCCGGACGCGTGCGACGGGCCTCGCCGCGCTCGCCCTTCACCCCGCGACGATGCACATCCTCGACGACTTCATCGCGGTCGGCACCCAGATCAAGACGGAGCGTCCAGGCAAGGCCGGAGCCGTCACCCCGTGCGACACGATCGAGGGACCGCTCGTCGTGCTCGACACCGGCGACTTCGTCGAGGTCTCGGATGCCGCGACCGCAAAGCGTCTCACGCCGAGCGTCCGGATCATCGCGGATCTCGGCGAGATCCTCGTGCCGTTCGGCGAGTTCCTGGAGAACAACCATCTCCTCGTCCCAGGAGCGTTCGCCCTCGAATGGTACGCGCATCTTCTGCGGGAGAAGCTTGGATCCCTCCCCGAAGGGTGGGAGACCGCCTCCGCCGAGCAGGCCCTCGCATGGTCCCGCGATCTCGGCGTCCCGCTTCACCCGCGGCATAACCTGTTCTACCATGACCTGACCGTCGAGGATCTCGGAAGGCTCCGGGAACTCGTCGCGGCCCATGGCCGCATCGTCGACGGTGCCCTCCGGATCCCGGGGGACGAGGAGCCGCGCGACTGGCTCGTCCGGCTCGGGGCGCCGTTCCGAGTCGCCGGCGACGAAATCGCCCTCACGCGTCACACGGAGACGTTCCTCGCCACGTTGGGCATCGAACGCGAAGGGGAAGCCCTCCGACTCCGAGCCCCACCGGGGACGACGGATTCCCTCGCGTTCGTATCGGCCCTCGCCGGTTTCCCGGTGAAGGCGCGGGCGCCGACGCGCATCGGCGCGCGGATGGCGCGGCCCGAGAAGGCGGCTCCGCGGAAGATGCAACCGGCACCCCATGCGCTGTTCCCGATCGGCCACGAGGGCGGCGCGCAGCGACTTCTCGTCGATGCGGCCTCGAAGGAGACGATCGAGGTGGAGGTCGGCCTTCGGATTTGCACCGTGTGCGGCAAGCGGTGGTTCCTGCCCAAATGCTCGTGCGGAGGCCACACGATCGCGCGCAACGGACCCGCGAGGCAACGCGTGCCCCTCGCGGACGTATTGCGGTCCGCCTTGGAACGGGTCGGCGAGACGAAGGCGCCCGAGATCAAGGCGGTCCAGGGGATGATCTCCAAATCGAAGACGCCGGAGCCGATCGAGAAGGGCATCCTGCGCGCGAAACATGAGATCTTCGTCTTCAAAGACGGGACGACACGATACGACATGACGAACCTCCCGCTGACGCACTTCACGCCGCGAGAAGCGGGAATCTCCGTCGACACGGCCCGCAATCTCGGATACCTTCGGGACGCCCACGGGGCGCCTCTCGAACGCGACGACCAAGTCCTGGAACTCAAGACGCAGGACATCCTCGTCGCCCAGTCGTGCGGCGAATACCTCGTGCAGGTCGCGACGTTCGTCGACGACTTGCTCGAGCGGCTCTACGGGCTCGCGCGGTTCTACGAGGCCCGGCAGCCGGAAGATCTCCTAGGCCAACTCGTCGTCACGCTCGCGCCGCACACGAGCAGTGGCGTCCTCGCGCGCATCGTGGGATTCACGGATGCCTTGGCGTGCTTCGCGCATCCGTACCTGATCGCAGCGCGGCGGCGGAACTGCGACGGAGACGAGGACTCCGTGATCCTGCTCCTCGACAGCCTGATCAACTTCTCGCGCGCATTCCTCCCGGACAAGCGCGGAGGCCTGATGGACGCGCCGCTCGTCCTCACGACGCGCATCGACCCAAACGAGATTGACAAGGAAGCCCACAACATCGACGTCCTCGCCGCCTATCCGACGAGCCTCTACGAGGCCGCGGAGCGGTTCGCCCACCCGAAGGAAATCGAGCCGCAGATCGACACGGTGAGCAAGCGGATCGGGAGCGTCCTGCAATACGAAGGGTTCGCGTACACGCACGAGACGTCGTCCGTCGCGCAAGGTCCGCTCGCGTCCGCCTACGGGGAGGGCTCGATGATGGAGAAGATCGACAAGCAACTCGAGCTCGCCCTCAAGATCCGCGCCGTCGATCCCAATGATGTCGTCGCCCGGATCGTGGTCCACCACTTCCTCCCCGACCTCATCGGGAATCTCAAGGCCTTCTCCAGCCAACAGGTCCGTTGCACGAAGTGCGGGGAGAAGTACCGCCGAATCCCGTTGCGTGGCCGCTGCCTCGCCTGCGGCGGGAACCTGACGCTGACCGTCCACGAGAGCTCCGTGAAAAAGTACCTCGAGATCTCGAAGAAGATCAGCCAGCAGTTCGAGGTGTCGAACTATCTCCGCCAGCGGATTGGACTGATCGAGGAAGCGATTACGTCCCTGTTCACGAACGACAAGACGCAGGACCTCAAGCTCGACGACTTCTTCTAGGCCGCGGCAACGCGCGCTTGTTCGCTTCGGATCTTCAGCGCGGCCGCCGCGACCAGCAGCGCGCCCAAGGCGAATGCGCCGACAACAAGCAGCGGAAAATTCGCGACGGTCAATCGGGCGAGATCCGCTGGCACGAAGCCCGACGTGAGGCCGAGGTTTTCGGGGCCATACACGAACGCGCCGAGGAGGAATAGGCCGAGGACCATGAAGACGACACCGACCTTCGCGCTCCCCGGCGTGCGAAGCGTGTACTTGCAGACCGGACAGACCCACACCGCGTCCTCCGGAAGTTCGGCGTAACACTCCGGGCAACGCCGCGACATCGAGCGGGACAGAAAGCCCGCGGAGAAATAGTTTGCGACCTTGTTCCGTGGACGCGGCCGCGAACGCGATAACCCTTTAGTAGCGGGCGCCGGTTCGCAACCGAATGCGGAAGTCCACCGCGGTCGCGCTGGCGGCGATCGTCCTCGGCGCAATCGCGGTTCGGCTGTCCCCGCTGTGGTCCTTCCTCTACTGGGGATCCGACACGGCCGAGTATTTCTCGATCCTGCGCGGCCTAGTTCGGACGGGGCACGTCTCTACGATCTACCCCGGCTGGGGCGTCACCTATCCGTTTTTCCCGGGCGTCTTCTTCCCTCAGGCCGGGCTCGCGGAACTCGGGGGACTCGATGTCCCGACGGTCCTGAACCTACTCGTGCCGGTGCTCGGATCGTTCGCGGTCGTCCCCATGTTCCTCCTGGCGGTCCGAATCACGAAAGAGGACCGCATGGCGCTGTTCGCGGCGGCGTTCCTTGCGGGGGCGATCCCCCACGTCTACACGACCGCCCACTCGGCGCCCGCCACCCTCGGGGACCTCCTCGCGCTCACGGGCCTGCTCCTGTTCCTTCGCCTCCGGACGGACGCTCGCTCGATGGCCCCGCTCCTCCTCGTTTCCGGGACGCTCGTCGTCACACACCACTTGTCCCTGTACTTCTTCCTCCTCATGGTCCTCGGAGCGATCGTCGTCCGCGGACTCGCGCGACCGTGGACCCTTGAAGCGCAATCGAGACGCGAGCTCGCGTTCGCCGCCGTGCTGATCGTCGGCAGCTTTGCCTATTGGTTCGGCTACGCGACGGCATTCCGAGAATCGATTCTCCCGGATGTCAACGTCCAACCGTGGTGGCTCCTCTTCGTCCTCTTCTCCATCGGACTTCTCGTACTCGCGCTCCTCGTCGCCGCGAGGCGGCGAATCCGGTGGCGGTATCGGCCCACCCTCCCTGGGCTGCGGTCGCCTCTCATGTGGTACGTGGTGGCGGCGGGCACGCTGCTCATCGTCGGCACCGTCACGATCCTCGGAGGAGTCCCCGGGACTTCGTTCCGCGTGCCGGCGGAAGGATTGCTCTCCTTCGTGCCGCTCGCCCTGTTGATGTCTTTCTCCGCTTCCGGACGGAAGTTCCTCGACCTCGAACGGGAAGGTATCCATCCGAACGCGTGGCTCGTCGCCCTCCTGTTATCCGCCGTGGTCGGGATCGCATTCGCGCCGCGCGTGATCATCCCGTACCGCCACGCGGAGTACCTGATGATCCCGTTTGCCATCTTCGCGGGAGTCGGATTCTTTCGCATCCTCGACCTGGTGGGACTTCGCGGTGGCCGGCGGAACGTCGCGTTGGCGGTGTGCGGTGCCGTACTTCTTGCGAACGTGTTCGCAGGCATCCCGCCGCCGTCCACCCTCGCCGGATGGCGGGAGGGAACGATCCCCGCGGCGCTCGACCCGGCGTACTGGGCGCGGGACCACGCGAGCGGTCTCGTCGTGTCGGATCATCAGGGCTCCTCGACGGTCTTTGGTTTCGGTGGAATCGACGCGACGTGGGATCGGACCCGCGATCCGTTCCTGCCCCAGTTCGCGACGGACCCGTACGCCGGTCTCGTGGACATCAACGCCCCTTCGGGCGTGCGGAACGGCACCTACGTCTGGATTGACCGCGATATGGAGTCGGGCGTTCGCCTCACGCCGTGGGAAACGGCCGTCGCGATGGACCCGAGCGTCATCGCGAAGTTCGATGCGGCGCCATTCGTCAAGGTGTTCGACAACGGATACGCGCGCCTCTACTGGATCGACTGGGGCTGCACACCGACGACCTGCTGAGCCCGCGCGCCTTTATGGTCCGCGACCGAATCGTGGGGCCGATGCGCGTCGCTGTCCTCCATGACCACCTGCGGTTCATCGGCGGCGGGGAACGCGTCGCCCTGACGTTGGCGTCGGCATTCGACGCCGACCTCTACGTCACGGACCTGGATCCGAGTCTCCCTCGACGCGCGGGCATGCCTCCGGTCCGCGCCTTTGAGATCGCGAAGGTGCCTCGCAAGCCGCCGAGACGTCAAGATGCTCAAGCGCGGGCCTTCCGCGACGCGGACATCCCGGATCACGACGTCTACATTCTATCCGGGAATTGGGCGCCGTTCGCGGCGCGCCGAATGCGGCCGAACCTCTGGTACTGCCACACACCAGTCCGGGTCTTCTACGATCTTCGCGACTCGTTCCTCGCACCTCTATCGCCGTTGGCGCGGTGGGCTGCGCGTCGTTGGATCGCACGCCGCCGGCCGGAGTACGAAGCGGCCGTCGCGGCGGTCCAGGGCATCGCTGCGAACAGCCGCAATGTGGCGGGACGTGTCGACCGCTACCTCCATCGCTCCGCGGTCGTCGTGTATCCGCCCGTGGACACGAGTCGATACACGTTCACGCGGGTCGGAGACACCTGGCTCGCGGTAACTCGATTGTCCCATGAGAAGCGAATCGATCTCCTCGTCGACACCTTCCGACGGCTCCCGCGGGAACGTTTGGTCGTCGCGGGAGGCCCCCATATGGGCATCGACCCGGACCGGTTCGTGCGGGAACTTCGCCCTCCGGCGAACGTCGAGTTCCTCGGAGAGGTCCCCGAGGAGCAACTGCGAGACCTGTACGCGACGTGTCGCGGTCTCGTCGCTACATCGATGGACGAGGATTTTGGACTGACTCCGGTCGAGGCGATGGCGGCGGGCAAGCCCGTGATCGCGGTGAACGAAGGCGGTTATCGAGAGACGATCCTCGATGGGCGCACCGGGTGGCTCGTCGCTCCGACCGCCGAGGCGCTTGCGGGATCGATCGCCGCGGCGGATGGCGGACGAATCGCCGCAATGCGATCGGCGTGCGAACTCCGGGCCCGCGAGTTCGATCGCAGCGTGTTCGTCGCGCGCATGCGGGAGCTCGTCGAGCTCAGGGCGGCGTCGCCGCGAGCGGCTTCTCCGTCACGAGCGTGAAGATCAGTTTCTCGACCGTGTTGTCGAAATACCGCTCGACCCACGGCAGGATTCGCGGGAACGTCCGCCGCACGTACCGGTCCACATGGTATTCGTAGACCTTCTCGACCTTGGCGACGCGGAACCTCGCATGGGTATAGTACGATCGCTCGTTCCCTCCGAAGTAGTCGAACGACTCCTCCGTGAAGAAACGGACGTGGGTCGGATCCTTGTACGCGTTCGAATGCTTGTAGTGAGGAACCTCGATCGTGACGATCGCCCCGGGTCGCGTCATCCGATACATCTCCTCCATCACCCGGATCGTGTCCGGGAGGTGCTCGACCAGGTGGATCGCGAGAACCTCATCGATCGTGTTATCTCTGAAAGGCCACGGGAAGCGCGTGAAGTCGCACACGAGGTCCACGCCCGGGAGGCGCGCGCGGTCGACGTTCACGAACCCGCTTCGGATGTCGCGTCCGCTCCCGAGATTCAGTTTCCAGGAGGACACCGAACATCCACCATCGAGCTCGAGTTCCCGGTCAGCCTGCGGGACAATATATAATAGCGACGCTCCGTTGCCTCGGCCCCGGTCTGATTTCGGCAGGACGAAGCGATGCGCGTCGCGATCTTCTACGACTACCTCCAGACGGTCGGCGGGGGAGAGCGGGTCGCCCTCACATTGGCGAAGGGGCTTGACGCGGACCTCATCACAACGCAGCCGGATCCTTCATTGCCGTCGCGAGCGGGGTTCGCCGGTGTCCGTATCGTCTCGTTGGGCCCTCTCCTCCTTCAGCCCCCCCTGAAGCAGATGCATGCCTCCTGGAAATTCGCCCGCGCGCGATCCGACGGGTACGACGTCTCCTTCCTCGTCGGCAATTGGGCGCATTACGCGGCGAAGCATCACCATCCGAATGTGTACTACTGCCTCACGCCGACGCGGGCGTTCTTCGACCAGCGATCCGCCATGCTCGCGCGTCTCCCGACAGCGAGCCGCTGGATCGCCCGCGCTTGGACCAGTATCCACGGGCGCCTCGAGCGCCGATCGATCCGCAGGTGCGACACGATCGTCGCGATCAGCGAGAACGTCCGCGAGCGAGTCCGGCGGTATTACGGAAGGGACGCGGGCGTCATCTATCCGCCCGTATCGACCACGCGATACCGCTTCGCGGAACTCGGGGACTTCTGGCTCTCCGTGAGCCGCATGTATCCGGAGAAGCGGATCGAGTTGCAGCTCGAGATCTTTCGCCGCCTTCCGGAGCAGAAGCTGGTGCTCGTCGGCGGGTACTCCGCCGGAGATCGCGCGGAGCGGTACCTGGCCGCGCTGAGGCCGCCGCCGAACGTCACGCTCCTCGGGGAGATACCGGACGAGCGCCTCGCGGACCTCTACTCCCGCTGCCGAGGGTTCCTCACGACGGCGGTGGACGAGGACTTCGGCATCACGCCGGTCGAGGCGATGGCCTCCGGGAAGTGCGTCCTCGCGACAGACGAGGGCGGATACCGCGAGACGGTGCTCGACGGGGAGACCGGATACCTGCTGCCCGCGAACGCCGATTCGTTCGCAGGCAAAATCCGCGATCTCGACGAATCCGCGTTGCGGGCAATGCGCGACGCCTGCGTGGCCCAAGCAAGGAAATTCGACGAGGCCGTGTTCCTTCGGAAGATGCGGGCTCTTTACGCGTAGCGCAGACGCCGCGATTCAGGGCCTCGGCGGGCTCGGGAAACAGGCGGTGCAGTGCGGGTCGATGTCCCCGAGGCTCTTGTGGTACTCGCAGAACCGGGCCGTGAGCATGAGCCCCGAGCAGAATTCATTCACCTTTGCGATCTGTTGAGACAAGGTCATCCCGTGCGCGATCCGGTCGGCGAGCTCATCGACGAACGGGCTGATCTCGGGGAACAGGCGGAGCATTTCCTGGTCCATGCCCCGGCTCTGGGTGTTATAATGGCTGACCGCGGCCTGGGTAATCCCCATGGAGCGCGCGACGCCGACCTGCTTCATCTTGTAGGTGCGGAGGAGTTCCCGGGCCAGCCGCGCGCGGATCGTCGGCAGCAACTTGGCTACCACCAATTCTTGCGGCTGAAGCATGGCGCGCCCGGCCCTCGTCCGGCCGGATTGCAATACAGTATAACACGGTATTTAACCGTGACCCTTTTCGGAATTGACAGGTGAAACGATCTCGGAGAAAATTGCGGCACCCGAAGTCGAGTCACGGAAATCGAAACGATCGCGCATGGTCGCGCGGGTCACACGACGCAACAGCGCGGACTCTCCCAGTACTCGAGTCCCAAGCGCACGAGCGTCGGGTCGGTCGAGGTGATCCCGTACGCGTCGCCATCGGACGTGCGGGTGATGGTCAAGACCTGCTGACCGTCCGCCACGAGGAGCATGCAGTCGCAGACGATCGAGCGGACTTCCGCCCCTTTCTCGAGGTCTTTCTCCACCTTGATGTCGGGGATGGCGAGCTGCACGCGCACACGGCGTCGGGCGGCCTTCCCCAGGTCGGGCTCGACCTTCCGAAACAGCGATTCGTCCGACGCGAGGAACACGATCTCCTTCCTTGCCGAGGTGATGAGACTCCTCGCACGCGATACGACATTCGGCAGGCCCTTCACGATATACGCCACATCGGTCGACGGCGATTCCGCCGCCGCGCGGAGCGGCTCGAGGATCGACCCGAGCCGAGTCGTCGCCGCCCTTCGCCGCTCGTAGTCCTCCTCGACGATCCGTCCAAGACGAAGTTCGACTTCCCTCGGAGGCACGATCCGGTACGTCTTGGGCTTGCCGCCTTGGACCTCGATCAATCCCTTGTCCGCGAGCTCTGCGAGCGCGTAGTAGATCTTGGAATCCGGGATGCCCGTCTTGACCACTAGTTCACGCGCCGTCGCGCGACCCATCCGGACGAGCGTGCAGAAGGCATCCGCGGCGTTCCCGGTGAGCCCGAGGTCGCGGAGCGTCCCGCCAATCCGCTCCATCGAGGACCCCAAGGATTCCTGCAGGAGCGCATTCGCACGCGCGCGGACTTCCGACATCTGGGAGGAAGAAGTAGGGAGGGTTTATCAAGTTGACTACTACTCTACGGAAGTAGATACCATGAACGCGGAACAGAAAACGACGCAAACGGCGGGCTGTTGTTGCTGCGGCGGGTGCTGCTCGTGCTGCGGTTGCTGCACGAACACGGCGGAAGCCGCCAAGGTCAGCGGAGCCTGCTGCTGAAATCGCCTCTCGAAGGAATGGACGGCTCAGGCCGACACGCCAGACGGCGTCCGCGGAAGGAGTGTGTGGTAGACCTCGGTCAGTTCCTCCTTCTCCGTGTCGCCGAGCCGGGTATCCCTCATGTATTCCTCGTAGAGAGGCGTGACGTCCTGGTCTCCGAGGCAGCTGATCGACATGTGCAGGACGTATTCCGTGAGCAAGACGTGTCGATCCGGCTCCGTTGGAGCCGAAGGTTTCGTCCGTCGGGATGGGAGGAATCGCATTGGACCCGCCGCTGGCACCCGCCGTACCGCCACTCGGTATACGTAACTCTTTTCGCGCGGTTATCGCCCCGCGAAGTGACGTCATCAGAACGTGGTCACGGCCGGAAAGCATCATGCCCCGGCGTTTCTTCTCGGCCCTCGATGGTGGCAACGAATCCCGAGCGAATCGAGTGTTTCTTTGACGGCTCCTGCCAGGGGAATCAGTTCCGCGAGAAAGGACCGATGCGGGCCGCCTATATGATCGGGGACCGGGAGGTCGTCCGTGACGTCCCGGATATGCGAACGCGCGAAGGGCTCCTCCGCAGCAACAACATCGCAGAGTATCACGGCCTAATCTTCCTGCTCCGCGAGCTTAGCGAGATGGACCGCCGCAGGGGAAGGAAGGCCGCATACACGATCTATGGCGATTCACAACTCGTCATCCGACAGGTAAAGGGGACGTATCGGGTACGCGCGCAACACCTGATCGCACTGCGCACGGAGGCCCATCGACTCGCCGCGGAAATCGACGTCACGTTGCGGGAAGTCCCGCGAGGCCGGAACAAAGCGGGCTTTCTCCTCGAGTGAACCACGCGCCGGCGCCGGGACGAAATCGCGGCCTCCGTTCGCAGGCTATATCTCATGCCTGGCCATTCGCGCGGACGACGCGGACCGCTCCCGTCAGCGGCGCGCGGTCCTGACTCCGGAGAATTGGATGAAGACATCGTCGGTCCTGGACACCCTTCTGAAATCGAAGGAGCCTTCGATCCGCTGGAAGGCGCGCGTGCGGATCCTCGGCGAGAAACGCGATTCCAAACGGATCCGTGAACTCGAGGAGGAGATCCGCGGTTCCCCGAGGGTTCGGACGCTCCTCTCCCGCCGCGGAGAACTCGGAAAGCCCGGGACCGCTCGGAAGGTCTACTACAAGTGGCAGGGGCTCCACTGGGTCCTCGCGAGCCTCGCGGACCTGGGGTACCCCGAGGGCGATGCAGGACTCCACCCGCTCCGGGACCGCATCTTGGAATTCTGGCTCCGACCCAATTATTTCCAAGAGTTCGTCGCGCGGACGGAACGCGAGGCATATCGCCAGGAAGGCGTCCCGCTGATGGAAGGACGATACCGCCGCTGCGCGTCGCAGCAAGGGAACCCGCTCTTCTTCCTGACATCGCTCGGCATCGCGGACGAGCGCTCCGACGCCTTGGTCGGGCGTCTCCTCCATTGGCAGTGGCCCGACGGCGGTTGGAATTGTGACCGGCACCCGGACGCCGACACCTCGTCCTTCAACGAGACGATGCTGCCGATGCTCGGCCTAGCCGCGTACGCGCGGGACCATCCGTCCGTCGCCGCGAGGGAGGCCGCCGAGCGGGCGAGCGAAGTGTTCCTCCGGAGGAAGCTCTTCCGACGGGTTTCCGACGGACGCATCATCCATCCCGACTTCGCGGCCCTGCACTATCCGCTGTATTGGCACTACGACTATCTGGGCGGTCTCAAGGCAATGGACCAGATCGGCCGCCTCCGGGACCCGCGGTGCTCCGACGCCCTGGATCGGCTTGAGGAGACCCGATTGCCCGACGGGACTTGGCCTGCCGAGAAACGTTACTACACGGTGCGGCCCGACACGTTCGAGGCGAATGCCGACTACGTGGACTGGGGCGGCACCGGCCGGAAGCGAATGAACGAATGGGTCACGGTCGATGCCATGACCGTCCTCCGCTCCGCGGGGCGGATCGAAGTGTGACGATCCGGAACCCGCGACGCGGAGAATGAAGAGAGCCATCGAGACGAAGCCACCAGGGAGAATTGAACTCCCGACCTGCCGCTTACAAGGCGGCCGCTCTACCGACTGAGCTATGGTGGCGGGCCGAGCCATCGGCGCCTCCTGTAAAAGCGTTTCCGGGCACTTCCTCGAATGGACGGTCGTGAAGAGTATCATTTCCTGAAATCATGGAAAAGCCTTTATTCGCGGCACCCGGCCTCCGCACGAATGAGTGAGCGGCCTCCCCTGTCCAAATTGCGGTAGCGAGCTCGTGTTCCTGGAGCAGTACAACCGGCACTATTGCTACTCCTGCGGCCGCTACGCCCCGGACGGCTACGGGGATCGCGGCGCGAAGGCGTGCCCGACATGCGGTGGCATCCTCTCATACGTCGTCGCGTACGAGCGATACTACTGCTACCGAGACAACGCGTATCTTCCGGAGGAGGTGCCCGCGGAGAAGCAGGAACCGGTGCCCGAGGTCCAGCCGCAACCCCAGCCCGTGACGCCCGCTCCAGAGCCCGCCGTCGCGGCACCCGCGGCGAACCCCGAACCCGCTCCATCCACCGAGGCTCCTCCCGCCGAGGCCGCGTCGCCGTCACCCGAGCCAACCCCGGCCGCGTCGCGATCTTCGACGACCGTCGTCGTACTCGCGCCCCCGAGACGCTCGAAGCGGCCTGTCGATGTCGTCGAGACGAGAACCGCATTCACCCCGCGAATCCAGGCGCCAGCCCCGGAAGAGATCCGAGGCGAAGGACCAAGCTCTCTCCCAAAACCGCCTCTGATTCGAGAGGTCATCGAACAGGCGAAGAAACCCACGCTGCTCGATCTCAGCAAGGCATATGATCTCGATCCGACGGGGACGAAGGAGGAGCTTCGAGAGCGCCTGCTGAGTTATCTCGACGAACTCGAAGCCGAGTCGAGTCCGGCCGAGGAGACCCCAACGGCGGACGAGCCTGTGCAAACGGAACCGCTGGATGCGTTCGAAGATGAAACCCGGTCCGCTGCGGCCAGTCCGATCACGACCGAGACCGCTCCCGAAGAACTCACTCGCGAGGAGGCGCCCACGTCGGTGGAGGCGAGTTCCGCGCCGCAGGTCGTCCAAGAACCGAGGCGGGAACCGGCGGTCACCCGGCCCGAGATCGCCGCTGCGGTCGCCCCGGCGGTCCAAGCAACCCCGCGCGTGGAGCAACCGTGCCCGAACTGCGGGCGCGAGCTGTCGTACATCGCCCAGTACAACCGATGGTATTGCTACTCCTGTCGCGCGTATGCTCCGGTCGCGAGATCGAAGAACGCCTGTCCGAATTGCGGGGCGACCCTTCGCTGGATCGACCAGTACGAGCGGTGGTGGTGTGATTCGTGCCGCCGATATGCACCCGCATATCTCCCGCGTCCGGAGCGTGGAGTCGTCGCGACCCAAACCGCCGCCTTGCCCGGCCAGAAGTCGGTCGAGGCCGCCGCGGTCCCATCGATCGCGGTCCATCGACACCGGAGTCCGGGCAGCGGCATCGGCCTGATGATGATGGGGCTCGTCCTGTTCGTCCTCTACGAACTCCTCGTGGACCTTCCCACGGCCTTGGCATTCAGCACGGGAATCGCACTCACACCCGACGTCGAATGGGGGATGCGATTCTTCGGATTCGTCTTCATCGCGATCGGCGCGATGATCGGCCTGTTCTCCGTCCGCGATCGCCGCTGATCGCCCCAAAGGTTTTTCCCGGTCCCGGTGTTCGAGCCGGGGCCCATGCGCCTCCAGCAAGCCGTGCGAGACGAACGGCGGCCCCGCGATTTCGATCCGCGCGAGTACATCTCGACCTGGACGGAGAAGGATCTCCTCCACGGGAAGGTGGTGGATGCTTGGGTGATCATCTTCCGGACCCGGGGATGCTATTGGGCTCGGGCAAGCGGCTGCTCGATGTGCGGATATGTGAACGACGTAGCGCAAGAGGTCTCAGCCTCGGACCTCCTTCACCAACTCGAGGTCGTCCTTCGGAAGCACGACGGCCAACCGCTCGTGAAGGTGTACACGTCCGGGAACTTCTTCGACGACCACGAGGTCTCGCCCGAGGTCCGCGAGCGCCTCCTGACCGAACTGGGAGACCGATGCGACAAGGTGATCGTCGAGACGCTCTCCCACCTGCTCCGTGCCGACCAGCTCGCGCATGCGATGAATTTCGTCGATGAGCTCGAAATCGCCCTCGGCCTCGAGTCGACGGACGAGCGCGTCCTGCGGTACGCAGTCAACAAGGTATGGGGCCTGAAGGAGCACGCGCAGGCGGCGCGACTCGCCCACGATGCGGGCGCGACCGTGAAGACGTACCTCCTCGTCAAGCCGCCGTTCCTGACCGAGCGCGAGGCGATCGAAGACGCGGTCCGTTCCGGCCACGACGCGGACCCGTTCAGCGACACGATCTCGTTCAACCCCGTGAACGTCCAGAGCCGCACGATCGTGGATCGGCTCTTCCGCCGCGGGGAATATCGCCCGCCATGGCTCTGGTCCGTCGTCGAGGTCCTGGAGCGGACGCGGGACCTCAAGGCCCACGTGAAGAGCCATCCGACCGCGGCGGGGATGGCGAGGGGAGCCCACAACTGCGGGAGGTGCGACCGCGCGGTCGCCTCCGCGATCGAAGAGTTCTCCCTCGGGCTCCGGTCCTCGTTCGAGGATCTCGCGTGCGATTGCCGCGACGTCTGGCGGACGGCCACCGACGTCCAGGAATTCATGCTCACGAGCGCGGACCCCACCGCCGTCCTCGAGGCCTGAGATCGCTCGTCGGTGCGAGTGCATCGGAATCTTGATACGCCCCCGGAAGCTCGGGTCCGACCGATGCGCGCCTTCGAGCTGCGACGGGGCCACGGGAAGAACATCGAGGGCGACCGGCTCCGAGCAATCGCCGAGGAGAGCTTCGGGTCGGCGGCCCTCGAGGACGGCAAGGTCGTCGCGTCCTTCGGGGCCATCGACAAGCTCGTCGCCTGGACCGACGGCAAGCAGCTGTTCGTCGACCTGACGATGAAGCCCGGCGTCCCGGACCACGTGGCGACGGAGACGATCACGCGGAACAACCGATTCCTCGAACGGGCGACGGGCTACACGGCGAAAGAGCGGAGCAAGAAGGCGCAACAGGCCGCGAAGAAAGGCGCGGCCTGAGGTCTAGGGCTCTCGCTCGCGCTCGAGAGAAATGGAAAAGGCGTCGCGGGTGGCCCTCGGCTCAACCGAACAGCGCACCCAGACCCGCAGCCGCCTCTTCCTCGGAGACTTTCTCCTCTTCCTTCTTCTCTTCCTTTTTCTTCTCTTCTTTCTTCTCGGCCGCAGGCGCAGCCGCGGGAGCGGCGGCGGGCATCGAGACGGCGGCCTTCAGAGCCTCGTCGATGTTCACGCCTTCCAGCGCGGCGGTCAGGGCCTTCACGCGGGTCTCATCGACCTTCACGCCGGCCGCCGTGAGGACCTTCTTCAGGTTCTCCTCGTTCACCGGCTTCCCGGCCGCATGCAGGACCAACGCCCCATACACATATTCCATTCATGTCACCTCCTTGTCCATGGATCATCCGAACAACGCGCCCAGACCGGTCGCGGCCTCATCCTCCGAGACCTCCGGCTTCTCGTCGCGCTTCTGGTCGCGCTTCTCGTCTTTCTTGTCCTCCTTCTTCTCCGGTCCCGGCGACGGCGACGTGTCCGCGGACAGGCGGGACCGCAGGTCCTCGTCGAGCGCGTCCGGCGCGCGGGACGCCAGCGCGAGCATCTCGGCCTGCGCCTTCGCGAGGAGGAACTTCACGCTCTCGGGGGTCGGGTACTCCGATTCGATCGCGAGGCTCAGGGCCTGCGCGTGGGCCTTCGAGAGCAACGGTCGGATCGTCTCCTCCGTCGGGTAGGCGATCGCCATCGCGAGGGCGAACGCCTGCGATCCGGCCTGGGCGATCTGGCCCCGGACGACCGCATCGTCGATCTCGAGCGCCTCCCGCCGGAAGACCATCCCGTTCTCGTAGGCGCCGCGGAGGTCGAGCCCGACGACGAGCGGGAAGATCTCGAGGCGGGCGAGTTGCTGCGCGACGTCCCGCGGAATCCGCTGCCCCGCCTTGACCATGAGCTTGTCTTGTTTGATCACGACCTTGCCCCGCTCGATCGCCGCCGGGACGCCGGCTTTCTGCAGCTCGCCGACCACGGGACCTGGCTTGAACGGCGTCTCGCCCGCTCGGACCCAGAGGTCCTCCGGCGCAACCTCGCCGCCACGAGCCGGGGCTCGCGTCTTCGTCGCCTCCAGTTCCTTGAACAACCGGAACGGATTGATGTCCGCGGTGACGACCGCGGTCTGGCCCTCGATCGCCTCGCCGAGTTTCGTGAGGTCGGGCTTGTTGGCGCTCGCCTGGGCGAGCGCGAGCCTGAGCAGATTGTTCTTCGCAACGGTGATGGCCGCGCGCCCGGAGAGTTTCTTGCGGATCGACTGGAACTGCGGCGCGGGGATGCCCTGGATGTTCGCGATCCCGACGACGCGGGCGCTTGCGCACCGCGAGGCGAGGTCCTCGACGACCTGTTTCTTGTACGGAGCGACATGGGCCATCGTCCGCACCTCAGAGGTATCTCACGGCGGGGCCCATCGTCGTCTTGACGTAGGCCGATTGAATGTTGAACCGTCCTCGCTCGAGCTTCCCCACGACTCGACGCATGAGCGCGTCGAGGTTCTCCGCGAGGTCCTCCGGTTGCATGTCGCGGGTCCCGATCGCCGCGTGGAACGTCCGCTTGTCGCGGCTCCGGACGCGAACCGTGTTGCGCATTGACGTGATGAGGTTCGTCGGATCCGCGGTGGGCGGGATGGGTCGAGGCATCTTGCCCCGCGGGCCCAGGACGACGCCGAGGCGCTTGCCGATGACGGGCATGAGCGGAGCCTCGGCGACGAAGAAGTCGTGCGACACCGCGAGGAGCCGGGCCTTTCGCTTGTCGCTGGCGTATTCCTCGATCTCCTGCGGTTGGATGACGAGGTCCGCGACGCTCCTCGCCTTCAGCGCGAGCTCGCCGGAGGCGAAGACACACACCCGAATCGGCTTACCGCGGCCGCGCGGAAGCACGACCTCCTCGTCTAACCGATTCTTCGGGACGGACAGGTCCACTTCGCGCAGATTCACCGCGACCTCCACCGACTCCTTGAACTCCCGCGGCTTCGCCGCTTCGAGGAGCTTCTTGATCGTTTCGACCGAATGCTTGTCCGCCACGGGAGATCGCCTCCTGCAGTACGTGCGGCAACGAGGCCTCCTGCAGGGAGAGGGCGACGAAATGGAGAGGCCCTAATAAGGCTTTGCGGGCTCACGGGCCGCGCGCGCTCGGCGAATGGGCGACCGCTTCAACAAGGACTTCGGCACGACGAGCTTCGCGGTGCGCCAAGGGTCGACGTCCTGGCTGATGCGGAGGTCGCACGCGATGCTCGCGAGCATGTACGCATCCTTCCACGCGAGACCCGTTCCGCGGACGAGGAGCTCGACGCCATCGCGGGTCGCAATCGTGGCGGCCTCGTCCAGCGTCGGGGCACTCGCGACCGCGATCCACGCGTCGCGCGTCTCGACGATCGGCCGCTTCAGCGCGGCGCCACGGACCGCATCGAGGCGCACCCGCACGGTCCCCGCAATCTCGACTCCGGTCACGCAGACTTCGCCATCGGCCATGAGCGCGTGGATGTCCCCCATCGCGAGTTGCGCGCCGGGCTGGAAGATGGGGAGGTAGACTGCGTTGCCTCGAGAGATCTCCTTCGTGTCCAGGTTGCCGCCATGGTCTCCCGGGTAGAACGTGGTCCAAGACTTCTCCGCGGGCGCGACGCCGATCGTCCCGACGTGCGGATGGATCGGCAGGCGAATCGACCTGGAGAAGACGGCCATCCCGTTCCGGATCGGGATCATCTTCGTCGCCGGTCCGTCCACGTCCGCGCCGAGCACCCCAACCTTCGGCGCGATGGACTGGAATCCGACGTCGGCCACCCGGATGTCGCGGATCTGCACCCGCAGCGCATCGCCGGGTTGTGACCCCCGGATCGCGACGGGCCCCGTGGCGCCGTTCACGCGCTCGAAGTCGAGGGAGGCAAGCGTGTCCTTTTCCGAGCGAATCTGGCCTCCGCATGCATCCTCGCAGACAAACTCGACCGTTTCCCCCGACCGAACGGATTTCACGGGCGCGAGATCCGGGCGGAACGCGTAGATGACGCCGTCTTCGAAACGAATCCGCTGCACGAAGGAGCCCGTTCGCGGAAGGGCTTCCCCTGCATAAGCGTTCGACGATGGAGCAGAAGCCGCCTGTCGAGGATTATCAGCGCGGGGATGATAACGCGCGAACGCTTTAGTATCGGCCCCGCGTAGCCGGGTCGATGCGGGAGGAGGAGGTGGCCCGAGCGCTCGAGACACTCGGGCTCACCGGAAAAGAAGCGACCGCGTACCAAGGCCTTCTTCGGTCCGGCGTCGCGACCGCACAGCAGGTGAGCGCCCTGCTCGGCGTCCAATATCCCGCCGTATATCGCATCCTGCAATCGCTCCAGACGAAAGGCTGGATCGAGGTGTCCCAAGAGCGGCCGAACCGCTACCGCGCGCGGGCTCCTCGGATCGTCGCGGAGGAAGCCCGACAGGCGCGCGGGGACGACCTCATCGCCGCCGCGGAAGTCGTCGGGGACCTGAAGGAAACCGGTCCCGCCAAGGGCCGCGGTCCGGACACCGACCTCTGGATCTACAAAGGAGCCGAACCGATCGGCCGCAAGTTGCGCGAGGTCATCCTGGCGAGCGACAATCAGATCCTGTGCGTCAGCCCGTTCCCCGTCGCGCCCGAAGTCCTGCACCTGCTCGTCGACGCCCTCAATCGTTCGCGGCGGCTCGTTCGCATCGTCCTGAACGAAGGAAATCGAGGGGACCTGACGGACGTCAGTGGCCTCCTCGCGCGGAACATGCGCGTCCAGTTTCACTTCCCGTCGCGGCCTCTCCCGGCGACGCGGCTGGCGCACACCTACGTCTTCCCGAGCGACCGCGAGGTGTTCATCCTGAACTCTTTCTACCGAGATGGGGAGTTCGTCGTGGACAAGCTCCAGGGCCTCTGGATCGGAGACATGGACTTCGTTCGCGTGCAGCTCGAGGCGATGCTCCTGGATCTCGCCGAGCCGAGGGAGCGCAAGGCGATGCCCAAAGCGGCGTAGAATCCGCGCTTCGTACCCGACCTCTATCCGGGGAGCTGTCGATCGTATTTTCCCGACTGGACTTCCTTCGAAAGCTCCTTCGCGGGCTTCCCTTCGACGGTCACGCCCATGGACACGCAGGTGCCGATGACCTCGAGCACGCGGGCCTTGAGGGATCGTCCTTGCATCGCGTCCACTTTCATGTTCGCGACCTTGATTGCCTGCGCGAGGGACAGGTTCCCGACGCGCGTCTTGCCGGCGTCACCGGACCCCTTCTCGATCTTCAGCTCTTTCGTGATGAGCGCGGACGTCGGCGGGGTCCCGACCTCGATCGAGAACGCCTTCGTCTTCGGGTCCACCGTGAGGGAGACGGGGACTTTCATCCCTTCGAAGTTCTTCGTCTTCTCGTTGATCGCTTTGATGATCTCCACGATGTTCACGCCGAGCGGTCCCAGTGCGGGTCCCAGCGGAGGGCCGGGGGTGGCCTTGCCGCCGTCGACCAGGACGTTGAGTTTCTCCGCCATGCCTCACCTCTCCTCTTCTTTCTGCAGCACGCGGACGCTGTCGCCGCGCACGGTGACGGGGATGCGGACCATCGCCTCGAACAGCTCCACCGTGATCTCCTCCTTCGTCTCGTCGATCTTCATGACCCGAGCTTTCTCGCCTTTGAAGGGTCCGGCGACGAGCTCGATGATGTCGCCCTCCATGATCCCGCTGACGATCGGCTTGGGCGTGAGATAGGCTTCGATCTCGGTGAATGCGATGCCCGTCGACTCGCCCTCCCCCTTGACCACGCCGCGCGCACGACGCAGGCCGCGGACGACTTCCTCGAGCCGGTCCGGGTTCATCGACTCGACGTACACGTAGCCGCGGAAGTTCGCGGGCACGAGGATCGAGAACACGCCGACGTCCTTCGCCTTCGCCCGCGCGAAGATCGCGTCCGCGACCGCGCGCTCGTGGCCGATCGACGACTTGACCGCGAGAATCGCCTGTCGCGCGCTGAAGCTCAAGGTCTTCGCGTCGAACGCCCCGGGGTCCCCTTTCGAGATCGCGTTCACGACGACGTTCAGGCGGTCCCCGTACCGGGCGCCTTTCGGACACGTGACGGTGAGGGTGATCTCCCTCTGCCCGTCCGCGATGAGCATGAACTCCTTCTCCGTGATCTTCGTGTAGGTGACGTCCCAGGCCTTCTCCTCGACCCCCAACAGCTTCACCGTCCACTCGGGCGGCTCCGGGAGTTCGGAGTTGTACACGAGGTCGATCTTGAGCCGGATCGTGTCGTCCTCCGTGCCCGAGTTCGTCACGAGGACGTCGTATTCCTTCGTCTGGCCGGCCGTGAGCGTGACTTTCTCCTCTTTCAGATCGAGCTTCACGCCGAAGTGGCCGACGACCGGGGGCTCGGGCTTGGCCTCGGCCCGCGGCTCGCGCTTCGAGAGATCATCGAGCAGGCCCATGTCACCGGAACCCCACGAAACCGAAGAGCCCGTGGATCACACCCGGGCCGTAGCGCATGATCAGGTAGATTGCGAATCCGAGGGCCCCAATCGCGGCAATCCCTAGGCCGGTGATGAGGACGACCTTCGAGTACTCGTCCGACGTCGGCTTGCGGGCCATCTTCAGCACCCGGCCGTATTTGCCCTTGCCGAGGCGCTTCATCCGCTCCTCGATCCGACGTTGGACTTCCCAGCTCTTGTCGACGATATCCGCCATGATCGTCACCGCACGATGTCGACGCCCGCGTAGGGCGCCCGCAGGTGTTCGCCCGGTCCCAGGATCTGTTTCGACTTGACGCCGGTCAGGATGAGCATGACGCGCAGCTTGTGCTCGAGGGTCGGGTCGACGGCGGCCCCCCAGATGATCCGGGCGTTCGGGGCGATCCGGCCCTGGACGATCTCCGCGACCTTCTCCGCTTCGGCGACGGACATGTCGTTGCCGCCCGTGACGTTCACGAGGGCGCCGGTCGCATGACTGATGTCGACGTCGATCAGGGGCGAGTTGATCGCTTCCTCGATCGCCTCCTCGGAGCGGTTGTCTCGGTCGCTCTCTCCGAGTCCGATCATCGCCACGCCGCCTCCCTTCATGATCGTCTTGATGTCGTTGAAGTCGAGGTTCACCAGGCCCGGCTTCGTGATGACTTCCGTGATGCCCTTGATCGCCCGCATCAACACGTCGTCCGCGACCCTGAAGGCCGCATTCAGCGCAAGACGCGGGACGAGTTCAAGCAGTTTGTCGTTCGGGATCACGACGACCGTGTCCGCGAAGTTCCGCAGCTTCTCGAGGCCGAACTCCGCGTTCTCCGCCCGGATCGCGCCCTCGGCCCGGAAGGGGAAGGTGCAGATGGCGATCGTGAGGGCGCCCGCCTCCTTCGCGAGCTGCGCGACAACCGGTGCGCCGCCGGTCCCCGTGCCGCCGCCGAGGCCGCACGTGATGAAGATCATGTCCGCGCCCTGGACGACGGACCGGAGCTCGTCCGCGGCTTCCCGGGCGGACTCTTCGCCGACCTGAGGCAGGGCGCCGGCGCCGAGGCCGCGGGTCACCCGGCGGCCCAGGAGGAGCTTGTGCGGCGAGCGGATCGTCAGGAGATGCTGGGCGTCCGTGTTGGCCGCGAAGAGTTCCGCGCCGACGATCCCAGACTCGACGAGGCGGTCGATCGTGTTGCATCCTCCGCCGCCGATTCCGAGAATCTTGATGTTCGTGCGAAGGCTCGCAAGAATGCGCTCGAGTTCCGCGTCCTCGGCGCCCATGCCAATCGACTGCGTCGGAGACTCGGGAACCCGAGGCTCCGCTCCGGAGCGGGTCACGATTTCTCGGACAATCGAATCCATGATTCACCCTTCCCGGGGCGTTAGCCTCCCGGCTGAGGAGTAATTTCGCTCCTCGCGTAAGAGCGTGCCGGTTATAAGCGTTACGAGGCTCGAGAGGCTTCGCCGGGGTTGCAGCGCCATCGAACGTGAATCCGAATCCCGCGTTTCAGCGAATCACGTCGACGCCGACTCGGGCTCGCTCTTCCGTTGGGTCGCGCCGACCGACGATCTGCTTCGACTTGACGCCGGTGGCCACGAGCATGACCCGGAGCGTGTGTTCCAGGGACGGATCGACCGTCGCGCCCCAGATGATCCTCGCGGTCGGGGAGACCTTCGACTGAACAACCTCCGCAACGCGTTCCGCTTCGGAAATGGTCATGTCGTTCCCGCCGGTCACGTTGATCAGGACACCGTGGGCCGTCGAAACGTCGACCTCCAACAGGGGCGAGTTGATCGCTTCTTCGATCGCCTCCACCGCGCGGTTGTCGCCGACCGCCTGGCTCTCGCCGAGGCCGATCATCGCGACGCCGCCGCCCTTCATGATCGTCTTCACATCGTTGAAGTCGAGGTTCACGAGGCCAGGCTTCGTGATAATCTCCGTCAGACCTTTGATGGACCGCATCAGCACCTCGTCCGCGAACTTGAACGCGAGGTTGAGGGTCTGCCGCGGGACCAAGTCCAAGAGCTTGTCGTTCGGAATGGTGATGACGGTGTCGGCCGCGTCCCGTAGGCGCTCCAGGCCCCACTCGGCGCTCTCCATCCGCAGCTTGCCTTCGCCGCGGAACGGCAGCGTGACGACCGCGATCGTGAGCGCGCCCATCTCCTTCGCGAGCCGGGCGACGTACCCGCAGCTGCCGGTCCCGGTACCGCCGCCGAGGCCGCACGTGACGAACACGATGTCGGAGCCCTGGACGATCGCCCGCAGTTCCTCTTCGGCCTCTCGGGCGGCCTCCTCGCCGATCTGCGGCAAAGCGCCGGCGCCGAGGCCCTTCGTGATCCGGCGGCCGAGCAGGATCTTCTTGGGGGACGCGATGTGCAGCAGGTGCTGCGCGTCCGTGTTGCACGCGTACAGTTCTGCACCGACGATGCCTTCGCTGTACACGCGTCCGATCGTGTTGCAGCCGCCACCGCCGAGCCCGATGATCTTGATGTTGGTACGCATCTTGCTGAGCATCTCTTCGAGCTCGGCATCAACGCGGCTGTCCTCGAACGCGGGTGCACTCCCTTCTCGGGCGAGCACGTCCTCTAGCATGGAGTTCATTCCTTCACCTGCAGCGCCTGCGAGTTCATCCCATCCCGCAAGATGGGCGCGTATCCGGCGGACGCTATTTAAAAGTTGTCCGACGAGCGTCTGCCGAGTTGACAAACACGGGAAACCGCGGGCCAAATCGTCAGGCGAAGAGGGTCGAGGTCACGGCTTTGCGAACCGCCGTCACACCGGATGCCGGGGAGGCGGCCATGACAACCCAATCGACGACTTGCCGCAATTGAAGTGCGCGGCCTAGAGGGCTGACCTTCGAGAACGGCTTGGCGAGGCCGCCATCGAGGATCGGGACCTCCGTCTTCGCGATGCGCGGCTCGCTCAGGAGGAGTTCCGGCAACGGCACATCGATGATGACTTGACCGGGCTTGAGACCCGCCCGCCGAGCGATTCGGTCCTCAACCCGTCGCCGCTCGGCTGCATCCTTGAACGATGCGAGCGCGTCGCGTGCACTCTCCGTCAGTTCCTCGCGGTCGTACGAGATGGCGCGCTTGTACAGCTTGCGGTACTTGAGCCGTAGGGCGATCTCTCGCTGGAGCGGACCCTGATGCATGAGCCATCCGAGGAGCTCGTGGTCGACCATCTTCTGAATCTCCGCCATCGGCGCCGCGGACCGCTCGACGGCTCGGGCGAGCATTTGCTCCGCGATGCGGACCGTCTTGTGGAAGTACACGGACGAATACATCAGGCCGCGCGCCGTGAGCATCCCCTCCAGCGCGGGGAGTCCCTTGCGGTCCAACGCGATCTCGCCCCCATGCAGACGAAGGGTTTGCAGGAGTCGCGCGAAATCGATCATCCCATGGGGCGCACCCGTGTAATGCGCGTCCCGCATCAGATAATCGATCTGGTCCGCGTCCATCGGACTGTGGATGATCTGCGCCAGGTATCGCGTTGGTTCCTTTCGGGCACTGGGCACGAGGAGGGTGGACCCTCGCTCCGACGGCCCTCGGATCAGCGCGGCGACGGCGTCGGGATCCACGCCGTGTTTCTCGAGGACTTGGTGAATCCGCAACACCTCGGGGAAGGCCGTCCGATCCTCGGGCGCGACGTTGTCGTCGTGTCCCGTGATGATCCGTTGCGTGAGGTGCATGTGATCGACTGAGAGTTCGCGGCTCAAGACGTGTTCCAGCGTATGGGAGAAGGGACCATGCCCGACATCGTGGAGCAGGCCCGCCGCCTGAACGAGCTTCCTCTCCGCATCCGTCAGCTCAAGAGCCTTCGCCATCTCGCCGGCGACATGCCCGACACCGAGGCAGTGTTCGACCCGCGAATGGTTCGCCCCGGGAAAAACGAGGTACGTCAGCCCGAGCTGTCGAATCGAATTCAGGCGTTGCAGCTCGAGCGTCTCGAGGAGGTCGAGGGTGAGCGGCTCCAGGCGGATCGTCCCGTGGACCGTGTCTGTGATCGTCTTGAGGTCCGCCATCCCCCGTGCGACGGCCCGAGGCCGATAAATAGGTTCGTCCTGATTGTATGATGAATTCCGCGTCCATCGATGGAACTCTTGGGCGGTGGACCGCTAGCGCGGTGAATCTTTCGCTGTTTCAACGAGAGACGCCGCCACCGCGGCGGGCGAATCGCCGAACGGTGCGGGAGGCATACTCGCGGCTGCCATCGCCGACGGAACGACGCGGACCGTGAACCCCGCCACAGCGGTCTTCGCCGGCGGATTGAGGTCCGCGTTCGCGTATGTCACGGCGAGCTGGACGAAGAAGTTGCCCGGGCGATCGAAGGTGTGGTTTGTCCTACCGACGAGGTCGGACGTACCCGTCGTGTTCGCGGTCCCGTCTCCCCAGATGTAGCGGAAGAGATCGAAAAGGGTCGCGTTCCCTTCCGCGATCGACCGAGTGAACGTTCCACCTTGCGAGTGATTGAGAGAATTGTTCCACGTGAACGCGTACGCCCACGAAGAGAGCGCGTTGAAGGCAATCGGCGCGCCGGCCGCGGCGCTCGACTCGCTCGCATTGAACACCGCGATCACGGGACCTTGCCCGCACGACGAAGTACACCAGAGGGGATTCGGCGGGGCGACATCCACGGCTCGAGGCGCGACCGTGACCCGCGTCAGGTTCGCGTCATTCGTCGCTTCGCCGCCTTTCCCGTCGCTGACGGTCAGGAGCGCGATGAATTTTCCGGGGAGGCTGTAGGCGTGCGAGGCTTGTGCGCCGGGAGCGCTCGTGCCATCGCCGAAGTCCCAGAGGAACGTGAGCGTGTCGCCGTCCGGGTCCGTGGCCTGCGCCGTGAACGCGACCGAATCCCCGACTCGAGGGGAAGGATTGCTCGCTGTCGTCTGCGTGACGCTCGGGATCCGATTGGGCTGCCGAGTGAGCAGCGCGAGGGCGGCGAAGATCAGGACGATGACGAGCACGACGGCGGCGATGCCGCCCCACGGCGTGCGTTTCACGACGACGTCCGATTCTGCCGTCACCGGTGGCGTCGACGCGCCGCCCTCCTCCGGCGAAGTCTCCAACCCGACACCTCAAACCCCCGACCGCGACGGGGCCGCTGCGGAAAGGTACGCCGGGCTAAGAGGCTTTTGAAAGGGGACTCAAACTGCGCGGCGACGAACGCCCACAACGGACCGGCAAAGTTTCAATTACGTCACCTCGGATGTTCGGTCCCGCGCCGGGGTGACAGAGCGGCTAATGTGACCGACTGCAGATCGGTTTCCTGGGGGTTCGACTCCCTCCCCCGGCACGGCACGAACCGCCCGCCATCGAGACGCGCGCGCATGTTCTTATAACGTCCCAACCTTCGTGCCGGCGGAACCCGTCGATGCGATACTTCGAGAGCATTCTCGACACCATCGGCAACACACCACTGGTCAAGCTCCCGAAGATCATGGCGGACGTCCCGGGCCTCGTCCTCGCGAAGCTCGAGATGATGAATCCGGGTGGCAGCGTCAAGGATCGGATCGGGCAGAAGATGATCGAGGAGGCGGAGCGGACGGGCCTCCTCCGGCCTGGCGGCACTATCATCGAACCGACGAGCGGGAACACGGGATTGGGCCTCGCGATGGTCGCGGCGATCAGAGGCTACCGCGCCGTTTTCACAATGCCGGACAAGATGAGCCGAGAGAAGATCGACCTCCTGAAGTCCCTGGGCGCACGCGTCGTCGTCACCCCGACCGCGGTGCCGCCGGACCACCCCGAGTCGTACTACAAGGTAGCGGAGCGCATCCACCGCGAGACGCCGAACTCGATTCTGCCGAATCAGTATGCGAATCAGGCGAACCCGCTGGCGCACTACGAGACCACCGGGCCCGAGATCTGGCGGGATACGGAAGGCAAGCTGACCCACTTCGTGTGCGGGATGGGGACCGGCGGGACGATCAGCGGGGTCGGGAAGTACCTCAAAGAGAAAAACCCGAAGGTCCACATCGTCGGCGTCGACCCGCTCGGCTCGATCCTGAAGGATTATTTCTATAAGAAGGAGATAATTAAAGCACATACATACAAAATTGAGGGCATCGGCGAGGACTTCGTCCCCGAGTCGACGTGGTTCGACTACATCGACGAGATCGTCAAGGTCGGGGACAAGGAATCCTACCTCATGACGCGTCGCCTCGCCCGGGAGGAAGGAATCCTCTCGGGCAGCTCGAGCGGGGCGGCGGTCGTCGCGGCCCGGCGGATCGCGGAGGGACTCAAGAAAGCGGACGTCCTCGTCGTGCTGCTGCCCGACACGGGCGAGCGGTACCTGTCGAAGGCCCACAACGAGGAATGGCTGAAGGAACAGGGCTACCTGGAGGAACCGGTCGCCCCGCTCATGGCGATCCTGCGCGCGAAGGAACGCACGATCCCCGGCGTCATCACGATCGACATCGCGTCGAAGGTCCGGGAGGCGGTCGACATGATGCGCCAGTACAACGTGTCGCAGCTACCGGTGATCGACACGGGCATCCTGGTCGGCAGCCTCCGCGAGGAGGTCTTGATGAAGGCCCTGCTCGAGAAGCCGAAGATGTACGACGACTACGTCGCGAAGGTCATGGAGAAACCGTTCCCGATCGTCGAGCCGGGCGCGGACCTGGAGCGTGTCTACAAGCTCCTGATGCGCGGGAACCCGGCGGTCGTCATCGGGAAGGAGAACCGCCTCGAGGGAATCATCACCCGCATCGACGTCATCGAGTACCTCGCGGGCCGGGCGTAGGAAGGGTTTAACGGCGCCGCGCGACTCCGCCTCCGGCGATCGAATGCGTTTTGCGACGAAGGCAATCCACGTCGGGCAAGAGCCCGATCCGCGGACCGGCGCGGTGACGCCGCCGATCTACATGACCTCGACGTACTCGCGCAAGGAACAGGACGAGTATGCGTATGCGCGCAGCGCGAACCCGACTCGGGAGGCGCTCCAGAAAAGCCTCGCCGGCCTCGAGGGCGCGAAGCATGCGCTCGCCTTCTCGAGCGGCATGGGCTCGATCACGACGGCCCTCACCCTCCTGAAGCAGGGAGACCACGTCATCGTGACGGACGACTGCTACGGCGGCGTCTATCGGATCTTCACGCGGATCATGAGCCAATACGGGATCGAGTCCACGTTCCTGGATCTCCGGGATCTCGTCGACGTGGAGGACGCGTTCCGCCCCGAGACGCGGATGCTCTGGATGGAATCCCCGACGAACCCGCTGATGAAGGTCGTGGATCTCCGCGAGCTCGCCGTGATCACGAAAGCGCACGAGGCGCTGAGCGTCTGCGACAACACGTTCGCATCGCCGGCGCTGCAGAATCCGTTGGGCCTCGGGGTCGACCTGACCGTGCACAGCACGACGAAGTACATCGGCGGTCACGCAGACCTCCTCGGCGGCGCGCTCATCATGAACCGCGAGGATCTGTACGAGAAGCTCAAGTTCTCGCAGAACGCGCTCGGCGCCATCCCGTCCGCGTTCGACTGCTGGCTCACGCTCCGAGGCATCAAGACGCTCCCGGTGCGGATGGAGAAACACTGCGACAACGCGGAGGCGCTCGCGACGTTCCTCCATGGCCACAAGGCCGTCGCGAAGGTTCACTATCCCGGGTTGCCGGACGACCCGGGCTACGGGATTGCGAAGAAACAGATGCGCCGGTTCGGCGGGATGCTCAGCTTCGAGCTGCGCGACACCGCGCGGATCGTCGAGCGCCTCAAACGGCTCGAGGTCATCCTGCTCGCGGAGAGCCTCGGCGGCGTCGAGTCCCTCATCGAACATCCGGCCTCGATGACCCATGCGAGCGTGCCGAAAGAGCAGCGCGAGAAGCAAGGCGTCACGGACGGCCTCGTGCGGTTCTCCGTCGGCATCGAGGACGGTCAGGATTTGATCGAGGATCTCGGACGCGCCCTCGGCTGACCCTCAACGGATCCGCTGCGGAGTCCAGGTCCGGACGCGAGGCCGCACGGGCGCGGGCCGGACGGTCAGGCCCACCGCGATGAGCGCGTATCCGGAGAGCGCCGCCGCAGGAAGGATCCCGCGACCGACGCTCCACGAGCGAACGAACGCCGTCGCGCCCGGGTTCTGCAGAATCACCGCGGTCGTCGCGGCGGCGACGGCAAAGAGGAGGAGGACCCCGGCATCGATTAGATATTGCGAGCGGGGACTCGCATAGTTGGCGACTCGCCCAAAGAGGATTCCGTGCAGGGCGAGGACGGGCACGAAGGTCCAACCGAGGTAGGGGAACGCGGTGACGTACACGAGGAAGGTCCAGGCATCGGCCGAGACCGTCGCGTGATACTGCAACGGGACCACGATGAGAGCCGCGACGATGAGCGCGAGCGTCAGGAGAAACGCCCGCCACGGGAGAATCGCGTTGCCGTTCCACAGTCGCTGCGCACGGAGGTCCCGCAAGCCGACCCAGAGATCGGGCCAGGCGGACATATGGACGACGATGGACAGCCAGGCCAAGACGAGGTCCAAGTAGATCGGGCCCAACGAGGGGGCGTCGACGATCCAGCGGCCGACCGCGAACGACGACCAGAACAACGCCGCACTCGCGCCCAGGAGGAGCGCGCCTCGCTGCAACTCCCGCGGCCACGCGGCCCGATGGGCGGCCCGCGGGTGGGGGAAGGATCCCGCCATGACCGCTCCCTCGATGCGGGCACGCGGTCGATAAGTCTTCCGGGCCGCCGCGATCCGCCTTGACAAACCTCGAGGCCGATGCCGCGCCGACGAACCTTAATACCGCCGCCATCATGCGGACGGGTCCATGCCCATCCGGGTGTACAACAGCCTCACGCGGACGAAGGAACCGTTCGTCCCGCTCCATGGGAACCGCGTATCGATGTTCGTCTGCGGCCTCACGCCGCAAGACGCGACTCACATGGGACATGCGAAGACGTACGTCGCATTCGACGTCGTCGCGCGATACTTGCACCACAAGGGTTTCCACGTCTTCTACCTGCAGAACGTGACGGACATCGAGGACCGGATCATCGACAAGATGCGGTCGAGCGGCCGCGAGTGGAAGGACATCGTGGGCGAGTACTTCGCCGAATACCTCGAGGTCATGGGGAAGCTCCGCTGCAATTCGGTCGACGCCTACGCGTTCGCGACGGACTACATCGATGAAATCGTCGAGCAGATCCAAGGCCTGATTTCGAAAGGGCATGCGTACGCGGCGGAAGACGGCAGCGTGTACTTCGACACGACGACCTTCGGCGACTGGGGGAAGCTGAGCGGCCAGAAGGTCGAGCAGTTACGGCCCGGGGCGCGCGTGACGATCGAGGAGCGGAAGCGCCACCCGGCGGACTTCGTCCTCTGGCGGGCGCAGAAGCCCGGCGAGCCCGCGTGGGACAGCCCATGGGGCAAGGGCCGGCCGGGATGGCACATCGAGGACACCGCGATCACGATCCGCCACTTCGGACCGCAATACGACGTGCACGGCGGCGCGACGGAACTCCTCTTCCCGCATCACGAGGCCGAGATCGCCCAGGCCGAATCGTACACGGGCGTCAAGCCGTTCGTCAAGTACTGGATGCACGGCGGCATGGTCATGGTCAAGGGGGAGGAGATGCACAAGTCCCTCGGGAACTACTGGGCCGTCCGCGCCGCCCTGAAGCTCTACGAACCCGAGGTGATTCGGTTCTTCCTGATCAACGTCCAGTACCGCGGCCCAATCGATTTTGCTCCCGAGCTTCTCGACGAGGCCAAACGATCCTACGAGCGGCTGCGGGAGACGGTCCGGAATGTGGAAGCGGAACGTCGACGGGCGCCGCGGACCGGCAAGGGAAACCGCGAACTCGACGCCGCGACGACGAAGGCCCTCGCCGCGTTCGATGCGGCGATGTCGGACGACTTCAACACACGTGAGGCAATCGCGGTCCTGTTCGATTACGCGCGCGTGGTCAATAAGGCGCTTGAGACCGGCGCAGGTCGCGCGTCGCTGGACGGGACCGCAGCGGCGTTTCGAACGTTCGGAGAGGTCCTCGGATTGTTTGAGCCGCCGGCCGAAGCCGCAGACCTCGTCGATGGGCTGATGAGCCTCCTCGTGCAACTCCGCGAGGACGCGAGGGCGCGGAAGGATTTCGTATCCGCGGATCGGATCCGCGACTCGCTCGGGGCCCTCGGCGTGGTCCTCGAAGACACCCGCGACGGCGTCCGGTGGAAGCGAAAATAGAGGCCGCCGAAAGACGGCAACAAGGGCCCGCCATCCGACGTTCTCGGACCTGAGAATGAGGCGGTCGAACGCACCATGATACACTATATAAGCCAAGACGACGGAAAACGACCTGTCCGCGAGGGGCTGTTTTCTCCATAGAAACAGGGGTCCGAACCTTTATACCAGCCCGTCGTATACTCGAAGCATCCTCCGGATGGGGTGCAGAAGGGCACCGGAACGAGGCTCTGGAAGGTTTCGAAATAGATGGTAGAAGAGACCGCCTACGACGCCACGCAGATCCAGGTCCTCGAGGGCCTGCAGGCGGTCCGAAAACGGCCCGCGATGTATGTCGGGAGCGTCGACGCGCGGGGCCTTCACCACCTCGTCCATGAGGTCGTCGACAACTCGATCGACGAGGCGATGGCGGGGTTCTGTAAGAACATCCAAGTCACCCTGAACCCGGACGGATCGGTCACCGTCGCCGACGATGGCCGCGGCATCCCGGTCGACACCCACCCGAAATACGGCGTCCCCGGCGTCGAGCTCGTGCTCTCGCGGATGCACACGGGCGGCAAGTTCGAACATAAGATGTACCGCGTGTCCGGCGGCCTCCACGGCGTCGGCCTTTCGGTCGTGAATGGCCTGAGCGAATGGCTCGAGGTCCGCGTCCGGCGGGACGGCCACGAGTACCGGATGCGATTCGAACGCGGGCAGAAAGCCTCGGACCTCGAGGTCGTCGGGCCCGCCGAAGGCACGGGGACGATCATCACGTTCCGTCCGGACCCGCAGGTGTTCGAGACGATCGAGTTCGATTACGACACGCTCGCGTCGCGGCTCCGCGAGCTCGCGTTCTTGAACGGCGGGCTGCGAATCATCATCGTCGACAAGGTCCGCGGCCGGGGGGACGTCTTCCAGTACAACGGCGGCATCGCGGAGTACGTGAAGTGGATCAACCGCGCGAAGACGCCGCTCCACCCGGATCCGATCCGATTCTCCAAGGAATCGGACGGCACCTTCGTCGAGGTCGCAATGCAGTACCACGACGGGTACAGCGAATCCATCTTCACCTTCGTCAACAACATCGACACGGTCGAGGGCGGCACCCACCTCGCGGGCTTCAAGGCGGGCCTCGCGCGGACGTTCATCAAGTACGCGAAGGACAACAAGTACGTGAAGCAGGGAGAGAGCCTCGAGGGCGACGACGTGCGGGAGGGCCTCACCGCGATCCTGAGCCTCAAAATCCCGGAGCCGCAGTTCGAGGGCCAGACGAAGATGAAGCTCGGAAACTCCGAGGTCAAGGGGATCGTCGAATCGATCGTCTACGAGAAGCTCACGGAGTTCTTCAACGAGACCCCGAAGGTCGCGGAGATCTGTATCGGGAAAGCGGTGCTGGCGGCGCAAGCGAGGGAGGCCGCTCGGAAGGCGCGGGAGCTCACCCGACGAAAAGGCCTCTTGGAGGGATTCAACCTGCCGGGCAAGCTCGCGGATTGCCAAGAGCGGGATCCGGCGAAATCGGAATTGTTTATCGTGGAAGGCCCGAGCGCGGGCGGTTCGGCGAAGCAAGGCCGACGGCGAGAATTCCAAGCCATCCTGCCGTTGCGGGGAAAGATTCTCAACGTCGAGAAGGCGCGCCTCGACCAGATGTTGAAGAACGAAGAAATCCGCACCCTCATCACCGCGATCGGAGCGGGGCTCGGCGAGGAGTTCAACCTCGCGAAGGTCCGGTACCATCGCATCGTGACCATGGCCGACGCCGACGTGGACGGCCAGCACATCACGACACTCTTGCTGACGCTTTTCTTCCGGTACACGCGCCCGCTCATCGACGCCGGCTACGTCTATATCGCCCAGCCGCCGCTCTACAAGATTCGGAAAGGTAAGGAGACGTTCTATGCGTACACCGAGAAGCAAAGGGAAGATTTCGCGAAACAGCTCGGCGACAAGGGAGTCACGTACCAGCGGTACAAAGGCCTCGGGGAGATGAACGCGGAGGAGCTCTGGGAGACGACGATGGATCCGGAGCGCAGGATCTTCCGCCAGGTTACGATCGACGACGCGGCCGCCGCGGACGCGCTCTTCTCCGTCCTCATGGGCGAGGCCGTCGAACCGCGCCGCCAGTACATCCAGGATCACGCGAAAGAAGTCGTCAACCTGGACATCTAGGGTGAGCGATGCCCGAGGAGACGCAGCAGCCGCGGCGGGTCATTCTCCAACCGATCGAGCAGGAGATGGAGCGGTCGTACATCGATTACGCGATGTCCGTGATCGTCGGGCGGGCCCTCCCCGACGTTCGAGATGGTCTGAAGCCCGTGCAGCGGCGGATCCTGCACACGATGAACGACACGGGCGCGTCCTCGACGAGCCAGCGACGAAAGTCCGCCCGCGTCGTCGGCGACACCCTGGGGCGATACCACCCGCACGGCGACACCGCCCTATACGACGCCTTAGCGCGGATGGTCCAGGACTTCTCCCTTCGGTATCCGCTCATTGACGGCCAGGGCAACTGGGGCAGCACGGAGGACGAGCCCGCGGCGATGCGTTACACGGAATGCCGTCTCGCCAAGATCGCGGAAGAACTCCTCCAGGATATCGAGAAAGACACGGTCGACTGGATGGACAACTTCGATGGAACCCTCCGGGAGCCCGTCGTCCTCCCCGCGAAGTTTCCGAATCTCCTCGTGAACGGATCGAGCGGGATCGCGGTCGGCATGGCGACGAACATCCCGCCGCACAACCTTCGGGAGGTCATCGATGCGCTCGTCCTGCTCATCGGCAATCCAAACGTGGAACTCATCGACCTGTACAGCCCGGAGAAGGGCCCGATCCGCGGTCCGGATTTCCCGACCGGAGGAATCTTGTATGGGGCGGAAGGCGTGGCCGAGGCCTACAAGAGTGGGCGCGGCCTGATCCGCATCCGAGCGCAGGCCCATTTCGAAGAGGCGGGTCACGACAAGGCGCGGGTCGTCATCACCGAGATCCCGTTCATGGTGAACAAGGGCGCCCTCGTCGAGTCGATCGCGCTCCTCGTCAAGTCGAAGAAAATCGAAGGCGTGACGGACCTGCGGGACGAGAGCGACCGGGACGGGATGCGCATCGTCCTCGAGCTGAAGCGCGACGCCCTCGAGGATGTCGTCCTGAATCAGCTCTACCACCACACGCAGATGGAGACGACGTTCGGCGTGATCAACCTCGCCCTCGTCGACGGCCAGCCGAGGATCCTCCCCCTGAAGGACACGCTCCAATTATACATCGATCATCGCGTGGTCGTCGTGCGGCGCCGGACCGAGTACGACCTCCGGAAGGCCCGCGAGCGCGAGCACATCGTCGAAGGCCTCATCACCGCGGTCGATCACCTCGATGAGGTGATTCGCCTGATCCGCCACGCGCACGACGCGACGGAGGCACAGTCCGGCCTGATGAGCCGCTACCTCCTGAGCGAGGACCAGGCGAAGGCGATCCTGGCGATGACCCTCCGCCAGCTGACGGGGCTCGAGATCGAGAAGCTCCGCCAGGAGCGACGCGACCTCAAGAAAGTGATCGAGGGTCTCGAGGCGATCCTGGCGTCCCGCGAAAAGATCCTCGATGTGATCAAGACGGAGCTCCTCGAGCTGAAGGACAAGTTCGGCGACGATCGACGGACGACCGTCGAGGCACAAGCGTACGACATGGAGGTCGAGGACCTCATCCCCGAGGAGGACGTGGTCGTCACGATCACGAACACGGGGTACGTCAAGCGCGTGCCCGCCCACATGTACCACACGCAGCGGAGGGGCGGGAAGGGGGTCACCGGGATGGACACGAAGGAAGAGGACTTCGTCGTCAACCTGTTCATGGCGTCGACCCACGACCACATCCTGTTCTTCTCGAGCCGGGGCCAGTGCTACTGGCTCAAGACGTTCCGGATTCCCGTGGGCAGCCGGTACGCAAAGGGCCGGCCCATCGTGAACTTGCTGCCGCGCCTCGCGGCGGACGAGAAGGTCCTGGACATGATCGCCGTCCGCGAATTCGACGAGCGCCGCTCGATCGTCTTCGCGACGAAGCTCGGCAAAATCAAACGGACGCGACTCGACGCGTTCAAGCGTCCGAACGTGCGTGGGATTCGGGCGATCGCGTTGAACCCGAACGACGAGCTGGTCGAAGCGCGCGTCGCGGACGGGGACGAGGAGGTCATCCTGGCATCCGCTCGCGGCTACGCCAACCGCTTCGGCATCGGAGACGTGAGGCCCATGGGCCGGACCGCTGCGGGGGTCCGCGGCATGCGGCTGCGGAAGGACGACCGCGTGGTGTCCATGGCCCTCGTGAAGAGTGAGGAGACCGAGCTCCTCACGGTCCTTGAGAGCGGCTTCGGGAAGCGGACGAAAGTGCGGGAGTACCGGCGCACGCGGCGGGGGAGCCAAGGCGTCGTGACGACGAACATGAAGGTCGCGAAGAGCCCCATCGTGGGAGTCTTGGAAGTCAGCAAAGGCGATGAGCTGCTCGTCACGACGGAAGGCGCGATCGTCATTCGATGCGCCGTGGACGACATCCGAGAAACGGGACGGGCGGCCCGCGGCGTGCGAATCCAGCGGCTGAACGAAGGAGACAAGGTGACCGCGGTCGTTCGCCTCGTGACCCCCCAGGAAGAGGCCGCCGCCACGGGAGAAGCCTCGCCGGTTTCCCCGCCGGACGCGAGCTAGACCAGCGAAACACCCAGTCCGGGCGTCGACGGAAGGACGAGTTCTCCATTCTCGAATCGCAATCCCGACGATGGGTCCTCAGCGAGGTTGAAGTGCGAGTCCAGGTCGATCCATCGAACATTCTTGTGAGCCAAGGCGAACGCGAGGCCCGCGGCGATGGAGATTTGCGGCTCCCCCATGCAGCCCACCATCGTCGGATATCCGGCGGACTCGCAGATCGTGTTCACGTCGATCGCGCGGCAGATGCCGCCGTGCTTCATGAGCTTCAGATTCACCGCCTTCGCGCAGTTCGCCCACCGCACCTTCTTCGCGTCGTCCGCGGTCAGGACCATCTCGTCCGCCATGATGGGGATCGGCGACGATTCCGTGAGCACGCGCATCCCTTCGTAGTCCGTCGCAGCGACGGGTTGCTCGAAGACCGCCACGTTGAGATCCTTGGCGCCCCGCGCGAAACTCAGAGCTTGGCTCCAAGTGTAGCCTTGATTCGCGTCGACGCGCAGCTCGATCGTCGGGCCGACCTCGCCGCGGATCGCGCGCAAGCGGTCCAAATCTCCGCGAGGATCCCTTCCGACTTTGATCTTGAGCGCGTGGAAGCCCGCCCGCGCGAACGCACGCGCTCTCGCGACCGCACTCGGCGTGTCCATGATCCCAATCGTGATGTCGGTCGCCATCCGGTCCCGGGTGCCGCCGAGGTACCGGTAGACCGGCACGCCGGCCGCTTGGGCTACGAGGTCGTGAATGGCGATGTCGATCGCCGCTTTCACCGAGGGATTCCCGGGCGTCACTTTGTCCATCTTGTCCGCCACCTCCCTCGGTTTCTCGAAGGTGAAGCCTTCGAGCGCTCGCACCATTCCCTTGATCGCGTCCATCGCGGACACGAGCGACTCGCGAGTGACGTCCGTGGGTGCGCCCGCACCATGGCCCGCGAGGGACCCGGAGTGCACGACGACGAGTACGTTTTCCGCGACGGTTGACGAGCCCTTCGCGATTGTGAAGGGCTCTTTGCGAGGAATCGCCGCGGATGAGTATTCGATGAAGTCAATCCGCATCGCGGACCCAGAAACGGAGACGGTCATATCAAGATGGAGCTGGGGGCATCGTCTCGTTCGGAGATTGGGACGTTTCAGATTTATCATTGAAGTGATGATAATACTGACAAGGAACGTTCAAGTAGCCTCTGCGGGTCGCGCGATTGGTCAGATGGGATCTGCCGATACTCGCGAACCCAGGCGGGCCTTCGGGCCGCTTCATTTGGTCGCAATCGGCGCGAACCATCGGACGGCGCCGGTGAGCGTCCGCGAAGCGCTGCTGAGACGGGTGACGTATCGCCGAATCGCGATCCCGCGCGCGTCGCTTCCCGTGATCGAGGACCTCGCCCTCCTGCGGACGTGCAATCGCGTCGAGGTGTACGCGTTGAGCCGGCGAGCCCCGGCGGCCGCGGTCGCCATCCGCCGTACTTTCGCCGTGCCCCGGAAAACTGGGTGGCTCTACGAACTCGAAGATCTCGACGCAGTGGCCCACTTGCTTCGCGTCGCCAGCGGACTCGATTCCATCGCCGTCGGGGAGAGCCAGATCTCCAGACAGGTCCGGGGAGCCGTCACGGAGAGGCCCGGACCGTGGGACCCCGCATCAGGGCTCGCGACGCTGTTCGAACGGGCAGCTCGTCTCGCCCCGCGACTGCGGAGTCTGGCGGGCGTCGAAGGGGAGGTGTCATCCGCGAGCCACGCGGCCGTCCGATTCGCGCGCGGCGTTGTGGGCCTTCCGACTCCGCGAATCACCCTCCTCGGAAGCGGAAAGATGGTCCGACTCGCCGTGAGGGCCATTGGCGGTGATCCGCACGTCACAGTCGTCGATCGCGACCTCCACAAGGCGCGCGCGGTCGCGGCAGAACTCGGAGGACGCGCCGCCCCGCTCGCCGACATCGCGAACGTCCTTCGGACGACCGACGTCCTCCTCGCCGCGACATCGTCCAAACGGCGGGTCATCGGCCGCCCGCTCGTTTCGCATGTCCAGCGACTGCGAGTCCGACGCCCCCTGTGGATCATCGATTTAGGGGTACCGCGGAACGTGGACCCGCGCGCCTCGTCGATCGAGGGAGTGCGGATCGTCACGATTGACGACCTCGCCCCGTGGGCGGGCTCGCTCCCGGACCCCGCCTCCATGGCCCGCGCGGAGCGACGCATCCGTCGCGCCGCCGAGGCGCTCTTGGAAACGATCCGGCCACCCGGCGATTCCGACGAGGTCGAAGCGCTTCGTCGGTCCGCAGAACAGATTCGGAGGATCGAAGTCGACCGGGCCCTAGCCCGGATGCCTCACGCGACGATGGCGGACCGAGCGGTCGTCGACAAGATGGCTCTCCGCCTCGTGAACCGCCTCCTCCACGCGCCCACGGAACTCGCTCGCCGGCTCCAATCGGAAGGCCGGGCGGGAATGATCGCGGAGCTGCTCCCGCCAACCCCGTCCGAGGGACCCCGATGACCGAACGCATTCGAATCGGGACCCGCGGGAGCCCGCTCGCGCGCGCCCAAGCCGAGGAAGTCATCGCCGGACTGCGAAAGGTCGATCCCCGCTGCCGTCCGGAAGTCGTGATCATCACGACCCACGGGGACGAGGGATATCGATCCGATCTCGGGACCGCCTTCGAGGGCAAGCGGGCGTTCACGAAACGGATTGAGGAGGCGCTCCTCGACGGGCGGATCGACGCCGCGGTCCACAGCCTCAAAGACGTTCCGACCGAGGCCACGGATGGACTCGCGCTCGCCGCGATTCCTTCTCGGGCGGATCCGCGAGACGCCCTTGTGGCGAAGGACGGGCTCTCGCTCGGGCAACTCCTTGGCCATGCTCGGATCGGGACGAGCAGCCTACGCCGACGAGGTCAGCTGCTCGCTCGGTGGCCGAATCTGGAGGTCCTCGAGATCCACGGAAACGTCGAGACGCGGGTTCGGCACGTCGAGACGGGCGCGCTGGACGGCGTCGTCGTCGCCACGGCGGGCCTCGGGCGTCTTGGGTTGGCGGGGCCGCGCGCCGAGCCGATTGACCCAGACATCGTGACGCCGGCTCCGGGGCAAGGGGCGTTAGCGGTGCAGACCCGCACCGATGGGGATCCGATCGAACGGATCGTCTCGGCAATCGACGATCCAAACGCGCGTGCGACGACGGACGCGGAGCGGTCGCTGAGCGCTCGAATTGGTGGCGGGTGCAACGTGCCGCTCGGCGCGTTCGCGACCCTTTCGGATGGAACGCTCCACTTGCGCGCGGTCGTGACATCTCCCGACGGACACCGCGTCGCGAGGGCGTCCGCGCGTGGGGCCGCCGGGGACTGGAGACGCGTCGTCGAGCGTGCGGAGCGGCAGCTCTTCGAGTCCGGAGCCGAACGAATCGTCGCGGAGGCGCGATGATGAGGCGACCATTGAACGGGAAACGCATCCTCGCGGTCGCCTCCGCCACTCGAACCGGCCTTCTAACGCGGCTCCTCCGATCCACGGGGGCGCGGGTCGTCCCCTTCCCGACGGTCCGAATCCAGGCTCCGAAGGAACGAGGCCGCCTGGACGCGGCGCTGCGACGATGGTCTTCGTACGATTGGGTCGTATTCACGAGTGCGAACGGCGTCGAGGCCGTCGCGTCGAGCGCTCGCGAGCTCCACACGACGCTCGGACGACCTCCGAGGATCGCCGCCGTTGGGCCTGCCACGCGAGCCGCGGCGGAGGCCGCGGGCTTCTCCGTCGACGCCGTTCCGGACGAGTTCCTCACGGACGCCCTCGCCGGGATCCTCGGCCCCCTCCCCGGCCTGCGAATCCTCCTGCCGCGCTCGCGCATCGCTCGGAGATCGCTCACCGACCACCTCCTGAAAGGCGGGGCCGAGGTGGACGATGTGGAGGCGTATGATGCGATCCCGACGGCGACGGACCGGCCGCTCGTTCGGCCGGAGGGGATCGACCTCGTCGTGTTCACGAGCGGATCCGCGGTCGAGAATCTCACGCGGATCCTGCCCGCCGACCTCCTGGCCCGGTTGCGGGACCACGCGACCGCGGCCTGCATCGGACCCGTGACCGCCAAGGCGGCGGAGCGCCTCGGCTTCCGCGTCGCCTTCGTCGCGCGCGAGCACACGATCCCGGGACTCGTCCGCGAGCTCCAGGAGGAAGTGCGCGATGGGTGAGCGAAGGGCGTTGTTGCGCCGCCCGCGACGGTTGAGGCGAACCGCGGCCATTCGAGACCTGGTCCGCGAGACGCGATGGGACGTCTCGCAGCTAATCCAACCGATCTTCGTCCGGGAGGACGAGCGGGTCGACGCCACAATCGAGTCCATGCCCGGCGTGCGGCGGCTGACGGTCCCCGAGGTGGCGGACGAGGTCGCGCACTTGGAGGCCCTCGGGCTCAAGGCGGTCCTCCTCTTTGGAATTCCGTCGACGAAGGACGAGGTTGCGAGTCGCGCGTATGCCAACGACGGCGTCGTCCAGCAGGCGCTCCGGGCGATCGCGGCGGACGCGCCCAACGTGGTCACGATGGCGGACGTGTGTCTCTGTCAGTACACGGACCACGGCCACTGCGGGGTGACGGTGGACGGCCGCGTCGACAACGACGCGTCCCTGGACCTCCTCGCCCGCACGGCTCTGAGCTTGGCCCGGGCCGGCGCCGACGTCGTCGCGCCGAGTGCCATGATGGACGGCCAGGTCGCCGCGATCCGAACCGCCTTGGACGCTGCGGGACTCGAGGAGTGCGTGATCATGTCGTACGCCGCGAAACATGCGTCCGCGTTCTACGGACCGTTTCGAGAGGCGGCCGAGTCCGCGCCCCAATTCGGCGATCGCCGCGGGTACCAGATGGATCCCGCGAATCCCCGGGAGGCCCTCCGAGAGGTCGCTCTCGACCTGGAGGAAGGTGCGGACCTCGTCATGGTGAAACCCGCTTTGGCCTTCCTCGACGTCATCCGGGCGGTCCGCGCCCGGTTCGATGCACCCCTCGCCGCGTACTCCGTGAGCGGCGAGTATGCGATGGTGAAAGCCGCCGCCGCGAAAGGGTGGCTCGATGAACGGGACGCCGTGACGGAAATCCTGACGGCGATTCGGAGAGCGGGCGCAGACCTCATCATCACGTACCACGCCAAGGACGTGGCCGAGTGGACGGGAGCGGGGCGCCGTGGTTGACGTGAACCCGCCCGACGGGCGTCGGGAATTTCTGAAATACACGTTCTACAAGATGGAGCGGGAATGGCTCCGTCTCGACGCCGAGGTCAAGGCGAACCAGAAGGCGGAGTTGGCGGAACTCCTCCACGCGCTCGAGGACGAGGTGACGTTGGGATGCTATTCCCTCCAAGGGATCCGTGCGGATGCGGACCTCATGACCTGGACGATCGCCCCGCGGCTCGAGGCGTTCCAGGAGATGGCCAAGCGAATTTCGTCGACGGAGATGGGTCACTATCTCGCGACGACGCATGCGTATTTGGCGGCGACGAAGCGCTCTTCGTACCTCTCCGGCCACGCACATGAGCGTCAGGACGGAGCCGGAGAGATGCTCGTACCGCGCGGAAGTCGCTACCTCTTCGTGTATCCCCTGGTCAAGAAGCGCGAGTGGTACTCGGTCCCGTTCGATCGTCGGCAAGGGATCATGCGGGACCACTTCCGGGTGGGCCACAAATTTCCGTCGGTCACGATCCACACCGCGTACTCCTTTGGACTCGACGACCAGGAGTTCCTGCTCGCGTTCGAATCCGACGAGCCAATGGATTTCCTCGACCTCGTGATGGAGCTCCGCTCGACCGAGTCGAGCCGGTTCACGGAGCGGGAGACGCCGATCTTCACTTGCATCCGGTCGACGCCGGAGCAGATGCTCGATGCGCTGGGGACGTGACATGGACTTGATGCCGTGGAAGGTGCCCCGCGCACCGCACTCCGAGCGCTTGTACCGTCGCGCGCAGCGGAGCCTCGTCGGCGGGGTCGACAGCCCGGTCCGCGCCTTCCGCGCCGTCGGCGGCACGCCTCGTTTCGCCGTCCGCGGCAAAGGGCCCTGGATCATGGATGCCGACGGGGGCCGCTACCTCGACTATTGCGGCTCCTGGGGGGCGCTCCTCCTCGGCCACGCTCCCACTCCCGTCGTCCGGGCGATTTGCGACGCGGCGGCGCGGGGGACGAGTTTCGGAACGGCCTCGGAACCGGAGATCCGGCTCGCTGAGAAGGTGAAGCGCCTCGTGCCGTCGATCGAACTCCTCCGGTTCGTGAACTCGGGGACGGAGGCCACGATGTCCGCGGTCCGCGTCGCACGCGGTTTCGCGAGGCGCGACGCGATCGTGACCTTCGAGGGCGGCTATCACGGACACGCCGACGCGCTCCTCGTCCGCGCGGGATCCGGCGTCGCCGCGGCCGGCCTGCCCGCTTCGCAAGGGGTGCCGCGCGGTGCCATCGAAGGCACGCTCGTCGCGCGTTACAACGACCTCTCGGGCGTCGAGGGCTTGTTCCGACGTCGGGGCGACGAAATCGCCGCGATTCTCGTCGAGCCAGTCGCGGGGAACATGGGCGTCGTCCCGCCCGACCCGGGTTTCCTCGAGGGTCTGCGACGGCTGGCGGACGAGCATGGGTCGCTCCTGATCTTCGACGAGGTCATCACAGGATTCCGCGTCGACCGCGGCGGGGCGCAGGCACGGTATCGCGTCCGACCCGATCTGACCTGCCTGGGGAAAGTGCTCGGGCACGGCGTGCCGGTCGGCGCCTATGGGGGCCGGAAGGACGTGATGGAACTCGTCGCGCCTCTCGGACCCGTGTACCAGGCGGGCACGCTCGCCGGGAACCCGCTCGCGATGGCCGCGGGCGCGGCCGCCCTCGGTCTTGTGGATCTACGCCTCTACACGAACCTGGAGCGGGTAAGCGCGGTCCTCGAACGGGGAATCGTCGATGCCGCCACCGATCGCCGGGTCCCGCTCCGATTGCAGCGGGTTGGGTCCATGCTGGGGCTCTTCTTCCGGGACGCCGTCGTGCGGAACTTCGACGATGCGCGGCTGTCGGACCCGGCCGCCTACGCTCGACTCTTCTGGTCGCTCCTCACCCGCGGCGTATACCTGCCGCCCGCGCCGTACGAGACGCTCTTCGTCTCCGCGGCGCACTCGCGAGAGGACGTCGACCGGACGATCGACGCGTTCGATGCGGCGTTCCGGGGGATGGGCGGATGAAAGACCGCTTCCTGCGGGCGTGCTGGCGCGAGTCCGTCGACTGCACCCCGGTCTGGTTCATGCGGCAGGCGGGCCGCTCCTCGCCCTCGTATCGCGATATCCGCAAGGACCATGGGGTGCTCGAAATCGCGAAGACGCCCGCTCTGGCAACCGAGGTTGCGCTGCAGCCGATCCGCGAAATGGGCGTCGACGCAGCAATCCTGTTCTGCGACCTGCTGGTCCCCCTCGAGGCGATGGGCGCTTCGGTCCGGATTGAGGACCGCGTGGGCCCCGTCGTCGAGTCACCGATTCGGATGGCCGCGGACGTCGACCGGCTCCGACGGTTCGACCCGAACGCCGATCTCGCCTTCGTGCGGGAGACGATTCAGCGCATGCGTGCGAAGCTCGACGTCCCGGTCATCGGCTTCGCGGGCGCTCCGTTCACGTTGGCGAGCTACCTGATCGAAGGGGGACCCACCCGGGAGTTCGAGGCGACGAAGCGGTTCATGCACACCGAGCCGGACGCATGGAACCGGCTCATGCGGCTTCTCGCCGAGGGCGTCGCAGGGTTCCTGCGGATGCAGGCGGAGGCGGGAGCCCAGGCCCTTCAACTCTTCGACAGCTGGGCAGGCGCGCTGAGTCCCCGGGACTATCGAGACAACGTCCAGCCGCACAGCCGCGCCGTTTTCGAGGGCATCCGCGAGACGGGCGTCCCGACGATTCATTTCGGGACCGGGACCGCGGGATTCCTCGATGCATTCCGCGGCGCGGGCGGCGACGTCATCGGCGTCGATTGGCGAATTCCCCTCGACCGCGCTTGGTCTGTGATTGGTGACGAAGTTGGGATCCAAGGGAATCTCGACCCGGCAGTGCTCTCGGCGTCGCCCGGGACCTGGCGCGCGGCGACGACCGACATCCTCGCTCAGGCGGACGATCGGGCCGGGCATATCTTCAACCTCGGGCACGGCGTCTTCCCTTCGACGCCGCAAGAGGCTCTCCGGGGCGTCGTCGATCTAGTGCACGTGACGACGCGGAGGTGAGCGCGCGATGGACGACGCGCCCATCGGCGTACTCCTCATGGCCCTCGGGGGCCCCGATTCGCTTGAAGCCGTGGCCCCGTTTCTGCAGAATGTCCGGGGAGGACGCCCCACGCCAGATTCGATGGTCGAGGAGTTCCGCGAGCGTTACCGGCGGATCGGCGGGAAGTCGCCGCTCCTTGCAATCTCGCTGGCCCAGACCCGCGCGCTCGAGGCGCGCCTCAATGACGCAGGGCCAAGGTTCCGCATGTACCTCGGGATGCGCCACTGGTCTCCGTACATCCGCGCCGCGGTCGCGCACATGCGTGATGATCGGGTCTGCCGGGCCGTCGCCCTCTGCCTCACGCCGTATTTTTCGCGGATGAGTGTGGGCGCGTACTTCACGGATTTTGATGACGCGATGGCCGAGACGTCTGCGCGGTTCGAAGTCGCGAAGGTGGAACGTTGGAACAAGCACCCAGAGCTGGTCGGGGCGTACGCGGACACGGTGCGGCACGGCCTCGAGCGGCTCGCCGCGGCGGGCCACCGCGATCCCGCGGTCCTATTCACCGCCCACAGTCTCCCCGAACGCATTATGCGCGAAGGCGATCCATACGAACGAGAACTCGCCGAGACGATGGCGGCGATCCTGAAGTTGCTTCCGCCGCTTCGCGCGCGCCTCTGCTATCAGAGTGCCGGCCGCAGCGCGGATCCGTGGCTCGGACCGCCGCTGGAAGACGTCCTCGAGGAACTCGGTCGGGCGGGAGAGCGCGCGGTCCTCGTCGTCCCGTTCGGCTTCGTCTCCGACCATCTCGAGATCCTCTTCGACATCGACATCGACGCGAAGGACCGCGCGGGGCGCCTCGGCATGCGCCTGGAGCGCAGCGACTCCTTGAACGACAACCCGCGGTTCATCGAGGCGATGGCCGGCGTGGTCCGCGAAGTCGTCCGCCAAGACGGATGGTCGTGAACCGCGACAGGCGTTCAAGATTCCTGCCGACGCGACGCGCGTTCCCTCGGGGGCTTTGCCCGACCCCACTTCGTTCGAGGGAAGTAAGGGCAGAACGACGTGAAGGAACACTCCGGACACCTCGGTCCGATCGGACGACAGAGGTCCTTCCCGAAGCGGATGAACAGTTCATTGATGTACAGCCAATACTCCTTCGGAACCGTTTTCATGAGTCGCTGCTCCGTCTGTTCCGGGGTGTGCGTACGGACGAGTCCGAGGCGATTGCTCACCCGATGGACGTGCGTGTCCGTCGGGATCCGCGGCTCTCCGTACCCGTAGACGAGGACGCAGTTCGCGGTCTTTGGGCCGACCTGGGGGAGCTCGATGAGTTCCTCGTACGTCCTCGGCACCGAGCCGCCGTGGAGCTCGAGGAGGGCGCGGCTGACTTTCTGGATCTGCGTGGCTTTCTGGCGGTAGAAGCCGACGGGTTTGATCAGCCGCTCCAAGTCCTTCGGGTCCGCGTCCGCAATCGACCGAGGGCTGTCGTACTTCGCGAACAGCTGACGCGACGCGATGGCGGTCATCTCGTCCCTCGTGCGCTGGGACAAGATCGTGGAGATCAGCACGAGGAACGGATCCTCTCGCTCCGCGATGAGCTTGGCGAGGGCCGTCTCACCGTCGTGGAGATCCCCGGCGGGGAGGTAGCGGCGTGAGAGGTCCCCGAGGATGAACCCGATGCGGTCACGGGCGGACGCCAAGGTGGTCCAGGGCCTCCCCCGCCGTGTAGATGGAACCGGAGATCAGGACGATGTCGTGGGTGTGGGCCGCGGCGAGCGCTGCGTCGATCGCGCCAACGACCGCCGGAACCACGGAGGTCTCGGCGTATGGTCGGAACGCGGCCGCGACCTCTTCCGCGTCGAACGCGCGGTGCGTCTTGGGGCGACACGCATAGACGCGAGAGGCGAGGGGACCCAGTGCACCGGCGATCGCCGACAGATCCTTGTCGTTCAGAATTCCGGTCACGAGGATCGCGCGGCGGCCCGGGAACACGTCCTGCATCGCGGTCGCGAGAGCCACGGCCGCCGGCCCGTTGTGCGCCCCATCCACGAGGACGGTCGGCCGCTCACGAACCACCTCAAAGCGGGCGGGCCACCGCACACTTCCGATGCCGGCGCGGATCGCGTCGTCCGAGAGCGAAAAGCCGGACATGTGAAGCTCGGCCAGCGCGGAGACCGCCACGGCGACGTTCTCCGCTTGGAACGGTCCCAGGAGGGGTGTACGGACCGGGATGGTGCCGAAAGCGCCTCGCACATCGACGTCTTGTCCGCGGAGATCCGAGGACCGCCGGACGAAACTCACGTCCCGCCCGACGACGCGGAGAGGCGCGTGGACCTCTCGACACCGGGCCTCGATGATCGGAAGGGCGGCCTGATCGACGGTCACGGCGCGGGAGGATGGCTTGATGATCCCCGCCTTCTCGCGCGCGATGCGCTCCACGGTCTTGCCAAGGTGTTCCGTGTGTTCGAGGTCGACCCGCGTCACGACAGACACGAGGCCGTCGATCACGTTCGTGGCGTCCATTCGGCCTCCCATGCCGACCTCGACCACGGCGGCGTCGACCTGGCGGTCCCGGAAGTATTGGAACGCCATCGCGGTCGTGACCTCGAAGAACGTCGGGTGGTCGATTGGACGGGCGGCGGTCATCGCGTGGATCGCGGGCTGCATCCCGGACCACAGACGCAGGACCTCATCGTCGGCGATCGGCTCTCCGTCGACCCGGATCCGTTCGTTGAAGCGAACGAGATGCGGCGACGTGTACAGGCCGACGCGATATCCGGCCTGCTGAAGGGCGGAGGCGACGTATGCGCAGACGGAACCTTTTCCGTTCGTCCCGGTCACGTGCACGGCCCGCAGGCCGCGATGGGGATCGCCGAGGAGGGAGAGGAGACGCCGGATGTTGTCGAGGCCGAGCTTGATCCCGAACCGCTCGAGGCGATACAGATGTTCGAGCGTCGTCTGATAGTCCATCGAAGCGGCCGGGGCTAACGGACCTTGCGGGTTAAAGCTTGCCGCAACGGCATCCGCTCCATGTCGGATCGTCGAACGAGGACCATAGCTATATATCGCGCACGGCAATCGTCGCGATGATGCATCCTGCGGAGCGGCTCCGCAACGCCAAGAGCATGAAGCTCCAGGGCAAGACGATCGTGCTCGGCGTGACGGGGAGCATCGCCGCTGTCGAGACCGTGAAGCTCGCGCACGAGCTGATCCGCCACGGCGCCGACGTCCATGCCGTGATGACGCGCTCCGCGACATCGATCATCCATCCGAACGCGCTCGAGTATGCGACGGGCCATCCCGTTGTGACGGAGATCACCGGTTCCATGGAGTACTTGCGGATGTGCGGGCAAGATGGCGAGGCGGATCTCCTGCTCATCGCGCCGGCCACCGCGAACACGCTCGGGAAAGTCGCCAATGGGATCGACGATTCGACCGTGACGACGTACGCGACGAACGCACTCGGCTCTGGAATTCCAGTCTTCGTCGCACCCGCCGCCCACGAATCGATGATGGACAACCCCGCGGTGGCGGCGAACCTGCGACGGCTCAAGGAGATCGGAGTCGAGATCGTCGAGCCGACGCGCGAGGAGGGCAAGGCGAAGATGGCGGATCCGGAGACAGTCACCGCGCGAGTCATCCGGCGCCTCGGGCCTCGGGACCTCGCCGGCGTGCACGTCCTCGTCGTGACGGGCGCGACGGTCGAACCGATCGACGACATCCGGATCGTTACGAACCGCTCGACGGGCGGCACTGGGATCGAGCTCGCGAAGGTGGCCTACGAGCATGGCGCCGACGTGGAACTGTGGCTCGGACGCCACGAGACCCCGGTCCCGCTCTGGCTCCCGTACAAGTCGTTCGGCACGACCGCCGACCTCGCGGCGATGGCGGAGTCCGTCAACGCGGACATCTGCGTCGTCCCCGCCGCCGTCTCGGACTTCACCCCCGCGAAAAAGCAGAAAGGCAAGATCCCGAGCCGGGAAGGTGGCATGACGCTGGAGCTGCAGCCCACGCCCAAGCTCCTCGAACGGTTCCGCAAGGGCACGAAGAAAGTCCTGGTCGGCTTCAAGGCGGAAGCGGGCGTGTCGGGTGCCGACCTCAAGGCGCGGGCGATGTCCCTCGTCAAGGAAGCCGACGTCGACCTCGTCGTCGCGAACGACATCTCGAAGGTCAAAGGGGACACGACCTCCGTGACGATCTTCGACCGCAAAGGGCAGTCCGACGCGTTCGAGGGGTCGAAGGCGCTCGCGGCGGAGCGGGTCTGGCGGGCGGTCCTCCATGGTGTCCGAGGGTGAGGCGTTCTGCCCCGGGCACGTCACGGCGTTCTTCGAGGTCGTTGAGGACCCGGATCCGCGCAAGAAGGGATCCCGCGGCGCGGGGCTGTGTCTCGGCCTCGGGGTCCGCACGGTCGCGCGTCTCCGGGACGCGCCTCGGCCGTCCCTCGATATTCTCGTGAATGGCAAGCGGCAGAAGGCCGAGGTGACGCAGAAGGTCGCGGAGAAGATCCTCGCGAACCGTTCGTGCGAAGTGAAGATCCTGAGCGAATGCCCACTCCCGGTATCCCAAGGCTTCGGCGTGAGCGCCGCGGCGGCGCTGAGCACGGCCCTCGCCCTCGACGACGCCCTGGGGGCCCACACGGCGCGCGACGAGCTCGTCGCGATTGCCCACGAGACGGAGGTCGAATGCGGCACCGGCCTCGGAGACGTCGTGCCGGCGTCGCTCGGCGGCATGGACCTCCGGCGGAAGCCCGGTGCGCCCGGGTACGCCGAGGTGGACCGCATCCCGGTCCAAGCGGACCTGCTGCTCGCCGTCCTCGGTCCCGAAATCCCGACGCGGTCGGTGATCCGGGATCCGAAACGGGTCGCGGCGATCAATCGAGTCGGAGGCACGTGCGTCGATGCTTTCTCCACCGCCCCGACCCTCGACCGCTTGTTCGACCTCGGCGCTCGATTCGCTGAAGAGACGGGCCTGGCGAACAAGACGGTCCTCGAGGTGATCCGAGCAAGCCGGATGTTCGGGCGGGCCACGATGGCCATGCTGGGCAACGCCGTCTTCGCGTCCGGCAACCGCGAGCAGCTCGCGACCCTCTACCTCAAATTCGGGACCCTGCAGCGGTGCGAGGTCGACAACGAGGGAGCGCGCGTTCTCTAGCTACTCGCTGAGGGTGAAGAGTTGGTCATCGCCGCCCACGTCGAATAGGCCGAGCCGCGCGCCGGCGTCGAGCCACCCGTGCGCGTAGTTCACGTTCGCGAGGGCCTTCTCAAGCTCGCCGCCGTCCCGGAAGTGTTTCGCGTCCTCGTAATACGCGCGCGCCATCCCGAGGAAGTCCTCCGCGACCTTGCGGAGATGGGATCGCTTCGGTGGCGCGACGGCCGCCTTCGCGAGGGCCCGCTCTGTCAACCCGAGGTCCCGCTCGACGAGCTCCGCGAGCCGCATGTCGAACGGCATCGGCACGGCAGGTAAGTTCTTTCGCGTGGCGGCCTCAGTCTTCGATGACCTTCACGCTCTCGCCGCCGTGCCGCGTCTCCCGCGGCCGGACTTCGACCATCAGCGGCATCTGGAGCCCACCGCCGGTCATGATCGCGACGCCGATCGGCAGCCGGGAGATCTCCTCCGCCATCGCGGTCGTCAAACCCTCGACGCTCGAGATGATCGCCTTCAGGTCGTTCGGGTTCGTGACCTTGAGGATGATCTGGGTGTTGCACTGGCTCAGGACGTTCTTGTCGACCTTCGCCGCGCGCTGCGTGATCACGACGAGCCCGAGGCCGAACTTGCGGCCCTCGGAGGCCAGCGTCCGGAAGACCTTCGATGAGGCGACCTGGCCGACCTGGGGGCAGAAGTTGTGGGCCTCTTCCACGACGAGCATCATCGGCGGGATCCGGCCGACCTTCCGGAGCTCGAACATCGCGGTGGCAAGCCGATTGACGACAAGCTCCTGGATGTCCGGCGGCACGCCCTTCAGGTTGATGATCGTCGTCTTGCCGCGAATCACGAGCTCGTCGATGCGGGTGCCCTCCTTCGCGAAGATCTCGACCTCGCTCAGGTACTCCAGTTCGTCGATCAGGGACGCGTTCTGCGGATCGTCCTCGCGCTCGAGGACGCGGATGATGTCGCGGATCGTGTAGTCCTTCGTCGCCTGCCGCAGCAAGTCGAGCGCCTTCCGCAGCGCGGTGAGGTGCATCCGGACCTTCGCCGAGCCCGTCAGGGACAGGATGTCCCGCGCATCGAGGTTGCTCAGGGTGAACTTGAGGGGCCGGCTCCCGGGGTTGATCTTCGTGTCCGGGGAGAAGACCTGGATGACGTCCGCATAGGCACGGGTCTCGACGTGGAAGCGGGCCGCGCCATCCGGGTGCTTCCCCTTCTCGCGAAGGGCCGAGTACTCGCCGTGGGGATCGACGATCACGCAGGTGACGTGATGCTTCATCAGTTCCTCGATGAGGACGCCGGCGATGTAGGACTTGCCGCCGCCCGTCTTGGCGAGGATCGACACGTGCTTCTGGACCATCGCGTTGATGTCGAGGAAGACCGGCACGTCGTGGCCGGCCAACAGGCCCACGTACGCGCCGTGTTTCTTGTCCTCCTTGAGGCCGATGACTTCCTCGATCGTCGCGGTCTCCGCCTTGCGCACGGGCTCGCCGGCGCGGAACGGCGTGCGGGGAACCTGGAGGAGTCCGCGGTCGTCGCGGTAGCCGATCACGCTGACTTGGGCCGCGACCCGTTCCTCGACGTCGACCGGATCGCCGTCGCTGAGCTGCTGCGCCCGGTCCAGGGAGAGATCCGTCTTCCGCTCAATCTCGTCGACGCGGCCGAGGACGACGCCGCACGTCTCGTGCTCGACCTGGACGAACTCGTTGCGCTCGACCGGATCGACCACGGAACAGCGGAAGGCCGTCGTGCCGACGTCCCCGTAGATGACGCCGACGAATCCGTCGCCATGGTGCGAAGAAGGCCTAGAATGAGCGGCGGAATCCATCCGTGCATCCCATGCGGCCGTGATAAACGGAGGTGCGCATAAATAGGTTTGTCCAGGGACACGCGATCGGTTGGACCGGATATTGATAATCGCCAATGATATTCTTGAGCGGCCTCTTCAAGCCGTTCCCTCGCCAATCCAATACGCTCATGGCGGTTCCTTTTGCGGACGCTTCCCTCCAGGTCGTATTCGGGAAGGCGTTCCTCCTCCACCTCCATCGAGGCGATCTGGAGACCGCCAAGGTGTTCGCCCGCGCGTTCCTGATCCGCACCTCGCCGACGACGAAATGCGCGGTTACCGTTTTCGCGGCGGCTTGAGGCGTCGCGCGATTGCGGCGATTGATTCCTTCGCGACCGCGTCTGCGGACGCCGATCCGTCGATGACCACGAAACGTCGCGAACGTGCGAGGCGATCGTAGTTCGCGGCAACCTTCTTCAGGAAGGAGAGATCCTCGAACCGAATGAGATTTGGCCGGCCCTGGATTCGTTTCAGTCCGAGCTCCGGTGGGACCCGGAGGAGGATCGTGACGTCGGGCTGGATGACCCACGATGTGCTCGCCCCCTGCAGGAACCGCAGCGGATTGCTCACGATCCCTTCGAGTCGCGCGCCTTGGTACGCATACGTCGAGTCCGCGTACCGGTCGCACAACACCAACTCGTGGTTCTCCAGATGCGACCGAATGTCCGCGACGTGCACGCCCCGATCCGCGAGAAAGAGGAAGGACTCCGCGATCGCGCCGACGTCGTCCTGGTAAGCTCTACGCACGGCGTCACCGAGCCACGTCTTGGTGGGCTCGCTCGTCAAGTGCACGCGGTGGCCCTGAACGCGAAAGGATTCCGCGACGAGTCGGCTCACGGTCGTCTTGCCGGACCCGTCGATTCCCTCGAAGGTGACGAAACCGGTGAGCATGCGGGGCGACAACGAGAAGACTGCACATTAAACCGCCGTCGAGCTCTCCGGAAACGGGCACCGCACAACGTTTTTATAGAGTTCGGCGGCTCCGTGCCGCAGTGGCGTTCGCCTCGGGGGGCGGGTACGATTTCATGGAAGATTCGTCCAGACACGCGCAAGCTATCGGAAGGCGGCGACCGCGAAGCGCATTGTCGTCGCTGCCACGTTCGGATCGTCCTGCTCCCGGATGATCGCCGCCAAGGATACTGCTTCGACTGTTACGATTCGTTGGAAGTGCACGCGAAGGGCGCGTTCTAGTCCGTCGCCTGCCCCATGAGTTCGCGGCGGCGCTCCTGCCGTCGCTGCTTCCACCGACGAACGTCCGCCTCGATCCACTGGTTCGGGCGACCTTGCGCCTTCAGCACATCGACGTTCGGCTTCCACACGAGGTCCCAGTATCGTAATGCCGCCTCGACCTCGTCCGTGACTTCCTCGGCGGAGGGCGAGCGGTCCTCGGAAGCCTTCCCGCCGACCTGCCAAGCCCATGCCTTCAGGTCTTCGAGCAACGACGACTTCTTCGCGCTCTCCCACACGAGGACTGCGTGCCGGAGGATGTCCTTCTCCTGGTCGCGATCGAAGATGGCCGTGACGCGCTCCGCGCCGCTCGCCCAGAACGGTCGCTCGAGCGTGCCGCGCCACCGCAACCCGTGCTTCGCCAGGAGCCGCTTGAACGACTCCTTATTTTTCGAGTAGGTCTCTCCATCCATCTCGAAGCGAAAACGCATGGCCCGCCTTGCAGGCCGTCCGGAATAGTTAACGATTTCGCGCGGCGATTCGCCGGTTCATGCGTCACCTCGGCGCGGCCTGGCGGGGCCCGGCCAGTTTGAACCGGACGAGGGTGATAGCGATGAGCGCGAAGGTCACGGCCGCCGCGAACCCGATCGTCTCGCCGAGTTCCCCGTATTGGGTCGCGTAGGATTGCCCGAGGCTCGCGAGGAGGTTGAAAATCGCGTGCATAGTGACCGCGATCAAGTAGAAAGGCAGAAAGGCCCAGGTCCGCCCACTCAACCAACTCTTCGCGAGTCCGTACCCCATCACCGCCGTCGAACTCGCGTGGAGTAACGACGACGAGAAGGAGCGCACCGCGATCACGGCGAGCGAAGCCGAAGCGCCGCCGCCGGGATTGAGCAATGCGTCGAGGCCGTAGAAAAGGTTCTCCGTCGCGGAGAAGCCCAGGCCGGCGGCCGCACCGTACACCAACCCGTCGAGCAACGCCTGGGTCTCGGGGCGGCCCGCCTTCGCGCCGATGCCCTTCGCGGCCTCCTCGACGAACGGCGCGACGATGAGCGCGCCGATCACGAGGGTCGGGTCGGTGAAGCGGCGGGAGAGGAATTCGTTGAGGGGCCCGATGCTGCCGAGCGTTGCAATGAAGATGAGGCTGAAGACGATCGCGATAATCACGCTGAAGACGGCGCCCCAGGCGAACGCCTTCAAGACGGTCCACCACGGTTCCTTGCTGTACCGCGCCGTGTTCCGAATCCACACCATGAAGACGAGCGGCGGGACGAACGCGGAGACGACGAGGACCAAGAGGAAGGACGGAGAGTCGGCGATGCTCGCCATCGGATCCTTCCGGGTCAGCGATCCTCCGACCGCTCGACTTCCTCGCGCAACTTCGCGTGGGCCGCCGCGAGGCGGGCCACGGGCACACGGAACGGAGAGCAGGAGACGTAGTCGAGGCCGATCTCATGGCAGAGCTCGATGCTCGACGGATCGCCGCCGTGCTCGCCGCAGATTCCGATCTCGAGGTCGGGCCGCACCTTCCGACCTTTCTGGACGCACGTCCGCATCAGGGAGCCGACGCCCTCCCGGTCCAGGGTCTGGAACGGATTGAAGGGCAAGATGCCCTTGTCGACGTAATCGAGGAGGAACTTGCCCTCGGCGTCATCGCGGCTGTACCCGAAGGTCGTCTGCGTAAGGTCGTTCGTCCCGAACGAGAAGAACTCCGCGTAGCGGGCGATCTCGTCCGCGGTGAGGGCGGCGCGCGGGATCTCGATCATCGTCCCGAACTTGTAGGCGATCGCCACGCCCTCCCGCTCCATCACCTTCTTCGCCTCGGACTCGAGCGCCTCCCGCTCGACGCGCAGCTCGTTCACGTGCCCGGCGAGGGGGATCATGATCTCGGGCCGCACGACGCGGCCTTCCTTCGTCAGCTGGCACGCCGCTTCGAAGATTGCGCGGACCTGCATCTCGGTGATCTCGGGGAACGTGATCCCCAGACGGCAGCCTCGCAGCCCGAGCATCGGATTCGTCTCGCGGCTCGCCGCGACCGCCTCCAAGAGCGCCTGCTTCCGGGGCAGGAGCGCTTCGATGCCTCGAGCGAGGTCTCCGCCGCCGGCCTCGCGGATCTCCTCGAGGAACGCCTGGTCCTCCTCAGACCGCGCGGTGCGGGTCAGAGCCTCCGGGTCACCGCGCGCGAGTGTGAGTTTCGTCACCTGGACGAGCAACGTCTCGTATTTCGGCAGGAACTCATGGAGCGGCGGATCGATGAGGCGGATGATCACGGGGAGTCCTTCCATCGCACGCAGGATGCCGACGAAGTCGCCCCGCTGCAAAGGGCCGAGCTTCTCGAGCGACCCGATGTAGCGCCGCGTGAGGTCTTCGAGGCGCGGCTCGAGGAGGGCGAGACGCTGGGCGAGCGCGGGGCGCCTCTCGTCCTTCGCCGTCTCGAGCTCCGACCGGAGCCCCCGGACCTCCGCGGACACCCGGCGGTACTCGGGCGCGGCGAGGATCATGTCGTGGACGAGGTCGAGCCGATCCGTCTCCATGAACATGTGCTCGGTCCGATCGAGGCCGATCCCCTGGGCGCCGAACTCCCGGGCGCGCTGCGCGTCCCGAGGGTAGTCCGCGTTCGCCCAGACCTGGAGCCGTCGCTCCGCGTCCGCCCACTCGAGGAGCGACTGCAAGTCCGCCTCCTCGCGAAAATCCGGATCCAGCGTGGGGATGTGGCCTTCGTACACCTCGCCGCTCCCGCCATCGATCGAGACGAAGTCGCCTCGGTGGACCACCTTGACGCCGACCCGGAACTCGCCCGCGTCGTAGTCAACGACGATCGGCTCGCATCCGGTCACGCACGGGATGCCGAGCCCGCGGGTGACGACGGCCGCATGGCTGGTCGCCCCGCCGCGGGACGTCAGCACGCCCTTGGAATAGAGGATCCCGTGGACGTCGTCCGGGGATGTCTCGACGCGCACGAGGATGACGGGCTTCTTCTCGCGACCCATCGACTCCGCCTCGTCCGGATCGAAGATGGCGTAGCCGGCCGCGGCGCCCGGAGAGGCGTTCAGGCCCCTCGCGAGATAACGGCCCTCGCGCCGCGCGATGAGCTTCGCTTTGTCGTCGAACTGCGGCAACAATAGCTGCACGACATGTTGCGGCTCGACCCGCATGATCGCCTCCTTTCGGGTGATGAGCCCTTCGCGCGCCATATCGACCGCGGCCTTCACCGCCGCGCGGGCGGACCGTTTCCCGGACCTTGTCTGGAGGATCCAGAGGCGGCCTCGTTCGACGGTGAACTCGATGTCCTGCAGGTCCCGATAGTGCGTTTCGAGGCGCGCCGCGAACAGCATGAATTCTCGGTAGAGCTCCGGGAATTTCTCCCGCAGCTGGGCGATTTTCATCGGCGTGCGGAGGCCCGCGACGACGTCCTCGCCTTGCGCGTCCGGGAGGAATTCGCCGAACAACTCTCGTTCCCCGGTGGACGGGTTGCGCGTGAACGCGACCCCGGTCCCGGAGTCGGGGCCCATGTTGCCGAAGACCATCGTCTGCACCGTCGCGGCCGTACCGAGGTCGTGGGGGATCTTGTTGAAGTTGCGGTAGTCCACCGCACGCTTGCCGTTCCAGGATCGGAAGACCGCGCCGATCGCCTCACGGAGCTGGACGCGCGGATCGTCCGGAAACGCCTCCCCAGCCTCGCGGCGATAGAGGCCCTTGAACTCCTCGACGACGGCGCGGAGTGCGTCGGCGTCCAGGTCCGTGTCGGACTTGCTCCCCGTCGTTCCCTTGAATCGCTCGAGGACCGCCTCGAACTTGCGCCCGTCGATCTCGCGTACGATCCGACCGTACATCCCGATGAGCCGCCGATACGCGTCCCAGGCGAACCGATCGTTCGACGTCAGGCGGCCCAACGCCGCGACGGTCGAGTCGTTGAGGCCGAGGTTCAGGATCGTGTCCATCATGCCTGGCATGGAGAACTTCGCGCCGGATCGGACGGAGACGAGGAGCGGATCTTCCGCATCGCCGAACTTCTTCCCGCTCTTCGTCTCGACGGCGGCGAGTCCCTCGGTGACTTGCTTCCAGAGGCCCGGCGGAAATCGTCCGCTCTTCGAATACGCGTTGCACGCCTTCGTCGTAATCGTGAACCCCGGCGGCACCGGCAGACCCAGTCGGGTCATCTCCGCAAGGCCCGCGCCCTTCCCGCCGAGAAGGTCGCGCATGCCGGCGTTTCCCTCTTCAAACAAGTAGACGTACTTCGCCAGCCCGGTTCCCCAAGCCGCTGTAGACTTGCGCGTTATTTAACAATTGTCGGGGCCGCCTCACGCGAGCGACCGGAGGCGTTCGAGGACCTTCGCACAGCGGACGACCGCGACGAGGGCGTAGAGCCGAAGCAGGGCGTCGAGCCTCGAGCTCGCGGCGACGGTCGGCTCGCTGAGTTTCGCGAAAACGGCGTCGATCGCGCCGCGCGCCTCCCGGATCGACCCGAGGTCCTCCGGGTCCCGGAAATCCGTCGCGAGGGACCAGAGCGCGTCTTGCACGGCCAGGGCGTGGCTCCGATACGCTGCCTGGAGGACCGCCTCGCCGCCACGGACGTACTGCCGACTGCCGAGGAACATGAGTCCTTCCGAAAGCCCGCTCATCAGGAATCGCATGAGGCTCCTCCGCTCCGCGGTCAGGACGTTCTCGACAGCGAGGACGCCGACCGAGGCGAGGTCGTAGAAGCTCGCGGTCTCCGCAGCCTTCGTGGATGTCGTGAATCCGCCGATTTCGAGCCCGAATCGATAGAATCCGGAGACGGCCTCGAGCGCCGCATCCGTTTCACGCCGGGCGTCCCCGTTCTGCTCGACCTCGAACCACCTCAAAACGATCTGCAATTCTCCCCGGAGTCGGAGGAGGGCGCTGGGATCCGGACTCGTGAGCGCCTCGCGGAGCGCGGCCGCGTAGGCCTGCGCGAGCGCTCGCCCCTCCCCCTCGGGCATGCTGGTAGAAATGGGTCCGCAACCCTAAAAGCCTACGTTCGGGCAACCCTCAGAATCCCATCTGATACGCCTTGATGTCCGCCCGCTTCCGCTCGAGGAACCGGTAGACCGTCTTGTGCTCGCTGCCGCGGAGCAGCATGAAGACCGCCTCGCGGGCGATCGCCATCTCGAAGGACCCGCCGATCAGCGCGACCGTGTGGCCGAAGACGCTCATGTCGACGCCTGTGAGCTCCTCGACGATTCGGCGCGTCTTCCCGCGCGTCCCGATGACGCGGGCGCGGATTTGGCCGACTCGGTTCTTCGAATGGGCAAAGTCCTTGATGTCCAACACTTCGAGATACGCGTCCTCGCCGAGGAGGCGGAACGCCCGGTCTTCGGAGAACCCGCGTGCCATCGCCTGGACGATGTCGCGGGCCTTCAACGCGAGGACGGGATCCACCGCGGCCGTCTCGTCGATCGTGACCTCGCCCGTGGACGAATCGACCGCGATCCGAGTGCCCGTCTCCCGCTGGAGCCGGTTCTTCGTCACCCCGTCGGGCCCGATCAAGACGCCAATCCGCTCCGCGGAGATCCGGGCGTATAGCATGTCAGCCCTCGAGGACCGCTCGTTCCAGCTCCGCGGGCGTCACCCGGACGCGGAGTCGATGGAAGAACCGGGCGATGTTCGAGACATCCCGCTTGAACCATTCCTCGGCCCGCGAATGATCGAGCGTGACCGCCTGGCCAACGTCGATCACGACGACGCGTCCGCCCCAGTATAGGAGGTTGTACTCGCTCAGGTCCGCGTGGACGAGCTCCGACTTCCGAATCAATCGCATGTTCGCGAGCACGTCCTCGTAGACCGAGTTTGGATCGTCCAAGGCGACTTCCCGAAGCGTCGGCGCGGGCTGCGTCTCATCGCCGATGTACTCCATGACGAGGACGTTGTCCATGAGACGCTCCGGCTGAGGGACCCGGACCTTCGCATCGCCCATCCGGACGAGGTTCTTGTACTCCTTCTGGGCCCACGCGAGGATCGTCGGCCTCGTGGCCTTCCGCACTTTCTTGAACCGCGGATCGCCCTCGATATACACCGCAATGTTCCGGAACGTGGCCGTCGCGATGCGGTAGATTTTCACCGCCTTCGCCCGGCCCTCGGGATCCGTCGCATGGAAGACGCTGGCTTCTTTCCCCGTGCTGACGGGGTAGTCGAGGGTCGCGATCGCGCCGTCGTTGATGAGCGCGGCGATCGTCATGAGCGCGGCGCGGTCGAACACTTGGTCGTACGTCTTGCGAGTGTCCGAGTCCTTCTCCCGGGTCTTGAGGGCATCGACCTGGGCTTCGAGGGACCTCAGACGTCGATCGTCGATCATCGTTACCGAAACGAACGGTCCGCCCGACTAAGAGCTTTGTGGGCTCAGAAGATATTGATCGATTTCGGGATCAGGCCCCGTCGACTCATGTAGCTCGATTCCGTCTTCGTGTACCGATGTTTGATGTCGCACTTCTCGTCCTGGAACTCCCACACCCGGACGACGACAAGGTCGCCCTCGCGGATCCACATCCGCTTCTTGAGCTTCCCCGGGATCCGGCCGAGCCGGCTCTTGCCGTCCGCGCACATGACGCGGATCCGGGACGCGCCCAAGAGTTGGTCCGCAATCCCGAAGATCTCTCCGTCCTTCGTCCGCGGCATGCGAACCCGGACGACCTCTTCTTCGGCCACCGGCGCGACGAAAGAGAGGGTAGGCTTAAACGTTTGGCGGACTCCTATTCGGGGAGATCCGCCGCGTTCGACTCGAGGCGCGGTTCCTCGAGCCGAGTCTCGTTCACGGGCACGTACGGGTAGGGCACCGGCGGCGTCTCGAAGAACGTCGCGGGAATGATGTCCACGCCTTCCGGGAGAGCGTACGGCTGGTCGTCCACGTGGCCGAACCAGTAGACGACCCCACCATCGCCGAACAGGTCGCTGTACGGCAGGAGCTGCTTCTTGATGTGCCTCCGGATCTCGTAGGGATCCCCGAACGTGGCCTTCGATTCGATCCAATACTTGCGGGACCCGTTCATCTCGATCGGCTTGTGAAGCAGGATGTCCGGCGTCTTGTCGTACTTCGCGCGGAGGTCCTTTTCCGTCTCGTACTGCAAGCTGCGGGCGTCTAACCACGTGTGCAGTTTCGCCTCTCCCCACCGACCGCGGGCGTACTGCCGGGCGCTCCCTTCCGGGGAATACACGATGTCCGAGCGGCACACCTCGTCGAGCTCCTTTCGAAGGCGGCGGTCGCGGACGGCGTCGAGGTCGTTGATCATCTTCCAGAACTGCTTGCGAGAAATCTTCTTTTGCTCGAGGACCATGAGGGCCGTCAGGATCGCCGGGAAATCGAAGCTCCGCGCGATCTCGACGAGGCTCGTGCCGTTCTGCCACATGAACGCGAGTCGGCGGGCCTGCGCTTTGACACGGTAGAACTTCTTCGTCGTGTCGCGCACGATCCGCTGGGTGTAGATGACGAGCAGGAGCTCCTTGTCGTACCCGACGTTCTCCGCGAGAAAATCGATGTCCTCGGGGGTCCCGAGCTTGCGATAAAGGTCCTGATACTCATTCAATTTCATCGATAATGCCACTAAATCACGCCGAAGGACGAAAGGGACAGAGGCTCCAATTGGCCACGCTACTTAAAGGTTTTCGGGTCGCGGTCAAGCTCGAGACGATTCCTCCGGTCCACGGAATCCTCCCGGGGCGCTCGTCACCCGTCCTCCGGGGGTGCTCACGGGAAGGATAAATAGCTGGGCCTCGATGGGACGATTCCGTCGATGCCGACGGACATCTCGAAGATGATCAGCGACGCCGCGTACCAAGCGTACGAGCGGCGCCTCTTGCACCAGGTGAAAGGGGCCGCGATCCCGCATCACGTCGCCATCATCATGGACGGAAACCGCCGGTTCGCGCGGGAGATCGGCCTTGGCAACGTCCTGGATGGGCACGTGAAGGGCCGAGACAAGCTCGAGGAAGTCCTGGAGTGGTGCCTGGACGTCGGCGTGCGGATTCTCACGGTCTACGCGTTCTCCACCGAAAACCTGCGCCGCCCCGATCCCGAAGTCGAGCACCTGATGCACCTCTTCGCGGAGAACTTCCGGAAGGTGGGAGACGACGAGCGGGTCCACAAGCACAAGATCCGCGTGAGCGTCTTCGGGGATCGAGGGCTCCTGCCGGATGAGGTAATCCACGCGATCGAGTACGCGGAGGATCGCACGAAGGACTACGACCAATATCGGTTCAACGTCGCCGTCGCGTACGGCGGCCGGGAGGAGATCCTGCTCGCGATCCGCGAGGTCGTTCGGGACGCCCAAGCGGGCACGGTGAAACCCGACGACATCGACGAGAAGTTCTTCTCGAAGCGGCTGTACACGGCGGACCTCCCGGACCCGGACCTGGTCCTCCGAACGAGCGGCGAAGAGCGAATCTCCAATTTCCTGTTGTGGCAACTCGCGTATTCGGAGCTGTACTTCGTCGACGTCTATTGGCCGGGTTTCCGCAAGATCGATTTTCTGCGCGCCTTGCGGTCGTTCCAGATGCGCCAGCGGCGCTACGGGGAATAGGACTAGCTGATCTGGATGGCCCCGAGGACGGGTTGGAAAATCCACTTGTCCCCCGCGCCATGGATGGAGGCCGCGAGGTCGAAATCGAGGGTGATCGTCACCGAACTTCCGCCGGGCAGGTCAAACGGGGTGACGGTTTTGAGGACGCCGTCCGGGACGGTCAGGGTCACGTGCGTGCCGTCTGCCAGGACTCCGTCCACGGAGCTGACGACGATCCGAAGTTGGGTGTACTTCCCGGGGGCCGCGCGGTCGAGCGAGAGCAGTTGCGTGAGGTTCCCGAGCGACGCGAAGTCGATCGTCGGCGTCGAGAGCGGCAGGGAATTCCAGCCGCTCGCGTTGCCCGCGTCCGCTCGGTGAACCTGGATGTCGGAGAAGACGACATTCAGGTGCTGCCACTCCAGGGCCGAGCCCCGTACCTGGATCCTGATCGTCGCCGTCGCGTACGAACTCAGGTACGCCACCGCGCCAATCGCGATGAGGCCCGCCATGGCCACGGCGAACGCGCGTCGCGGCGTCATCCGCTCCATTTTCGGACTCTCATTCTCCGGGCAGGCTATATACATTCTCGGATGCTACCGACTTCGATAACGAGGGCTCACGCCGGAGTCACCGACGCCGCCATTCCGAGGGCCCCGTACACCTCGTCGATCGCCCGCCTCGCCTCTGTTTCGTCGTCGGTCTTCACGAGGATCTTCCCGCTCTCGTAGAGGGTCAGTTCCGGCTCCCCGTCGACGATGAGCATCACCTTCACGTCGCTGACGTGCCGGCCGGCCGTCCGGAGTCGCACCGCGGCATCGGTGAGATCCAGCCGGGAGGATTTCTTCAGGGTCGAGATGAACGCGGTCGCCGTACGGCACGGCTTCAGCAGATAGTACGTCATGCGAAGTTCGTCGGCCCCGAGGACTGCGGTCCAGGGGTCCCGTTCCCTTTGAACCTTTCCGGTTCGACGCCTTCGAGGCACGAAGCGACGAGTCGGTCAATCGGCAGCTTCGATTCCTCCGCAAGGACCTGATCCAGCCGGGCGTGCGTGGCGGGTCGTGGCGGTCCGAGGAGGTCGCAGATCTCCGGCCCCTTCGAGACCTCATAGGTGCCGATCGCCTTCGCCCGGTCCACGATCTCTTGCTTGTCGAACCCGATGAGAGGCCGCACCACGGGATGGCGCGCGACCGAGTCGATCGCACGCAGGCTTGCGAGAGTCTGGCTGGAGACTTGGCCGAGGTTCTCGCCGGTCACCAGCACCTCGGCCGACTCCCGGTCCGCGAGGGCGTCCGCGAGTCGGACCATGAGCCGCTTCGTGAGGATGAAGTAGAATCGACGGTTCGCGGCATGCGCGACCTCCGCGAACGTCTCTCCGACGCGCACGATGTAGAGGCTCGGGATGCCGAGGATCCGACACAGGGTCCGGGCCTTCACCTCCGCGGCGTCGTCCGTGATCGGCTCGAGGGAGAAGTGCGCCGCCAGGAGGCCGAGGCCTTGGCGCGCCATCAAGTGCCCGGCAACCGGGCTGTCGAAGCCGCCGCTCAGCAGGAGGACGCCGGACCGCGTCATGTCACATCCCCACGTACTTCGCGTACACGGTCCGCGCCTCCGCCTCGTCCTTCACCCCGCGGATCAATGCGCGGCCGTCCGGGAAGACCGTGAGACGCCGACCTTCGATGTCGGCCACGAGGACGCCGCCCGCGCGACGCGCGGTCCCGAGCGTCCCGAGCCGGGCCGCGAGTCCGTCCAAGTCGATCGGGCTTCGGTGGAGCGGGTCGAGGGAGATCGTGTCGCTGCCGCACAGGGAGGCCAAGACCTGGGCGCGTTTCGCGCCGACGTACTCGCGTTCGCCCGCGACGCAGGCCGGGCAGTCCTTGCGGCGCGCGACATGGATTCGGTCGATCCCCGGACGCCACCCGTCGACGACGAGCAGATCGCCGGACGGCGTGTTGCCGAGGAGCAACCGCAGCGTTTCGCCCGCTTGAATCGCCCCGATCTCGGCGGAGACCGCGTTCATGATCCCGGCCGTCTCGCAGGTGGGGAGGCTTCCCGGTGGTGGGGCCTTCGGATTGAAACAGCGGAAGCATGCGGTGTCCGGCGAACGCATCGCGAACACCATGCCGTAGGTCGCGATCGCGCCGCCGTAGACGAACGGGAGCCCCGCGTCGATGGCCGCTTCGTTGAGAAGGAACCGCGTTTCGAGGTTGTCCGTGCCGTCCACGATGGCATCCACATCGCGGAGAATGTCTCCGACGGTACCCGCGTGGACGTCCCTCGCCACGGCCTCGATGGAGATGTCGGAATTCACGTTGCGCAGCCGCTCGCCGGCGGCGTCCGCCTTCGGCCGATCCACATCCGTTTCCGAGTACAGGGACTGCCGCTGCAGGTTGACGAGTTCCACGACGTCGCGGTCGACGAGGCGGATGTGGCCCACACCCGCGCGGACCAAGAGATCGGCGGAGATGCTGCCGAGCGCCCCGAGACCGACGACGGCGACCCGCGCGTCCGCCAAATCGCGCTGGCCTTTCGCACCAATCTCGGGAAGAACAACTTGCCGCCGATATCGGTCGGGACGACTCACGACCGGCTAAGGGGCGGGCGCTTTATGGCTTTTCGCGACGCTCGATTCAGTTGTAGAGGTTGAACTCGTCCTTCTCGGGGACCGAGTCCCAGTCCTCGTCCGTCTCTTCGAAGACCGCGTTGAAGAGGGCGCTGACGACCTCGCGAAGCTGCTGGATTTCGCCGCGAAGGCGCTGCAGTTCGCGCATGACTTCTTCGTTCGACGTCGCCATTCACAACCTCTAACCGATGCTATCACAGGGTAGGTTCATATCACTTTGCCTTCGATTCTGATTGCTAATTCTCGGAACCGGACGCTCACCCAGTTCCGCCGGAAAATTATCGTCGACGACCGCGATCGCGATCCCGGTCACGGTCACGACCGCGACCGCCGCCGCGGCCATCGCGCCCTCGGTCGCCTCGATCGCGATACCCGTCCCGGCCGGCTCCACGTCCACCGCGATCGCGACCTCCGGAGGCTCGGTCGTCCCGGCGACCGCCCCCATGCGCCCGCTCCGCGACCTTGCCTCCGCCGAGTTCGCTCGCCGGGACCGAGAGCTTCAGGTCGGCGTAGTCCGCCGCAAGTTTGCGACGCTCCGTGCGTTCGTCGCGCGGGCAGTAGAGGTCGCGGTCGCGGACCTCGAGCGGACCTCGACATACGGAGCAGAGAGCCTTCACGACGCCGAGGTCCCGCTCCGCGGTCGTGAGCTGCAACGACGGTTTGACCTGGATGACCTTCGCGCGGATGATGTCGCCGAGGCGATACATGTCGTGGATGTCCTCCGTGTACTCCTCGGAGACGTTCGAGATGTGAATCGTCCCCCCCGCTTCCCCGCTGATCTGGCGGGTGCGTCCGTGGATCGCGTTGATCGTCGCGGTCGCCATCATGCCTCGAATGTCGTCCACCACGCCGTAGACGATGTCGCCGACGCGGAGCTCCGCCGGCGGGTTGAAGCTGCGCACGCGGGCGACCCGATTCGACGGATCGAGCTCGAGGACGCCCGGCGTCGCCGCGAACACGCGCCCGTTCCGTTCGTACGTGCCTTCGCCGGGCTCGAACTCCTCCGCGACGGCAATCTCGTCGCCGGGCAGGACCATCTTCCGTTCCATCAGCATCCGCTCAACCGCTTGGGTTCGGACGAAAGACGAGCCTTCGTATTTATCCCTTCGCCACGGCGACTCGGAAGAGGACGACGTCCACTCGTCGCAACTCCTGCCGATGGAAGTCGAACGTATGCGGGATCGGAAACGAATATGCGAGGCGATCCGTGATCGTCCCGCGGGCCGACTCGATGTAGCGGCGGACGAAGGCTTCGGCGGGCCCATTGAGGAACATGTAAACGACGCGACCGCATCGCAGCGCCGCGTCCAGGAACGGCCGGTCGGCGTGCCGGCTCTGCGCTCCGAACGGCGGGTTCATCAAGACCGTGTCGACGGCCTCGTGTACCTCGCTCACATCGCCGATGCGAAACTCCGCCTTCACCCGCGTCTTCGAAGCGTTTGCTTTCGCGATCGCAATCGCGACCGGATCGGAATCGATGCCGAGGACGCGCCTCGCGCCGAGGAGGCCCGCCGCGAGCCCGAGCACACCATTCCCGCAACCGAGGTCGAGGACCGAGCGTCCGTCGATGTCGCCTCGCCCGTGGGCGACGTAGGCAACCTCCGCCGCGATGCCCGCCGGCGTCGCGTACTGTTCGCGCGCGGCCTTCGGCTCCGGCAGGGGGGCGAGGGACTGGAGCGCGCGCTCGAGTTGGACCTTCTTCATCCGTCGGACCGCCACCGTCCTATTCCTCGACCCAGCCCGTGGGAGCTTGGCTCGCGGTGACGCCCCGGGGCGTGATGATTGCCGTGAAATCCTCGGGGCCGTGCCACATGAGCGTCACGAGGGCTTCGCCTTCGAGCCGCGCGAGCTCCGCCCGGAGCTCGTCGAAGCTCACCCCGCGAAGGATCTCGAAGAGCTGGTTCTTCTTCAGGCCGAGGGCCCCGCGCTTGGCGAGCAACGTGAGGAGCTTCTCCCGAAGGCCGCGTTCGACGGCCCGGGACTCCTCCTGCTTGAACGCGCGGTCCACGATCTCGATCGCGAGTGCATTGAACGCGTCCTCGACGAACTCGCCGGTCCGAGCCGACGTGAACACGTACGGCGCGCCGAACGCCTCCGCGAGATTCCGGATGTCTTCATCGGGGAAATCGCGGCGATCGATGAGATCTTTCTTGTTCACGATGATGGAGAGAGGCACGTCGCCCGCGATCTCCATCGCGGAGGGGATCCACTCGTTCAGGGCGTACAGGCTGTCCTTCCGGGTGACGTCGCACACGCCGACGAGCGCTTGGGATCCGTGATAGTACGTTTCGCGAATCAGTTCCCGGAACCCTCGCTGGCCCATGATGTCGAAGATCGACATGTCCATCTGGACCTCCGTGTCCGCGCCGTACGGTACTTCGAGTTCGACCTTGCTGACGCGCGTTCCGACCGTGTGCAGGTACGTGTCTTGATACTCGTTCAGGACAAACCGCCGGATGAGCGACGTCTTGCCGACTCCGCCCTCGCCCATGAGAGCTACCTTTGTCTTCATTCGGCGGACCGTCGGCATCGGAGGACCGGACCCCCGGGATTCGGGCGGTGAGTATAAGGGGTTTCGCCGTTCTGCGAGACGCTCTGCCTCATCCTCGTTCGGCCCCGGTGGAGCGGTGTGATTATCACGAAGACGGCGCCCCGATTCTACCTCTTAAGAATTGAAATCAAGACCGAGGTCGATGGATTTAACCCCCGCAGGACCCACCATCCAATCATGCGACTCGGGACCGAGGGCCCGCGAATCCCCGTGCCGAACTGGCTCATCGAGTGGTCGAAGTCGCGCGACCTCTTCCTGTCCCTCGCCCACAATCCGTGGGTGTTCCGTCCGAACTGAGAGCGGGACCTGCGAGAAGCGAAGACGTTATAGCGGTTCGGCCGATGCACTGCGCCGGACCGAGGTCCATGGCGCATCCGGAACCCGCGGGCCACGAGGAGGAGCACCACGGAAGCCGGTGGCCCCTCATTATCGCCGTGGGGATGGGCGTCGCCTACGTCGGGATCGTCACCCCGAGCATCCCGATCATTCTCATCGGGGCGGTCATCTTCGCGGGGGGCACCGGCGGCTGGATCCACGAGGACATGCGGAAGCCCTCGAGCTCGTTCTACGGAATCGGGGCCGCAATGGAATCGCGGTTCCCTCGCGTGAGCGCGCGGAAACTCGGCACGTGGATGCTCCTTGTGACGGAGATCATGTTCTTCTCCGCGATCATCGGGACGTCGTGGACCCTCCGCCTCCGGACCGCGACCGTGACGGATCCCTGGGCGACGCCCGGTCAGATCCTGAACGTCCCTCTCACAGGGCTGAACACGTTCATCCTGATCTGCAGCAGCCTGACGATGGTCGAGGCACTCGCCGCCGCGGAACGAGGGGACCAGAAATGGCTTCGGATCTTCCTCCTGGCGACCCTCCTCCTCGGCATCACGTTCGTGAGCATCCAAGCGTACGAGTACTACCACCTCTACTTCGGCGAGGGCCTGACCTTCTCGCACGCGCCGCACGGCGTCAACCCGCTCTACGGAGCAACGTTCTACGCGCAGACGGGCGTCCACGGCTCTCACGTGACGGCGGGCGTCCTCGCGATGGCGTACATCACGCGCAAGGCGTTCAAAGGCGGGTTCACGAAGGAGAACCACGAGGCCGTGGAGCTCGTCGGATTGTATTGGCACTTCGTCGATGTCGTTTGGATCTTCCTGTTCACGATCGTATACCTGATCTGAGGAACTCGCATGGCGGAAACGGCGATGGCGGCACAAGCGGCGGGGATGTCCGAGGAAGTGCGGAAGCGGCCGTACGTTCCGGTCTTCGCCGTCCTCGCGGTCGTCACCCTCGTGGAGCTCAGCGTGTACGGGATCGGACTGCCGCACCTGGAGACGATCGTCATCCTCGTGCTCCTCGCGACAGTCAAGGCGAGCCTCGTGGTCGCGTACTACATGCACGTCCGATACGAGCCACGATGGCTCATGTTAATCCCACTCGCGGGGCTCGCCCTCGTGGCCGTTCTCGTGGCGGCGCTCACTTCGACATCGGCCCATCCCTGAAGAGAGAAGCCCGCGAGACTGTGTCCCGCATCGACGCTTGCGACGAATGGGCTCGACCGGATTCGAACCGGTGACCTTCGCTGTGTGAGAGCGATGTCATAACCGCTAGACCACGAGCCCGCGAACGCGCGCAAAGGGTCCTGCGGTATAAATTCTCATCGAGCTTCTTGATCCACATCGACGGTCGCACAGCTTTTATTACGTGTGACCGGAATAGCGCCGTCCGGAGGCGCCCCCTCAATGGCAAAGGAAGAAAAATCCGGGATGGCGACGATCGCGAAGAAGCAGCTGGAGGGCCGCGGCTATGTCGTCTCGCTCTCGACGAACCGCGAAGGCGAGAACCTCATTGGCAAGCTCCGGGTCAGCGAGGCTTCGACGCAGAAGACGGTCGCGAACCTCGTCAGCGTATGGAAGATCGACAACCTCGAACTCGTGTTCGGCGTCGACGCCGGCGAGGGAATTGCACGGGACTTCGTGAACCAAGCGATGAACTTGTTCGACCTCCTCCGCTACGTGATTCCCGGAGCGCAGACGAAAGAAGAGTAGCCAAACCCATCAGATTAAATACTGTGGACCTTCTGGTGTGCCGCTCCAATGGACCCCTCCAGCGTGCTCCTCGCTCTCGAGGAACAGAAGAAGTGGCAGGAACGCCACGAGCGGATCCAAGAGCGAATCCACCAGCTGGATCGGAAGCGGGTCACGCTGACGAAGGAACTCGACCGGGTGCGCAAGAAGATCGGCCAGGTGAACCGCGCCTTCTCGGACCTCGGGGAAGCGAGAATCCATCGGACGCCGGCACCGCCAATCGTCCCGGGGCGATGAGATGCCAGGCGCCGCCGATGTGGGACGGAAAGAATTCGACCGCTGGCGACAGCGGGAGCGGCGGATCCTGGATTCCCTCGCGAGCGTGGACGAAGAGCGACGCCGACTGGCCGAAGAGCTCGCGAAGGTGAACCAACAGGTCCTCTACTACGACTCCCTCACGAGGGAGATGAAGCGGGAGTTCGGACGGCCCGGTCTCTCGAGTCTCCTCTCCTCGCTCCGTCGACCCTAGGAGGACCCGAGTGCGCCTCACGCTGGATGGCGAATCGAAGGACGTCCGCACGGTATGGCTGGAGGGCGGCGTCGTCAAGCTCATCGATCAGCGGTACCTGCCGTTCGACGTCCGCGTGTATGACGCGAAAGCCCTCGAGGACGTGGCGGTCGCGATTGAAGACATGGTCGTGCGTGGCGCGCCGGCGATCGGCGCGACCGCCGCCTACGGTATGGCCCAGGCGGGCCTCCAGGGCCTCGACCTCCGGGAGGCCGCCGAACGGTTCCGCAAGACCCGTCCGACCGGCCACGATCTGTTCGTCGCGATCGAGTACATGCTCAAGGCCGCGGCCGCAGGGGAGGACCTCGCGGTCGCCGCGGACCGCTACGCGGACGAGGACGTCGCACGATGTCGCAAGATCGGCGAACACGGTGCGACGCTCATCAAGAACGGCACGAGGATTCTCACGCACTGCAACGCGGGCGCCCTCGCCACGGTCGACTATGGCACCGTGATGGCGCCGCTGCGCGTCGCGAAGGAGAAGGGCCGCCGGTTCTTCGTGTACGTGGATGAGACGCGCCCCCGCCTCCAAGGCGCGCGCCTCACGGCGTGGGAGCTCCTCCAGGAAGGCATCGATCACGCGATCATCACGGACGGCGCCGCAGGCCACTTCCTCGGTCGCGGAGAAGTGGACCTGGTCCTCGTCGGCGCGGACCGCATCGCCGCGAACGGCGACACGGCGAACAAGATCGGGACGTACGGGAAGGCCGTCATCGCGAAGGAGAACCACGTGCCGTTCTACGTCGCTGCGCCGACGAGCACGATCGACCTCGGTCTCGCCTCCGGAGACAAAATCCCGATCGAGGAGCGGTCGCCACAAGAAGTCCTACACCTCGACGGCCATCCGATCGCTCCGAAAGAGAGCCCGGCCCGCAATCCTGCCTTCGACGTCACGCCCGCGAAGTACATCACGGGGATCATCACCGAGTCCGGGATCCTGAGACCGTCCCAGCTCCGCGGGACCGGAAGCGGCGCACCCCGCAAGAAGAAGACGCCGACGAAGAAGCGGCGCTAGCCCGCATACGCTTTTAGGCGGCCACGGCCTTCGCCGAATCCGATGCTCCTCCTGACGACCTGGTTCGGCTCGTTCCTCTTGGACGGGGACACGGTCGTGCACGAACGGCTGTTCCCAAAGGAACCGAATGCCCTCGCGGATCGCCTCGTGCTCGTCGAGGACTGGAAAGTCCTGGGCGAGGAGCGGGAGCTGATGGCCCTCGCCGACGGCGTGTTCGTCACGGAACCTCGGTTGGAACGAGCGGGAGGCAACCGCACGACGGACCGCCCGCCCTTCCTCAAGCCGGAGGACTTCGGATTCGGGCGCGACCTGCTCCACTCGGCGATGGTCGAGCTCGCGAAGCGGCGAATGCGGAAGGCGATCCGGCCGGAAGACCATCTCCGCCAGGCGGTCGGTGCCCTCGATGAACTCCAAGAACAGGAGAACGCCCTCGTCGAACGGGTCCGGGAATGGTATGGGTTGCACTTCCCGGAACTCGCGCGAATCGTCGACACGAGCGACTACGTCGATCTGATCGCGGCGCACGGCCGACGCGAGAAGATGCCGATCGATCGCATCGACAGCGTCGGGTCGGAACTCGGCGAGCGGGAGGAGACGGACCTCAAGGACCTCGCGATGCTCGCGAAGCACGTCGCAGCGGAGCGGAAGGCCCTCGAGGCCTACATTGAGGGGACGATCCGGACGCTCGCGCCGAACGTCTCGGCGATCGCGAGTCCGATCATCGCGGCTCGGCTCGTGGCGCACGCCGGGAGCGTCGAGGAACTCGCGCGCCTGCCATCGGGGACGATCCAGCTGCTCGGCGCGGAACGTGCGCTGTTCCGGCACCTGAAGACCGGCGCGCGACCGCCGAAGCACGGCGTGCTCTTTCAACACCCGTGGGTCCACCGAGCCCCACCATGGCAGCGGGGCGCGATCGCGCGGGTGATCGCCGCGAAGATCGCCATGGCGGCGCGGGCCGACGCGTACACGAAGCGGTCGATCGCGCCGGATCTCATCAAGAGCCTGGAGCGTTCCGTCGAGGACATCCGACGACGGAAAGCCACGAAGCCGGTCCGTTCGATGCGACGTCCGCCTCCCGTGAAACGCGCGCGCCGAAAGGGATCGCGTCGCTGAGGAAACGTTTTAAAGGGGCGCCCATATCGCAACGCGGGAACGCCGTGTCGTGGGAACAGGCGGAGATGCGGGAGCTCAAAGTCGGTCGCTACGTCGTGATCGACGAGGAGCCTTGCAAGATCATCAGCGTCCAGATGTCGAAGCCGGGGAAACACGGCGAAGCGAAGGCACGCCTTGAGGCCGTCGGCATATTCGACGGCCAGAAGCGGTCGATCGTCCATCCGGTGACCCACAAGGTCCGCGTGCCGATGATCGACAAGCGCAAGGCCCAGGTCCTCTCGATGCACGGGAACGTCGCGCAGCTCATGGACCTCGCGACGTACGAGACGTTCGAACTCCCCGTGACCCCGGAGTATCAGGGCAAACTCGAACCCGGCCAAGAGACGATGTATCTCGAGGCGCTTGGCCGCCGGAAGCTCTCGTCTCAGTGAGCGGGGTCGGGCTCAAATAAACGCAACGGGTTCCGTGGCCGTGGCCGCCCCGCGTTTCGCCGACGCCGACGCGAAGTACGATGCGGCGCGCATCGCGATCTTCGGGGTGCCGTTCGACCGCACGTGCTCGTTTCGGGGCGGCTCACGGTTCGCGCCGAACGCGATCCGAGAGGCGTCGTTCAACTTTGAGACGTACATGATGGACCACCAGCGGGACCTCGCGGACATCCCGGTGGCCGACCTGGGAAACACGCCGACGTTCGAATCGACGGCCGAGATGGTCTCCGGCGTCTCGAAGATGTCCTCGGACGTCGTCGGCGCGGGGAAAATCCCCCTCGTCATTGGAGGCGAGCACAGCCTCGCCCCCGCGGTCGTGCGGGCGTTTCCCTCGGACATCGGGGTCCTGGGAATCGACGCCCACCTGGACTTCCGCGACTCCTATCTCGACGAGAAATGGTCGCACGCGTGCAGCGCGCGCCGAATCGCCGACCACGTCGGTGTGGAGCACGTCGTGTACCTCGGCGTCCGATCGTACAGCCGGGAGGAGCGGGAGGACTTGGAACGACTCGGCCTCTCGTACGTCAGCGTGTACGACATCCACGAACGCGGCATCGTGTCCGGCGTCGAGCGAGCGCTCAAGGCGATCAACCGCGACAAGATCTACCTCACGATCGACATCGACGGCATCGATCCCGCCTACGCGCCGGCGGTCGGGAACCCGGAGCCGTTCGGCCTCGCGCCGCTCCAAGTGAAGAAACTCATCGGGCTGCTGGCGCCTCACCTCGTGGGAATGGACGTGAACGAAGTCAGCCCGGCGTGGGACTTCGGTCAGACCGCCCTGCTCGCGGCCCGGCTCATCCGCGAGGCGATCATGGCCATCGGCGAAGCGCGCGGCTGAATCGATCCATAGCTCACAGCATGAGAGGGCGAAGGAAAAGGGAGCGACGAGCCCCGGCCGCCAGCGGCCCGTGGACGCCCCGATTCGTCCCCCCGTTGACCGGGGAATCCGCAGGCCCCAAGATCCCGCCGCGCGTGCCCACCCGAGGCGGCGCGGAAGCGCAATCCGGAGCTCGTCCGAACCCGTGGCACTCTATGTCACGGCCGTGCATAAAGTTTGCCTTGCGACGCCGGGTCCGCGCGAACGTTTATGAGCACTCGTCCCTTCAACGCGAATCTCGGAGTGCATGGGCGACGGATGGAGCGGTCCTCTGGAGAAAATTGACGCCTTCCGCTACGAGATCCCGCGGTCCTACAAGCCCGCGATGCGGACGAGCGGACTGATCTTCATCGATGAGCCGATGATGGCGCTCCTCCGGCAGGACCAGGCGCCGGAACAGGTGGCGAACGTCGCGACGATGCCCGGAATCGTCGGAAAGGCCATGGCGATGCCCGACATCCACTGGGGATACGGCTTCCCGATCGGCGGCGTTGCGGCGTTTGACCACGATGCAGGAGTAATCTCGCCGGGCGGGATAGGTTACGATATAAATTGTGGGGTCCGCTTGCTGCGGACGAACCTCGCCGCGGCGGACATCGCTCCGAATCTCCGCGCCCTCGTGGACGCGTGCTTCCAGAACGTCCCGAGCGGCGTCGGAGAAGGCGGAATCACGAAGGTCTCCCGCCAGGATCTGTCGAAGCTCGCGACGGAGGGCGTGGCGTGGTCCGTCGACAAGGGGTACTCGTGGTCGCAGGACACCGAGCACATCGAGGCCCGGGGGCGCCTTGCGGACGCCGACTTCTCGAAGGTGAGCGAGCGCGCGACCACGCGGGGGAAGGACCAGCTCGGAAGCCTGGGGGCCGGCAACCACTTCGTCGAGATCCAGCGGGTCGATCGCATCTACGACGAGCGGGCCGCGAAGGCCCTCGGGATCGACGGGGTCGGCCGCGTGTGCGTGATGATCCACACGGGTTCCCGCGGGTTCGGCCATCAGATCGCGACGGACTACATCGAGACGTGCGAGCGCGTCGTCAAGCGGGAGAAGATCGAGCTTCCGGACCTCCAGCTCGCGTGCGCGCCAATCGGGTCGAAGGAAGGCCAGGACTACTGGCGCGCGATGTGCTGCGGCGCGAACTTCGCGTGGAACAACCGCCAGCTGATCACGTTCGGCGTCCGAAACGCGTTCTCCAAGGTCCTCGGCGAATCCGCGGAATCGCTCGGCGTCGAGATCGTGTACGACGTGTGCCACAACATCGGGAAGATCGAGGAGCACGCCATTGATGGCACGCGGCGGAAGGTCGTGGTCCATCGGAAGGGCGCGACCCGCGCGTTCCCCGCCGGCCATCCGGAGACGCCCGCGAAATACCGCGACGTCGGGCAGCCGGTCCTCATCCCCGGAGACATGGGCACGTGTTCGTTCGTCCTCGTCGGACTCCCCGGCGCCATGACCTCTTCGTTCGGATCGAGTTGTCACGGGGCGGGCCGCCAGATGTCGCGAAAGGCGGCGACGCGCAAATATCAGGCGAATGACGTCGTCCGCTCCCTGGAGCAGAGCGGCATCTACCTCCGCGCCGCATCGCGCGCCGGCATCGTCGAGGAGGCGCCGGGCGCCTACAAGAACGTCGAAGGCGTCGTGCGCATCGCGGAAGGCGCAGGCCTCACAAGGATCGTCGCTCGGATGGTCCCGCTCGGGGTCGTCAAAGGATGATCCTCACGCTCCAACCCGTCGGCCGCGTCGACCCGTTGGTCCTCGAAGGATTGCGCGACGAGCTCGCGCGGTTCGGCGAAGTCCGGGTCGCCGCCCCGAAGCCCGTGCCGCGACGCGCATACCGCCGATGGCCGAAACAGTTTCGGGCGTCCGGCTTCGACGAAGTCTGCCGAGCCGCGGATGGCGACCGGGTCCTCGCGATCACGGATGTCCCGCTATCCGATCCGGACCTTGGAATGAAGCGGGTCTTCGGGCACGCGGACATGGTCGGTCGGTGGGCGGTCGTGTCCCTCGCTTCATTCGGAGGCGACGGTCCGGGAAAACTCATCGAGCGAGCGGTGAAGACGGCGATTCACGAACTCGGGCACACGCTCGGTCTCGGCCATGATGCCGCGAGGCCGGAGTGCGTGATGTACTTCTCGGAGGAAGTGGCCGACACAGACCGAAAAGGCGCCGAGTTCTGCGCGGAATGCAACGAGTCCGCGAAGGTCACCTTGACCCGGCTAGGAATGTGAAGGACGTGTGCATCTCGAATCGACCGCCGGTGCGTCGGGGCAGCTCCGCCTCCAGGAATCGGAGGCCCCGCTCGTACTCTCCGGGTGGGAGCAGGTCGAACGTGGACAGGTAGCGGCGACGCACCCGTTCGATCTGCTGCTCCGCGGTCATTGCTCGCTCGTACGGTCGCTCCTCGACTCGGACGTCGTGAAACCCGGACACCGCGAGGGCCTGTGCGATGCCCTCGATCGTCGGGAAGCGTGCTCGATCGATTTGCAGAAGGCTCGGGAACGCCTCTTCCATGATTCCGAGGCGACGTCGTGCCATGTCGCTTGTGGCGATGACGACACCGCAGGAGACGCGGGCAATCTCGCGGATAGCGGCCGGCACGTCAGCGAGGTGCTGGAGGACCATCACGGCGACCGTCGTGTCGAACGTGCCCCTCCCGAAAGGGAGGTGATGGCCTTCTGCTTCGACAATCGCGAACGGCCCCTTCCGTCGAGCGACGTGCAGCATCGCGCGGGAGGGATCGAGCGCCACGACTCGGTTCGACTCGGAGAGCAGATGCGAGTATCGACCGGTGCCTGCGCCGAAGTCCAAGATCCGTTGCCCCGGCTCGATGCGGCCGATTTCTCGGATCGCGCGGAGCCAATACTCGCGGTCGAGCCGTTCATCGGCACGCCCGAGGTCGTAGTCTGCGGCGTGACGCGCGTAGTCGACCGTCACGGAAGTTGCAAGAGGCGGCGCCGATATGAGGCTGCCGGGGTCCGACCGTGACGATTGCGGAGTTCAGCATCACGCCGATCGGGAAGGGCGTCAGCGTCGGGGAGTACGTCGCCCGGTGCGTCGACATCGTCGATCGCAGCGGTCTCGCGTATCGTCTCAACCCAATGGGGACGGTCGTCGAGGGATCGTTCGACGATGTCGTATCGCTCATCGCCCGCTGCCACAAGGCCGTCGCGAAGGACTGCGAGCGCGTCTCAACGCTCATCAAGATCGATGACCGGAAGGGCGCCACCGGACAGCTCGATGCGAAGGTCGCGGCCGTCGAGCGGAGTCTCGGCCGGAAGATCAAGTCGTAAGCGACGGGCTCCACATCAGAAGCGCGACTGCCGCGAAGGTCGCCGTAATGGCGCCGAACGCAAAGGTGGCCGTCGGAGCGAAGGCCACCCAGAGGAAGCCCGCCACCAAACCCGACGCGAGCTTCACGACCCCGACGCTCGTGTGGTACGCCCCGAGGACAGTTGCCTTGATCTCAGACGGCGCGAAGTCCGCGACGAGGGCGCGCTGCGTGCCCTCGGCCATTCCGTACTCCAGGCCATAGAGGATGAACGCGATCACCAGGACGAACAGCGCATCCGAGAAGACGAGCAGCGTCGCCATCGCGATGAACGCAAGGTATCCGATGAGCACAACCGGTTTCCGCCCGACGCGATCCGAGAGGATGCCCGCCGGGAACGCATGGGCGGCGTAGACGATGTTGTAGAGCACATAGAGCAGGATCACGACGGTCGTCGCGTTCGTCTGGCCGGCCCGGAGGAGGAGGAAGGCGTACGAGAAGTCCGCGAAGGAAAACAGGCTCGCGATCACGATGAAGGTGCGCAGGGGGCGTGGGATGCCTCGGAAGGTGACACGGAGCGGCCGCTTCGGCACCGGTGTCCGCTGCGGTTCGCGGACCAGGAGCACGATCAAGACGGAGACGACCGCGGGGATCGCCGCAAGCAGGAGGACCAGACGATACTGCTCGGCGATGCTCAGGGAAGCCGCGACGGTGCCGAGCAAGACGAGGGTGACGATCGGACCCAAGATGGCGCCGGTCGTGTCCATGCTCCGGTGGAACCCGAACGCTTTTCCGCGGGTTTCTGCCGGCGTCGACTCCGTCAGCAGGGCGTCGCGCGGGGCATCCCGCACCCCTTTGCCCGTCCGCTCGATCACTCGCAGCCCGATGAACTGGGGCCAACTCTGGGCGAACGGGAAGAGGACCTTCATCAACGTGGAGAGGGCGTAGCCCGCGCCGACGAACCGCTTCCGTTTGCCCGCGGCGTCGGAGAATCGCCCGGAGACGATCTTCATGAACGAGACGACGCTGTCCGAGAATCCTTCCTCCAGGCCGACGATGAGGGCGTTCGCGCCGAGGACCTGGATCAGGAAGAACGGGAGAATCGGCAGGATCATCTCGCTGCTGATGTCGGTGAAAAGGGAGACGACACCTAGGATGACGACGTTCGCAGTGAGTCCGTAAGCAAGAGATCGCCGCGCCGCCATAGGCTCACGGAGGTGGATGGAAGAAGAATGCCACGGCAATCACCGCGTAGACCATCACGAGCAACGCGCCTTCATACCAGTTGCTTCGACCGTCAGAAACCACGGCTGCAACGACGGCTGTCGCCAAAGCCAAGGACGCGAGCTCGAAGATCTCAAAGTCGAGGGTCATCACGTTCGCGGTCAACAGGGACACGAACACGAGGATCGGCGCCACGAAGAGCGCGACCTGGGTCGTCGATGTCGTGGCGACGGCGACGCTCAGCTCCATCTTGTTTCGCCAGGCCATCAGGACAGCACTCCCGTGTTCTGCGGCATTGCCGACAATGGCGACGATGATCACGCCGACGAAGAGTTCGGTGAGGCCGAGGCTCCGTCGGGCGGTCTCGAGGGAACCGACCAGGATCTCGCTCTCGATCGCGACCAAGGCCGTCGACGTGACGAGGACGCTCAGCGCAAACCGTTTCTCCCATCGTGGCTTCTCGGAAACTTCCGTCACCGGATTGAAGATGTCCTTGTGCGTGCGCAGCGAGAAGAAGAGGCCGAACACGTAGGCGAGAAGAAGGATCCCGGCGATTCCGAGGCTCATCTCCTCCAGCGTAACGCCCGCCCGGATGCCCGTCGAGAGCACGTACAGGGCCGGCATTACGAGACCGATAACCGCGACGACGAGCATCGTGATCTGAATCCCGGATGCCTCCCGGGAGAAATGCTGAGTCTTGTACCGCGCGCCGCCCGCGAGCATGCTCAACCCAAGGACCAGGAGGAGGTTCCCGACGATCGAGCCCGTGAGCGACGCCTTCACGACTTCCGTCAAGCCCCGGGACAAGGCGAAGATCGCGATGATGAGCTCCGTCGCATTCCCGAACGTCGCATTGAGCAGGCCGCCCACACCAGGACCTGCGTGCTTGCCGAGTTCCTCCGTCGCGAGGCCGAGGAACCACGCGAGCGGAATGATCGCGACTCCCGCCACGGCGAAGACGACCACGCCGGGCCCGAGGATGAGGTCGAGGACCCAGCTCACGGGGACGAGGACCCCGAGGACGAGCGCCCACGTGTACGCCCGGAGCGGCCCGAGATCCATCGGCCCCGGAAAAGTGCGCTCCCACTTAATGTCGCGGGCAAGGCTTAACTAGCGACGCCCGAATGCGCGCTCGATGATCTCTGCGGTCGAGATGCGCGTGCTCGATCGGAATGCCCAGCACTTCGGCGTCTCGATCCTGGAACTCATGGAGAACGCCGGCAAGGCGGTCGCGGATGTCGCCCGGTCGGAGCTCCATGCGTCCGGCAAGAAAATCCTGGTCCTCTGCGGGACGGGCAACAACGGGGGAGACGGCTTGGTCGCCGCCCGCCACCTCGCGGAGGACGCCAACGTGACGGTCCTCCTCGCACGGTCCCCGGACCAGTTCACGACACCGGAGGCGCGGACGAACTTCGAGCGCTTGCGAGACGTGCCAATCCTGGCGGGTCTCGATCGCAGCGAGCCCGCGATCGCGGAGGCGCACATCCTCATCGATGCGCTCCTCGGGATCGGCGTCTCCGGCGACTTGCGGGAACCGTTCGCCTCTCTCGTGAAACAACTCAATGCCTCTGGCAAGCCGATCCTCAGTGTCGATGTGCCGAGTGGACTCGGCACCGCCTCCGCGGTCCATCCGACCGTGACGGTGGCTCTCTACGACGTCAAAGAGGGCATGACCCCGCAGAACTCCGGGACCATCCGCGTCGTGGACATCGGCATCCCTGCGAAGATCGCGACGATGATCGGTCCCGGAGAGTTCGTCCTCTATCCGGTCCCGAAGGCTTCGAGCCACAAGGGCGAGAACGGACGCGTCCTCGTCGTGGCCGGCGGACCGTACACAGGCGCACCGGCGCTCGTCGGATTTGGGGCGCTCGGCGCCGGCGCGGACCTGGTGCGCATCGCGACGCCCGCGGTCGCGGCACCGGTCGTCGCCGGCTACTCCCCCACGTTCATCGTGCATCCGCTCGTCGGCCATCGCCTGCTCCGGGAGGACACGCGGCAGATCCTCGAGCTCGGGGCGAAGTGCGACGCGGTCGCGATCGGCCCGGGGTTGGGAGACGCGGAGGGAACCCTCGATGCGGTGCGAGACATCGTCCGGAATCTCACACTCCCGATTGTCATCGACGCGGACGCCATCAAGGCGATCGCCGCGGATCCCCGAACGATCGCAGGAAAGCGGGTCGTGATCACCCCGCACTCCCGCGAGTTCAAGGTCCTGACGAACAAGGCGCTACCGGACGCACCGGAGGAACGGGCCGCGATCGTGCGCGATGTGGCGAAGTCCCTCGGTGCGACGATCCTGCTCAAAGGGCCCGTGGACCTCGTATCGGATGGCGACCGGGTGAAGCTCAATTACACGGGCAACCCCGGCATGACCGCCGGGGGGACGGGGGACGTCCTCTGCGGGGTGGTCGCGGGCCTCGTCTCGAAAGGGATGACGCCGTTCGATGCGGCCCGCCTCGGGGCGTTCGTCAACGGCTCCGCGGGCGACCTCGCGTTCAAGGCGAAGAGCTACGGGCTGACCGCCGTGGACGTGGCGGACAACGTGGGCCGCGTCCTTGCAGAGTTCCTCTGAGGCCGGCCGCACACAAGCATTAAGCGAACCCGGAGCTTGGAGCGCCCGTGGACATCGAGCCGGTGCCCGACGCGCCCGCCCTCACCGCGGATGACGTCCTCGTCGTCGCGGACCTGCACATCGGGCTCGAAGAGGAACTCCGGGAAAAGGGCATCCGGATCCCGAGCCGCGCCGAAGTCATGGGGGAGCGGATCCTCGACATCGCCGACCGTCGCGGCGCGACGCGCCTCGTCATCCTCGGGGACGTCAAGCACCTCGTCCCGAAGATGGCCTCGCGCGAGCGGCGTGATGTCTACGTGTTCTTCCGCGACCTCTCGCCGGCGTTCCGCGAAATCACGATCGCCCAGGGCAACCACGACGGGATGCTGAAGAACATCGTGCCGCGGAACGTGCGCTTCAAGCCCGCGTACGGCTTTCGCCTCGACGACGTCGGCTTCTGCCACGGCCACGCGTGGCCCTTCAAGAAGGTCATGGAGACGGACGTCCTCTTGATGGGGCACAACCATCCCGCGGCCGCGTTCCGGGACGCGATGGGCTCCCGACAGATCGTCCCGTGTTGGATGCGCATCCCCTTCCTCCGGAAACACAAGCGGTATCCGAAACTCCCGAAGGAGGCCATCGTGGTGCCGTCCTTCAACGAGCTCTGTGGCGGGATGCCCGTGAACGACGTCCGGGCCCGGTTCATCGGTCCGCTCTTCGACGAGGACTTGGTGCGGGTCGACGACGCGTCCGTCCATCTCCTCGACGGCACGAACCTGGGCCGACTCGCCGACATCCGGGTCGATCTCGGGTTCCGCCCGGCGGACTACCGCCAATGAGGTGGGACCGCGCGCTGGAAATGGAGGATCGGGCTTCCGCTCATCGCGGTCATCGAGATCCCGGTCCTCGCCTGGGCCGCCGTCATCCTGGCGGTCCCCGCGAACTTCCTCCTCTACCTCGCGGGGATCATGACGACTGCGTTCCTGTTCCTCCTCGTCGTGCGACCGATTCTCTTCGGGATCATCGGCGCATGGATGGGCGGGGTCGCCGGCGGCGCGTGGTATTTCCTGCGGTACGTCCCCGCGGGACTTGCGGTGACGTTCGCGACCATCCTCTCGACGATCGGATGCGCGGTCCTGTCACGGCCATACGTGCGCACGTTTGCCTACCTCCTGCGGAGGCGCATGTAGAACCCGCCCACCGAGAAATGCAATACGAGCGCGCCATTTTTCCGTGGGCTTGGCTCGTAATGAGGTCCTAGAAGGCCAACCGTCTCACTTCCTGCAGAACGACTCCGAGTCCTGCAGAACCGATGAAACCGATACCCACGAGCAACGTGATGTCTTGCGGGCTCCACGCTGCCGAGAGGACTCCGATCGCAAACGCGCCGATGGCGCTGGAGACCCCGGTGAACAGGTAGATGTTCATCGAGACTCGGGCGAGCATTTGCGGTTCGAACCGACCCTGGAGGTACGTCCAGGTACTCTGGTTCCTCGCCATCGAGGCAGCCCCCACGACGAACCAGACGGCTGTACTCGCCGATACAGAAACAATTGCGATCTCGGCTCCCAAGAGGGCGAGTCCGATGACAAGCATGGAACCAATGGCAAGTGCCCCAATGGAACCGCGAGGGTTCGTATGGCCCAACAGCAGGCCGATGACGATGCCGCCGATGAGATACGCGACGTAGAACGCGGCGTACGTCGCTTGAGATCCTTGAAAGAACCGTCCGACGAACAGGGTCAAGAGCAAGGTTGGGCCGGCGAGGAAGAAGCCCACGACGAATTGTTGAACCGCCAGTTGACGAAGAGGCCTGGCATCCGTTCCTCGGAAGAGCGCCCAGCCCTCCCGCATCCCATTCCACCACGTCTGGGAGGTTGTCGTTGGAGTCGGAATTGACAGGGGTATCGCGAGACCGGTCCCCGCGGCGAGGAGGCCGGCGAGAAGGAAGGCTCCTCCGATTGCCCCAAACAGAGCGAGTGTTGCCCCGGCGGTGAAATAGAGCGTGATGCTCACTCCGCCACCGATTGCCCCGGCAATCCCGGACACGATGAAGAGGTGGTCTCTCCCGAAGAGGAGGCGAGTTGTCGTTTCATCTGCAGCCTCAGTGAAATCATATAGGACGGCCAAGAAAACGACGATCGCGAGGAGCAGCGGAATCGTCAACGCCCCGATGGAATAGATCAGCCCCAGGACTAGCGCCAGCGCGGCCTGCAGCGGGTAGCAAGCAACGAACACCCACCGCTTGTCGTAAAGACGGTCGACGAGCGGGCTGATGAGAAAGGTCAGTGTGAAGACAATGGTCTGAACCCCGATGACTACCCCTGACCAGAGAATGCCCCCTGTCAAACGGTAGGAAAGCCACAGGATTGTGCCCACGTAGACAGAGTACCCGACGCTGTTGGCAGTGCCTCTCGCTTGGAACAGGATGAACGCTCGGTCGTGCAGCAGTGCCCAAGGGCCACGCCTTTCTCCGAGAGCCACACTCCGTCCATGAATGGCCCATCAGATAATGTCCGCGCGTCCATCGGGCGGAGGGCGCCGCCTTTCAACCGGCAAGCCAGACTCGAACGGGTATTGTCCCGGGTCGACGATGGGCCCGGCCGGAATCGAACCGACGACCTCGACTTTGTAAGAGTCGCATCTTAGCCACTAGACCACGGGCCCGCGGTCGCCAAGGTCGGGCGTCTCATTAAGGCTTCCCGGCCTCAGTCGAGATCCTTCGCGGCCGCCTGCGCGAAACGCGATACGGCCATGTCGAGATCGGACACGGCGCGCTCGGGAGGCACGACGAGGACGAGCATTGCGCGGCGACCGACTTCCTCGATGAGGAACGTCGCGTCGTCCGATTCGAGCAGGACACGATGCGGCGGCGTGTGCCCGAGCTCCGTCGCCGCGGTCATGGCGGCACCGAGGATTGCCGCACACATGATCGAGAAGGTTTCCTGGGAGACCGACGAGGGAAGCTCCGCGGCAACGATGCCACCATCGCGGTTGACCACCGCGACCGCCTCGGCGCTCGTCACGTCCTTGAGGGCGCGCACCATCTGCGGGAGCGTCGTCACGACCCGCCCTCCCGCTCGAAGACGCATTCGCGCGCCCCGGTGCTAACGCACTCGACCTCCGCGAGGCGGACGCGACGCTTCGCCTTCGCCTCGAGGAGCTTTGACAAGATCCCGCGGAGCCGGTGGCACGTTTCCATCTCGGCACCGGCGGCGGCTTCGATCGAGCCCCGCACGCGGGCGCCCGCATCCGTGAAGAGGACGTCTTCCGCCCAACCGCGCTCGATGATCGTCCGCTTACCCACGTCGAGCGGATCCTCGCCGAGGGACAAGGATCGCGTAATCTCTTCCGCGAGAACCATGCCCTCCCGAAAGAACAGGCCGTGGCAGGCGTACGACATCACGCTCTCGTAGAGCTTCCTCACGGAGTCCAACTCCTGTTGAGAAATCTTCACGAGACGGGCCACGGGCGCACGAACTTGGGTGCGGACTATAAAGGTTGTGAGGAGATTATCCGCCCCTACACTCCGGGCACGCGAGCAGGTTGCGATCCCACATCAGGTTGGTCGAATAGACTCCGCACGCTTCGCAGTGTCCCTCGATTCCCTCGGAGAACTGCGACTCGAGTCCGGCCCGCGCATACTCCCGCGTCACCTCGATGAGCTGAGGCCAGATCCGAATGAGGTCGTTCTCCGTGATGATCCCGACGAGTTTGCCTTCCTGGACGACGGGGAGCCGGCGGATCTTGCGTTGCGACATGATCTTCGCCGCCTCCGCGACTTCTTCGTGCGGATGAATCGCCACGATGGGGGACGTCATGATCTCACGGACGCGCACACGGCTCGGCTGCGTGTCCGACGCCGCCACTTTTGTGACGAGATCCCGTTCCGTGATGATGCCGATCGGCTCTCCCCGCTCCACGACGACCAGGCTCCCGATGTCCTTGTCCCGCATGATGCTCGCCGCCTCCGCGGCCGTCGCTTCGGCCGCGATCGTGACGGGAGCGGAGGTCATTATCTCAACGACGGGGACGCGGGCTCGCATGCGTGCACGTTGATTACGGGTCGTGGCCGATAAAAGGTTTGTGCCGCTGATGAATGCGGCCGACTTCCATGCCGACAAAGTTAAGCCGCGCCCCCATGTTGCAGACCGGAATGCGTTACGCCGACCGCGACGGCGAGCTCGCCGTCCGCATCGCGCGCGAAGCGCTCGAAGCCCGCGTCAACGGACGCGAAAAACGTCCGTTCGAGCTTCCGAAACATTTTCAGGAAAAGTGCGGTGCGTTCGTCACCCTGAACACGCACCCGGAGGGAGAGCTCCGCGGGTGCATCGGATTTCCGCAACCCTTCTTCCCGCTCGTCAAGTCAATCGAGAAGGGCGCCGAAGGGGCCGCCGAAGACCCGCGCTTTCCGCCGCTTCAGCCCGACGAGATCGATCGCGTCACGGTCGAGGTCAGCCTCCTGACGCCGCCGCAGCTCATTGAAGTCAAGAAGCCGAAGGAACTCCCGAGACACGTCTCCGTCGGCGTCGATGGGCTGAGCGTCGCCCAGGGTTCGTACCGAGGGCTGCTCCTCCCGCAGGTCGCGGTCGAGTACGCCTGGGACGCCTCGGACTTCCTCTCCGAAGCGTGCATGAAGGCGGGCCTCCTCCCGGACGCGTGGCTCGACCCGGATACGCGCGTCTACAAGTTCCAGGCGGAGGTTTTCGGCGAAACCGAACCGCGCGGGACCATCGTGCGCCGGAGCCTGGAGGCGGCGCATGCGGATCATTAGGGGCCGCGTGTTCTATCGCGGTCGACTCGAGCCGCTGAGCATCGGGGTCGGCGACGACGGACGCATTGCGGCGATCAAGAAGGTCCTCCGAGGCGACGAGCTCATCGACCATGGCGAGGCGCTCATCCTGCCGGGGTCCGTCGACATGCACGTGCACATGCGGGATCCCGGCCTCACGGAGAAAGAGGATTTCCCGAGCGGCACGCGGTCCGCCGCGATCGGCGGCGTCACGACGATCGCGGAGATGCCGAACACGCGGCCTCCGGTGACGGACTCCGATGTGCTCACGATGAAAGCCGCCAGTCTGCGCGGGCGGTCGGCGGTTGACTACCTCCTGTACGCGTGCCCTCGAACCGGCGAGTCGGTCGCGAGCTTCGCGGAGGCCGCCGCCCTCAAGGTGTACATGGCCGAGTCTACGGGAGGCCTCGAGGTCGACACGGTCGCCGTCGCCGCCATTCTCGCGGCCGCGGCTCGCGCGAAGAAACTCGTGGCGGTCCACGCGGAAGATCCGTCTCTGTTCTCAAAACAACCGGCGAGAGATCTCAAAGGCCACTCGACGACACGGCCGAAAGAATCCGAGGTGGAGGCCGTCTCCTTTCTCTCTCGTGTACGTGGAACCGCGCGGATCCATATCGCGCACGTGACGTGCGTCGAGGCCCTCGACGCGATCCCCCCGGGAGCGACATCGGAACTCACGCCCCACCACCTGTTCCTGGACTGGACGCGACCGCTCGGAGCGCGGGGAAAGGTGAACCCGCCCCTGCGATCGCCGCAAGACCGGGACGCCCTGTGGGAGGCGTTCCGCCGCGGCCGCGGTGATATCATCGCCAGCGACCACGCCCCGCACACCGCCGCGGAGAAGGACGAACCGTTCGACGAAGCGCCGGCCGGCGTGCCCGGAGTCGGCATCTCGTTCCCACTCCTCATGCGGCACGTGCGCTCCGGGGACATCGAGCTGAGCCGACTCGTGTCGGCGACCGCCTCACGGCCCGCCGAAATCCTCGGAATCTCGAAAGGATCGATCGAGATCGGCCGCGACGCGGATCTGATCGCCGTCGATCCTCGGAGCATCGAACGGGTGACGGCGGAGCGCCTGCGATACAAGTGTGCGTGGACGTCGTTCGAAGGAAAGGAAGGATGCTTCCCCCTCGCTGTGTATCTCCGGGGCGAGGCGATCGTCGAGGACGGTGAGCCGGCGCTCGAGCGGGCGGGCCGCCCCGTTGCGGTGGTCGAATCGAATCACGCGGCCTCTTCGATCGCGTAGTAGTATTCGCCGGCCGCCTTCTGCTCCCGATCGAGGCGCGAGTCCAACTTGTTGATCCTCGGTCGATTCGTGTCCGCGTCGCGTCGGAACGAGATGCCGACCATCTTCAGGAAGCGGTTCATCCCCTCGCGCATCGGGAACGGGCCCTCTCCTTCGCCCCGCCGGCCCGGATCGCCGGAGAAGACCATGATGCTGTCCGAGACCATGTCGATGAAGTAGACGTCGTGGTCCACGATCAGCCCGGACCGCGCCTCCTTCTCCATGACGCGTCGGATCGTCCGCGCGGCCTCCATGCGCTGGTTCGAGTCGAGGTAGGCGGACGGCTCGTCGATCAGGTAGATGTCCGCGTCACGGCCCAGGCACAGCGCGATCGCGACGCGCTGGAGTTCGCCGCCGGACAGCGTGGAGACATCTCGCTCGAACATTCCCTTGACCTTGAGCGGCTGCAAGATCTCCGTCTCGAAGTATCCGGTGTCCGCCTTCTTCCCGATCGCGTTGCGGAGGAGTTCCCCGACGGTCCCCTCGTACGCGGCCTCGAGGTACTGCGGCTTGTAGGAGACCTGCCACTTCCCTTGGACCGCCCCCGTGGTCGGGGCCTCCTGGCCCGCGAGCATCTTCACGAACGTCGTCTTCCCAGTCGCGTTCGGGCCGACGACGCCGACGACCTCCCCTTTCCGGAGGCGGCCGGGATGCACGGTGAGTTGGAAGTCGTCGAACCGCTTCGAGAGCTCGTCGAACGTGACAAGGGTCTCCGCTTTCCACTCGCCCCGCGGCGGCCTTGTGTCGAAGCGAATCTCGCGGTCCCGGAACCGCATGTTCTCTTCCTTCAGGTAACCGCCGAGGTAGACGTTGATCGCGGTCCGGACCGGGCGTGGCTGCGCGATGATCCCGTACGCGCCCTCCTCGCCGTACATGAGGAAGACCATGTCAGCAAGGAAATCGAGCACCGCGAGGTCGTGTTCCACCACGACGACGTATTTCTCCTTCGATAGGGATTGGATGACCTTCGCGACTTGGAGGCGCTGGTAGATGTCAAGGTAGGATGACGGCTCATCGAAGAAGTAAATGTCGGCGTCCTTCAGCATCGTCGCGGCGATCGCCATCCGCTGGAGTTCCCCGCCGGAGAGCTGCGCGATGTCCCGGTCGAGGAATGAGCCGAGCTCGAGGGAGGCGACGAGTTCATCGAGCTTCCCGCCTCGATCGAGCTTCGTGAGGAGGTCGCGCACTCGTCCGGTGTACACCTTGCTGAGTTTGTCGACGTACTGCGGCTTGATCGCCGTCGTGATTTCGTGGTTCGCAATTTTCTCGAGGTAGTCGTGGAGCTCCGTCCCAGCAAAATATTCGAGCACATCTTCCCAGTAGGCTTTCTTGCGACGGTAGTGGCCGAGGTTCGGGGCCATTTCGCCACTCAGGAGGCCGACGCACGTCGTCTTGCCGATCCCGTTCGGACCGAGGAGCCCTATCACCTCGCCCTTCTTTGGGACCGGGAGGCGGAAGAGCCGGAATGCGTTCTTCCCATATTGGTGGACGAGATCCTCTTTCAGGGCCTCCGGCAGACCAATAATCCGAATCGCGTCGAACGGGCATTTGCGAACGCAGATCCCGCACGAGATGCACGTTTCCTCGCTGATCGCCGCCTTGGTGGTCTCGGGGTCAATCCAGATGACCTCCGTCCCAGTCCGCTGCGGCGGGCAGAACGCGATGCATTCGAGATGACAGCGCTTGGGCTGGCACCGATCCTTGAAGACGACGGCGACGCGCACTGCGATTCCATGAGGTCTGCGCTATTTAAACGTATGAATCTCGAGCGTGTTAGCGCAGAACCTTTATCCGAACCCGGGCAATCTATCGCGTTGTGATCCGATGATTCCGGGCGGTCGCGTGAACCCGAGACAGATGCGTCAAGCGATGAAGCGCCTCGGGATTGAGCAGGAGGAACTGGACGGCGTCGAGGAAGTCATCATCCGCACTGCCTCAAAGGAATACGTGATCCGGGACGCGAACGTCACCGCGATGACGGCCCAAGGCCAGAAGATCTGGACCGTCGTCGGAGAGCCGATCGTCCGGGATCGCGTGGACGCGAAGAAGACTGCGGCAACCGAGAGCGTCTCGATCCCTGAGGAAGACGTGAAGCTCGTCGCCGAGAAAGCGGGCGTCTCGGAAGACGAGGCGCGCAAGGCCCTCGTGGAATGCGGCGGGGAACCGGCCGAAGCGATCATCCGCCTGATGAGCCGATGAACATCGAGCGGGTCCGGACCATCCTCGGCGTGTGGGCGCCGATGGGGATCGGGCTATTCATCATCGCGACCTCGATCAACTTCTACTTCACCGCACAACTCGCGGACAACGTCCTGGTCCGCAACCTCGAAGGGTGGCGGCTCGTGTGCTCCGCCGGCGCGTTCTTCGTCGGCAGCGTGCTCATGCTCTCGACGTACGGAAGGTACCAGAAGACGAAGGCGGCGCGGCGCGAAGCCGCGTCATCCCTCGTCCCGGCCCTTCCTCCGACGCCGCAGCAGGATCGGGACCAGCAGAGCGACGGCGATGATCACGACGATCAGCAGCCCCCAACTGGTGGTTGACACGCCGAGCGGCCCCGCCGCCGCCGTGTACGTGGCGTGGAGCGTCATCGGACTCTGGACGGTCAATGTCAGCGTGGGTTGCGCGGACGTCGCATCGCCCGTCCATCCTGCAAAGTCGTAGGTTGTCCCTCCCTGCGTGACCTGAGCCGGCGCTTGGAGCGTCACGGTGGCCCCCGCGGCATACCATCCGCTTCCTTCGATGGTCCCGACGTCGCTCACGACCGTGACCGCGTACTCGGTCGACCAGTCCGCGGTCGCCACCTTCGGGCCGTCCATCAGGATGCCGGACGAGACCGCCCCGGCGCCGCTCGCATCCCCCGTCCAACCCACGAACGCGTACCGGACACCCGTCGCCCCTGGAACCGAGGTGGTGCTCAGACTCGCGAACGCGATCGTGCCGTTATCATACCAGCGGCCACCGCTTGCCTCTCCGTACGGGCTCGTGACCGTCAGGTAAAACTCGGTGCGGAAACTCGCCTCCAAGCTCATCGCGCCGGAAAACTGAATCGGGTGGCCGAAGGAGCCGCCGTCGCTCCAATTCACAAACGTGTAACGAGCCCCGGGGGCCGATTGCGATGGGGTAACGAATACGAAGTGGCTGGACCCCAGCGCGAACCAGAAGGTCTGCGAAGAGGAATACTCGACGTCGTCGAGGAAGAAGTGAAGTCCCTCCGGTGAGGTTGTAATCCGAAGGGTCCCCTCGCGTACGAACGTCGCGGTCAGTGAGAGAGGAGCCGTCGCGGCGACGGAGTGGGCCCTCGCCATTCCGTCGCTCCACGACTGCCATTCGTATCGCACAAACGGCGTGTCGTCCGGCTGCGGAGGCGCCTCCAGCCAATGGGGCACGCCGTCGTCCCACCAGAACATCGTCCGGGCGGCGATCGACACGTTGTCGACCAGTACCGTCCGGTTCCCCGGGCTCGCGCCGATGGAGACTTGATGCTGCTTCACGAAGCGAGCGGTCAGAGTCATGTCCGCATCGGCAGTGATCGTGTGGGCCATCGCGCCACCGTCACTCCATGAGAGCCATAGGTAGCGGGACCCTGAACCGATCGGGATCGGGGAGGAGACCGAGAGGGAATGGGTCGAGCCGATCGTCCAATTGAAGGTCTTGGGGCTCGCCGCCGTCATGCCATCGACGGTGATGGGCAATCCCGAGGGATCCGTGCCCACGGTCACGGTCGCAACGGGGAACCCGGGACTTCGAGCGTAGTAGATGTCGAAGTCGTTGCCGCGGCCATCCGTCCAAATCACGTAGATGTAATCGTTCGGCCCGGCCTCGATCGCGAAGTAGTCCCCCGGTCGGTTGTAGGAACCCGAGGTGTCCTCCGAGCTGACACGGAGGTTCGCGGCCCACGTGGCGCCGCCGTCCGTGGAGTTCGAATAGTAGATGTTCCACGCGCCGCTCCGCTTGTCCTCCCACGCCGCGTGGACGGTGCCGTGGCTGTCGATCGCGAGGTCGACCATGTACTGCGTCGTGGACCCGCTGTCATCGTTGACCCGTTTGTTCGCGGACCAGGTCAGGCCGCCGTCCGTCGATCCGGACATGTAGATGTCCAGGTTCCCGTTGCGCAGGTCCGGCCACGCGACGTAGATTGCGCCAGAGTTCTGGTCCACGTTCATCGCGGGGATCGAGAGCTGCCAGCCTCCGCCGGACGCGGACCCGTCGCGATCGTTGACTCGCTTGTCCGTGTGCCAGGTCGTCCCGCGATCCGAGGACCAGTCGAAGTAGATGTTGCTCCGGCTGAAGTCCCACCAGACAACGTACACGGTCCCGTTCGCCGCCGTCTCGATCACCGTGCCAAGGACGCTCGAGCTCGGCGAGTCCTGCGGATTGACGAAGGGCTTCTTCCACGTCGCGCCGCCGTTGTCGGACCACGTCACCGCGAGGACGTTCCCTTCGTCCCAGACTGCATAGATCCGGTTGCTCGGATCGACCCACATCGCGTCCTTGTCGACGAGGCCTCCGTTCCCCGCGACGGTGTGCACGGTCCCCCAGTCATTCCCGGTGGTCGTGTTCTGGACGTTGAAGAAGGAGCCGCAATCGTACTCCAGGTACGCGTAGTGGACGCGGTCGTCCGGCCCGAGCGCCATCCAGGGATCCGAGTTGTGGCACCCCTGGTTCGGATGGGACTGGTTCTGGAGGATGTTCGGAGCCCACGTCTGGCCCTGGTCCGTCGAGTACGACGAACCGACCCGGATTCCCGCCGCCTCCGGCCCGTCCGTCTCCTTCCACCCGGCGAAGATCGTCCCGGAACGGTTGATCGCCATCGTCGGCTCGACCTGCCAGGCAAACGGCGACGATCCGTCGGTGATGCGGATGTTCGGCAGGAACGGGAAGACGGACGCCGGGTGCTCATTGGGACGGACCACCGGGACCGCCGAATCCGTACCCGCGCGAGCGGTCGCCTGGGGGACCATCAGCGCCGATGCGACGACTAGTACAATCAACGCGAACGAAAAACCTCTCAACGCGATCCCCGCCCCAATGAGGATTGGGACACGACCGCTTAACCGTTTTGCTAGGATGCGGAGCGGGAACCCACCGCGATCGGAACCGCGGATAGCTGCCTCGGTCTAGTTAGGCTGGTCCCCGTGTCCGCGTTCATCGTCCCTCGTGACGAGACAATACTTTTTGATGTAGAGCGGCCACCCGCGAAGGATTAAATACGATGCCTCGGTTGAGAACGCCGCTAGGCTTGACCGGGGGGTTGGGCGTCCCCTTGTAGACCCAAATCGTCCTCATGGGGCGGTGACAGTCGGGGGCGGTGCTCCCAGTCTGGCGCTGGTGAGCGGCGGTCCCAGTCCCGATCGTGGGGAACGGGTCAGGCACGGAAGTGAGCAGCCTCACCGCGGACTACCAACGCTCGCGGGAGTGCGGGACCGAGGAGGCACCCGGGTCACCCGGCGTCGGAGCTGAGCATCCACTTCGATGGCCTAGCTCGTCGAATCAGCGTTCCGTGAGCTTCGTCTGCTTCGTCTCGAGCACGAGCGCGCTCAACGCGAACCGATCGACGATCAACGCGAGAAGGATCTCGTCGCGGAGCTCCTTGCGGCGTTCCGGCACGAGATACGCCGGCTCGTTCGTCGGCAATTGAAGCCCGAGCTTGACGAGCCATCGTCGCGCCTCGTCTCGCTCCTCCCGGGGGGCTGCCGGCGCGTCGATCGGTCCGTGAAAGCCGCACTCTCGCAACTCCCGCAGGAAAATAGGCCGTCGGAAGAGCCGCTGGAGGATCCCCACCGCGAGGCGCACCTGCTCCGTCTCGTCCCGGGACGCGTCGCGGCACCGCGAGCCCACGCTCTCGTAGAGATTCGCCTCGCGGTGCACGGACGTCGAGTAGACCTTCGCGGGCGGGATGTCCTTCTCCCGCAGCACGCCGACATCGCTGAGGGCCTTGAGGTATCCGGTCACGAAGAGCCGATGGAAGGCGTACCCGTCCTGCTTGAGTTGCTTCGTGAGGGAGCTGATCGACCGCTCCCGTTCCCGGATGTAGGAGACGACCAAGTCCTTCAGATTGCGCTCCGGGACAAACAACGGCCCCTCTCCCCGACCTGGTAACAAACCGGATAACAAATAAACGTTTCCAGCCGAAACTCTGCTCACAGACCGAGTTCAAAAACTGACTTATGCGGGAGGCCCTCTGTGCGTTGCACCTCCATCTCACTCCCCCTTTCTTTTTTGCGTTCTCCGGAGGCGACCGCGCTTCGCGAGGTGATAACCGCCTCGGAATTGTTATAGCCGCTCCGTTCCAATCGAATGCGTTACAATGGCCGAGGGAGACCGCATCCGCACGTTCATCCACGGATTTGACGAGAAACTCGGAGGCGGCATCCCGGCCGGTCACATCGTCCTCCTTGCGGGCGAGCCGGGCACGATGAAGTCGACGATCGCATTCAACGTCATGTATCAGTGCGCCTTGCGCGAGGGACGGCCCGGCACCTACGTGTCGCTCGAACAGGGGCGCGACAATTTCACGCGGCATCTGGAGCAGATGAGCCTGAGCCCGCGAGACGTCGAGGCGAAAGTCAGCATCGTGGATCTCGCGATGATCCGGCGGAATCTCGATGGCATGGCCGACCGCACCTGGATCGAGATCTTCAAAATGTACGCGTCGAACCTCAAGCGCTCGCTCAACTATCAGATCCTCGTCGTCGACTCGCTCCCCGCGCTCGAGGTGATGGCCCAATTCGAGAACCCCCGTGAGGATCTGTTCCAACTCGTCGAGTGGATCCGGGACCTCAAGGCGACGACGTTCCTGATCAGCGAGATGAAGCCCGGGAGCGAGGACTTCGGCAAACACGGAGAGGAATACCTCTGCGACGGCATCATCCACACGAAGATGGAACGCGTCGATGACGCGAACATTCAGCGGAGGATTCGGTGCGTGAAGATGCGAGGGACGAACCACTCCCCGAACTATTACACGCTCATCTTCCAGAACGGAATCTTGCAGGCCACGCGCATCATCGCGGAGTGAGTGGTCGAGATTCGGGCCAAAAGCCTAATGTGCGCCGCGCCGCATCCCATCGAACGGGACCGGAGCCCTGTCCAGTTCCATCAGGAGGCAACGTCGCACGGCCTTTCGTCGCTTCCATGTCCTCGCTGCGATTGCCTGCGCCGCCCTGTTCTTGTTCCAAATCCCGTCGACGAGTCCGATTTCAGCGGGTCTCCCGGCGCCGACGTCCGGGCCTGCGGTGACGTTCCGCACGGACGCGACCGCGTCGGAAATCGCAAACGCGGGCGCCGAACTCGTCGAGACGTATGACGCCTTCCGCGTCGCGCGCGGACCCGCGTCCAGCGTCGTCGATCTGATCGCGCACGGCCGTCATTCGGAGCCGTTGCCCCAGGCATCCGTCCTTGAGCTGCTCAATGGCCCGGTGGACATCGCGAGTCTGGCCGGCCGGCGACCGGACTGGAATCTCGACGCGAGCGGACAAGCGGTTGGCGTGGTGCACTTCGTCGCGCCAATCGCGGCCGAGTGGCAGGACCTCCTGATTTCTCATGGCGTGGCCGTCCTCCGATATCTTCCACAGGACGCGTTCGTCGTTCGAGGATCCCCGTCGGATCTCGCGACGCTCTCCTCGTTGCCCATCGTCGATTGGGTCGGATCGTTCGACCCGGCATGGAAATCCCGGCCCGACACGCCGACGTCGGGCACGGTCGACGTTCGAATCGTCGTCTTCCCGGGAGCCGCGCCGGAAGGGGTCGAGGCATGGCTCGAGCACCGCGGGATCCGCGGAGGGTCCGGAGGAATCCAGGGAGCGTTCGGCAGCGGGGATTTCCAATGGGTTCGCACGAACGTCCCCGCGGCGTTGATCCCGACGCTGGAGGCCCTCCCGGCGGTCGAGTTCGTCGACGTCGTCAACCCGGTGCATCCGCTCAACGCGCAAACGGATTGGGTCATCCAGACGAACCGGACGTTCGCGAACGGCACGGGCGACTACCGCTACTGGCGGTACGGGCTCGACGCCCGCGGACAGGTCCTCGGGATGGCGGACACGGGCCTCGACTATGACGGCGCCTCGTTCCGCGAGTCCGTCGGGACGATCGCGACGGGCGACCTCTACAACGTCACGGACATGGGCCGCCGCAAGGTCGTCCGATACGTGGACATGGGCGTCGTGTCGGGGCAGCTCACCTGGCCCGGCGGGGGCGGCCTTTGGGACCCGTGGTCGATCAAGGATTGCGCCGACGGGCATGGCACCGGCGTCGCGTCGACTCTCGCGGGGAACGACAACGGGATCGGCTCGTCCCCGAACGACGGGGACGCCCTAGCAGGGAAGATCTACCTGCAGGACGTCGGCGGGTTCCAGGGAATCGCGATCTGTCCGAACGAGGGGTTGATCTACATCCCGGAGAACTACGCCGACCTCTTCGGGCCACCGGGCCTCGTCTACAACGATCCGAACGCGCCCGTCCGCATCCACAGCAACAGCTGGGGGGCGGACACGAACGTGTACGACGTCCAAGCCCGGATGGTCGACGCGTTCGTCTGGGCCCACCCGGACATGACGATCCTGTTCGCCGCCGGAAACGCGGGGAGCGCGGTCGGGTCCGTCGGCACGCCCGGCACCGCGAAGGACATCGTCACGGTGGGCGGGGCGTACAACCCCGACCCGAGTCTGGCCGGCAATCAGAACGACCTGGCGGCCCAGAGCAGCCGCGGTCCCGCGAGCGACGGACGAATCAAACCGACGATCGTCACGATCTTCGATGGCGACTCCGCGATGTCCGACGGCGACCCGATGAGCGGCACCGGGCTCGCGGACGCGCCCTGGGCGGGGACGAGCTACTCGACCCCCGCGGCGTCCGCGGCCGCCGCGATCGTGCGGCAATATTTCGTCGACGGATGGTATCCGGCCGGGCGGCCCGTGCCCGCGAACACGATGGACCCGAGCGCGGCGCTGATCCGGGCGATGCTCATCGCCTCCGGCGCGCAGGTCACGGGCAGCGGGACCGTGGTGCGCTCGCCCACGGACACGTGGCCGAACGACGAGCAGGGATTCGGGCGCGTCCTCCTCTCCAACGTCTTGCCCATCGCCGCGGCGGGAGACACGTTCCACACGCAGGTCGTCGACGGGACGGCCGGCCTCCTCACGGGCGACGAGGCCCTCTACACCTTCCACGTCGGGGTCGCGGGGCCGATGAAGTTCGTCCTCGCCTGGAACGACTATCCGGGAACGCTCGGGGCCGCGAAGGCGCTCGTCAACGACCTCGATCTCCTGATCACCGCACCCGACGGCACCGTCTACCGGGGGAACAACTTCGCGCCGTTCGCCCGGGGCCAATCGCTCCCGGGAGGCACCTTCGACACGACGAACGTCGAGGAAGCGGTCATCCTCAAGAACGCGATGCCCGGCGACTGGACCGTCCGGATCATCGGTGCGAATGTGCCCGTCGGGCCGCAGCCCTTCGCCCTCGTCGCGACCGGCAGCCTGAACCCGTCGTACGGACGCGTTACGCTCGACCACGTCGCGTACTCGGAGTCGGACACGATCCGCATCACTGTGGATGATCCGGCCGCGCCTTCCGTGACCGTCCACGTCACCTCGGGCATCGAGCCGAGCGGCGAGAACGTGACGCTCGCGCGGAGCGGCCCGGACGAGTTGTGGCGGGGCTCCATTGCCTCCGCGTTCGGGACGGCCACCCCGGACGGCGTCCTCCAGGTCCGGGAGGGGGACGCGATCACCGCGATCTATCAGGATGCGGCTCCGCCGCACACGAGCACCGCCTTGGCGCACATCCTCGCGAGCGGCCCGACGATCCATGACGTGCGAGCCACGGACATCGGCACGTTCTCGGCGACGGTCCGGTGGACGACGAACGGACCCGCGACCGCGGAGGTCCTCTACGGGACGACCCCGGCGCTCTTGGGCCTCAATGCGAGCGCACCGAGCTTGCGACTCGACCATGCGATCACCCTCTCCCTCCTCGCCCCGGACACGGTGTACTATTTCTCCGTCGACTCCCGCAACCGCCTCGGGAACAGGACGACGGATTCGAACGGCGGCTTGCTCTACGCCTTCCGGACCGCGCCGCTCGGCGACGTCCTTCTGGTGATTGGCGGCGATTCGTTCCCTCCGGAACGGGAGGCCTCCTACGCGGCGGCGCTCCGCGACAACGGATGGACGTGGTCCCTCTGGCGCGTCGCGGAGCTGGGACTGCCGCCGCTCTCCCTCCTGCAGGCCCGCCGGGCGGTCATCTGGCAAGTCGGCCTCGAGCAGTACCCGCCCTTCAACGCGACGTCGCGAGGCCTCGTGAAGGCCTACCTCGACGGAGGGGGACGTCTCCTCGTGTCGTCCCACGATTCCGCGTGGGCGCTCGCGAGCCCCGATTCCACGTTCTCCACGCCGGAGACGGTCGCGTGGGTGGGCGGCGTCCTCAAGGCCACGTTCACCTGCGATCCCTTGACGATCACGACGGTGCGAGGCGTCAATGGAGACCCGATCAGCGGCGCCTATGCGTCCGGCGTCCCGTATACGCCCCATCGGGATGGCGGCGCGGACGACGAGATCGCGACGAACGCCGCGGGAGGGACCTCATCCCTCGTGTGGACCGACGACAGCGGGGTCCAGGGCTGCAACCCGCAGAACCAGCCGATCGGGTTGCGTTGGTTGTCGTCCGCGACGAACGGGACCGCGGGGACCGGCGCCTGGGGTGGCGCGCCCTCGAGGCTCGTGTACTTCGCGTTCGAGATCAGCGGCGTCGACTCGACGCTCACGAACCTGAACCCGGGGAGCACGACGCGCGCCGCGATCCTCGACGCGGCGTTGCGGTGGCTCGTCAGCACGTCCGCGACGACGCCGGATCGAGATCATCCGGACGTCGCGATCACCGCGCCGAACGGGGGCGTGATCTCCGGCGACTCCATCGCGGTCGCTTGGAGCGCCACGGCGTACGGATCCGGGGTCGGCATCGCGGGCTTCACGCTCGAGTCGAGCGCCGACGGTGGGCAAATCTGGACGATCATCGCGACGCCCCTCCCGGGCAATCGCACGTTCACGTGGGATATCCGCACCGTGCCGAACGGAGACCGGTACCTCCTCCGAATCCGGGCCCAGGATGACGGGACGCCGTCCCTGTCCGCGGAAGACGCCACGGATGGCACGTTCGCGATCGAACGGCCCGGAGGGGATGCGGATGGCCCGGTCCTCTGGGCGGGCAGCGTCCGCGTGGACCCGAGGCCTCCGGGCGCCGGATTCCTGACGACCTTCACCGCAACGGCGGACGACCGTCCCCGCGGCGGCGGAACGATCGCGGCGGCGGAAGTGTTCCTCCAGGCCGCGTCTCCGACTCCCGCGGACTCGGGAACGGGCCTCGCGATGGTCGACGTCGACGGGACGTTCGATACGTCGGTCGAGAACGTGTCGTGGCAAGGCGACCTCGCGGTCGCCGTGGGCAGCACGTGCGCGTGGGTCCATGCGCAGGACGCATCCGGCAACTGGGGTCCGTTCATGTCCACGTGCTTCCTCGTCATCGCGGCGACGGACCAGCCTCCGATCGTTGCGATCCTAACGCCCACGGACGGCCAGACGTTCCCCGCCGCGTCGACGATCACGTTCGCGTGGACGATGTCGGACGACTTGCTCCCGGCCGCTCAGTTGCCCGTCTGGGCCAACGTCACGATCGACAACGTAACAACCCCGCTCGTCGCAGGCACGACCGGAGTGACGTCGGTCACGTGGACCGCGCCCGATCGCGCGGTCGCCCAGGCGGTGTTCCACCTCGACGTCGTCGATCCCTCCGGATTGCGCGGTTCCGCGGAGCGCACGTTCAGCGTGACGGCGCAGTCGACGCCGCCGCCCCCGCCGGCGCCTTCGTCCCTCGCCATCGTGATCGCCGCGGCGATCGTGATCGTCCTCGTGGCGTTCCTGCTCCTCGGCCTGCTCCTCGCGCGCAAGCGGGAAAAGCGGCCGCCCGCCATGCCGGCTCCACTGCCGACCCCGATCATCGGACCTACCGGGACCGTCGCCACGACGAAGGTGTGTCCGCGATGCCGCACGATCGTCAACGCGGCCGATGTCACGTGCTTCTTCTGCGGGTACGCGTTCCCGCAAGGACCGGGCGGACGGACCTAACCTTCCAGGATCTCGAACACATCGGATTCCGGGATCTCGAAATAGAAGAGGGACTGCTCGATCTCCTTCTCCTTCGACATCTCCCGGTCGATCCTCGCCCGCCATCCCGGCTTCAACGCGATCGTGAGCCGATGGCCTTCCTTCTCGAACGTGACTTCCGGTTCCGACGCGCCCTCGAGCGAAATGTTTCCCTTCCCCATGGTGCAGCCGCTCGAGAACTGGATCCCATCGAGGACGCACCGCATCGGAGGCTCCGGGTTGCTCCGGACCGTCGCACGTAGGCCCTTGTAATGGCCGAAGCGCCGCTTCCCGATCGCCCCCATCCGCAACCCGAGGGTCACGTACACCCCGAGGTGACCGTGGAACCGCTGGAGTGCGGCGACTTCATCCGGGAGCTCCATCGCCTCGCGCAAACGCGCGGGACGGAATGAACCTTCGTGCCCGGCGAAACTTTCGGCCATCTCTCCCCCAACGGCTCATGAGGTGGAGCGACTCATTCGTCGGGAGGGATAGCCATGACCCTCGATCATCTCGCGGAACGAACGGATGTGACCCGGGAACCCGGCTTGCGCTGTGTCGAATGCGGATCCGAGGTGCGAGATGCCTCCGGCTGCGAGGAGTGCGTCCAGTGCGGAGACTCGCGATGCCATTAGACGCGACGGGCGCGTCCTGCATCGGAAGTCCGAGTTCGGCCCGTGATCTCTCCATGCGGATGATTTCTATTCATGACTCCATATGCAACGACGGGCCGGGAGCGTAAATATCCATGAGCGTTCACAGCGAGCCCGTCGACCCATCGCGCGACGGTCGGCATCGCTGGGGAGAGGCTCGCACGCTCGTTGAATTTCCGCAGGAAGAACTGATCGCGAAATGGGAGGAGTTCTTCGAGGAGATGGGGTACCTCTCGAAGATCATCTCCGTCGCGGACCGGTACCCGGAGGAGCGGAGCCTCGCGATCGCGTTCGACGAGCTGAACCGGTTCGACACGGACATGGCCATCTACCTTTTGCGGCATCCGCTGAACGTCCTGAACGCGGGGGAGGAGGCGATCCGACGCCTCGTGCCGCCGGGGGAGGAAGCGGCGCTCATCCATCTCCGCGTGCGAGCGCTTCCGCGCGATCGCCGAATCCCGATCCGAGACCTCCGCGCGAAGCACCTCGGACAGTACATCGCCGTCGAGGGACTCGTCCGCAAGTCCACGGAAGTCCGCCCGCGGGTTACGGATGCGCTCTTCCAGTGCCTTCGGTGCGGCACGGTCATCAAGGAACCGCAAGATGGGCAGAACTTCCGCGAACCGCTCGAGTGCTACGAGGAACAGGGCGGCTGCAAACGATCGGCGAGCGCGACGAAGTTCAAGCTCCTCACGGAGACGTCCCTGTATCTCGACACGCAGAAGCTCGAAATCCAGGAATCGCCGGAAGGGCTGCGTGGCGGACAGGAACCGCAGCGACTCACGCTGTACGTCGAGGACGATCTCACTGGCCGAATCACACCGGGCGAGCGGATCGTAATGAGTGGGATTTTGCGGAGCGTCCAGAAAGGAAAGCCGGGATCGAAGTCGACGCTCTTTGACATCTTCATGGACGTCAACTCCGTCGAGAAGGAGCAGGTCGAGTTCGAGGAAATCGAGGTGACGGAAGAGGACGCACGACTCATCCGCGAGGCAGGGTCGAGTCCGGACATCCTCC
>WNGH01000012.1_pt1 | contig 153099 bp, 88 predicted proteins | sample 5400631 | NCBI WGS metagenome assembly WNGH01 (sample SAMN13153373, study PRJNA577476) | soil metagenome | isolation source: 115 cm soil or saprolite under Garry oak tree replicate 1 | place: USA:California | collected 2016-06-15
TGGTAGTACAGGATCCGGTCGCCCCGGCGGACGGCCCTGAGGTGCTGCTGCGCCAGCGGGTTCTTCACGCCCGACCAGCGCGTCCGCCCGTCTTTCACGAGGTCGTCGAAGCTGTAGTGCGACGGTTCTTCTTTGAAGAGCCAGTTCATGGTCGTCCTCAGCACCCGGGAAAGCAGGGCGTGCCGATGAGCAAAGCCGCCCTGGCGCGCAAGGTCCCGGCGATCTCGATCGTCTTCAGGACCGCGGCGCGCGCCGCGTCCTGCGAGCCGGGCGTCGTCGCGTGCTTCAGGAGGAGGGCCGCGCCGAGCCTCTGGTGCGCCTCCTCGTCCGGCTGGATGAAGTCGCGGTACAGACGCAGAGTCTCCGCGTCGCCGCGCCCGCTGCACAGGCGCATGAAGTTCTCGTTGACCTCGTAGGCAATCGACTCCAGGGTGTAGAGACCCGCGGCCACCCGCTCGACCGACGTCTGCAGGGACTTGAGGTAGTCGAACAGCGGGTTCGGTTGCGGCGGAACGAAGGCCGCGGGATCGAACCCCAGTTCCTTGAGCCGCTTCCCCACGAGCTCGAAATGCCGCGCCTCGTCTCCGGCCTGGCGGGCCAGCGCCACCTTGACGTCCACCTCGGGTGTCGAGGGGATCCACAGCGCCGCCAGCTCGCTGACGCTGATCTCGTTCGCGAGGGCGATCTGAAGCAGCCGGACCTGGTCCCCCGTGCCGGCGCCGATCCCCGCCCCCGCCGCGCCAAGCGCGGCGCTTCCCGAGGCGGTGAGAGCGCGCAGCCCCTCCTGCTTCAGACCGTCCAGCTCCCGCAGGAAGTCGGCGCTCTGCATGGGCGATTCCCTTCAGGCCGTGTGGCCGAGCGAAGGGCGCAAAAGCGGCGGCGCGCCGCGCCTGACGAGGACATCTCGCGCCCGCCAGGCCGACGCCTCGTCGAGATCGACGAGGGGGCGGACCTCTCCCGCCTCGCGGACGGCGATCGGCACACCGTCGCGATAGAGGATGCGGCCCGCGCCCGTCGGCGCGATCCGCGGTCCGGGGAGGAGCAGACCCACGAGATTGAGCGGGTCGGCGCTGCCGATCGGAAGCAGCGAGCCGGAGGGGCCGGCCCGTCTGACGGCGCGCAGGCGCTCCACCGCCTCCGGCCGCGCGAACTGCTCTCCCGAGACACCGGCGACGAAGCGGCCGCCGCGGACCTCGCCGCGTCCTTCCATCCTGCGCAGCACCCGCAGGAGGTCTCTCCAGGGCGGCATCGCCCCCTCGCGTTCGAGAAGACGCCGGAACACGATGCCATAGCGCCGCAGCAGGACCGGGGCGATCGTCTCGGCGGGGGAGTCCTCCGACTCGGCGACGGTCCGGTCGTTCCAGAGGACCGTCCAGCGCCCGGCGCTCTCCATGCCGAACGGCGAAGGGGGTCGCCGGCGTCGCGATCCGCGCCGGCCCGATGGCGTGATCAGGGCGCGCAGGCCGGTGAAGCCGTCCGAGGTCACGTTCCCCCGGGCGACGAGCTCGGCGAGGGCGTTCTCGACACGGGTCGCGAGCAGACCGGAGCGTTCGGCGATCTCGTCGAAGAACAGCGCCCCGCGCGCCGCCAGGAGATCCAGGACGGCGCCCGCCTCGGTCGACGGCTCCCGTCCGCCGTCCGGCCGAAGGGTAAGCGCCCGCCAGGCGGAGAGGCGGCCGCGCGACAGGAGCGCTATCGGCGTCGAGCGCACCGGACCTGCGCCGGGCGGAGAGCCGGGGGCCGGCCGGGGAGGGGACAGCCGCGCCCAGACGACCCGCCCGCTCAGGCACAGGGCGTCGAGCCAGGCCGGGTCGTAACGGGACAGCCGGGCCGGGAGGATGTCCCGTTCCCACGCCGCCGCCGGCGCCTCGAACCCCTCCAGCATCTCGACAATCATCTGAAGACTCTGCGCCCCCTCGGCCCGATCGTCCGGGAGGACCCTCTGCCACGAGAACAGGAAGCGCATGAAATCGGCGGCGCTGACCGGCTCGATCTCGGCGCGCAGACGATTGAGGGTGTAACGGTGGATCCGCGCCAGCAGACTCCGGGCGCACCATTCCACGGCGCCGATTCCCGGCGTGAAGCGGCCGCGCAGAACGAACCCTTCGGACTCGAGGCGCAGAAGCGCCTGGTCGAGCATTTCTTCTGGAAGACCGCAGGATGCGGCCAGCGCTTCCGCCGTGACGGGACCGAGGCCCTCCAGCCGGCCTCGGACGATTTCGACGAGGGCGGCTGCGGCGTCGATCGGAACTCCCGCGGAGTCTCCGTGGAGGGCTGGGATGGGAGGGTCGAGCGCACCCGAGGGGAACGCCGCCAGGACGTGCGACAAACGCGAGGCCGCGACCCAGAGGCGCGGCCCCCGCCCGGGAAGACGGAAGACCGTGGCCCGCCGCTCGGCGACGAGCTCGCGCAGGTGTCCTTCCCAGCCCGAGTCTCTTCCTTCGCTCTCGACGACGAAGCCGAGAATCTCCAGGGCGTCCGCGAGCTCGTCGGCGCTCTCCGCGCGCGGCCAGGCTTCGTCCCTGACTCTGTCGATCGCCGCCGTGTCGAGCGCGCCGAGGTCGGACGCCGTCTGCGGATCGGTCCAGCGCCGGCTGACCACCGCCTGCGTGCGCCGCTCTTCGAGGGGGGCGTCGTCCAGGAAGGCGTACGGCCGGGCGCTCAGGACCTCCTGGGCCAGGGGGGACGGCTCGCGGACGTCCTTCGCCAGGAGCGTCCGCTCCCCCCGCTCGATGCTCGCGAGAAGCGACTCCAGCCCCGGCAGATCCATCGCCTCTTCCAGGCAGTCGTCGATCGTCTGCCGGACCAGAGGATGATCCGGGATCTGACGCTCCCCCGTGAGGTTCTCGGCGCAGGCGATCTGGTCGGGGAAGACGGCGGCGATGAGATCCTCGGCCTGCATGCGCTGCAGCTGCGGCGCGACCCTCCGTCCGCCGCGGAAGCGGGGGATCGCCAAAGAGCGCGCCGCATTCCAGCGCCAGCGCACCGCGAACATCGGCGCCGCCAGGAGCGCCTGCACGAGCACGTCGCGCACCGAGCCCGCGCGCAGGTAGCGGAACACCTCCTCGAGCGGGAAGCTGTGGGAGGGGCCGAGCGACAGGACGATGGCGTCCTCGGTGGCGGCCGCCTGCAGCTCGATGTTGAACTTGCGGCAGAAACGCTTGCGGAGCGCCAGGCCCCAGGCGAAGTTGATCCGGCGGCCGAACGGGGAGTGCAGGACCAGCTGCATGCCGCCGCTCTCGTCGAAGAAGCGCTCGAGCACGATGTTCGACTGCGAGGGCAGGACCCCGAGCGCCGCACGGGCCGCGGCCAGGTAGTCGACGATCTGCTCCGCGGCTTCGAGAGACAACCCGACCCCGCCCATCAGGTGGCGCACGGCCGTCCCGGCATCGCCCGATTCGAGAGCGCCGGCGATCTCCTCACGCAGCCGTGACACCGACAAAGAGAGCTCGGCCGTGCGGGCCGGCGCCTCGCCGATCCAGAACGGGATCCCGGGCGGCTGGCCCCGCGCGTCCTCGACGCGGACTTTCCCGGGCTCGATCCTGAGAATCTTCCAGGAAGCATTGCCGAGCTGGAAGATCTCCCCGGCCATGCTCTCGATGGCGAAGTCTTCGTTGACCGTGCCGACGAGCGTGCCCTCGGGCTCGAGGACGACCTGGTAGTCGGCCGAATCGGGAATGGCGCCCCCCGAGGTGATCGCCGTGAGGCGCGCCCCCTTGCGGGCGCGCAGCCGGCCGTTGACCCGGTCGTGATGGAGGTGCGCCGCGCGCCGGCCGCGCTTCACGGAGAACCCCTCGGCGAGCATGGTCACGACGGCGTCGAAGTCGGCGCGCGGCAGGGCGCGATAGGGAAAGGCGCCGCGCACCAGGGCGTACAGGTCGTCGTCGCTCCACTCCTCGCAGGCCACCGTCGCCACGATCTGCTGCGCCAGGATGTCGAGCGGCGCCTCGGGGATTGCGAAGCGGTCGAGCTCGCCGCGCCTCACCGAATCGAGCAGCGCCGCCGACTCGACGAGCTCGTCGCGCGTCAGCGGGAACAGACGCCCCTTCGGAAAACCGCCGACCGAGTGACCGGAACGCCCCGCGCGCTGCAGGAGCGTCGCGATGGACCGCGTGGAGCCGATCTGGCAGACCAGGTCGATCGACCCGATGTCGATCCCCAGCTCGAGGGACGCGGTCGCGACCAGGGCGCGCAGCTCCCCGCTCTTGAGACGCTGCTCTGCGGCCAGGCGGTGCGCGCGCGACAGGCTTCCGTGGTGGGCGGTGACCGCGTCTCTGCCTATCCGGTCGCTCAGCTGGCGGCTGAGGCGCTCCGCCAGCCGGCGCGTGTTGACGAAGATGAGGGTCGTGCGGTGCTCGCCGATGAGGGCCGCCAGACGATCGTAGACCTCCTCCCAGACTTCGTTGGGCATGACCGCCCGGAGCGGCGAGCGGGGGACTTCGATCCTGAGATCGAGGTCGCGCGCGTGGCCGGTGTCGATGATCGCGCAGCGCGGCGCGCCATCGGGGTCGAGCCCTCCCGCGCCGACGAGAAAGCGGGCGGCGTCTTCGATCGGGCGCTGCGTCGCCGAGCAGCCGATGCGGATCAGCCTGGGGGCGGGGGAGCCGTCCCCGGCGGTGGGCGGTTTGGCCGCGAGGGCCTCCAGCCGCTCGAGCGACAGCGCCAGGTGCGAGCCGCGCTTGTCGTCGACCAGGGCGTGGATCTCATCCACGATCACCGTCCGCGTCGTGCGCAGCATCCCCCGCCCGCGCTCGCTCGTCAGGAGGATGTACAGGGACTCGGGTGTCGTCACCAGGATGTGCGGCGGACGGCGGAGCATCGCGGCGCGCTCCTTCGCCGGCGTGTCGCCGGTGCGCACCAGCGTGCGGATCTCGGGAAGCCGCTCGAGCCCCATCGCCTTGAGCTCGGCGGCGATGCCGGCCAGCGGCTCCTGCAGATTGCGCTGGATGTCGTTCGACAGCGCCTTGAGCGGGGAGACATAGACGACCTGCGTGGTGTCGTCCAGGCGGCCGGCCACCGCCTGCCGAACCAGGCCGTCGATGGCGGCGAGAAACGCGGCGAGGGTCTTCCCCGAGCCGGTGGGAGCGGCGACCAGCGTGGCGCGTCCCTCCCGGATGGCCGGCCAGGCGCGGGCCTGCGGCCCGGTCGGTCCCGCCGGGAAGCGCCGGCCGAACCAGGCGGCCACGGCCGGGTGAAAGGTTTCCGGAGGAGTCGTCATGGCGCGCCCGTCATGGTAGCACGCGGGTCCGTGAGCAGCACGTCCTCGACGGCCGTCAGCAGCGGCGGTCCGCCCGAGGCGACGCCGAATTCCCAGAAGAGCGGCCGATCGGCCGAGCCGCGGCAGCGCAGCCGCCCGGCGTGGATGCCCTGCTGATGATGCGCAGCGCAGAGGACCGCCAGGTTACCGTCATCGTCGCACCCTCCGCGCGAACGATAAATGACATGGTGCGCGTGCAGGTTCCGGCGGGACGAGCAGCCGGGGACACGGCAGCGCCAGCCGTCGCGCTCGAAGATCCGGTAGCGCCGCCGCCAAGTCGCATCCCGCTCGACGTCCCAGGTCTCTTCGAACGAGTCGATCATCCGGACGACGCACTCCCAGTCGTCCAGATCGCGCCCCGCCGCGAGACGGCAGACCCGCAGGGCGTGACGCCAGAGAAGGGCGACGTCATCGGGAGCCCAGAAGCGGACGCGCGCGCCGCGACGCGCACACATTTGCACCCCGCCTGCCGCGGGATCATCGGCCATCGCGTCATCGGACCGACGCGCACACGTTTGCACCTCCGCTCCAGAAGTCGCGCCCAGTTTGGTCCAGGGTGACTCGATGCCGACTGCACCGGCCGGATCGAACGCCGGCGGCCGGCCGCGGCTTCCGAGGGGGAGGCCCGCGCGGCTTCGCGGATCCTCGAGTCGGTCCACGACGGCCGCCACTTCCTCGCGCAGCCGGCGAACCGTCACCGAGCCGGCCAGATCGATCCAGTCGCGCTCGGTGGCTTCCTCGGCGACGCAGGCCACGGCCGAGGCCTTCACCCACGAGATCGTCCCGTTTTTGTACGCCGTTTCCAGCCCGGGGAGGCCGAGCAGCCGGCGGTCGAGGGCGATCAACTGCCGGGCACGCCGGATTCCCAGACCGAGCCGCTCCTTGCAATAGCGGCTGAACGACAGAAATCCGAGCGCCCGGTGCAGCCCCAGCCGCGAGAAGTTGGACAGCAGCCGACCCTGCTCCCAGGCGAGACCCTGTCGCAGCGCCACCAGGGAGAGCAGCTTGCGGTCGAGCTCGCGCGCGCCATCGTCCGGGTCTTCGCATACAGAAGCGGGGAGGACGACGCGCGGCCCCGCGGCGGGAGGGGCCCAGCCGCGCGGACCGTACTCCTCCTCATAGTCCCGCAGCACCGCCTCGAAGAGGTCGACACCGTCGTCGTCCGGCTCGGGGGAGTCCGCGCGGGGGCATTCACCCGGAAGGCCCGCGTCCGGTTCGAGAACCGGTCCCTCCCGGGCGCACGCCTGGGCGAGAATCGAAGGGAGGTCCGGCACGCCGGAGAGATAATCGGCGGCGATATATTCCGCGCAGCGCCAGACCGGCTCAGTCGCCCCGGCCGTCCGGCGGCAGAGCTCGACGGCCCAGCGCCAGCGCTCGCGCAACTCCGCGGGGCAGTCGAAATCGACGACCTGGCCGGGCTCTGCATCCTCGTCATCCGGAAGGTCGCGTGCCGCCCCTGGTGAGGCGCCGACGGCGCCATTCTCCCCGACGACGGTGTCGTCCTCACCCCCTCCATTCTCCCGGCCGACCGCCGACCGCACCTCCCGTTCGAGCAGGCGCACGTTGAGACGCGCCGCCCTCTCCAGCCACTCCCCCTCCGTCTCCGCAGTCACGATGCGCAGCAGCGCGCGCAGCTGGCTCGCGTTGATCTTCCCGCATGCGAACGCCTCCGCAGATCGAGGCAGTCCCTCCAGCCGCCGGTCCATCTTCAAGAGCTCCACTATGCGCCGAATCGAGATGCCCAGCCTCTCGGTGACGTAATCGGACATTCGGGCGAAGCCCAGCTCGAGCTGCCCCGAGGAATTCTGCAGGCGTCCCAGCAGCCGGGCCAGCCGAAGCTCGAGAGGATTGCGCATCGCCACGAGGCGCCGCAGGTGACGGTCGAGCAGGAAACCCGCAAGATCAACCATCACATGCCGCCGGTCGCTCTCGAACGGTGCCTCGAGAAGCTCATCCGGGACATGGGGCGTCGCTGGTCCGAGATGGATGGCCTCGGAGGGCTCCACAGATGGCGAGTCACGAGCATCCTTACCGGGAAATGACTGGAAATCGAGTGACGGCGGAGCATGCACGCGCAGACCCCCCGCATTGCGAATCGTCAAGTCGATGAGTCCTTGAAGCCCGAGCGGCGGGGGCGGGAAGGCCGTTCAAGCATAGTGTAAGATACAAGAATACGTTGCCAATGTCAACGTCTTTCTTCGGAATTTCGGGAGGCATCGAATGGTTAGATTCATGTCACGGGCCGCGTCTGTGGTTAACGACCAACCCGATGACGCCGGCCTCGGGGCTGTGTGGGTTCGACTCGGGCCCCCGGCACCATCATTATTAAACACGCAATGGCAGCTCCTAGAAGGCTGTCGTTCTCTGCTTGTTAACCAGACTCCTGCTAATTTCGAGGAGAGTGTCGCTTGGGGAGGCAGACGCAAACCTCCTCGAAATCAGCGCGGCGACTCGAGCCCCTCGAGATTCCGCCTCGCCTGCTCGAACGCCGGATCGATTCTGAGCGCCGCCTCGAAATCTTCTCTGGCCTTCTCCCGCTTCCCCATCTTCTATGTACGCCAGCCCTCGATTGTCGAGTGCCCAGACATCTGTCGAGTGGAGGCGGAGAGAGTGCGACAATCGGCGGGCGACCTCTCGCTATCAAGGATGCCTTACGCATCACAGCCGAGCTGTCTGAGGACCAGGCTCGAGCGCACCAGAATCATGTCATCCGCGGTGATTTCAAGCCGGCCAACGCGATGGTCTGCATGGACGGACACGCGAAAATCCTCGACTTCGGTCTCGCCAAACCGGTCGAGGAGCACGCAGCGGCCTCGACCGAAAGAGCTCTCGGTGAAGAGAATCGCCACGAGGGAGCAGTGCAGAGAACCGGAGTGAGATGTATGCCGGAGATTCGGTGTTGACAAATTCCGGTAATGAGCGTAGGTTCTCCCCACTTTTCCGTCCGCACTCCGAAAGAAAGCGAAGACGCGCGATGGCGTGGCGGGAGAGAAGTGTGTCGCTCAGACACACAATCACAAACCGGATGCCCACAGCCCGCGTCGTCATGCCGCTCAAGGGTCGCTGCCGGAGGTCGAACGTGAGCCTACGCCTGCCTTTCATCTTCGCCCTGTGCGCACTAGGCTTGGGACCCTCATTCCCTCTTGCCCGAGATGGGAGCGGGGGCGACGTGGACATCGGCGACGGCCCGGTCATCAAGGAGCACGTCAGTGAGGCGGACTGTGAGTCCGGGAAGCTATCGCTCGACGAGCTCATCGAACGAGGCCGCCAGCTCTTCGTGGCGAAGTTCAACTCCTTCGACGGGCAGGGCCGGCCGGCGGCCACGGGGAACGGAGTGCCGACGCGCAGGATCTTGAGGATCGCACCGGAGTTCATCCGAACCTCCTCCCCTGAGGCCAACTCCTGTGCCGGCTGCCACATCGACCCCCGAGCCGGCGGCGGGGGTGACTTCGTCACCAACGTGTTCGTCATGGCGCAGGTCCGCGATCCGGTGACCAACTCGGTGGGCGGCGATTTCAGCGACGAGCGGAACACCCTCGGGATGATGGGTTCAGGGGCGGTCGAGATGCTGGCCCGCGAGATGACCGAAGACCTGCGCACTATTCGGGATGAGGCCAGGGGCGAGGCCGAGAAGTCAGGGGTGCCGGTGACCCGGGACCTCGTCACCAAGGGCGTGAGCTTCGGCAGGATCACGGCGTCTCCGTTCGGGACGTTCGACACTCGCGCGGTACGGGGAGTCGACTCGGACCTCATCGTGAAGCCGTTCCACCAGAAGGGGGTGGTCGTGTCGCTGCGCGAGTTCACGGTGAACGCCTACAACCACCACCATGGGATGGAAGCCGTAGAGCGCTTCGGGAAGGCGCGTACCGGCACCGACGATTTCGATGAGGACGGCGTGCCTGATGAGCTGACGGTCGGAGACATCACGGCTGCGACCATCTTCCAGGCGACCCTGAACACGCCCGGACAGGTCATCCCCAGGGACGCCCGGAAAGCCCGCGCCGTCAAGCAAGGGAGTGCGACGTTCGAGAGGATTGGTTGCGCCGAGTGCCACAAGCCGACCCTGATTCTCAGTAGCCCGATCTACAGCGAACCCAATCCGTTCAACCCTCCCGGGAACCTCCGACCGGAGAATGTGAGCCGCCCGGTGACGTTCGACCTGACCCGCGAGGGACCGCTGCCGCACCTGGAGCGCCAGCCGGACGGTCAGGCCATCGTCCGGGCCTACACTGACCTGAAGCGACATGACCTGTGCGACGCCGAGATCAGGCACTTCTGCAACGAGAAGGTGACCCAGAATGGCGTCTCGACCAGGGAGTTCCTCACGCGCAAGCTCTGGGACGTGGGGAACTCCGCTCCCTACGGACACCGCGGCGACCTGACGACGATCACCCAGGCGATAGTTGCCCACGGTGGAGAAGGTCGCGCGTCCAGGGATGCGTTCATGGCGCTCCAGAAAGAGGAACGAGATGAGTTGGTGGAATTCCTCAAGTCGCTGCAAGTCCTTCCCGACGGCACGCCCACGCTGATTGTGCATGAGACAGGCCCGGGGGTGGTGGTAGGGACCCAGAACGAGGCGCCATTGGCGGGCCGCGGAGGTCCGCGATGAACCTGCCGCACGATACGACTACCATTCCCATTCGACCCGCGACTCACTTCGTCCGTCGGAAGTCCCGCGGTGCCCTGGCCCTGGCGGCGATCGTCCTTGGCTTCGCCGGCAGCGCCGCAGCCCTCACCTTCACCGTCTTCGGGCCGGAGACCTTTATGCCGACGCTGGGGTCGAAGAAGGCGCAGATCTTCAATCGAACCTTCTCCGTACCCACGACCGCCACTACCTATACCCTGCATCTAGTGAACGGAGGGAGCAATCTGGGCCGCGTCTCGAGCTGCGGCGTGGCCGTCAACGGTACGCTGGTCGTCCAGCCGTCCGAGATTAACCAGAACGTCGCCACCCTCGACAGGACGATCTCGGTACAGAGCAGCAACACGCTTCAGCTTCAGGTGGCGGGGCCCTCGGGTAGCGGGATTACGGTGTCGATTTTCGGAGCAGACAACACGCCACCCTCCATCAGCGTCACGGCGAGCCCACTCCCTAATGCGGCGGGCTGGAACAACACGAACGTGACGGCGACCTTCACTTGTCAGGACACGATCTCGGGTATCGCCAGCTGCTCCGGACCGGTGACGGTGACGACTGAGGGGGCTGGCCAGACCGTCACTGGGACCGCCGTCGACAAGGCGGGGAACACGGCCACGACGACGGTCACGCTGAGCATTGACAAGACGCCGCCCACGGTGACGATGAGTACGTTGCCACCGCCCAATACCGCCGGCTGGAACAATAGCAATGTCACGGTGGCGTTCACGTGCCAGGACGCCATATCTGGGGTTAACTCCTGCTCGAGCCCGGTCACGGTGAGCACCGAAGGGGCGAATCAGGTCATTACCGGCACGGCGACCGACCGGGCCGGGAACACCGCCTCGACCTCCGTGACGATCAACCTGGACAAGACAGCCCCGTCGATTACGCCGACCCTCGCACCGACGCCAAACGCCAGCGGCTGGAACAAGACCGACGTCACGATCACCTACGCCTGTTCGGATAGCCTGTCGGGAGTTCAGGGCTGTCCAGCGTCGGCGACGGTCAGCACGGAAGGGGCCAACCAGGTCGTGAACGCGACCGCGACCGACCGGGCCGGGAACTCCGCGACCTCGACCGTCACACTGAACATCGACAAGACACCCCCGACGATCATGCCTACGGCGTCGTCTGCACCCAACACCCATAGCTGGAACAGCACCGATGTGACCGTGAGCTACACCTGCACCGATGCCCTGTCCGGAGTTGCCAGCTGTCCATCCTCTGCGGTGACATCGACGGAAGGCGCAAGTCAGGTTGTTTCGGGTGCCGCCACCGACCGGGCCGGCAACAGTAGTATGGCCAGCTCGACGCTCAACATCGACAAGACTCTGCCGACGATCATGATCACGGCACCCACGGGCTCGGTATCGGGCACGACGATGCCCGAGATCGACGTGCGTTACGACGATTCCCTCTCCGGTGTCGATACGGCGACGCTCAGTGTCCGGGTGGACGGAGTTCTCGTAACCAATTGCAGCGCGGCGATGGCCTCCGCGGCCTGTGAGCCTTCCGCCTTGTCATCCGGTACTCACCAGATTACTGCGGAGATAAAGGACCTTGCCGGGAACCAGGCGGGCACGTCCTCGAGTTTCTCCTTGAACTTGGACACCCCGCCGACGATCTCTCCGATCGGGGATCAGACAGCCCCGCTGGGGCAGACTTCGACGTTTACGGTCCATGCCAGCGATCCTGACGGGGACGCCGTCACGCTGATGGTGACCCCGATCCCGCTCCCGGATCACGCCACCTTCACCGGTTCAACCGGAGTGTTTACCTTCAGCCCGACCTCAGATCAGATCGGCTCATACCCGCTCACGTTCACGGCTTCTGACGGCAAGACGCAGGTCTCGCAGAGCATCACGGTCACCGTACCGGTGCCGCAGCCGACCGCCCCCACGACCCTCGAGGGCTTCGTGCTGGACGCGAACTCGTCTTCCAACGGAGAGACGGTGCCGATCGTCGGGGCCACGATTTCCCTGCTCGGGACATCAACGTACGGCCTCTCGGATGCTCAGGGGCATTTCGTCGTCAACAACGCCCCGGCGGGCAGGCAGGTCCTGGATATCGCCCCAGGGACAGGTCAGCCAGCACCGGACGGGTCGCCCTACGGGGGCTTTAGAGAGGCGATTACCCTGACGGCGCATGTCACGAACACGGTTGAGCGTCCCTTCTTCCTGCCCAGGATCGCTATCGCGAGCGTTACGCGAGTCAACCCAGACACGACGACGGTCGTCACCAACTCGACTCTGGGAGTTAGCCTCAGCGTCCCGGCCCACACGGCGAAGAACCCGGACGGCACCGACTTCGTCGGTGACCTCTCGATTTCGCTCGTGCCCCGCGGCTTGGCGCCCGCCCAGCTACCGCCCTTCCTAAATCCGGGTCTGCTTGTAACTATTCAACCGGTTGGCGTCGTGTTCGCGAACCCGATTCCAATAACCTTCCCGAACCTTGACCACATCCCGGTTGGGAACGACGTGGACATCTGGTCGCTGCTGGCGAGCGAGGGGCGCTTCGCGGTGGTAGGCAAAGGCCAGGTCACACCGGATGGCCAAAGCGTGCAAACGGTCTCGGGAGGGGTGAGGGCGGCAGACTGGCATTTCAATATACCGCCGCAGCCCTCACCTACCAACGTGACCAACGACAGCGACTCGCCTCAAGGGGGGACATGCAAAGATCCCTCAGATCCGCCGGGTGCGACGGACCCGCAGGCTTGCTCACAGGGAGGTTCGCTTGCGAGCCTTCTGAAGGGCAGCCTGATCGAAGACTATGCGCTTCCGAGTGTTCGGTCGCTCGGTGTTGCGCGGTCGTTGCGACTTGTCTACACCTCGACGACGGCCGATGTCCAAACGATCGTATCCTTTGACAACTTCTTGAGCGTGCGGGCGGCTGTTCCTCGAACGTTCTCGGTCTCGCTCTCGGTAGGTGGGGTGGCGCAAGGTGCGCCCGTCTTCTACGATGCTACGACGTTGCCTGAGGATGCCGACTCCACATCGCGCCTGGGGGTCCAGTTCGATGCGTCGACACTACCAACCGGCCGATACGCTTACAGTGCCAGGATCTTCAGCAACTACGAGCAATCTTCGATCGGCGCGATCACAGGCGGCAGGGTCTTGGTTGTCAACCAGAGGAAGAGCCCCATCGGCTCCGGATGGGGACTGTCCGGGGTGCAGCGACTGCTTCAGCAACCTGATGGAAGCGCACTCATAACGAGCGGTGATGGGGCAGCCGTGGTCTTCGATCCATCGGCCACGGGAGAATTCCACGCCATCGCGCCTATGAACGCCGCACGGAGCTACTTTGCGGCTACCGTACTCTCGGATGGGCGCGTGCTGGTCACAGGGGGAATTGGTGCGCTCGGTAGAGCCATCGCTTCGGCCGAGATCTTCGATCCTGTCGCAGGCACCTGGACTCCGACAGGGAGCATGAACAACACGCGCGATGGACATACGGCGACTTTGCTCCGCGATGGGCGCGTTCTCGTGGTTGGAGGGTTCACAGGCAACGGTAGCGTAGGGGGCACTGGAGTCCCAATCGCTGAACCCGCAGAGCTCTATGACCCGGTCACAGGGCGGTTCACGGTGACCGGTTCGACCAACCAGGATCGCGCCTTCCATACGGCCACGCTTCTAGGAGATGGCGAGGTCCTCATTGCGGGTCAACTCGCTGATCTACACGAAGAGCTCTACAGCCCTCTCACCGGGGCCTTCCGCTACACGCTTGGCAACATGCACGTGGAGCGCTACTACGACGCGGCGGCCACGCTGCCGGACGGCCGTGTGCTCGTCGCCGGCGGACAACCCCAGTGCTTCTTCTTCGTTCCCCGCTACAACTCGACCGAAATCTACAACCCGTTCACGGAGCAGTTCACCCCGTCGGCGAGCATGACGACTGTGCGCTCCGATTTCACGGCCAACCTACTCCCCGACGGGCGAGTGCTCTTGGCAGGGGGCGTCAACGTGGATGCGTGTGAGGTGGCCAATATCCAAAACTCGGTGGAGATCTTCGACCCGGTAGCGGGCAACTCGATCCGCCTGACCGACACGCTCTGCTCTCCCAAGTCCGCTCTCCGGTCGGTCACGCTGGCCGATGGCAAGGTATTGCTGACCGGCGGATATTTCATCTCGGGAAACCGACAGGGCTCATCGTGCGCGAACCTCTTTGACCCCTTGGACTCTAGTCTGAAGAGCCTGCCGGCGATGACCGATGGCAGAGCGGCCCACATCGCAGTCCTCCTGAACGACGGGCGCGCTCTGGTCGCCGGAGGGTTCAACGATCCCTACCCGGCCCGAGCCACCGCGGAGACTTTCGAGAGAATAAGAACGCCCGGGGCATACGTGGCGCCAGCCGGAGATTTCACAGTCCTGCAACAGAACCCGGATGGGTCGTTCACCCGTACGTACAAGGACCAGACGAAGGTAAACTTCGACGCCTCGGGCCTCGAGACGTCGATCGTTGATCGGAACAACAACACAACCACCTATGCCTACGACACCGTCGGTCGGCTCCGCACGATGACCGATCCGGCGGGGCTGGTGTGGCGGCTCTCCTACGACGCCAATGGGTTCCTGCAGAGCATCACAGACCCGACCACCAGGGTGACCACCTTCATGCACGATGCGCAGGGCAACCTTACGCAGATCGTCAAGGCCGATGGCAATAGCATCGGGTACTCGTATGACAGTCAGCATCGCCTGCTGAACACGACAGACGAGCGCGGCAAGGTGATCACTCACGCCTACGACAGTACGGGCAGGCTTACATCGGTGAGGTTCCCAATGGGAGAGGTGCATGGTATCGCGGGCCTTGAAGGGCAAGGGATCGTGGGAATCGGTGGAGGGACGGGTGGGAGCACAAACCCGGCTCCAATCACCAAAAGCGAAGATGTTCGCTCGACTACTATCGACGGAAATGGCCATGCGACGAACTACACGTTGAATGGTCTTGGTGCTTTGCTGACGGTAACCGATCCGCTCGGCAGAGCCACACAGGTGACGCGCGACTCGAACAGCCTTCCTAGACAAATCATTGAACCGAATAGCAGAATTGTGACGATGACCTATGACCCCCGAGGTAATCTGTTGACCTCAACGGAGCAGAACGCGCCAAGCGGACCGTCGACGACAGCCTACACGTACGACCCGGTCTTGAACCAGGTAACCACCATCACTGACCCGCTGAACCACGTAACTACGATCGACCACGATGCTCGCGGCAACCCGACCACGATCACCGATGCTCGTGGAAAGGCGACAATTCTCACGTACGATTCCCGGGGTCTTTTGACCGCCAGCCAGGATCCTCTTGGTAACACTGTGCAGTTCAGCTACGATGCTGCTGGGAACGTTAACACGGTCACCGATCCGCGGGGAAAGGTCATCACACTCACGCGTGACTCGATAGGTAATGTCAGGACTTCCCAGAGCCCGCTGACTCGCAACGCTCACACCGAGTACGATTCTTTAGACCGGATCACCAGCGTGATCGACCCCTTGAGCGGGAACACTGGATACCACTATGATGAAGTCGGCAACCTGACCTCACTGAACGATGCCAACGGTCATACCACAACCTTTAGCTACGACGACCGAAACCTGCTGGTAGCAACGCGCAACCCGCTCGGCCAGACGAAGACTTACGCCTACGACGCCGCACGCAACCTCGACCATGTCGTAGACGCCAAGGGGCAGAGGATAGAGTTTGTCTACGACGACGCGGAGGAGCTCGTCCGGAAGGTCCTGAAGGCATCTACGGGATCGGTTACCGACACGGTCACTTATGGGTACGATCTCCTCGGCAATCTAGCTACAGTTAGCGACAGCGACAGCGGGCTGGTGTTCACCTACGACCCGCTGGGTCGGCTGAGCAGTGCCTCGACCACGGAGGGACCGGCACAGCCGACAACGATCGTCATTTACACGTACGACAAAGCCGGCAACCGGACGCAAATGACCGACCCGCACGGCACCCAGACCGTGTATTTCTATGATACGGTAAATCGGCTTACCGCTCTCACAAGCGTCGACGGAACATTCGCGTTCGATTATGACGACGCAGGCCGGAGGACAGGCCTTAACTACCCCAACGGGACGAGAGCCTCGTACGGCTACGACTTAGCGAGCCAACTAAGGAGCCTGCACTACCTCGACTCGACCCTGGCGTTGGTTTCGAAGTTCGATTATACATACGATGACGAGGGCAACCGGGATAGCCGGACGACGCTGGACGGGGTAACGAGCTACACCTTCGACGCTCTGGACCAATTGACAGGAGCGGTTGGACCGGATCCATCGAACTCGGCGCAGACGCTGACGGAGAGCTACACCTATGACGCAGTAGGGAATCGCACCTCTTCTCATGCATTGACCGGGCAGATGCACGACGCTGCGAATCGACTCTTGGAGGACTCGAAGTTCACTTACACGTACGATGCCAACGGTAACCTGACGAGCAAGCGTGACAGGACGACCAACGACCTGACAACCTATGACTGGGATGTGGAAAACCGCCTCATCGCGGTCCACACGTCGACTCGGACGGTAACGTTCCGTTACGACCCGCTCGGAAGGAGGATCGAGAGAGCGGGATCCACGACGACTCGCTATCTCTACGACCAGGAGGACATAGTGGAGGAGTTAGACGGGGGGAACATGCTTAAGTTCCGCCACACCCACGGCCCCGGGATCGACGAGTCGCTCGCGACACGCACCATAGCGGGGCAGGTCACCTACTACGAGGCAGATGGGCTCGGTAGCATCGGCGACACGACAGACACTTCGGGTCATGTCAGTGTGGCCTACCGCTATGACTCGTTTGGGAATCCTCGAGTGGGCTCGGCGAACCCCGGGTACGCATTCACAGGAAGGGAGTGGGATCCGGAGACGGGCCTTCATTTTTACCGTGGGAGGTACTACGATCCCGAACTTGGAAGGTTCATCTCCGAAGATGCTCTCGGACATGTTGGGGGGCCCAGCTTCTACACATATTCCTCGAATAATCCAATTAGGTTCTCTGACCCGTTCGGGTTGCTTACCTCGGAGGAAGCGCTTAAGCATTATTTAGACGGCTCGCAGACGCCACTATCGATTTCATTTTCAGACGTAGACACGGCCTCGTTGAGGGTCGAGAGCTTCCGTGACGTTCGTCAGGCACTTTCCGCGCCTTGCTGTGCAAATCAGGACGTGCCAATTGACTCTACAGCTCCATTCTCGACGCAGGGTGATGAAGCCTACTACTTAGGGTATATTACGATTCGGCTGCGCGGAGTGGTGAGCTTAAGGAGAGACTGCTCTTGGGTCTTCCGGGGAAGAATAAGCGCACTGGATGACATTTATGACTTCAATCCCTCTACCCATAGGACTCCTGGTGCCGAGTTCCTGACGTGGGTCGGCGCTCAGCTCCCTGGGAAGACCTTCACTATCAGCATGACAGGCTCGAAGCCGTTCGGCGCTCGCGGCAGGCTGTCATCCGGAGATCCTTGCTGCCAATGAAATGTGAGCGCAGCGTACCCAATACCAGAGGAGGGAAATTGATTCGTCAGTTACATTTGGCTGCCCTGGTTGCATGTTCACTAATGGCAGCATGCACGGTTCCCCACTCTGAGCAAGACGCGCGCGATGCCGGCTGGCATGAGCTCAAGAAGTACTGTCAGCGTGAGTCCTGTGACCCGAAAGCTTTCAAGGTGGGGGAGGCAGTCGAGCACGAGGAGGGATGGACGGTTGAGTTTGAAAGGGTCTCCGGACCCCCATTGCGGGTTCAATTTTTGTTTCAGAAGAATGGATTCGTGAACACGAGCATACGCAGGGAATGATGGCTGAGTAGGTCGAGGGTCAGGGCAGACGAAAGGCCGGATGCTACGTTGACGCGCCTGATCGGCTCAAGGGTGCCGCGTACATATGCTAGAAGCGCGGAAACCTTACGTAGAGCCGCCTTCCTTCATCCGTCCATGGTCGAATAGAACACGTCTTCTATCGACCACCATCGCTTCTTTGCTAGTTCATCGCCTGGCTCCCCCGTGCAACGGGAAGATGCCGGGGGATCGGCATCAGGCGGCCTCCCTCCAGGCCTCCTCAGGTAGCCCGAACCTGTCCACATTTCTGGACACTATCATCTTTAAGTGCGACTCGGGCCCCGGGCACCATCATTAAAGACGAAATGGGCAGCTCGTAGAAAGGTGATCGTCCAGAGTGCCTGGGGTGGACAGATTGGCATATAAAGCCTTTTGGCGGCGGTGGCCGGGAGAGATCACGTGAGCGGACCGCGCGCGGTCCTGTTCGATTTCAACGGTGTCCTGGTCGAGGACGAGACCTATCACTGGCGCGCCTTCCGCGACGTCCTCGCCCCGCTCGGGATCCGTCTCGGCCGCGCCCGGTACAACGCGCGCTACCTGGTGTTCGACGACAGGACCGCGCTCCGCACGATGCTGCGCGACGCCGCTCGCGGCGTGGCGGATCTCGAGCGGCTGCTGGCCCGCAAGCGCCGGGTGTACGCGCGGCTGGCGAAACGCGTGCGCATCGATCCCCGGGCGGCGCGCCTGGTGCGCGCGCTGGGGCGCCGGGTGTCGCTCGGCGTCGTCTCGGGCGCGACCCGGCGCGAGGTGGCGTCCGCGCTGCGGCGCGCCCGGCTGCGGCGCCTGTTCGGGGTCGTCGTCACGGCGGAGGACGTCCGGCGCCCCAAGCCCCGGCCCGACGGCTACCGCCTCGCGCTGCGTCGTCTGGGTCTTGCGGGCGGCCGCGGCTCGGTCGCGATCGAGGACTCGCCGGGGGGTGTGCGGGCCGCCCGCGCGGCCGGCTGCGCCGTGATCGGAGTTGCGACCACCTTCCGCCCGGCGGCTCTGCGGCGCGCCGGCGCCCGCCGGGTCGCGCCGAGACTGTCCGCGCTGCGCGTGGAGCAGATACTAGCTAGCGCTTCTGGTACACGACCGATCCGCCGACGATCGTGAAGTCGATTCCGGCGTCGGCGATCTCCTCCGGCGGGATCGAGCGCAGGTCCTTGCCGATGACCGTCAGGTCGGCCCAGTAGCCGGGGGCAATCCTCCCCCGGTGGTCCTCCTCGTAGGCGGCGTAGGCGGCTCCCGTCGTGTAGGCGGCCAGGGCCTCCGCGAGCGTCATGCGCTGGTCGGGATGCCAGCCGCCCGGGGGCCAGCTCTTGAGGTCCTGGCGGGTGACGGCGCTGTGCAGGCCGATGAGCGGCCTCTCGGGGTCGACGGGAAAGTCGGAGCCGGCGGCGATCGGGACACCCGCGTCGAGAACCCAGCGCCAGGCGTACAGCCCGCGTCCTCGCTCGCGACCGACGCGATCCTCGGCCCAGTACATGTCGCTGGTGGCGTGGCTCGGCTGCATGGAGGCGATGATGCCGAGCGGCAGCAGGCGGGCCACGTCGGACTGCGTGATGCACTGGAGGTGCTCGATGCGCGGCCGCGGGTCCACGGGGTGGACCCGGGCGAGTGCCTTCTCGTAGGCGTCGATGGTGACGCGGATGCCGCGATCGCCGATGGCGTGCGTGCAGACCTGGTATCCCTTGCGCATCGCCAGCGCGGCCCGGCGCTCGAGCTCGGCGGGCTCGGTGACGAACAGACCGCGGTTCCCCTTGTCGTCGGAGTAGTCCTCGAGAAAGACCGCGCCGCGCGAGCCCATGGCGCCGTCGATCATCAGCTTGACGGCGCGCAGCGTCAGCCGGTCCTTGTAATTCGAGAAGGGGGGCTGCTCGACCAGCGGCTCAATCTGGGACTTGCCGATGCCGTTCCACATCAGATAGACGCGCAGGGGCAGTTGTCCGGCGTCGGCCAGCTCGCGGTAGGCGTCGACGTCCCCGGGATCGACCGAGGCGTCGTGGATCTCGGTCAGCCCCGCCTCGGCCAGACGCTGCAGCGACAGGCTGAGCCACCCCTTGATCTGCTCGCGCGTCGGCTCGGGCCGCGCCTTCCCGACCAGGTCCTGCGCGTTGTCGACGAACACGCCGGTCGGCTCGCCGCGCCCGTCGCGCTCGATCTTCCCGCCGGACGGGTCCGCCGTCCTGCGCGTGACGCCGGCGACCTGCATCGCCTTGAGATTGGCCCAGGAGGCGTGCCCGTCCACGCGGCTCAACCAGACCGGGCGCCCGGGGGCCGCGGCGGTCAGCGGGCGGTGATCGGGGAATTTCTTCCCCGGCCACAGGTTCTGGTCCCAGCCATGGCCGGTGACCCAGGCGCCGGGGGGAAGCGTCGCGTCGCGCTCCCGGACCCTGCGGGCGATCTCTTCGGGGCTCGCGATACCGTGCAGGTCGAGGTTCGCCAGCTCCGCCCCGAGAGAGCGCACGTGGCAGTGGCTGTCGGTGAGACCCGGGACGACCATGGCGCCGCGCAGGTCGATGCGCCGCGTGGCCGGCCCGGCCAAAGCCGCGATCTCGTCGCTCGTCCCCACCGCCGCGATCGAGCCTCCGCGCACCGCCACCGCCTGCGCTTCGGGGTGTCGCGGGTCCTCGGTCACCACGGCGCCGTTCGTCAGGATCAGGTCGGCGGTCATCTCAGGCCGCCGCGCCGCGCCGCAGGCGATCGTGAGGAGGGCGACAGCGGCCGGGCTCGTCCATCGGGCACGAACGATCATCGGCGGAATGATAGCACTCCATGACTCAGGACCACTCCGCCAGGAGCACCCCGGCGAGGACGAGCCCGCCTCCGAAGAGAAAGGCCCGGCTGAACCCTTCCCCCGCGACGAGGAAGGCGATGATCGCCGCGACGATCGGCTGAAAGTACATGAAGGCGGCCACCTTCGAAGGGTCGATGCGCGCCACCGCGGAGTAGTACAGGAGGTAGGCCACGATGGTCGAGAGCACGACGACGCAGGCGAGGCAGGCGAGAGCGGCGGGCGAGACCGTCCGCCACTCCTGGCGCGCGGCGGCCGGAAGGGTCACGAGAACGATCAGGGCTCCGCCCGACAGGAAGGCGAGCCCTGTGGCGTCCATCGGTCCGAGATCGCGCAGGACGGGCCGCCCCAGAACGGTGTAGCCCGAGAACGCCAGGACGCCGAACAGGGTCAGCACATCTCCCGTGAGCGAGGGCGTCTCGAACCCGACCCCGTGCTCGAGCGCGATGAGGGACACGCCGGCGAAGGCGATCAGGATCCCCGCCGTCTTCGGAACGGAGATGCGCTCCTGGTGGAGAAGGGCCGAGAGCAGGAGCACGAACACCGGCAGCATGCCGATCAGGATCGCCGCGTGCGAGGCACTCGTCCGCTTCAGGCCGGTCATGAACAGAAGCTGATTGGCGAAGATGCCGAGCAGGCCGAGAGGGACCGCGCGCAGGAACCCCGGCGGCAGTCCGCGCCAGCCGCGGCGGGCCAGGAGGAACAGGCCGAAGAACAGCACGCCCGCGGCGGCCCGCGTGAAGGCGATCGCGAGGGGATCGATCTCCTGGAGCGCGCGCTTGGCGACAGAGTAGTTGGCGCCCCAGATCAGGACGCAGGCGCCGGCCGCGACGTAGCCGGCCTTCACCGGGCGCCGGAGCGCGCGGGCGCGACCGCGGCGCCCTCGCTGTGCCGCACGCGCGGCAGGGCCTTCTCGATGTCGAAGCGGGGGTCGTTCTTCTGGTCGTGGCAGGCGGCGCAGACGCCCTGGATGATGCAGAAGGAGCACTGATCGGTGATGCCGTAGATGGTCGCCTTCTTGAGACCGGCCGGTGCCTTCACGTGGTCGTCCCCCGGCCCGTGGCAGACCTCGCACTGGACGTTCGTCATCCGGTTGTCCGACTTCTTCGCGGCCGGGTCGGCGAAGCCCCCCTTGTGACCCAGCCCGGTGGTGTGGCACGGGGTGCAGGACCTGTCGTAGCCGCGGCCGGCCTGCAGGATCGCGGCGAAGGCCCCGGCGTGAGGCGTCCTGCTCCACTGCTCGTACTCCTTGAGGTGGCAATCGTGGCAGGCATCGGCGCCGACGTAGGCCACCCCCGACTTGAATTTTTCCAGCCGCCGGGTGTTGATCGCGTCGAGGCGCTGGCGCTGCTCGTCGCTGTACTTGAAGAGCCTGTCGAGGTCGGGATGGTCCTGGTGCGCGACCAGGGCCAGGGCCTCGTCCGGATCGAAGTTCAGGACGAACTTGCCGGTGTGGCAGGTGAGGCAGACCTTCTTCATGGCGTCGGGACCGTTCGCGGCGGCGGCCGCGCCCTTCGGGTGCCCGCCGCCCGGGCCGTGGCAGACCTCGCACTGCACGTTGACCCTGTGGCTCGTCGACTCGGGATCCGCGAACCCGCCGGGCCGGCCGCGGCCGGTGACATGGCACCCGACGCATTCGGGATCGCGCCATTTCTCGCCCTTGTCGAGACTGTCCCAGGCGATGCTGTGCGGCGTGAGCAGCCAGTCGTCGTATTCGCGCTCGTGGCAGGCGCGGCATACGCCGTCGCCCGCGTAGCGCCCCTCGGGCAGTGCGGCGGCCAGGGCCGCGGGCGGTTCACCCAGAAGCAGGCGCAGCTCCAGGCGCGTGATCTCGGCGCGGTCCTCCCGGTCGCCGTGCTCGCGGAAGCGGATGAAGCCGTCCTTGTCGATGAACACAGTGTCGGGCGTGCGGGCCGAGTCGTACTGACCGAAGATGGCGCGCCCGGCGTCGATGACCACCGGGTAGTCGATGCGGTGCTCCTCCATGAACTGGCGCATCCGCCCCTCGGCGTCGCGCGCGGCGATCCCGATGGCCGCGACACCCCGACTCCGGAACTCCTTCAGGACCGGCACGAGGAGAGGCAGGTCCTTCTGGCAGTGCGGGCAGTCCTGGTCGAAGAAATTCAGCACGACGACCCGCCCCCTGAGAGCCGCGAGATCGATCGTCTTCCCGTCGATGGCCCGGGCGGTCCACACCGGGGCGCGCGGGTGCGCGGTGTAGTTCAGGTCGAGCGCCCCTCCCTTGTCGGAGGTGAATTGCGGCAGCCGGCGCAGGCCCTCCATCGTGGCCACGAGGCGCGGCTGGAACATCCGGCCCAGGTACCCTTCCATCCGGAAGCGCACGATGCCGTCCGAGTCGATCAGCACGACGGTGGGGACGTCGCCGATGCCGTACGACGAGGCGATCGGCCCGGGGTCCCGGAGGATCGGCAGGGTGACGCGCTGGATCGTGATGAACTCCTTGATCCGCTCCATCGACTCGCGCGCGATCCCCAGGAACACGATCGGGCGGTAGGACGGGTCGTCGCGGAAACGGCTGAACTCGCGGGCCAGGTCGGGGGCGAACGAAGCGCCGGGGCGGAAGAACAGCAAAGCGACCGGCTTGTCCTTCAGGCTCGACAGCGGCAGCCAGGGGCCCGACGGGTCCTGCGCCGCGAAGTCGGGCGCCTTCTGTCCGGCCATCGGGTGGGTCAGCCCCTCGTTCGGGATGACGGAGGAGGGGCCTTGCGAACCGCCGCAGTGCATGACGAGCGCCGCGCACAGCGCCAGGGCCGCCCCCTTGGGCGGTGCCGGGCAGGAGGATCGTCTCTGGGCCATGCGGTTCACGGAGTCTGCGAGAATGTGCGGGCCTGACTGCAAAGGCCGGCCAGTATAAGCGCAGGGCGGGGTCGGGTCAAACCGCCGATCGGGCCCGCGCGGCGGACCGGTCGCGCGACGCCCGGAGCGCCCCAAGAGTGCTAGACTCGCGCGCGAACCGCGGGGGACGAGGAGGATCTCTTGCAAAACGCCATCGGGGAAAAAGCGCGACGTCTTCTCAAGATCACCGTGGGGGTCATGGGATCGGCCGGCGGCCAGATCAGCGACGCGGCCGCCAGGATGGCGACCGAGATGGGGCGGGTCATCGCCGCCCGCGGCTGCGTCCTGGTCACGGGTGCCTGTCCCGGCCTGCCGCACGACGCCGTGAAAGGGGCGAAGTCGGCCGGAGGGATCGTGGTCGGCATCTCCCCGGCCCTGAATTTCGAGGAGCACTGCATCAAGTATCACTCGCCGTACGAGGGGTACGACATGCTCGTGTACACCGGCAGCGGCCTCATGGGACGCGAGATCGAGAACATCCGGTCCTGCGACCTCGTCGTGTTCATGGGGGGGCGGTCCGGGACGCTCGGCGAGTTCGCCATCGCCTACGACGAGGGGAAGGTGATCGGAATCCTGCAGGGGACGGGCGGGATCGCCGACCGCATGGACACGATCGTCAAGCTCGTCGAGAAGGAGACGGGGGCGCACATCATCTACAGCCACAAACCGGAGGACCTGCTCGACAAACTCATCCAGGTCTACAACGAGAAGCTGCTCCCTTACTACAAGACGATCCTGGCCAACAGCCCCCCGGACGGCAAGCCGGAGGATTAGGAGGACGCCATGGCGGAATTCGTGAAAGTGGCCAGCCTCTCCGAGCTGCCGCCCGGCTCGGCGAAGGCCGTGGAGGTTGCGGGAAAGGCGGTCGCGCTGTACAACCTCGACGGCGAGGTCTACGCGACCGACAACACCTGCCCGCACCGGGGGGGGCCTCTGGGGGAAGGGGACCTGGAGGCCCAGGTCATCACCTGTCCCTGGCATGGCTTCCAATACGACGTGAAGACCGGCACGTGTCTCACCAACGCGGCACTGAGCCTCGGCTGCCACAAGGTTCGGCTCGAGGGGGACAGCATCCTGGTCGAGGTGTAGGGGGTGGGAAGTCGTCGGGGGCTCCTCTATAATTTGAGGCGGCATCGTGACGACGAGGAAGGGATGCGGGGTTCGCTGCGGGCTGGATGGTGGGTGACGGGGGCGGTCCCGCTCGCCCTCATGCTCTCCGGCTCCACCGCCCATGCCGCCATCCTGATCAATCCACAGGGGTGGAAATTTCCCAACATCGTCACGGCCAAGAAGGAAGTGATCCGGGTCTCGGACGAGACGCCGCTCATCCCGGGGAAGGAGACCCTTCTGAAGGGGTACCGCAAGGCGGACGGGACCTTCTTCCTCACCTTCGAGATCGAAGGGAGGGTCTTCGGAGTGGAGATCGATACGGACGGCAAGCCGCCGTTCGAGTACGGGATCATGGATGCGGACGGCGACGGCAAGTTCGAGACGAAGATCGTCCCGGAGAAGGGGAGCAACGACAAAGGATACGTGCCGCAGTGGGTGGTCGATTACTACTACTCGAAGCACCCCGAGCTGAAAGAGCCGTCCGGCCCCGTCAAGGCCGTACCCCCGAGTCTTGCCGCCGCCCCCAAGCCGGAGGCGAGCCCGGCGCCGCCCGAGAAGTTGCTCATCCCGCCGCCCGAGATCGTCGGTCAGCCCAGTCCTTAGAAAAACCTCCGCGCCTCAAGGCTCGCGCACGGTGTGGTAGCGGTCTATCGCCGGCCCGGTCAGGACCTGCACCAGCCCGCGCGGCCACCTGATCTCGACGCGTTCGACGCTCGTCGAGGCTCCGAGCCCGAAGTGCAGGCGCGGATCGTTCGACGAGTTGTGCGACGAGCCGGCGTGGATCTCCTCCACCTGCCGCAGGGATCCGGCGCGGACCACGACGCGCGCGCCCACGGCGCCGCGGTTGCGCGGGCCGCCGACGAGACGGAAGCCGATCCAGTGGCCGGCGTTGCCGCCGTCGTTTCGCAGGAGGGAGGGCGGCTCGTCGATGTTGTTGACGACGATGTCGATGTCGCCGTCATCGTCGAGGTCGCCGAACGCCGCCCCGCGTGCGCTGTGCAGCTCCTGGAACGCCGGCCCCGCCTCGTTCGTCACCTCGCGGAACCGGCCGTCCCCCTCGTTGTGGAACAGCTGGTTGCGCTGCTTCCAGGTGGTTCCCAGGTGCCGGTCGTCGATGTTGGGGAAGACGTGCCCGTTGGCGATGAAGATGTCGCGCCGGCCGTCGTTGTCGTAGTCCAGGAAGCCGACGCCCCAGCCGAGGGTCGGCAGGGTCGCCAGTCCGATTCCGGAGGCCATCGACACGTCCGTGAACGCCAGCGATCCGTCGTTGTGCCTCAGGGTGGAGTAGTCGTGCGAGAAGTTGGTGACGATGAGATCGAGCAGACCGTCGTTGTCGTAGTCGCCCGCGTCCACGCCCATGCCGGACTGCGTCCGGCCTTCCTCGGTGTAACCGGCGCCCGAGACGGCGCCGATCTCGGTGAAGCGCCCGTGGCCGTCGTTGCGGTACAGCCAGTTGGGCGTCGTGTCGTTGGCGACGAACAGGTCGAGGTCCCCGTCGAGATCGAGATCCGACCAGACGGCGCCGAGTCCGTAGCCGGTCGGCACGGTCACCAGGCCCGAGCCGCGCGTCACGTCGCGGAACACGCCGTTCCCGTCGTTGTGGAACAGGTGGCCGATGGAGGGCTGGAGCCCTCCCGGTCCGCAGATGACCGGAGCCCCCTTGTAGAAGCAGTTCTTCAGGGAGCCGGGGCGGGGCAGGGGCGGGCTCGACGCGTCGTAATCGAGGTAGTGGGACACGTACAGGTCGAGCCGTCCGTCGCCGTCGTAGTCCCCGAAGGCGGCGCCCGTGCTCCAGCCGCGCCCCTTCAGCCCCGAGGACGCGGTGACGTCCTTGAACCGTCCCCCGCCAAGACCGTGGTACAGGATGTACCGCCCGAAGCCGGTCACGAACAGGTCGACCTTGCCGTCGTCGTCGTAGTCGCCGAACACGCACCCCTGGGCCCAGTACCCCGGTGCGGCGACCCCCGCCCTGGCGGTGATGTCTTCGAACGTCCCGTCTCCCTTGTTGCGATACAGGGCGGAGCGCGGCTCCTGACCGGCCGGGAACGGGCGGGTCCGCGAGCCGTTGGGGAGGAAGACGTCGATCTTCCCGTCGTCGTCCACGTCGTACAGGCAGACGCCGTCGCCGACCGTCTCGTCGATGGTGGTCTTGCGGACCTCGCCGCTGACGTTCTGGAGCGTCAGACCCGCGGCAGGTGCTATGTTGACGAAGCGGACGGAGGAAGGGGCGGGCGTCCCCGTGGCCGCGGCGGCGCGCGCGCAGGACCCTGCGGCCAGCGCGGCCAGAAGGAGCGTGCCGGCGCCTGCCGCCAGGCGGCTTTCAGTCGGCGGTCGCAACGCCCTCATGCTTGCTCTCACGCTGCTTCTTGAGAAGCTCGCCATGCACCGCGAGCTCGCGCTCGGCCTCCTCCTTGCGCCCGATCTTCCGCAGGGCCCGGGCGAGCGCGTAGTGCGCCTTGGGGTTGTCGGCCTTGAGCTCGACGGAGCGGCGGAAGCGGGCGATCGCCTCATCCGTCTTGCCGCGGGCGGCGAGGATCATTCCGATGTAGTAGTGGGCGTACGGATCGAAGGGAGCCAGACGGACCGCCTCTTCGAACTCGCGCAGCGCCTCGTCGTCGCGGCCCTGGGTGTCGTAGGTCCTCCCCAGGTAAAAATGGGCCTCGGCGTTCCCCGGGGCGATCTCGAGGGCGCGCTTCAGGGCGGCCGCCGCGTCGTCGAACCGCAGCCACTCGCGTTCGTGCTTGCCCAGCTGGACGTAGATGCGCGGATCGCGGAGACCACGGTCGAGGGCGGCCTTCAGGACCGTCTCGGCGTCGCGCGGATCGCCGTAGCTATCGAGCGCGGCGGCATGGTTCACGACGAGCTGCGCGTTCCCGGGGTCGTCGGCCAGGGCGCGCTTCTGCAGATCCAGCCCCTCGCTGTACCGCTTCTGCCTGATGCGGACCTCCCCCAGGTACTGCAGCGCACGCGCCAGATTCGGCTGCAGCGACACCGCCCGCTCGAGCCGCTCCGAGGCCTCGTCCAGACGTCCGGACTGGAAAGAGTGGATGCCGATCTCGGTCAGCGTTTCGGCGTCCCGCGGATTGACCGCCAGCTCCTTCTCCATCTGGTTGAGCATCTGCTCCACTCGGCCGGCGCGGGCGTGAATCTCGCCGATCCGGCGATGGACGCCGGGGCGCGATGGGTCGGTGGCGACGACCTGGCGCAGCTCCGGGAGCGCCTCGTCGTCCCGTTTCAGCGCCACCAGGACGTCGGCGCGCAGCAGGCGGGCGTCAGGGGAGGCGGGATCGATCTCGATGGCGCTGGCGGCCTCGGCGAGAGCGTTCTCTTCGTTCCTGGCCGCGTGCCAGGCCAGCGCGAGCTCGTAGCGCGCCTTGAAATCGCGCGGAGAGCGCTTCACGAGGTCTGCGAGCAGAGCCGCCGCATCCGCGGGGCGCCCGCCGTCGCGCAACCGGCGCGCCTCTTCGATGGTCGCGGCGGGATTCGAAGCGCCGCAGCCCTGAACGCCGCAAAGCGCCAGCAGGGCGCCGAGGAGGACAGAGGGGAGGGGGGACAAACCGGCGGCCGGCCTGCGAAGCATGGGCGACGAATCGTACCACACGCAACAAGCGGCAGGCCGGGCCGCCGGGTGGCTCAGACCTTGCTGACGTTGGCCGCCTGCAGCCCTTTGGGTCCCTGGGTGACCTCGAACTCGACCGCCTGCCCCTCTTCCAGCGTCTTGTAACCGTCACCCTGGATGGCGGAGAAGTGGACGAAGATATCCGTGCCGTCTTCCTGCTGGATGAATCCGAATCCCTTGCTGTTGTTGAACCACTTCACCTTCCCCTTGGCCACAGCGGACCCTCCTCACCGGACAAAAAAAAGCCACAAAAGCGCCGGCTCTTGTGGTCAGTCATCGCCCCTACTTAGTACCGCAGGGGACCGTCGTTGTCAACTGTCTTTTCGCTCGCGGGGCCCGGTGGGGGCCGCGTCCATGAGGTTGCGCTTGCGCTCGCGCAGCGACTGCAGCTCGCCGGCCACCTGCCTGAGGAGCACGAGCGACCCTTCGCGGTTGCCCGATTCGAACTCGCGGGCGATCAGGCGCACCTGCCCCTCGACCCCCTGGAGGGAGCGGAGGTCCTGGTCGCACTCGTCGCGCAGCGCGCGCGTGGCGGAGTTGAACGCCTCCTCCATCTCCTTGAAGTTGTCGTGCTTGCGCAGGGTGACGCGGGCGCCCCAGCGCCCTCCCTCGAGCTCGCGCAGGCCGCGCATCACCTTGTACACGACCCCCGCCGTCTTGTGGGTCTCGAGGATCTCGATGGCGAACACCGCGGCGACGAAGAACAGCCCGACGGCGACCAGGTAGAGGACCGATCGCATCTCTCCCGACGCCTTCGCGGCGACGAGCGTGGGGCCGGATTGCGCCAGGATGCGGGCGTTCTCGACGCTCAGCAGATGAAACAGGGCCCCGGCGAAGACCAGGAGGAAGGCCATCCCGAGGACCGCGATGATCGCCGAGCGCACCTGGTAGGACGGGTCGACGAGGTAGGTGCGGCGCCGGCCCAGGAGGAGGTCCGTCAAGCGGGCCAGGCGGCCGCGGGCGGACCCCGCGGCCCGGTCGGCGCCGTCCATGAGGGTGTGGGGGTGGGACTCCATCATCTCTCCCGGGGCCGTCGCAGGGGCGGACCGACCCCTCGCCGCAATATAGGTCCCGGCGCCACCTGTGTCAAAATGGTCGAGCGCGTCCTGATACGAATGGAGGCCTCATGAAACCAGCGGCGGTCGTCCTGTCGGTCCTTTTCGGCTTGGTCGCGGGGGCGGCGCCGCCGCGCGCCGCGCCGGCGCCAGGGAAGGACGAGGGGGACATCCGCGCCCGCCTCAAGGTGTACGCCCCGATCAAGCTCCAGGCGGACCTGTCCGGGCTCGGTCCCCGGGATCGGGAGGCGCTCGGCAAGATCGTGGCGGCGGTCGGAGCGATCGACGAGATCTACTGGAGGCAGATGGGCCGTCAGGCCCTCGAGGCCCGCCGGGCGTTCGACTCGGCCGCCGACCCGATCGACAAGCTGTACCGGGACTTCATCCTGATCAACTACGGGCCTTTCGACATCCGCAACGGCAATGACCGCTTCATCGCGGTCGGCTCGGTGGATGGTCCGCGCCTGCCCGGCGCGGGCTTCTACCCCGAGGACATGACCAAGGAGGAGTTCCAGGAGCGGGTGGGGCGGTTCCCCGAGATCAAGGACGCCTTCGAGAAGCCCGACACGCTGATCCGCCGCGTGGACGGCACGCTCGTCGCCATCCCGTACGAGACGATCTACCTGGACCAGCTGGCGACGGCGTCCAGGAGCCTGGCGGAGGCGGCGGCCCTCGTCGCGAGCCCCAGCCTCAGGCGTTACCTGTCGCTGCGGTCCGAGGCGCTCCTGCGCGGCGACTACTACGCCTCGGACGTCGCGTGGCTCGACGTGAAGGACAACGCCCTGGACGTCGTCATCGGGCCGATCGAGACGTACGACGACACGCTCCTGGGCCTCAAGGCGTCGTACGAGGGGGCGGCCCTCGTCAAGGACGCGAAGGAGAGCCGTTCGCTCGAAGTCTACAGGCAGAACATGGACGGAATGGCGAAGGCGCTGCCGGTCGAGGAGCGTTTCAGGCAGTCGAACACCGGCAGCGGCAACGTGCTGGAGGTGGTCAACGTCGTGCGCTTCTCCGGGGATTTCAACGCCGGGATCAAGACGGTGGCCGCGTCGCTGCCGAACGACGAGAGGATCCTGCAGGAGAAGGGGGCGAAGAAGCAGATCTACAAAAACGTGCTGGAGGCGAAGTTCGACACGATCCTGCAGCCGATCGCGAAGGCGCTCCTGACCAGGAAGGACGCCCCGCTCGTGACCCGGGAGGCGTTCGTCACGAACGTCCTTCTGCACGAGCTGTCGCACACGCTGGGGGTCGACTACGTGGTCGGCAAGAAGGACCTGACCGTGCGCAAGGCCCTCATGGAGCGCTACTCCGCCATCGAGGAGGCGAAGGCGGACGTCGTCGGGTTCTTCAACATGAGGTACCTCGTGGCGCAGGAAATCTTCTCGGACGACGAGGCCGAGGAGAACCGCGCCACCTACCTGGCCGGAATCTTTCGCTCGGTCCGCTTCGGCACCGAGGACGCCCACGGCCGGGCGAACGCCCTGCAGCTCAACTACCTCCTGGGCGCCGGCGGGATCGAGCTCGACCGCAAGAAGGGGGAGTTCTCGATCGACGCGAAGAAATTCGACCCGGCGATCACCGCCCTCGCGAAGGAGCTGCTCGAGATCGAGGGGACAGGCGACTACGCCCGCGCCGGGGCTCTCCTCAAGAAGAACGGCGACCTCGACCCCGCCGTCCGCGACACCCTGAAGAAAATCGACGACGTCCCGGTCGACGTCTCGTTCACCTACCCTCTCTAGAAACGTGCCCCCGGGAGACGCCGGCCGCGACGGTTCGGGGAAGCCGATCGACCCCCTCAAGATGGTGTCGCTCGACGGGAGCCTCGACGGTCGGCGCGTGCGGATCGCCCGGCTGGACGTGCAGAGCCTCGTCCGTGGATCCGGCGGAGCAGGAGAAGCGGGGGATCTCGTGGCCGCCGCGCTCGAGGCGGCCCGGGTGGGCGGTCACTCGCTGGCCCTGGCGCTCACGTCCGAATCCGGGGGGACCGGGGCACTGGATGGTTTTCAGCCCCTGCCCTGCAGCGAGGCGGCCTGCCGGACGGTGCTGCCGGTGCAGTGGCCGAAGGAGCCGGAGTGGCTGCGGGCAGGGGAGGATCCGCTTCGGTTCGTTCCGGGGCTGCGGCCCTGGCGGCCGGACGACCTCGAGGAGGTCGCGGCGATCCATGCGGAGACGATCGCGCGGCAGCGCCTGCGGATCGATCGGGGGGCGGAGACCTGGGAACGGATTCTCCGCGCGCAGGACGCGCCGTTCTTCGTGATCGAGAGGAGCGGTCGCGTGGACGCCTACGTCCTGCTCGGCGCAGGCCGCCCGACCCTGCGCTGGCGCGAGCACGGCGCGCGCCGGGGGGCGGAGGACCTACTGGCCGACCTCTTCTGGAGCGTTCTCGCCTGGGCGCGCGGCGCGCGGCTGCAGCGGATCGAGGGATGGTGCATGCCCGGGATCCTGACCGTCCGGCCGCTCTACCCGACTTCGGATCGGAGCAGGAAGGGGAGGGTGCCGATGCTGCGGACGCTCGACCCCAGGACACCGCTCCCGGAGCTCAAGAGCGAAGACGAGTGCCGTCTGTGGGAGCTCGACGCGCTCTAATGCAGGAGCTTCTTCCTGGCCTCCACGAGCTCCTTCTCCAGCTTCTCTTTCTTGACCATCAGGGCCGAGACGTCCTGGGTCGTGTCCATCCCCGTCATGCCGGCGGCCCGACCGGCCTGCGACATCTGGTCGTTGATGGCCGTGATCTGCTGCTCGAGATCCCGGACGTGCTGCTCATCGGCGCCCAGGGTGGTCGGCATCAAAGAAAACTGTCCCGTCCTGACGTAGTTCACGCCGAGCCAGATGCCCACGAGCACCACGATCAGAAGGACGACCTTCTTCATGGACCCTCCTCGAGAGAGTGGAAGAGCGGAGGACTTGGCGGAAGCGTGTGGGAATCGAACCCACCGGAGCCGGGTTCCCCCGGCTCCCAACGGATTTGAAGTCCGCGCAGGACACCAGCCCCGAGGCGCTTCCGCAACCGGCCAAGTATAGCCGAACACGTGAGATGATCGCGCCATCCGTCATCGGCTCTCGCGGTCTCCGCCATCGGCCCGCGGCTCCCCTGCGGCTATCCGGCCCTCCGGCGCTCCTGCGCGTCCCTCCCCGGCCCCCTCCCGGCCTCGCAACGGATCAGCAGTCCGTGGAGAGATCGCACAGGCTGCGGACGGCGCGGGGGATGCGGGCTAACCCCATGAGCGTGCGGCTCCTGTGCGGCTTCGGGGGAGGCGGCGGAGATGGCTGCGTTACGTCAACTCCCGCGAATATTCCTGAGCCGCAGGGGGGTTCGTTTGCAATTTGTCCGACCCATATTCCGGTCACCATTCTGACCACGATCTTGACGACGTTCTGACGACGCACTTTGCCGATGACGACGTGCCCTGTCCGAGGCGCAGAGGTACCCACGATGCAGAAGAAGTCCCAGCTCAACCCCACCCGCACGCGCACCGGGCGCCGGAAGGCCCCGCCTGCTCTGCCCGCCCGCGCCAGTGCCCGCGCCAGGACACCCACCAAGCTGACCCGCGCGGAGGCCCTGGAGATCGGCCGCACCCCCCGGGAGCTACGGAAGGCCTGGCGACGGATGCTGCAGAAGAGGCGAATCGCGCAGCGGCAGCGGGATAAGAAGAAGGCCGCCCTGCTGGCGCAGCGTAGGCTCGCGTCGGTCCCGACTTGGCCTCTGCCCCCGGAGCCGGAGCCTCAGCAGCGCGACGACCCGACCGTTGCCGAGGCCGAGGAGCAGCCGAGGTCGAGCCCACGGCCGGAGAGGGCGCCCCCGGCTCCGCGGCGGGCGGTGAGGGCGGAGCCCGAGGGGCATGATAGGGTGCATGGCCCGAACCGGGGGGGTGAGAGCGCCAGGTCGTGGACGCCAGCGGGGGAGCGGAACCCGACGAGAGTGCCGCTGGACGTCAGCGAGATTTTCGACTGGGAGAACTAGCGGTACAGATCAGACCTTGTACTCTCCCGCAGCGGCACTGAAGTACTTCTGACCGATCCCTTCCCCTAAGGGGCCTTGCCACCAGACCACCAGGCGAGGCTGACGATCCTCCTGGTCGATCCAGATGAAGAGATCTATCTCTCGCCGCGCCCTTCTGGTCTTCTCAAGCACGATCTTCCGTGCGGTTTCAATGATGAGTCGACGCCCATCAATGTCCATGACTCGATTCTCGGCGAACGCGGCATAGAACGTACCTGCATTGATGCGATAGTCGGCGTTGTGAATGATCACCGCCCAGGGATGCGGATACTGGGACAGTTGGACGTAGGCGTCGTAGATCTTGTCCGCGATTCGAGCGGGACCCTGGTACTTCCGATATCCGTCGGCGCCTCCCTCATCCTCCCGAATCATCGTCCAGCCTGTGGCAGCAGAGGGAGGGTAATACTCAAGAGTCTTCAATTCGGCGACCAGGATGCGTTCAGATCCGTCGATCATCTCGAAGTCGGCACTCTTCTCATCCGGTTTGGATTCGATCTCTCTGAGAGTGACCCCGCACGTCGATGCAAGGAAGTCGCGGACGAAGGTCTTCGCCTTGAGGTCATTGTTCGACATTGCATTACTCCCGAACTGCTATTCCTATCCCATCCCGCAACATCTTGCTCTCATCCGAGTCCCAGCTACCACGCAATGAGATCTCGATCATTCGCTTGATTGGACGAACATTCTCGGCAGACACGAATATGTCCAGTTGATACTCGCCGGGCGCGATGATGTGCCATTTGTGATTTGGTGAGACCATGAGATCGAAGGTCAGCGAGGTTTCTTGACTGGACAGATTCAGCCTCGGCGCCTCTTCACCCAGACGAGCCCGCTGTGCTGGATCGACGACGTGTCCGATGTCGCAGTGCTTGCCCGTCTCCGGGGCGATCATGGGGAAATAGATCGCCCCGACATTGGACCACTTGAGATTCATCGGAGGAAACGACCTGATACGCTCCCATGTCGAATCTGCCCGCCGCCGTCGGAGTTCATCTGCGTACACTTCGACATTCCGGGCCGTCGCGTTCCCCTCATTTCTGACGAAGATTCGCAGGTAGACTGAGTCGGCTACGAAGACACCATCGGGAGTCGTAAACGGTACAGCCACACAGTGTGGAGGCTCGGTCGTGGTCGAGATGCTGAATCGTGGACGATAGAACCAGCCTCGGATCGTTTCCTGGAAAACTGCCACAGCAGCCAAAACGATCGTGCAAATCGCCACGACACCATCGGCAATGGATCCCCAGGGGCTCACAGCGCTTCCCTCCGCGGAGCAGATCCAGATGTGAAGCGGGATCACCTACACGAACCGATTGTTGGCCGGTAGATCACCTGCACTCGACCTCGTTGCGCCAATTGCGTTCCGCTATTGTACGCCCTGGCCCGCTCGCGGAGCCGCCAAGATTGCCCTGGTCCGCCGCACCTCAACCCATTGACACGTGACCTCCCGACATTCAGGATGCGATCGCACACGGCGATGACGCAGAATGGCGCTGTACTCCTCCTCGCTCCCGCCCAGAGGCAGACGGGGCTCGGCCTCATCCTGAAGATGGCGCCCCTCCTGTCTGTCCAGATTCTCCTGTTGAGGCTGGCTCTGTGGGCAACGTTAACGTTCCCTTTCCGAACCAGCCAAGTGATTTGTCGAAGATATCGCTGAAGTGAATAATTAGGTGCTTCGCAGCGTCAAAGCGAAGGTCTCGTGCGTGGAACAGATCTCCCGCCTTCGCTGCCACCGTTCTCATCTTCTCTTCCAACGCCGTCGGATCGGCAGTATCCAGGATCTTCACATCCATCCTTACCCGATGGCCGCCCTTGAGCCAGATTGAGGGCGACATGATGTCACCGGGGTCCAGAATCGAACGCCTGATTGGTTCGAGTTCGGGCTCGGCGGCGATGTTGGTCCGCCTCTCAGCGAGCATGCCCACGAGGTTCAGGACTGCGACGATATTATCGTGAAGGGTCTCATTGCTGGGCCATTCAGGTAAGCGACCCGTCTTGTGTACGATTCCATTTCGCCACCCGACTACGGCGAACACCTTGTCGAACTCGATCTTGTCAAGGTAAGACTGGTGGAGGGTGAGGTTCAATAGCGCCGACAGACGTGCTGTCAATCCTATTTCAGGACTAAGGAATTTCTTGATCCTTGCCTTCCGAAGATGCGAGAAGACCTTCAAGTAGTTCGTGAGGTACTCGGTCAATACGATCTCCAGTCCGATCACAGACTCAATTACCGCGAGGCGGTAGTTCTTGCCCTGGAGGTGATCGGTGGCGTTCATTACAAATTCCTGTTCTGCCGCTGGTGGGTCTCTGTGATCCTCCAGGGCTTCGACTACGTCGGGCCAGGTGGACATTGGAATCTGTGGGCTCCCGACAAAGCCGAATCCAACCGGGTGCTTCAGAGACAGGATCGCGCTTAGGAGGCTGGGACTCGACCGTGTCGGTATGACCTTGTCCCATTCGGAGCCATCTGAGGAAACTTCTGTACCCCACCAGTGCAAGTCAGCATTGGCGTCGTCTACATCGAGGATGCGCTGACGGGGGACGTCTGGGATTGCTAGAACGTACCCGTAGTATCTTATGGCCCGACAGATCCTTGCCGCAATCTCTCTGATGAAGACGACCAGTTCTCTGCGCTTCGCATCTTCCACTAGATCAGAGAGCCGCTCTGGGGCTTCCCCATCGTCGACCACAACTTCCATCGCATCGGCTCCGCGGAAGAAACGCGCGAAGGCTGGCACGTCCTTGGACTCAAGTTCGAGTACTTCACCTCCAGGGAACGTCACAGTGACACTGAAGTGCTTGTGTTTGAATGTGCCGCGGGGATAGAGATCGTCCCTGTTGCCACTGAGGATGTATGCCCTGTCCTTGATGCGAAACCGAAGCAACATCAGAACGTCAGCCAGGGAAAGGAGACGGCGCTCATGGCATTATGATCCTAGGAAAGCAGCGCTCCAGGATCTCCAGGTTGTCGCCGGAGTAGAGGGTGTTCAGGAGGGTGCCTCCGGCTTCACGACCCTCAGCTTGGCGGGCTTGTTGCGGGATACAGCGCGCTGTTCGGTACCTCGCGTCCATTTCCACAGAATACTGTCCTCTTTGACAACAGATGGTGGGGGACATTCGAGGTCGAGCACGCATGGTGTCTGCGCACGAACGGGGTGGAGTGTTACATGTACCGACGCAGCGGATTCCAACGGATGAAGCGGCAACTCCGATGTATGGAAGAATATGAACAGTTCCACCCTGCCAGGGCCCTCAACGACTAATTCGTCATGCGTTGACGCTATGGTCAGAGAGCGGGATTCAGAGGTACGCCCTGGAAAGCTAAATGAAGCTGGCGGCGACATCGCGACGCGCTCGACATCGGCAGCGATTCCGGTGATCGATATTGCCGCGTCGCAGCGGTGAAATGGGATTACCAGCGGTCCCTCGCCCACGGGTGTGAGGTAGATCCTTGCGTCGATCCGCCCGGGGTGACGTTTCTGGTCGTCCACCCGCTTGAACAAACTCAGAGTCGCGGCTAGGACTTCAAGATCCGGTCGGTGCTGCACGGGGGTCAGGAGTTCAATCAGATTGTCCCGACGAGCCGTCCGTGTGGCGTTGCCTTCACGCCACGGAACCTCGTATTGAACTCGCCCACCCTCCGGCGTGCCGTAAGCGGGGTTCTTGACGACATATGGAAAGCGTGTGGTATCGAATAGCAGCGCCACGATCTCCCTTTCCTCAACGAGAATACTCACGGGGGTAATCGAGGGCGGCACTCCGTCGAAGTGAGACTGTATCTGGGGCCACCATGTGGCCAATTCGTTCTTAGCCGCGCCGACCACCCCCTTCTTTTCATCGACCCCCACTAGCCACAGCACGGCGTCTCCCTTGGCGGCATTTGCATGCCCAGCGATGTGACGTGCAGCACGCTCAGCCGGTATCCACGTGGCTTTCATCTCAACTCGCGCATCCTCATTGCCGCCGCCACTCTGGAGACGTCGAATCACGGTCATCGCCCATGTCTCAATCTCGAACGGTGTCATCGGTTGATCAGTTCATCCCTCGAATGCACCCACCGCACCCCTTGATCAGCGCCTCGCGAACGCCAACGCCAGTCCGCTGCGAGCCCGACGCCTGCTGGCTAGCTGAAGCAGGTGGCTAGACATTTCATTCGTCAGCAACGTCCATGAGATTGAAATATTCGACATCCTGACGGTTCAGTTGATCCTTCTCCACGATCCTCAGGCTGAAGAGAATCAAGGGTTGTAAGCCGGGGACATCCATTGGTTGTCCATCCTGATCTGGAATCATGACGTGGAACAGGTATGGAACGCCTTCGGTGTAGCGCCGCCTGAAACTTGGCAACGCGGAGCCCTGCTGCATGGTGAATCTCTTCCCAAGGACGAAGAGTACAAATAACTCATGGTGCCGCTCATCAGGAGTAGCAGCGCCCCGCTCCCCCTCCACGGACTGGAAGAATCGCCTGGCAGGTTCTCTGCTAAAACTTGGGTAAAGGAACATGAAGTAAGAGGTTCTCAGCATGACGACGCTGACACAGACATTCTTGGCTTCGTCTTTCAGCTCTCCGCAAGACCAAGCGAGTAATAGTCCATGGATTTTGCGAGCGTAATCCGCATCCTGCACCAGCATGCCGACACTTGGAATATCATAGGGATTGCCAGTCTGGCGGCTGAACCCGAACACGGCCCCCAACCACTTCTCTGGTTTCAGAGAGAAGCTGGGCATCGGCGTGATGAACATGCTGGAGTAACTGAATACAGCCTTCTCCACGATCTTCGTCACCAGGAAGACGACAAGGCCCACGACGAACGCCTGCCACGCTGACCCGAAGACGATGAATGCCGAGAGCAAGCTGAAGGCCGTGAGGCCGTACCCAATCAGACGAATGTGGAGCCGAAACCGCTCGTGAATCATCAGCTCGACGAACCAGCCTCGCCGGCGTAGCTTCACGAAGAACCTGGCGCGATTCATCAGGAGGATGAAGCGCCGGCGCAACCTCGCATACGCTTGTTTCACAGAAATCCTCTTCCTCGGCAAGTCAGCTGGCGCGTTCCGTCCGCAGCCGACGCGTCCCCTGCGCGCCTGGGCGCCCGTGATTTAGGAAAGGAGCCGCTGCTCTGCGGCTCCGCTGGTCGACTCCAGGACCTTTTCTAGCTGAGCGTTGTACTGTTTGATGCCAACGGTGCGCAGCATGCGGTTGAAGTAAAGCTCCCCAAGCTCCTCCGTGAAGTCGCTCCCCCCGGTCTTCGCGTTGAACTCTGCAATCGCGACGAGCGCCACGTCTACGAGGTATTGCTTGAGGCGCTTCTGGGCCTGGCCGGACATGGAGCCGACGCCCCGAAGCTCGATGTACCTCGGGCTCGCGAGATTTACCCTGACGATTGGTACCTCAAGGTCGTCATCTACCCTTTCAAACTGATACATTGCCGGCAGGCGCTTGTCGCCCAGTTGCTCAATCCTGATCTCGCAATCACCTACCCGAGGCTGGTTCTTGGCGAGGCCAATATTCTTCGATCCGCAGCCGCCGCCATTCCCGTTCCCCGCTGAAGGCTCGGCGCAGGCCTTCGGAGAGAAGCCCGCGTCTGCGAGCCACCGCTTGCCGCAACTCCCGCACTCCCAGCGATGGCGTCGCGGCAGCGGTGGTGTGGCAGACGATCTGTCCTTCGACTCTCCATGAACGATCGTGCCGCCACGGTAGGGGTTAGCGTGTGCACCCTTGAGCGCGAGATTGACTTCGACTTGCGCCTCCTTTAGCGCATCCACCGCCGCCTCATCTTGGCTTGAACGTGTCGCCGTGTACCAAGCCCTGTGGAGTAATCGGAATACCTGATGGAGGTAACCGCGTAATGCCTCAACATGCTCGGCATCAGGGCCAGATGCCAGGGTCGTCTTGTTGTTGCGAAGCGCGATCTTTAGGGGCAACGCATTAATGCGGGCGTAGCCACAGATGCAGTTGCAGAAGGCGCCGATCGAAGAAGCGTGCTCTAGACCAAGGAAGTTCAGGAGAGGCAAGGTCCGCGCGCTCTTCAGGTTTTCGAGGTTCGGTGCATAGGGCAACGCACCGCAGATCTCAAGGAGCAACGCGGGCTTCTGCAAGTCCTGGATCTGACCATCAGCGCCCTTGCCGACTACCCTGAAATCGAACTCCAGCACCGCGGGTAACTCCGTCGACGGTTCTATCGTGGCCGTTTCCTTTGTTGTTGGATCGTGGATCACCACGCTCTCAGACGATTTGCCCGTCGCGTGGCAGAGCCAATTGTGCGTCGGATGGTTCCACGGGCGGACGGGAGTTTTCTTCCGGGACATTAGGGAGTTCGGGATGTTCCCTGTGAGCTGGAGCGTGAGCGAATGGGAGGAATTCTGGAGCCACTCGCGGTTACAGGAGAGCCGCTCCAGCAGTGTCTCGAAGACAAGCTCGGTCCGTGGGCGCAAGCCGCTGAGTTCCACTCGCGTGCCCATCTCCTGCGGATCAGCGACCTCCCACTCGTCAGGCATGGCGGCGCGCTTGTGCAGCCGGAACTCGTAGACTCTCCAAACGGTATCTGGTTCGCCATCGCGGGGAAGCCGTATTCCCTCAGTCACCCCGGCCGAGAGAAGATTACGGTGGGTGTCGAGTCCCTCAGTCGGTCGCGCCGTGGTCGTTCGGACGATGACTCGGTCAGCGATCGACGTGTATGTCTTCGTCCCCACTCCGTTACGTCCTGCACGGTCAACTTCGTGGTGGGCGGCGGAGTCGGAGAACGCACCACAAAAGCACTCCAGAAATTCGCTGTGCGAGAGCCCCGTACCGTTGTCCTCGCAGATGATCGCCTTCGGAACTAACACATGGGTGCCACTATCACCATTACGGCACGATTCGATATCGATCGTGAGGGTTACCTCGGTCCCATTGTCCCTGGCGTTCTCGCTGAGTTCGAGGATAACCGCCAAACTGCTCGGCGAGGATTCCTTCGCGTACTCGCGCGCTTGGAACGCGTTGACCGGGTTGTCTCCGAGGTCAATCAACTGAGGGGTGACTGCAGGGGCAGGATTCTGGCGACGTGCCATCGGCATCTCCTCCGCCCGAGGTCCCGGCTCGGCCAGGCCTTCAAGCGAAACACCAGCAAACCACCGTCGGTTGGTCAGGCACGATGCCCGCCTTCCCGACAGCTACTCCACCGGCTGAACGAGGAGGAACATATCACATTCGTTCCAGGATGTATATCTTGGCTGCGAGCCGATAAAAGCGCTGCCCCGCCGGTGGCCCGACCCGTCGATGTAGGAGCCCCGTAGCCGGCCCCGCAGATCGGCAATGGTTGCAGGACCGCGCCGTCCGTCAGCGCGATCCGCCCAGATCCTTCGGCTCCCCTTCGGCTTTGCGGCTCGCTCTTCGTGGTCCGATGGGGTCCAACCAGGATCTTCGGGGGCTCAGAGCCCGCAGATGCCGCCAATCCCGGCCATCTCGCAGGCCCTAGAGTGGTGCGGGGTTACGGGGAAGCGAGGCTCTACTTTGAAGTCCGCGCAGGACACCAGCCCCGAGGCGCTTCCGTCGAGCGAACTCGCGCCATTGTATCGCAAACGGCGCGGAGATCGGATTGCGCGGACTCCCCGCTTGGTTCACCAGGTGACGTTCCAGGCCGCGCCGATGTCGCCGCCGCTCACGAACAGGAGCGAGCCTGTGTAGCGCCCGCGGGACAGGCTGAAGATCGAGTTGTAGTGCTCGCCGTTGTAGGTCACGAGGGCGGACAGACTCTCGGTCACGGCGACGTTGACCCCACCGATGAACCGCAGGCGGTCGTCGTACGTGCCATAGGCCGCCCCGGCATACGGCGCGATCGGCACGCGCAGCAGCGGCTTGAGGGTCTTGCTGAAGGTGGCGTAGTAGGCGTGACCCGAAGGAGTGCCGATTCGATCGGTGCTCGTCCCCAGGATGAGCGCAGGGCGGCGGGTCGTCTCCTGCATCACCAGCCAGTTCGCCAGCGGCGCGACTTCATCGACCTTCGGGTTGTACTCGACGCCGGCGGTGAACGTCCTCAGGAACCGGTAGGTCAGGGTGAAGCGCCATGTGGCTCGCGGGATCTGGTTGTTGATCCAGCGGGCGCTGAAGATCCATCTCTCTTCGAGCGATTCGGCGGTCCCCCGGACCGCCCGGCCTTCGCCGGGTCAGAGAGGTCAGCTGGGGACGAGGGACGGTCCGTCCAGCCCGACTCCCGCGCCGTGGTGATGATCGTGTTCGTGGCCGCCGGTGGCGGCGGGCGGAATCGGCACTCCGACCGGGGGGGATGGCGCGGGCGCCGATCTGTCCCCGAGCAGCCAGTCGATCCACCGATTGAGTCCCGCCTCGTCGATGATGCCGGGCGCGCGCGCCACCACCGTGCCGTCGCGGTCGATGATCGCCGTCGCCGGCAGAGCCGTGCCGAGTCCCAGGCGTTGCATGTCGAGCGTGGTCGCGCCGATCCAGATCGGGAAATGGATGCGCTGGTCCTGAACGAACGCCTGGACTGCGCGTTCATTTCCCGCCTCATCCGCGGATGCGCCGATCACCTGCACCCCCTCGGCCGCCCGGCGCTCCTGCAGCCTGACGAAGACCGGCATCTCCTGGCGGCAGGGGATGCACCACGTCGCCCAGAAGTTCACCACCACGATCCTGCCCTCGAGGTCTTTGAGGTCGCGGCTGCGCCCTTCGAGATCCTGGAGCGCGAGCGCGGCCCGGCTCCCCGTCGTCGGCGGCTCTTCGGCCGCTCCTGCCTGGAGCGCCGAGGTCGAGAGGATCAGGCCCAGCACCAGAGCCGTTTCAGTCATGGCGGCCCACCTCGACGCTGAGCGGCGCCTCCTGGTCGCAGGTGAAGGAAGCGATGAACCGGACCGGCTCCTTGTCGCTGGCATTGGCGGAGATCAGATGAATGCCGTTGGGTTCTTCATAGAAGCTCTCGCCGGCCCGGTAGATCGCTTCGGGCTGGCCCTTCACCTGCGTCCGGTACGCCCCTTCGACGACATAGCCGATCACCGGGCAGGGATGGCTGTGAGGGGGGGAGGAGCCGCCGGGTCCGTAGGTGACCTCCACCACCGTGACGCCGAGATGGCTGCCATCCATCCGGGGCAGCGCGTGGGACATCACGGTGCGGTCCTTCTCGTCAGCGGCGGGGGGTCGCGGGTGACCGGAATTGCAGCGGAACACGGCAACGCACAGCATCCCTGCCACAAGTCCGGTCCGCAGCCTCCGTGGCGGGGAAAGATCCGAAGATCCGAACATGCTTCAAGCCTAACGTAGTGTCGCGTGTCGCGCAAGAATGGCGCGCGCCCCATAGTATGATGACGCCCTCAGTCGGGAGACGGCATGCCGGCAGGAGATCGCGAAACGCTCGACGTGGATGTCCTGTTCGTCGGGGGGGGGCCGGCGGGCCTCGCCGGCGCCATCCGGCTGAGGCAGCTCCTGAAGGCGCACAACGAGACGATCAAGAAGGAGGGGACCGGGACGCCGCTCGATCTCTCCGTGGCCCTCCTGGAGAAGGGGAGGGAGATCGGAGCGCACGCGATCTCGGGGGCGGTCCTCGATCCGAAGGCCCTGCGCGAGTTGTACCCCGATTTCGAAGCGCGCGGCTGCCCGCTCGAGAGCCCGGTCACCAACGACGGCGTCTGGTTCCTCACGCGTCACGGGAAGCTGCCGCTGCCGATCGTCCCGCCACCCCTCCGCAACCACGGCAACTACGTCGCCTCGCTCGGCAAGGTCGTGCGCTGGCTGGCGCAGCAGGCCGAAGGGGAGGGGGTCGATCTCTTCCCCGGGTTCGCGGCGGCCGAGCCGCTCCTCGACGGCGACAGGGTCATCGGCGTGCGCACGGGGGACAAGGGGATCGATCGCCAGGGCCGGAGGAAGGCGAACTTCGAGCCGGGGATCGACATTCGCGCCAAGGTCACGGTTCTCGCCGAAGGACCGCGCGGCACGCTCACCAAGGCGCTCGTCAACCGGTTCCACCTCGACCAGGCCCGGAACCCGCAAGTCTATGCGGTCGGGATCAAAGAAGTCTGGGAGTGCCCGAAGGGGAGCCTGCCGAAGGGGCGCGTCACGCACACGATGGGGTTCCCGCTCGACCGCGAGACGTTCGGCGGGGCGTTCATCTACACCATGGCGGAGGACCTGCTCGACATCGGTCTCGTCGTCGGCCTCGACTACAGGAACCCGCGGCTCGACCCGCACGCGCTGTTCCAGACGCTGAAGACCCACCCGGCGATCGCGCCGATGCTGCGCGGTGCGAAAATCCTGTCGTACGGCGCCAAGGCGATCCCCGAGGGGGGGATCTACGCCATGCCGCGGCCGCACCTGGCGGGGTGTCTCATCGCCGGGGACTCGGCGTCGATGCTGAACGCCATGCGGCTGAAGGGGATTCACACGGCGATGAAGGCGGGGATGCTCGCCGCCGAGACGATCCTCGAGGCGCTGGTCGCGAACGACACGTCGGATGCGTTCCTGTCGCGCTACGAGAAGCGCTTCCGGGATTCGTGGGCGGGGCGCGAGCTGTGGAAGGTGCGCAACTTCCACGCCGGGTTCCGGGGCGGGCTCGTGCCGGGGCTTATCCACTCGGCGCTGCAGATGATCTCGGGGGGCCGGGGCCTGCGCGACCCCCTGCCGTCGGAGCCGGGGCACACGCGGATGCGGACCCTGCGCGCGCAGTTCGGGGACACGCCGCCTCCGCCCGACGAAGTGTCGCCGCGGTACGACAATCCATTGATGCTCGACAAGCTGACCGACGTGTTCCACTCCGGCACGAAGCACGACGAGGATCAGCCGGTGCACCTCCTGGTCGCCGACACGTCGATCTGCGAGACCCGCTGCGCCGTCGAGTACGACAATCCGTGCCGCCACTTCTGTCCGGCGGCCGTCTACGAGATGGTGCCGAAGGAGGGGGGCGGCAAGCGGCTGCAGATCAACGCCAGCAACTGCGTGCACTGCAAGACCTGCGACATCATGGATCCCTATCAGATCATCACCTGGGTGCCTCCGGAGGGTGGCGGCGGCCCCGAGTACGTCAAGCTCTAGGAGGGTGAAGGGTCCCGAGGAGGGCCGATGATCGAGCCTCACATACCCCTGTATCTGAGTCTGGCGTTCCTCCTGGTGGCGGGGAACGCCTTTTTCGTGGCGGCCGAGTTCGCCATCGTCAAGGTGCGCGCGTCGCGCATCCACGAGATGGTCTCGTCGCGTCTGCCGGGGTCGCACCTGGCGGCCGAGCTGGTCGCGAACCTCGACCAGTACCTGTCGGTCTGCCAGCTCGGGGTCACCATGGTCAGCCTCGGTCTCGGCTGGGTGGGTGAGGAGGCGTTCACCGGCCTGCTGCTGCCGCTGCTCCAGGGGCTCGGAGCGCTGGCCGCTCCGACCGCGCACACCATCGCCGCCGTCCTGGCGTTCGCGATCATCACGGCCCTGCACATCGTCCTGGGGGAGCTCGTCCCCAAGCGGGTGGCGATCCGGCGGCCGGGAAGGATGGCACGCGTCGCCGCGCCGGTCCTGATGGCGTTCAACCGGGTCTTCTACCCGGCCCTGTGGCTCCTGACGAAGAGCGCCGACGGCATCCTGTCGCTGCTCGGTCTGCGCGGCCACGAGGAGCCCGGTCTGTCGGAGAACGAGCTCCGTTTCCTGTTCGCCGAGTCGCTGCGCAAGGGGGTCATCACGCCGAGCGAGGCGGAGATCATGGAGCGCGCCACGCGCTTCGCCGACCGGACGGCCCGCGACGTCATGGTCCCGCTCGACCGCGTGGTCACCTGGTCGTTCGATCGCCCCATCGAGGAGAACCTGGCCCTGGCGCGCGCCGAGAAGCACACCCGCTACCCGGTGTACGACGCGCGGCGCGGGGACCTGGTCGGCGTCATCAATCTGAAGGCGCTGGCGCTCTACAGCGAGCTGGACGCCGCCGACAAGGACAAGGCGCAGGTGCAGGATTCGAGCATCGTGAAGGAGCTGCTGCGGGTCCCCGAGGACCGGCGGATCGACGTTGTCCTGAAGGAGATGCGGCGGCACCGCCTGCACATGGCGGCGGTCGTCGATCGCAACGGTAAGGCGATCGGCATCCTGACGATGGAGGACATCATCGAGGAGATCTTCGGCGAGATCGAAGACGAGTTCGAGGCCGCCTCCGCTCCCGCCGCGACCGGTCCCCAGGGGCCGGCGGCGCAGGGCGCGCGGTGAGGGGGCGCTGATGCCGCAGGGTGTCTCCCGTCCGATCCTGATCGTCGCGCCGCAGCTCGAGACCCTGCTCGGACTGTCCCACGCGCTGTTGAAGTTCGGCTTCCAGATCATGACCGCCCACCCGCAGGCGCCGGACCTGGAGCGCGGCGCGCGCATGCAGCCGACCCTCGTCCTGCTCTGCCCGCCCGCCGAGGCCGCCGAGCGGACCGCGTGTCTCGATCTCATCCGGACCCATTTTCTGAAGAGGGGGGTGGTCGTGCTGGCCTGCGTGTCCAACGAGGACGAGGGCCGGGTCGTCCAGGACGAGGCGCGCGGGGTGCGGCTGCTGGTCGGGAAGCCGCTGCGCCTGAACGAGCTCTATCTGAAGATTCAGGAGCTGTTCGCCACCGACCGGCGGCGTCAGCTGCGCATCCGGACCGAGATGGCGGTGGCGCACCGCGAGCCCGGGATGTACCGCGACGACCAGTTCAAGTACGACACCATGACGTCGCTGGCCCTCGGCGGCTGCTACGTCCGCACCGGCTCCCCCCACGCGATCAGCACACGCGTCGAGATCGTCTTCAGCGTCGGCCGGACCGAGCGCAGCATCCGCGCCCTCGGCGTCGTCCGCCGTCACGGCTCGACCAAGAGCGGCGAGGCGCCCGGGATGGGGATCGAGTTCGAGGCGTTGCCCGAGCCCGGACGATCGGCGCTGGAGACCTTCCTGCTCGACCAGCTCGGCACGCTCGACCTGCCCGCGGCATTGTGATCGCAGGCGGGGCGATGGCCACGCGGATTTACCTCCGCGACCGCCGCGGTGAATGCGCAGCGCCAGGATGCGAAAATCGTAAGCAAGAATTGACGGCGTGCGACCTCCGCCGTACAAGTTGGAAAACGGATGTCTAACACGACGGAGGTGTCCCGATGATCGGTCGAATCGCTCTCTCGTCGCTATTCGTCGTCTGTCTGCTGTGCCTGCCCGCCATCGCCAGCCAGCCGGACGGTCTGGCCGGGGAGATCATCACGAACGCGCAGGTGACTCCCAGCAATCCCTTCTGTTTCGATTCGTTCGAATGGTACGATTTTTTCGGATCGTCGGTGCAGCTCGACCCGACCGACACGCTGGCGCTGAACCTGACGATCATCCCGTTCCAGTCGGGCGTGACCGCACTGGGACTGGACGAAGGACAGAACGGCACGACCTTCGTGGCGATCAATTTCTCGGACGGGCTCGTCCAGGGTCTTCCCTACAACCGCTCCGCCTGGAACGACGTCACGGTCCAGGTGCGTCCGGCCACCCAGGACTACCTGATTTCCGTCAATGGCGCGCAGGCCGGCCCGTTCCCCTATAACAGCTCCTGCGCGGGTGGTTGCTTCAGCGTGCAGGCGTTCCGCTTCAACGGGAGCGGCAACGGCGGCGGTGCCGTGGCCTGGCTCGACAGCTTGTCGGTTCTCAAAGTCTCCGCCGCCGGGAGCGAGTTCCTCGCCGGGTCCGGTTTCCAGTGCCCCGAAACACAGCCCTCGGTGTCGGGCGGCGGGATCGTGTACGCCGTGCCGCCACAGCGGGTACGCGCCCGGAAGTGACCCGCGAGGAATCGGACCGCACGGTCCGCCTCCTGCAGTAGCTGGCTATAATCACCTCATGAATCGAGGGCCAAAGCACTCGCGGCATGCGCTCTTGCAGCTTGTCTCGCCGCCTGCGGCGGCAAGGCGCCCGCCGACCGCGGCCGGGGCGTGATCTTCGGGATCGACGGCGCCGATTGGAAGGTGATTGAGCCCCTCGTGGCGCGCGGCCGTCTTCCGCACTTCAGGCGATTGATCGAGGAGGGGGCGACCGGAACGCTGCAGTCGATGGAGCCGTCGGCCTCGCCGTCCCTCTGGACCACGATCGCGACCGGTTTTCTCAAGAGAGGAGTGGCCGTGCTGGCCTGCGTGTCCAACGAGGACGAGGGCCGGGCCGTCCAGGACGCGGCACGCGGCTCCTGGTGGGGAGCCCGCTGCGTCTGAACGATCTCTATCTGAAGATCCAGGAGGTTTTCGCCACCGATCGGCGGCGCCAGCTACGCATCCGGACCGAGATGGCGGTGGCGCACCGCGAACCTGGGATGTACGCCGACGACCGGTTCAAGTACGACAGCATGACGTCCCTCGCCCTCGGCGGCTGCTACGTCCGCACCGGCGCCCCCCTCCCGATCGGCACCCGCGTCGAGCTCGTCTTCAGCGTCGGCAGGACCGAGCGCAGCATCCGCGCCCTCGGCGTCGTCCAGCGTCACGGCTCGCCCAAGACTAGTGAGGCGCCCGGCATGGGGATCGAGTTCGAGGCGCTGCCGGAGCCCGGGCGCTCGGCCCTGGAGACCTTCCTCCTCGACCAGCTCGGCACTCTCGATCTGCCCGCGGCGCTTTGAGCGCCGAAAAGCTCGCGCCGCCAAGTGAATTCGACCGAGAGGGGAGAGTGCTGCGTCCGAGCTCCGCCAGGGCGTGCGCGGTGCTCATTTTTCGTTCGACGTCTTCAGCTTCAGAGTCCTAATCAGCCGGTGCAGATGGTTCGGATGCACACCAAGCAATTTTGCGGCTTTTGTGTAACTGCCTCCGGATTGTTTGAGAGCCTTCAGGGCGACCTGCTTCTTCGCCTCCCGGATCGCCTCATGGTAGGGCGCCCTCGGGGCCGCCTTGGGCAGATCCACCTCCAGCAGATTTTCAGGCAGGTCCTCGGGCCGGACGAGGTCGGTGGAGCCCAGGACGACGGCACGCTCGATCGCGTTCTCCAGCTCGCGCACGTTCCCCGGCCAGTCGTAACTCACAAGACAGGCGCGCGCCTCGGGTGACAGCCCGATGAACCGGCGGTTGAACCGGCCGCTGTACTTGGCGATGAAATGACTCGACAGCAGAGCGATGTCCTCCCGGCGTTCACAGAGCGGCGGCACCTTCAGGGAAACAACGTTGAGCCGGTAATAGAGGTCCTGCCGGAAGGTCCCCTGCTCGACGGCCTCCTCGAGATCCCGGTTGGTCGCCGCGATCAGCCGGATGTCCACCTTGAGCGGGCGCGTCCCACCGACCCGCTCGAACTCGCGCTCCTGCAGGACGCGCAGCAGCTTGACCTGGAGTGGAGGAGCGATCTCGCCGATCTCGTCCAGGAACACCGTGCCGCCGTCCGCCACCTCGAACCTGCCCTTCTTCTGGGCGATGGCTCCCGTGAACGCCCCCTTCTCGTGGCCGAAGAGCTCGCTCTCGAGGAGTGTCTCGCTCAGCGCGCCACAGCTGATCGCCACGAAAGGCCTCGCGGCGCGCGGGCTGTTCGCGTGGATGGCGCGGGCCACCAGCTCCTTGCCCGTGCCCGTCTCGCCGCGAATGAGAACGGTCGCGTCGGTGCCGGCGACCTTGGCGATGAACTTCTGCACCTCCCGCATCGGGGGGCTTTCCCCCACCATGCTCTCCGCGATATTGATTTCCGCTTGCAGCCGGCGGCTTTCACTCTCCAGTCTTTGCAGGTGGCGGGCATTTTCGAGGGCTACTGCGGCGAGACCGGTCATGGCCGTGACCAGCTGAAGATGGTCGTCATCGAAGCGGACCGCAGGATCCCAGGTGTCCATGTAGAGGACCCCGGAGACCCGATCGAAGGCGGCCAGTGGCACACAGAGCACCGCGTGGACCTTGGCGTCGGTCGCTCGCACGGCTCCGCCCGGCGCCTGGCGCTCCAGGAGGTCGTTGCTCAGGATCGCCGTCTGTCCCCGGAGGGCCTGCAGCGCGATCTCCCGGCCGATCACGCCCGGCCCCGGCGCTCCCGGCCTGTCTCGCTCAAGAACCGAGCCGAACTCATCCGTGTTGTCGCCGAGAAGGAGGCAAGCAGCGTGGTCTGCCGGGAGGGCCTCCAGGGCGAGCTCGAGCAGACGCTCCAGGATTGCCGTCGGGTCGCGAAGCGGGTGGATCGTGGTGTTGACCTTGAGAAGGACATTCAGGTCCCGCGCAATCCTCGAGGTCGGGGAAAGCGCGGCCAGCATCTTCTCCGGTTGCAGGTAGAGCGCGTCCTTCAGCCGGAGGCGGCTCGCGGTCCTGGCGACGAGCTGCTTCTCCGCCATCGTGGCGGGCTTCTTGTCGGGCGCCACCCTGGCGGCGCCCGCGATGAACAGAAACAGGGAGTCGCTGATCGCAATCCGATCGCCGTGCTCGAGGACCCTCTCCTTGACCGGGACGCCGTTGACGAAGGTGCCATGCGAGCTGTCCAGGTCGGTGATCGTGTACTGGTCCCCCTCTCGAGTCATGCGACAGTGGCGGCGCGAGACCCACGTGCTCGGGATGCAAAGACGGTTGGACGGATGGCGGCCGATCGAAATCTCGCCTTCAACAAGATCGAAGGTCGTGCCCGTTAGAGGCCCGGCAATGGCCAGGAGTGCTGGGTTCATCGCGGCTCGGCGGCGTTTCCGGCTTGTCCGGGCACGCTCGACGTGCCTATGACTATGCCACGACTGTTCGATGGTCTGCAATCGACCATCCTTTGAACGGAAAGCCAGATGATCGGGCGCCGGTACGAAGGGTCGATCAGGGACAGACGGCGGTCATCCGGGGTCGGGTTGGCGCATCGTTAGATCGGTTGCTCGAGCCTTTCATCTCAATGCGCTTGAGTCCATGTTCTCCAATCGTCAACTCTAGGGTGGTGTCGGGCAGAACGTTATCGGGGTGCGCAGCGTTCCGTCTGTGGCTGTGCCGAGTGGGCCCTCACCGCACGATGACTCCCCGTCCACCAGGTAGTAGAAATTCGTCCCCACGGGCGGATCCTCCATGTCGACGGCCAACGTCGCCCCGTTGAGCTGAGCATCGCCGCTCTCGAAGCAGACGTGGTCGTAAATTGGGCTGCGACTGTTCAGACCCCCGATAGGGATGGTGCCCCGATAGGTGTTGTAAATCGAAGCTCCCAATGCCGGGTTCCATACCACCGTCGCTTGATCGGAGAACGCGAGCGATCCTGCTTCAGCCGGTAAGCCCATATGCACACAGCCCGTTGCGGAGTCGCACGAGTCAACCGTGCAGGCGCTCCCATCGTCGCAGTTGAGCGGGGCGTGCGAGCAGAGGCCAGTTGCGGGGTCGCAATTGTCCAGCGTGCACCTGTCGCCGTCGTCGCACGTGATAGGTACACCGGCGCACGTGCCATTGAGACACTGATCGCTGACCGTGCAGAGGTTGCCATCGTCGCAACTGACATCGCTTACAGGAGATCCAACGCACGTCCCGTTGCTGCATTGATCGCTGATGGTGCAAACGTTACCATCATCGCAGTGGTGGCCACTCTCCTCTATATGGACGCAGGTGCAACAATTGCAAAAGAAGATGTCAAACCGACAGTCGTCGAATGTGCAGGGATTTCCGTCGTCGCAGCTCCCGCAATCGGAGGGATGACATGGGTTTTGAGGATTAGCCTGACCTCTGGCCGCCGTATCGGAAGGGGAGCACTTGATATCGGTAGTCACGCCCAGCGGCATCAGCGCCATGGGCATGGAGCTTTCCTTCCATGTTTGCTCGGCATCGGTGGGGTGGATCATCGCCGCGGCGAGACCGAGAGCCATCAGACACAGTGAAGTCCAGGGATAGGACCGAATGCCGGCGAAGTGGCGTTCTTTGAACATGGACGGTATCCTCAGTCACATGGGGTTCATAGGCCGATCCTAGCGCGCCGGAAGAAGATGCTCGCGTGGTCCACCTCGTGCGTCTGCCCGAACACTGCCAGGAAGTCATTCCCGGATGACTGAAGACCCATATAGTCACCCAGGAAGAGCCCGCCCCCGAGGAAGACCGCGGTTTTGATGTCGAACGACGTGTCGGTGAGGCGGCTTTCGCTTGACCAGTTGGCCGGGTTCGTACACGCCGTCGGCGTCGTAGGGTGGCAGCGGACCATCCAGTAGTCCGTCAGCGCACCTGGATTTGTGTCGTTGAACCGGAAGTCGTAGTAAGTCACCGCGAGAGTACCGTCGGTCGCCACCGCGACCGCCGGACGGAACGCCTGCCGGTCAGCGGGCGTCTGGCTCGGCGGCGTCTGGTCGACCTTGATCGGCTCGGACCACGTGAAGCCGCCGTCCGTGGACATCGAGAAGGCGATCTCATGGTACTGGAGGCCGCTGAAACGCCCGTCTTCCCAAACCATATAGAGATTGCCGCTCTTGGGATCGACCTTGGCATCGAGGACGGTGCTGATCGTGCGAACACGCTGCCCGGTGTCGGGATCCGTCACGCAAGCGGCGAGATTGAATTCCACCGGGCAGGCCGTTTGCAGGTCAGCCACATGGGTCACCCCTTCCTTCTGGGAGGGTTGCCAAGTCAGTCCTCTGTCGGTGGATCGGATAAGAGAAAACCTATGGGTATAATGACCACTTCCTCCTTGGTCATTGACCCAGAGGTTCTCCGCGAAGATGTCAACAAGGATGTGGTCGGGAAGAACGAGGACCAGGTTGCCGAACGGGTTGTCGCTTCCCCCCTGCTCGAAGATGACCCGGGCCGGCTCCCAGGTCCGGCCAGCGTCGGTCGTTCTCGAGAACATGGTCTGGAAGCCTTTGTCCGGCCTGCGGGTCCAGACGGCGTAGACGAAACTGGAGTCGAAAGAATCGGCAACAAGCGTCTCCTTGTCATTGACATACTTGTCTTTGATCAGCGCGGTTGGCGCGCCCCAGGTCAGGCCTCCATCTGTAGACTTGCTCACCAGCACCGCGCTCGGGTAGATGTCGGGGATCGCACCGAGGGCCAGGCCACTGGCATAGAGGTCACCATTCGGAGCGAACGTCAGCCATGGGTCCCCACCCGACCGCCCGAATTCCGTCCCTCCTGAACACGGACCGTAGCCCGGCAGCACCACGTCGCGCCAAGTGCCGCCGCCGTTGAAACTCACTCCCACGATAATTCCGTGGCCCCCGGGGACGGGCTGGCCGTCAGCATTCGTCAGGAAGTCCTGAGCCCACAGAGCCACGAGGTTGTTCGGGTTGGCTGGGTTCACGGCCAGGTAGGGCTCAACTTCGGCGTTCAGTATCGGGGGTCCAGCCTGTCCCCCGACCAAGTCGGCCGTGCAGCCGGCGAACGGGCTCGGCCCCGAGACCTGGACGAGCCGGCTCTCGACGAATTCGTCCCCCCATGTCCTCTGAGTTCCGGTCAAGGCGATTGCGGCGATCACAGCCCATGTCTTGCAGACTCCTTTCAGATCAGTCTTCATGGCATCTCCTTCTAGTTCTAGCCGCAGGTAACCCCTGGGCGCTTTCGTAGAGCCGCAAGCACAATCCATCTCTTCCAATACCCATTCGGACGAGTCTTCACGGCACCTTATTCCTGTCTTGTGAGCGCGAGACCCTCGGGTTGAGAGCTTGAGATGCGCTTAGAATGTCCAGATGCCACGTTCTTGAACAATCTCCTGGGCCAACCACGAGCCTGCCTTCCGGTCCACCCCTCGTTCCTCTGATGCCTGCGTCGAGTTGACAAGCCCATCTTGGCTGCCCCGAAGAGGTCAATCAGCAGCGTTCTGTTCCGCGCCCCGCCTCGCGATGCAACCGCCTGTGCATCTTTAGCCGTTTGGAGCGAGAGATCGTCAGGTAGAATCCGACGCGAAATTTTCGCTGACAATTCATCATCCCGAGCGGCCATGGTATTGCAGGGTTGAATAGCATGCCCTGAGGCGAGAGAGTAGTGCGCATGGCCGGCCCAGCGGCCGAGAACGGAATGCATCGTGCAGATTGTCATGTCCATGGGATCCTTCTCCTGTGGTTCATCTAATTCTGTGATATGGTTTTAACAATCGGTACAGTGACAGATTCACCACCTGGGGATGCTATAACCTCAGATCTGACGTACTGAGCGATCAGGACATGAAGAACGGGAGAACAAGCACCTCACTCCGAATTCAGTTGGCTTAGAGTTGTCACGGGAACTGCACGTCGACAGGGACACCGGACCTGACGATCGTCTCGTGGGTGCCTTCGTGCGTGGGGAGGCTGAGACGGTTGCCCGGGCGGAGGTGCTCGCTAGCCGCGTGGCGCGGTTCCGGGGCATCTATCTCTCCGCGGTGGATCGTGATGATGTTGTTCAGGAGGTCATGGTCGAATTGTGTGAGGCGATAGCTAGGCCAGAACGCGCTGCCATACGGGACTTCAGCGCCTTCGTCCGAGCAATTGCCTATCAACGCTGCGTCGATTGGATTCGGCGCCGCAGGCGCACGGAACCGATCGACCCTGAGACCCCGTGTGGCGGAAAGAATCCCGAGACTCTCGTCATCGAGAGCGAGCGTCGCGACGTCGCCCTGCAAATCATTCGAACCCTTCGCGAGCCCTGCCGCCAGTTGATACGGCTTCATGCCGGGGCAAACTTAACCTACGGCCAGATCGCCGGGTTGCAGGCACGAACGGAGGGAGCGGTGAGAACCCAGATGTCGCAGTGTCTCAAGGAAGCCAGGGCCATGCTCGAGCGGATCCAGCATCTATCCCGATCCCGCAAGGATCGTGAGGGAAGGCTCTCTTGAAACATGGAGAGGCGGTGTCCCTTCTGCCGGAACTTTTGCTCGGCCACCTTGACGCAGAGCTTGAGGCCTCCGTCACAGCGCATCGCGCCGCCTGCGACGAATGTCGGGCCTCGTCGGAAACTTACGCTCTATTCCCGCCGGCGCTCAGGCGTCAGCCGGTGTCCGCCCAGCCACATTTGTCGTGCGAGGAGATCGTGTCCTATGCATTGGGTGGCGCCGGGCCTGAAAGGGAATCTCTCACGCAGATCGTCTTGCACCTACAGTCATGTTCAGACTGCTCAACGGAGATCGAAGCGACGCGCCTGGCTGATGAAAATCTCCGGGGACGAGCGCTCCTGTTCGACGGCTCATTCGTGCCAAGGGTCCCAGAGGTTGTCAGGCGACCGCACGTCTCTGCCGCCATAGCAGCCACTGTCGTTCTCCTGGCCTTGGGGTACCCTGCTTTCCTCGGCCTGCACCAGCTTCCGCAGGTCCGAGGCCAGGTTCGCCAGTTACGGGAAGAGCTAGGGCGGGTCGGAGCGGAATCTCAACGGAGGATCGATGCGCTAACTGCCGAATTCGAGCGCAAGCTTCAGGAACTCCCACAGGCTGTGCCGGAGGCCGGGGCGCTGGAGGTGCACTTCTTGACGGGAGCCCTTCGTAATGAAGGACTGCCGGCGGTCGTCAAGCTCGAATCTGATCAGCGAAATGCCCAGATTGCCGTCGCACCCGAGCCGCGCACGGTCGCCTCTGGAGGCAATCGGTACCGATTCGAGGTGGTCGCTGGGGGCCGGAGCGTTTGGTCGTGGGAACTGACGGGGACGCAAATCCGCAAATACCTGGCGTCTCCCCAAGGGGCGGTGATTCTCTCGATTCCCACGACGTACCTACCACCTGGCGATTACGAGCTGAGACTGACGCGCTCGGGTGTGCCCACCGCGCAACCGTTGCTTCTCACTCCGTTTCGGGTCGCCCGCTAGAGTCATCTCCAGTCGCCCGCGGCCACGAAGGCGCCCCAGAAGAAGGGGTGGGTGCTGGCGCCGGCGCCGCGTCGGGCCTCAAGCATCGCCAAGCCGGCGTGCCGGACAGCTTCGGCCGTCGAAAGGCCCGCGTTGCGGTCCCGGTAGAGCAGCCGCATCCAGTCGCGGGCGCCCGCATCATCCACCTTCCACAGGCTCATGATCAGAGTTCGCGCGCCCGCGATCTCGAAGGCCCGCCTCAGACCCAGCATCCCTTCGCCTTCCTGAAGCTTCCCCAGCCCGGTCTCGCACGCTGACAGCACGACCCACTCGACTCCCGTCAGGTCAAGCGAAGCGATCTCCTCGGCCGTGAGGATGCCGTCCTCGGCGTCCGCGCCCGTGCCCGGCGCATCGCGCAGGTTGGCGCCGGCGAGGGCGAGTCCCGACAAAAGCAGAGGGTCATCTCCGCTCGTCGTCGGTGGAGCTTCGCTGAATGAGCCATTCGGCCCCTGGGCTCTCTCCAGGATTGAAGGGCAGCGGTCGTCTACGAAAAAGCCGTGCGTTGCCAGGTGCAGGACTCGGTGACCCGAGGCATGGTTCTTGAAAGCCGCTTCTCCCGCTGCCGTTCCGGTGAGCTTCAGGACCGCTCCTTGATCTGCTTGGCCGCCTGGAAAGTGGCCCGGCCACAGCGATGCCACCTCCTCGGCTTCTATGGCGGATTCGGGGAGAGGAGCAAATCGCATGGACCTGAAATCCTGGCAGGTGGCAACCGGGCTGCGGTAGCGAGCCGGACGCGCGCTTTCGCGGGCGTCCGCCGTGGGACCGGGAGTGGTGACGTGTGATCCATCGGCTTCTGGCGCCGAGCCAGGCTGGCTGTCGAAGTCGGGGCCACCCAGAACGAAAAGTCCTCGTCCGATCGGCCTGTCTTTCCCCTCGCGGATCAAGTCTCTTTCCGCCGAAAGGTAATGGAACAGCGGGCCGGTCTCAACCAGATACCGATCCCGTCCCACTGGCAGCGTTGCCAGGCTCACTAGGTGCAGCGCCCCGTCCGGAACGATGAACACCTGCTGGGCACCGTTCAGGTTTTCGCGCACCGGGTCCCAGACAGCGCGCCGCAGCTTTTCGCCGGCATCTCGGTAGTGCGCCTCGTCGCGCCGCATGGCCAGCTTCGTTCCCGATGGCGTCGAAGCCGCTTCTTCCTGCCAGCGGCGGACCAGGGCGTCGATGGTTTGGGCCAACCCAAGAGGGACTATGATCGGTTTGGTTTCCCCGGCCCCGAGGACGAACGCCAGGTACGCCGTGGGGGCCTGGCTCGGGCTTTCCTGACCCTCGGGTCTCGTCCGCTTTTGCGCCGACGAGGTCTCTGCAAACTTCGGAGGAGCGCTGACGAGCTTGTCGTAGCGAGCGTAGGCAATCAGGGCGCTTGACCGGGGGAGGTGCATGACCACCTGGTCCAGCCCGACCATCCTCTTTTCCTGTTGTTCACGGAAGGTGGTGCTCTTCTCGGCCAGGAATCGCTCGGCCTGCTCCTTCTGGCTGCGGGCCTCGTCGAGCATCTTGCGATAGCGCTCGGGGGGCTCCTTCTCCGGCCCCCGGACCCATAGGTTTGCTAGCCGATTGCTTGCGGAGGCTAGAGATTCTGCGAGGTGGGACACTTCTGAGTCGGAGGCCTCCGCAAGGGTCTGGTGGCGACGCCCCATCTCGTCGAGGACCAGCGCCCGGGAGCGGATGAGGGCATCCCACACACTCTGAGTCGAGTCCGGAATCTCCTCGCGACGTTCCGCAGCCAGAGATAACGCCAGGTTCAGTCCGGCGGCTCTCACCGAAGCGTATCCCAGGGCCTGCCTCTCGGGCAGCGCGCGCGCCATCAGGCGTAGATGATCTCTGCCGATCTCTTCGGCCTGAAGAGCCGCTTTCAGCGCCGGCGTGCTCTCGCCCATTACCGCAAGCAATCTTCCGAGATCAGCGAGCGTCCGCGCAAGACTGGGATGGTCGGCCCCGAGCTGCTTCTCTTCGATCGTGAGGGAACGATTGTACAGCGCTCTCGCGTCCGAGTAGTCACCCATCTTCTCAAAAAGCAGAGCAAGGGTGCCGAGGCTCACGGCGACGTCGGGATGTTCGGGGCCCAGACTCTTTTCGCGGATCGCAAGGGCGCGCTCGTAGAGCGCTTTCGCCTCGGCATAGGAGCCCGTCTCCTCGAGAAGCGAAGCCAAGTCGCCGAGGCTCAGGGCGACGTCGGGATGCTCGGGGCCCAGACTCTTTTCGCGGATCGCAAGGGCGCGCTCGAAAAGAGGTTTCGCCTCCGCGTAGGAGCTCATCGCCCTGAAGAGCGACCCCAGGTCGCTGAGGCTCCAGGCGACGCTGGGGTGCTCGTGGCCCAGCTTCTTCTCACGGATCGCAAGGGCGCGCTCGAAAAGAGGTTTCGCCTCTGCGTAGTCGCCCATCGTCAAGAAGAGCTTGCCGAGGTTGTTGAGGTAATTAGCGACGCTGGGATGCTCGGGGCCCAGCTGCTTCTCCGAGATCGCAAGGGCGCGCTCGAAAAGAGGTTTCGCCTCCTCGTAGGCACCCATTGCGAGGAAGAGTGTGCCGAGGTTGTTGAGAGTCACAGCGACGTTGGGATGCTCGGGGCCCAGCTGCTTCTCCCAGATCGCAAGGGCGCGCTCGTGAAGAGGTTTCGCCTCCGCGTAGGCGCCCATGCGCTTAAGGATTTGAGCCAAGTTGTTGAGGCTCCGGGCGATGTCGGGGTTCTCGGGGCCCAGCTTCTTCTCGCGGATCGCAAGGGCGCGCTCCATAAGAGGTTTCGCCTCGGAATAAAGGCCCAACTGTCCGAAGTTATAACCCAGGCCACCGATAACGTCGGCAACGTCGGGATGCTCGAGACCGAGTTGCTTTTCTCGGATCGCAAGGGCACGCTCAAGGAGCGGCTTCGCCTCAACGTAGGAGCCCTCGTCCTGAAGGATCTGCGCCAAGTCGTTGAGGCTTGTTGCCACGAGCGGATGCTCAGGGCCGAGATCGTCCTCCGCCATCGTCAGGGCACTCTCGGCGAGAGGTCGGGCTTCGGCCAGTACGCTCCGGAGCTTCAAGAATCGTGCATGATGCAGGAGCGCCTCGACGCGGCACTCTGGTTTGTTTCTTTCCTTCGCCCTTGTATCAACTGATTCCCAATAGGTCCGCTCCGCCTGGTCCTTGGCGTTTGCCTCGGGAGGAATTAACTTCCCCAAAGCGACCGAGAGTTCAAAATCGCCTCCACAGTAGAAGGTTGCCATGGACCGGACCTCTAACTGATAACGGACGTTGGTCTGCGCCTCGACCACCAGACGACTATCCGTCCCGATTCCTCCGTTGTCGTCCGCGCCGACCACCGTAAGAGTATCGTCCGCGGAGACACGCGAGACCTTCAAGGCTATGTCGAAGTCCAGCGAATGCGCTTTGATCGTTAGCGGGCCGGAAAGGTTGCTTTCGAATTCGAAGATGGCCACCGACGTGTTTGGATTCCCCAAGAGAATCCTGCCGCGCATCGTCTCCCCGATGTGGACAGTAACTGGATTGTCCGCCAGGGAAGCGTTAGGAGCAGCTGGACCAAGTAGGTCCGCCAATGCGATTGTGAGGAGAAGAGCTGTTCTCTTCACCGATGACTCCCCTTGGCGGCAACTATGGTGGACGAGAGGTGTCGGTCTCTCATATTTACCTGCCCTGGGGCCGGGCGATGAATGCCACGGCCTATCCCATCCCCGCGCCCACCAGAATTCAAGGATCTGAAGAGAGACTCATGCGTCGTCACGAGCAGTTTTGCGGGCTTCAGGCCCCCCTGCACAGTTTCCTGAGCCTAGGTGGCGCACAGTTCCTGGGCCAGCTGCGTCCCCGGGCGCGCCAACCCCGTATGCGGCAACAGGCCTGGGTTGAACATCCGCTCCAACCTTAGACCCGGAATGAACTCCATCACCAGGAAGTCCACTGAGCGTCGAAGGCCTGCACCGTCTCGATGTTGGGGTGCTTCAGTTCGGCAGAGGCTCAGGGCTTCCTTGCGGAAGCGCTTGCGGGCGGACTCATCGGCCAGAGCACCGGGCGGCAAGACCTTGAGGGCGACGTCGCGGTCCAGCGTCTCGTCCCTGGCCCGGTACACCACGCCCATCCCGCCCTCGCCGATCTTCTCGACAAGGCGGAAATGAGAGAGCATCGTGCCGGGGCCCAGTGTCACGGCTCCGTCCGTCCCCAAGTCTGGCGCCGGGCGGAGGGGGAATACTGCCGGCCTGCAAGGGTTCCGCTCCGGAAGGTGGCTTCATCATAGCGCAGAATTCACTGGGGTACGCGAGGACCTTGTCAGGACTTGGACGGGCTGGTCGCGGGTGTATGCCCGGAGAGGTCTCTGTCCCTCCAGGATGGCATGGCAATAGGGCAATGGCCTGGAGCGGCTCCATTGGTAACGGATCGACCAATATGTGGCGATCGGCTTCAGCAAACTACTCGCCAGCTTCTTAAGACACGGGGCCAGCTCAGCTGTTCTTCGCTTCGCGTTACCTCCCAGCCAACTGTTCCCAATTCACAAGAGTCTTCACGTTTCCCCCCTGCTCGCGATGCACGCGAGATTCCTCTTTCGTTCCAAGCTGAAGCTATCGTGCGTGATACGAGGCGCCTACGGGGCAACTAAAATGTGCCGCACCCTCCTCTATTCTTGATGCAAGTGCACCCGGAGATACCGCAGCAGCAGTACTTACCCCCACCGCACGGCTTACCACCGCACAAGAGAGCGGACGCCGAACTCCCCTCGGTCTGCATGCTGGTCCCGGGCCGCGCCGTCAAGCGCGAGAGCTCTGTTGTTGCGGAATCGGTGTCCGCTTGGGAGCAGATGCCAAAATCGTGAAGAACGACGGTCGCATCCGCAGAGCTCTCCGAGGAAGCCATCGGCCCTGTGGCAGCCCCCAAGACCTGCGGGGTTGAGGCGTTGGGCCCTGCCACGGTATATCCGGCAAGAAACAGGACGGTGAAAAGCGAGATCACCAGCAATGTCCCTCGTGTGATGCTCATGACACCCTCCCTTTCGGGTCGCGCCGACCCATGCAAGTTGGAAGCAGGTTCAGGGAACTGACACCAGTCATGGCTCCAGATCGGCCCGGCAGCCAGCGAACGGGCTGGGCCCGGAGACAGGAATGACGTGGCCTACCGCGTGATCTCCCGCCCAGGATGCCAGCGGTGTGATAAGTGCACGGCAGGCAATCACGGTCCATAGATAATCCCATCCAGCAAGTGGTTCAGGGGGCCAGGGCCGCACAGAACGCGTCGAGATTGCCGGACCGGCCTTCGTCGGGTGTGAACACGAAGGTCAATCCATGAGTGACGAAGTCGACCCGTCCCGCGCTGAGGAACGCGGTGCCCTGCGGTAGCGGCACTCGCTCGATGACGCCGACCTCGTAGTCGTGGACAACGTTGCCGTTCTCGTCCAACAGTATCTCCTGGACATTGGCGAACGGGTCGCCCACGAGCTGGTGTCCGTTCGCGCTGAAGGTGTCCTGCTCGACGAAGTTCAGTGCGATCCGTATCACTTTTCCGTTCGTGTCGGTGTAGTCACGTTCGGTGCCGTTTGCGACCGCCGTTATGTCGACATCGAACGCACACAGGCCATCCGAAGCGGGGATGGTCGCGCTGACCGTGATGTTGAACGGTTTGATCGTCGGAGCGTTCGCGCTCGCCGTGGACGCTGTGATCGCGAGGGCGGTGATCGCGAATAGTGACACGAGCCCCTTGGACCGCCTGGTGTTATGGAGATAAGACGTGTGCATCGGTAGCTCCTTTTTTGACAATGACCACTGCTCAGAGGGACAACCCGCACGGGAGCCTTGCAATGTGATTTTTCGTTCGGTATGGATCCGCCTCCTCTCTTTACGCGGCTGGCGACGGCCCCCGGCTATCTGAGTGGGGCATGAGCAATTCCGGTGCCAGGAAGAGGTGGCTCCGTTCAGATTCGCGGGCGCTTTGTGCAAGTGTTTCGACGCGAGTCAGTTCCGTAGATAGCCGAGTCGCGGCTGATCATCCATCTCTTGATGAGGGATACTTCAAGTCGCGCCGATCGGTTCATTGGCCTAGCCGTTCGGCTAGGATTCCTGGAAAGGGGCGGATCAGTCCAATGGAAGTCCGACGCGGGCAATGAGATCGTGAAATCTCGGATCCGAGCGCAATGGATCGAGCCTCGGATCCACTTTGAGACTGTTGATCCACCCATCGCGTTCGTGGTAGCCCCTTTCCATCCAGGCGAACGCTTGATTTGTATCCCCGAGGCCCACATAGATGTAGGCGATGCCGATCGGGGCGACGTACTTGGTCGTCGCAAGCTCATTCAGCTGGTCGATTACCCTCTGCGCTTCCTCTCGTCTGCCCGTCAGGGCGTAGGCGTACCCGAGGGAGGCCATGTGCTCGGTGCTACCTCCCGAAACAGCAATCGCCTTCTGAATTTCCACGATGGCTTCATCAAACTGTTTCTTCTGCAGGTAAGTCAGTCCGAGCCAGGCATGTGCCCGGTCAGAGTTCGGATCCACCTCAAGCATTCCCCGGCTCTGGTCTATCGCCTCATCGTACCGTCGCGCTGCGTAGTAGCACCAGTCCATGGAGGAATTGATGGTCACCGACAGAGGATCGAGATCGTCGGCTCTCTTGTATTCCGCGATCGCCTCCTCCGTCCGTCCCATAACCGCGAGATAGTCGCCATAGGTCTTGTGAGCCCATGCGTAATTCGGGTTCAGCTCGATGGCGCGCTTCGCCTCCCTCTCAACTCCCTCCCAGTCCCAGTCAAAGCTGTACATAACGTTGGCCAGCGCGACGTGGGCCTCGGGGAGCGCATCGTCTCTCTGCAGCGCGCCCGTCGCTGCGGCCTTCGCTTTCGGATAGGCGACTTCCGGTGGCAGGAACTCATACGTTCCCAGTTGAACGTAGGTCTCCGCGAGTCCTGCGTACCCCAGCGCAAGCTCCGGCTGCTCCTCGATTGTCCGCTCGAAATAGAGGATGGCCTTCTTCAAGTCATCTTCTGTCGTCTTGTTCAACAAGTACCGTCCCTTGAGATACGTTTGATAGACCTCTGGTCTTACGGCGCGTGCGGTGGCGAGGCGCACCTGCTCTTGCGGCGTCAGCTTGGCGTTGATCTCCCGCGCTATGTTTTGGGCGACCTCGCTCTGCAGCGAGAGGACGTCGCGCAACCCGCGCTCATATGACCGGGCCCAAAGATGCCTGTCCGTGGCGGTGTCGATCAGTTGCGCCGTGACCCGGACGCGGTCTCCCGACATCCGTACAGACCCCTCTACGATTGCCTCGACGTTCAATTTCCGCGCGATCTCCGAGAGAGGACGTCGGGAGTCCTTGAACCGCATGGCCGACGTTCGGGAAATCACACGCAGCGAGCGGATCTGGGCCAGGCTCGTCGTAAGCTCCTCGGTGATCCCGTCGGCGAAATATTCCTGCTCGGGGTCACCAGAGAGGTTTGCCAGCGGCAGGACCGCCAACGACCGGATCGGCCGCGGCGCGAAGCCCTTCACAATCCGATTTCTCAAGCCACCGACGTTCAATGCGACGGCCAGGCCGAGGAGCACGGGGACGGCTCCTCCGCCAAGCAGGAAGAGCCAGCGTCTGAATTTCATCGAGCGACTGGGCGCCGGGATCGAAAGCCCGGGGCTGGCCAGCCGCGCGAGATCGACATGAAGCTCACGGGCCGTCTGGTAGCGGCGCCCCGGGTCCTTGTCCAGTGCTTTCAGAATGATGGTCTCCAGGTTGGATGCGATCCGGGGATTCACCACCCTCGGCGCTGCTGGCGCCGCATTCAGGATCGCTTCGATCAGCCGTGGGGGACTCGTCTGCGGGAAAGGTCGTCGGCCCGTTGCCATCTCATACAGCACCACCCCCGCAGCGTAGATGTCGCTGCGCGGGTCGATCCCCTCCTGGCGCAGCTGCTCCGGCGCCATGTAAGGCAGAGTTCCGGCTCCCCCGGTCTCGGTCGGTTTCTCAGTCGTCCCGAGATCCCCGGCAGGCTGAAGCCACTTCGCCAGGCCGAAGTCCAGGATTTTCAGCCGCCCGTCCGGCGTCAGACGCAGGTTGCCGGGCTTCAGATCCCGATGCACCACCCCAGCAGCGTGAGCCGCGGCCAGACCCTCGGCCAGCTGCGCCCCCAGGAGCGCCACCTCTTTCTCCGGGAGCGGCCCCGCGGCAAGCTTCTCGTCCAGCGTCATACCGGGGATGAGCTCCATGACCAGGAAGTCGACACCGTCCTGGGTCTCGAAGGCGTGCACCGTCTCGATGTTGGGGTGGTTCAGCCTGGAGAGGGCGAGGGCTTCTTTTTTGAAGCGCTTCCGGCCCGCCTCGATGGCAAGCGATGCGGCCGGCAGGACCTTGAGCGCCACGTCGCGGTCCAGGCTCTCGTCCCGGGCACGATAGACCACGCCCATCCCACCCTCACCGACTTTCTCGAGGATGCGGAAGTGGGAGAGGATCCTGCCGATCATCGTGGGATTCCAGGGAGGTCAAGAGCCCCGCGACCGGATGTCGAACGGGTCTGAGCCGGCATCCTGGCGTCCGCCAGTCTGCGCCAAGGCTTGGTTTTTGCGAGCGCTCTTCCTGCCCGGGAGAATACCACGAGCGGGGTCGGGGAAAACGTGCGGCCTGCGTATGCGAGAACTCTGAATCGTCAGGGACAGGCGGGAGCGACAGCGTCCCAGAGAGGGCTGCCGAAGGTCCCCGTCCCACAGTAGTTTCGAGCACGGACCAGATACCAGTACCCCATGCCTGCGGGAGGATCACTGCGGCTGTCGCTGAACGCGCTGTCTTGTGTCGATTGCAGGCAGATAGGATCGGTCATGAGACCGTTGGACACGAGATTCACGCTGCCGGAAACGAGGTCGTAGAGCGTCCCGGGACCGGCCAGTGTTCCCTGGCTGTCCCAGGTGAGGTGATCAGGGGCCGTCGCCAGCAGCAGGTTCGTCACCTCGATCGGAACAGACCAGACGAGGGGATCAAGATCGTTGCAATCCGTCCCGCCGCAAAGAGCATCGGGATGACCGTCGCCGTCCGCGTCTTTGAGCCCGGTCCCGCGACACGCTCCGGCCTGGCACGTGTCGCCCACCGTGCAGGCGTTGCCATCATCGCACGCGCTCAGGTTGTCGACGTGGATGCAGCCAACGGATGGGTCGCAGGAATCGTCGGTGCAGACGTTGCCGTCGTCGCAGGTCCGCGGGACGAGGACGCAGTCCAGCTGGTTCGCCAGATTCAATAGAATCGAGATGTCCCGGGAATCCCGGTCGGCCACTGCCAGATCGGGCCAGCCATCCCGGTTAAAGTCGCCGGTCGCGACCGAACCCGGACCGATGCCGACTGCGAACACTTTCGCCGGGCCGAACGTGGCGTCACCGTTTCCGGGGAGGACCCAGATGTCATTCCCACCGGCACTCGTGACCGCCAGATCGATGCGGCCGTCGCGATCGAAATCCGCCAGGGCCACGGCGGTGGGCGAAGGTCCGACTTTCAGCCTGCTCTGAGGCGCGAACGTGCCGTCTCCGTTCCCGAGGAGAATCGAAACGTCCGATGATCCGAAGTTGGGCACCACCAGGTCCGCCCGGTGGTCGCCATCGAAGTCCCCGATCATTGCACCCCCCGGGCCGTCACCGGTCGCAAAGCGGACGGGGCTCCCGAACGCACCCCGCCCCGTGCCGAGGAGGACTGCGACCTGGTTCCCGGCGTGACTCGTCGCCACCAAATCTTCGGCGCCGTCGCCGTTTAGATCGCCAACCGACAGGAGACTCAGATCTCCGTCGGTCGCGATCTTGTGCTCGGAGCCGAAGGTGCCGTCGCCCTTTCCGAAGAATAGGGACAGGTGCTCGATGCTGGTCACGACGAGGTCCTGATGACCGTCCTGATCAAAGTCACCTAGGGCCACGCCCACGGGGTCATTGCCTCCACTGATGGCATCGCCGTACGGCAGGAAGCCACCATCTCCGGTCCCAAGAAAGACCTTGAGGTAGCCTGGGACAGAGACAAGGTCGCAACCCGTCTTGCAATTTTTGCAGCAGCATTCTCCATCAGCACAGCCGCAGGTGGGGTGGCATACACAGTAGCAGTTGTAATATACCGACGCAGGAATCACCACGGCCAGATCCTCGTTGCCATCGCCATTGAAGTCGCCCGGCGCGAGCGCGACATTTCCCCCGGGGTAAAAGGGGGCATGGGGCACAAAAGTCCCATCACCCCGGCCGATGAACCCCGCGGCCCAACCTCCTCCCGACGCGAGAAGGTCCTGCAGGCCATCGGCCGCCAGATCGGTCACCATGACAGCCGTGGGGGGATCGGACACTGCGTAGCGGGTCTGGGGAGCGAAATCGATCACGCCGGCTGCCACCGCAGTTGTGGCGGGCACCGGTCCTCTGGGCGAGGCCATGGCGAAGAACAGGAGCGCGAGCACGAAACTCAGCCGATTCGGCGCGCCAAGCCTAGGACCCGTACGTTTTCGTTCAGTTTCCATACGAGCGGCTCCTTCCCTAGAGTGCGTCATCCATGACCCGCGCTGTTTTCTGACGAGAGCAATCGCTGTACCAATTCGAATCCGCATCCGTGGGCGGCGGGGCGATCCGATACAACGTGCCGACTTACAGGAAGATAAGCGTCGGGACCAGATGATCGGCCGGCAGAGAGGCCACTGGAGGCGCAGCCGGAAGTCGATCCGTTCGGTTGGTGAGCCTAACCGTTCGGTTTGTTTCCATCGGCAGGGCGGATGAGTCAGCCAGTCATAACGCGTGACGCGAACTGTGCGCCGGGGGACAGATGGATCTGGGACACACCAGGGAGCGCGTGCAACACTCTCGATAACACGCCGGATATAATGACTCGATGAAGCAGGATCAGGTCAAAGCACTCGCGGCGTGCGCTTTGGCGTTCTGGGTCACGACCTGCGGCGGAAGACCAACTGCCGACCGCGGACGAGTGATCGTCTTCGGAATCGACGGCGCGGATTGGCAGGTGATCGAGCCGCTCGTCGCACGCGGCCGGCTGCCGCACTTCAAGCGACTGATCGAAGAGGGGGCCACCGGGACGCTGCTGTCGATGGAGCCGTCGGCGTCGCCGTCCCTCTGGACCACCATCGCGACCGGCGTGCGGCCGGAGCGCCACGGCATCCACGGCTTCGTCGTCGAGGGGAGCGGCGCGCCCGGGGACGCGGCGCACGGCGAGGAGGGGAGGGCGGAGCCGGCGGGCCGGCGTGACGACGTGCGTCCGGTCACGAGCACCATGCGGCGCGCGCCGGCCTTCTGGAACATCCTGCCTCGCTACGGGCGCAAGGTCGGGGTCGTCGGCTGGCTGGTCACCTGGCCGGCGGAGCCGACGAACGGCTACATCGTTTCCTCCTACCTGCCGTACATCTACAACTGGTCCACCGGCCGCCCGCTCAAGGGGACGATTGTTTCGGGGATACCGAAGCAGACCTTCCCGGAGTCCCTGGTCGACGATCTGGAGACCGACAAGGTGAAGCCCGCCGACCTGCCGGCAGAGACGGTGCGCCGGTTCTACGACCCGGGCCGCGTGCGGTCCCTGCCGGAGGACGACCGCGAGTGCGTCGAGGGGTTCCTGTGGAGTCTGGCCTGCGACGAGACGTATCGCCGCATCGGGCTCCGGCTGTTCGAGAAGTACCCGGTCGATCTGTACGCGATCTATTTCGGCGGCGTCGACGTCTCCTCGCACCGCTTCTGGAAATTCGCCCACCCGGACGCCATGGATTACGGCGTCAAGCCCGACGAGGCGGCCGCTCTGGGGGGCGTCATCGACGCCTACTACGTCTATGTGGACGGACTCCTGGGGGAGTATCTCGACCGGATCGGCCCGGAGACGACGCTCGTCGTTCTCTCCGATCATGGGTTCAAGGCGGTTCTCTTTCCGGGGAAGCCGACGACCTCGGGGCATCACCGCATGCAAGGGGTCCTGGCGCTCTACGGGCGCGGCGTGCGACGTGACACGACGATCGAAGGGGCGGGGCTCCTGGACGTGCTGCCGACGCTTCTGCGGCTCCTCAACGTACCGATCGCCCGCGACCTGGAGGGAAAGGTCCTCGAGCAGGCGCTCGACGCGGGATTCGCCGGGGCGCATCCGGCCACGTGGGTGGACACCTACGGCGCGGCGGAGCACGGAGGGGCGCCCGACGAGTCGGACCTCGACCGCAACGTCCTCGAAAGACTGCGATCCCTCGGCTACATCAATTGAGTTCGCGCCGGAATGGCTGCTTCGCCCTCACTGCGTCGGGAAGCGCCAGCCGATGCCGAACCCGAATTCGTTGAAGCTGAAGGTCTCGTCGTTCGCGAACACGGTGCCGTCCCCCTTGAACTGGTCGTGGCGCAGCTCGAACCGCGCGTAGACGACCCGGCCCAGGAAGAAGCGCACGCCCCCCCCGAGACCCAGGACCGGATCGGTCTCGGTGCCGAGGTCCGAGTCGTCGGTGTGCACGAGCCCGATGCCGGCGGTCAGGTACGGCACGATGCCGTGCGACGTGAAGTTGTAGACGTACGCCGCCTGGAATTGCGTGACGTCGACCGTCTCGCCGACGAAGAACGAGTCGGTCGTGCTGACGTCGTTGATCAGGAACTCGAACTCGTGGTTCGGGTTGTACAGATAGCCGAACCGGAAGCCGACACCGACATCGTCGTCGATCTCGCTCTTGCTGTCGAAATCGGTGAAATTCAGGGACCCGTTCAGCTCGAATCCCTCCCGGAACCCTCCGGCGTATCGTCGCGGGGCGGCCCAGGAGGACGGGACGCAGAGGCAACAGGCGGCGAGGACAGCGAGCGCGGACAGCAGTCGTTTCACGGTGATCATCGTTGTTCTCCCGGCGCCCCCACGAGACCCCCGACAGGCGGGCGCGTTGACCCTATTTTTGCACGCATGCTATAGTTCGCCAAATCTCGTGGGGCGTTAGCTCAGCTGGGAGAGCGCGAGGCTGGCAGTCTCGAGGTCGGGGGTTCGATCCCCCCACGCTCCACCACGATTCTCTCCTTCGCATTCAGTCTTCGAAGATCGTCTTCCTGTGTTTCGGGGGCTTCGTCCGTCTGTCTGCGTGGCGCTGGTGCGGTTTCTTCGGGAGAGGGAGGCGGACGCCGGGCAGACCCTTGAATCGGCGGAGGCGGCGGCGCTTCGGCTCGGGCATCGGAGACTCGGGTGTGAAGCCGGCGGCCGGAGCCTGTCGCTTATCGACTGCCGTTGGCGGCGGCGGCGCGGGGCTTGGTGCGGTCGCGCCGCTTCTGCACGCGCTCGCGGACGCGGGCCCGGCGGGCCTCGCCCGGGATCGCTTCGGCGGGGGCCAGGACGATGGCGCACAGCACGGCGCCGAGGACCTCTCCGACTTCCTTCACGAAGGTGAACTTCATCTGCTTGCGGATGTGCTCGGGGATGTCGACGAGGTCCTTCTCGTTTCTGGCCGGCATGACCACGGTCGTGATGCCGGCGCGGCGCGCCGCCAGGATCTTCTCCTTGATACCGCCGACCGGCAGCACCTTGCCGCGCAGCGTGACTTCGCCCGTCATGGCGATGTCGTGCCGCACCGGGTGCTGCGACATCAGCGACGCCAGGGCCGCCACGATCGTCACGCCGGCCGACGGGCCGTCCTTGGGGATGGCGCCGGCCGGCACGTGGATGTGGATGTCGGTCTTCTCGAAAAGGACCTCCTCGATCCCCAGCTCCTTGGCGTGCGCCTTGACGTAGGTCAGCGCCGCCTGGGCCGATTCCCTCATGACGTCCCCGAGCTGTCCGGTGATCGACAAAACTCCGTTCCCCTTCATCCTGCTGGCCTCGATGAACAGGATGTCGCCGCCCGCCGAGGTCCAGGCCAGGCCGGTCGCGACGCCGACCTCGTCGGTGCGCTCCGCCACCTCGGGGATGAACACGATCGGGCCGAGGAACTCCTGCAGGTCCTTGGCGTCCACCGCGCGCCCCTTGGAGCGCGTCATGGCGATGTCCTTGGCGACCTTGCGGCAGACGGTGGCAATCTGCTGCTCCAGCTTCCTGAGACCCGAGTCGGCCGTGTAGCCGCGGATGATCTCCTGGATGGCCGCGTCGGTGAAGGAGACCTGGTCCTTCGACAGCCCGTGCTCGCCGATCTGGCGCGGGACCAGGTACTGGCGGGCGATGTCGAGCTTCTCCTCCTCGACGTAGCCGGGGAGGTGCAGGATCTCCATCCGGTCGCGCAGCGGGTCGGGAATCGTGTCCAGGCGGTTGGCGGTCGTGATGAACATGACGCGCGACAGGTCGAACGGCAGATCGAGATACAGGTCGGTGAAGGTGTTGTTCTGCTCCGGGTCGAGGACTTCGAGGAGGGCCGAGGCCGGGTCGCCCCTGAAGTCCATGCCGATCTTGTCCACCTCGTCGATCATGAACAGAGGGTTTCTCGACCCGGCGCGCCTGAGGCTCTGCAGGACCTTGCCGGGCATGGCGCCGACGTAGGTGCGGCGGTGGCCGCGGATCTCGGCCTCGTCCCGCATGCCGCCGACGCTCATGCGCACGAACTTGCGCCCCAGCGCCTCGGCGATCGACTTTCCGAGCGACGTCTTACCGGTCCCCGGCGGTCCGTAGAAGCAGAGGATCGGCCCCTTCATGTCGTTCTTCAGCTGGCGCACCGCCAGGAACTCGAGGATACGGTCCTTGACCTTCTCCAAATCAAAATGGTCGCGGTTGAGGATGCGCGACGCGTCCTTCACGTCCAGCCTGTCGATCGTGGTCGTGGACCAGGGGAGCGCCGCCATCCAGTCCAGGTAGGTGGTGATGACGTTGTACTCCGCCGAGGCGGGGTTCACCATCTCCAGGCGGCCCAGCTCCTTCTCGGCCTCCTTCTTGGCCTCCGCCGGCAGACCGGCCTTGTCGAGGCGCTCCCGCAGATCGCGCACCGTCGCCGCGGACTCGCTCTCCTCGCCCAGCTCCTTTTTGATGACCTTGAGCTGCTCGCGCAGGAAGAACTCGCGCTGCGCCTTGCGGATCTCGTCCTCGGTCTGCTCCTTGATCTCCTGGCCCGCCTTCGCCAGCCCGGTCGACTTCTCGATCAGCCTGATCGCGACCTTCAGCCGGTCGATCGGCGTGATCGTCGTGAGGATCTCCTTCTTCTCCTCCAGCTCGAAGTTCAGGTGGTTGGCGATCTGGTCGGCGAGGTTGCCGGGGCCGGACAGGTTGTTCTTGATGAGGTTCAGGATCTCGCCGGGGACGCGCGGGTCGAGCTGGATCAGGTTCTCCAGGAGGTGCAGGGCGTTCCCCATCAGCATGTTCGCCTCCATCGAGTCTTCTTCCTTCTCGTCGATGCAGGCGACCCGGGCCTTGAGGTACGGCTCGGTCTGGATGTACGAGGCGACGCGGAACCGTCGCAGCCCCAGGAGGATGATCTGGATGGTGTTGCCGGAGACGTTGATCTTGTTGACCAGCCGGGCCGCGACGCCGACGGCCGACAGCTCCTCGATCGGCGGCACGTCGATGGAGGAGGACTTCTGAACCACCAGACCGATGATCGACTCGGGCTCCATGTCCCTGATCAGGTTGAGGTTCTTCTTCCTCACGACCTGAAGGTTGACCACCATCTGCGGGAACACGACGGTGGAGGCCAGCGGGATGATCGGCAGCTCGGCGGGGATGTCGCAGGCGAGCATCTCGCCGTGGGCGCGCACGCCGGCGGCGGCGATCTTCTCGGCGATCGTCTTGTCCAGCGGCCTCTCGTTTCCCTTGTCGGCGGCGTTCTTCCTGTTGCCCTGTCCGCTCATTCTGTGCCTCATCCCGCTTTCGCCGCCTGGTCGCCGCGTCCGTCGGCGAAGAAGCGGTAGGCGATGATCTTGTAGATCAGCTTGGCCGCCAGAAAATCGGGCGCGACGTCTGCTCCCAGGGGCCGCAGCTCGTTCACGTCGAACCCGACCAGCCTCTTCTTCCTACACACGCCCCGGATGAAGGCCAGTGTGTCGTACCACCCCGGCCCGCCAGGCTCCGGAGTGCCGGTGGCCGGCATGATGGCCGGGTCGAAGTAATCCACGTCAATTGTAAGGTATATCTCGTCCGTCAGGCGGTCAACCAGTTCCAGCGCCCTTTCCGGCCGGCCGACGAAGTCCCGCGCCGGCACGACCATCAGGCTCTTCGCCCGGATCAGGTCGCGCTCCTCCCGGGAGATGCTGCGGATGCCGATCTGGAGGGTCGGCAGGCGCCCGGCGAAATGGTGCATGGCGCAGGCGTGGCTGAACTCGGACCCTTCGTAAGTGGCCCGCAGATCGCCGTGGGCGTCGAACTGGATGACCGACAGCTTCGGGTGCTTCCGGTGGTACGCCTTGATGGCTCCGACGGCGACGCTGTGCTCCCCCCCGAGGACCACCGGCATCTTCCCCATCTCGAGGTACCGCGCCACGGCCTCCTCGACCTTGCGGGTCATGACCTCGGGCGGGTCGTCGTTGCCGGAGACGGGCGGGGCGGTGTGGATGCCGATGGTGTAGGGATCGCGGTCGATCTCGTCGTCGTACAGCTCCATGAACCGCGAGGCCTCGACGATCGCCTCGGGCCCCCGCGCGGTTCCCTTCATGTACGAGGCTGTCCGGTCGTAGGGGACCGGCAGGATGACGACGCGCGCCCCTTCCAGCGACGAGTGCTCCTCGTCCAGGCCGCCGTAGTTCATCGGAAGCTCGGGGTGCTCGCCCATGGACGTCAGGGGATGAGGACCGCGGCGGTCACGACCGTCGTCCAGCGTCCCCGCTTGTCCCCCACGGCCGACTGGCAGGTGTTCATGGTGCGGTAGATCTCGCCGCTGATCTTCCAGATCTCCTTGCGCTCGTCATAGGAGGTCTCGGGGTCGAACTCGACCCCCCGGACCGTCGCCAGCATCTGCGCCGCCAGGTCCTCGGCGTAGTCGCCGGCCACCGTCTCGGTCTGTCCGAAGGAATGGTGCTCGCTCAGGTAGCCGTGACCGCCGTGCTTCCCGGGGATCGCGATGCCGATGGAGGAGGCGCACAGGCGGTGCGGCTCGTTGGTCTCCGCCTGGCTCATGACGCAGAAGACCACCTCGCCGGCCCGCAGGTACTTGACCCCCTCCTTCTTGGTGATGATCTTGCAGCCGGGGGGGAAGATGCTGCTGACCCGGACGATGTTGAAGTGGGCGATGCCGGCGTCGCGCAGCGCCATCTCGAACGAGTTGAGCTTCTCCCGGTGCCGGCCCACACCCTTGGTAAGGAACATCTTCTTCGACACGAACATCGCGACCCTCGCGCAGACGATCGGTTGGAGTTAGGGTAATCCTCGACGATTTATAGCACAAAGCGTCGGCCGCCGATCAGGGAGTTTCCTTGAGGACCTGCAGGACGGCGCGGCGCAGGGCGTCGTAGGGGATAGTCTCGGCCCCGGGAACCGGGGCGCGGCCGTCCACGTCGGCCGCTTTCACGGTCTCGCCGCTCACCAGGAAGACACCGCGGCCCCGCCCCGCCGCGGAGGTCAACCCAGCCTTGCTCTCCGGCCGGAGGAAGACCAGGTATTCGACGCCGGGAGCGAAGACCGTCAGGCCGGCGATACGCCCCAGGTCGCCGACATCCCGCTCGGGCGTCCCGGTCTGGCGGAAGGTGAGATAGCGCGGTCCGCTTCCCTTCAGGTATTCGCTCACCTCGAAGGCGTAGGTCGTCGCGGCCAGGGGCCGACCCTTGAAGTCTACGGTCCCGGGACGGGCGGCAACGCAGCGTCCCCTGAACACCCGCGCCGCGCTCCGGGTCAGTTCCGCGGTCGAGTACGAGGCGGCGAGCGAGAACGGCAGGAGTGCGAGGAGGAGGGAGAGCCACCCCGGGCTCGGGACAAGGGGAGGGCGACGAGCGCGCATGCTGGAAGCTAGGGTCCCGCGCGCGCTCCTGTCAACCGTCGCGGCCACCGGGCCGGCCGGGCACTTGACAGCCGCCCCGCGGCAGGTTAGGGTCAGGTCCTCTTCAACCAGCGAGGGACGAGATGACTGCCTCCAGGCAAGCCTATGAGGGATCGTGCCAGTGCGGCCGCGTCCGCTACAAGGTCGAAGGGCCGCTGAGCAACATGTCGAACTGCCACTGCACCGACTGCCGCAAGAACAGCGGCGCCGCCTTCGTGACCTTCGTCGAGGCCCCCAAACGCGCCTTCGGCTACGTCAAGGGCGCCGACCTGATCCAGACCCACCAGGCTGAATCGGGCACCAAGCGGGCCTTCTGCCGCCAGTGCGGCTCCACCCTCAGCTGCTTCGTAGACGGCGACGACCTCATCGAGATCGCCGCCGCGACCCTCGACACGCCGATCGACCTGCGCCCCGAGTACCACATCTACGTGCGCAGCAAGGTCTCCTGGTACGACATCAACGACGGCAAGCCGCAGCACCAGACGACGCAAGGGTAGCGCCCGGTCGCGGGCCGCGATCCGCAGCAGGGCCGGACCCGGCAGGGCCCGGCCCCGTTGCGTTTAGTCCTGTCGAGCCTACGGCACGGTCTTCAGAGCAATGTGATCGATGTTCAACGTGTTCTGCCAGGTGGAGGTCTGGGACTTCTGGGCATCGATCACACGGATGTAGACCGTCCCTGACAGTCCCGCGCCTCCGAAGGACGATGAGTCGATGCCGCCGGCCGTGTCGGTGGTCGTGTTGATCACCGCGCCCGTGATTTGGGTGAAGCCGGTCAGGGGATTCGTGGACGACCAGCTTGCGGGGTTGGTCGAGTAATAGAAGTTGAAATCGTCCAACTTGCCGCCGGCGCCGACGGTCCGGAATCCTTCCAGGTGAAGTTTGTGGCCTGATCCGGAGGGCACGCCCTGGAGCTTCCAAGTGTGCCACAGACGGTAGTTTCCACCCGAAACTTCTTCCCGGATGACTTCTCGCACATCATCGGAGCCCTGCGTGCTGGCATACGAGCCCGAAGTAGTGGTCCCGACGTCGCCGGTGAAGGCGTAATCGCTCATAGCGATGGGGGTAGGAAAGATGAACAGCCGGTCGAGTGTCAGGGTGTCCTGGATACTGTCGCCGCTCGGCTTGCTGTCGATGACCTTCGCGCAGTAGGTCGCCTGGGCTGTACCGAGGTCGGCGACCTTGAGCTGGTTGAGGTCGGACGTGTCGGTAACGGAGACAATGGTGGTCGAGCCGCCTTCGGGGAAGGCGCAGATACCCGTGGTCGTGCGCTTGGAGGAGGAGAAGTTGAACTGATCGTTGGCCCCGGTGTTGCGGAAACCCTCGAGGCGCAGGTCGAAGTTGAGGCCGGTGGGCATACCGGAGGTGTAGTAAGTGAAGAGGACCTGCAGCTGGCGGGCGCCCGACGCGCCGGCCTCCTGCAGGCACTCGTACGTGTTGTTCGTCGAGGTCGCCGACAGGTACGGGTCGGAGCCGCAGGTCAGGTTGCCTGTGACCATGGTCCGTCCGCCCGCGGCCACGTCGATGGCGCAATCGAGGTCGATGACCCCGTCACAGTCGTTGTCCGCCCCATCGAAACAGGTGCCGAGCGCCGTGACGCCTTCGACAGCTCCCGGATGAACCGTGGGATCGTTGGGTGCACAATCGCAAGCATCGCCGTACGCATCACCGTCCGCGTCACTCTGCGTAGGATTGGATGTCGTCGGACAGTTGTCGCAGGCATCCCCCTTGCCGTCTCCGTCTGTGTCCGTCTGGGTAGGGTTGCTTACAGTTGGGCAATTGTCTAGAGCGCAGGTGTTGGCCGAAAAGCCTGGATTTCCAAACCCGTCCCCGTCCGTGTCCGTGCATGGGTCGGCGCAGTCCGCCGTCCCGTCGCCATCCGCGTCCGCAAACCCCTCGGCAACAGGGCCGCACGTGATCGTGCCCTCGAACACGCCTGTCCCTTCAGTGGAGGCGTATAGCAAGTGATTGTTTGTGGCGGAGAAGTCGAGGCGGACGTCACGCAGATTCATCAGCCCGTTGTTCGCCAGAAGGTTCCAACTTCCGTTCACCCCGTCGCTCACGCTCTTGTAGATCCCTGCCGCCTGCCCGTAGATCACCGGGACGCCATACTCCTGGCTGGAGGAGGCGTAGAGAATCGAGGAGTTGGCGGGTGAAACTGCGATCGACATGACGCGGGGTTGCATGAGGACCCGCTGCCATGTCCAGCAGCTCACCGCTTCCGAACACGTGCAGTTCGCGGTGCGGGTTCCCCGATACAGACCCCCGTCCCCCGTCCACGTCGATCCGGATCTCCGATTATCCACGGTGCCTGCATAGAGGGTATTGGGACCGTTCAATCGCAGCGCGACGACCGGCCTGCCATTCATCTGCGCGTCGGAAATCTTGCACCACGACGTCCCGCCATCGTTGCTCTCCCAGACGCCCGTCTCCGCCGCAGACTGGAGTCCAGGCGAGTATTTGTCCCCGGCTCCGACGTAAAGCCGGCCCGAGGGCACGCAGACGGGCGGCCCGGGCGGAGTCTGGGTCGTTTCACAGATTAGGGGAGACGTTTGCCAAGTCGATGGGCCCGAACCCCAGCCTAGATTGGGCGTCGTACAGTCAGCCCTCGTGCCACCCAGACAGTTCCACGAACCGGTGCCGCCTGTCAACTTGTAGAGCCCCTTGCCATAAATCGTCGCGAAGAAGTTGTTGTTCGAATCGCGGATGAGCTCGATGCCGCCGCCCTTCGGGAATCCGTTCTGATCTCCGAGTGGGGTCCAGGTCCAGGGAACGCCGTCTGCTGGGCTAGGATGATAGACACCTTTCACGACGCCGCCGTCCGCCGGGTCGGCTGGATCGCCCGGGGGAGGCGACGCGGCCACGTAAATGGTATTGACGTCGGTCGAATCGAGCACGGGGTTTCCGGCGCCGGCGAGCACCTGCTGACTCATGATTTCCCACTGCCACCCCTCCATCTCGAAGCTCAGTCCGCCGTCAAAGCTCACCTGAAGTTTGTTGTCCTTGTCCGAGTAATACACGCGGTTCGGGTCCCGTGCGTCCGTGACCACCTTATATGCGTAAGTGTCGGTCGTTTCGCCTCTTGCGCTCCACGAGACGACAGGGACGTCCGGAGGAGTCTTTCCGATGGAGGAAAAATCTTCCCACGTGGCGCCGCCATCGGTCGAGCGCCTGTGCTCCGCGCCGAAATGGAGCGTCAGGCATGTTTCGTTCGAGCAGCACCCCGATTGCGGGCAGGTCAGGGCGATGTTCCAGACCGTGTTGCTCCCGCCGCCGGTCGATCGGACGGCCGTAGAGTGAACGCCGGCCTGTGCGTCGACGGAATAAAGGGGCTCGTAGTAAGGACGGCCCGGCACAGCATTCGAAGCGAGGCAGCTTGCGTCCAGGAAGCAATCGACGAGGCAATTCGCCTGCGTCTCGCCCGGCTCCCAGACACCGTTTCCGCAACAGGGGGTGGACGGGCAATCGGAGGGACACGTGGTACAGTCCTCGGATCTCCCGTACGACGCAATTGCAGACCTGCCGGCGCAAACCTTGTCTCCGCACGCCGACCCATAACCGATGCCGTCGAGAACATTGTCGCGGTAGTGCCTGCGCGTGACGTTCTGCCAGGTCTGCCCACCGTCCGTCGTCCGCCAGACGCCGGTGATATCTGACTCGAAGTCGCCGGTCGAATTGGTCCTGGTGCCCACATAAATGATGTTGGCGTTGGTCGGGTGAACTGCGACGGCGCTGTAGTCGGCAAAAGAGGGGGAAGCGCCGAAGCCCGAAACACGCGGCAGCCAATCCCACTCCTCGAGCGCCACGTCGTCGATCCAGATCGTTCCGTTCCCCTCTTTAGCGTTCAGGACGAGCTGCACCGAGCCCATCGCTCCGATCGGCTGGAAGAGCGTCTCGAATCGTCTCCACTCGCCTGTGTTCCAGCCAGCCGTGTACCAGAGCTCGAGGTCCGGATAGGCCCGGTCCATGAAGTTGACCGGAGTCTGGTTGGGCTCCGGCGCGGCGTAGTTATAAATCTTGGCATTGATTGCAAAACCAGTCGAACCGGGGCTGACCTTGAACCACCCAGAGAGGCGATAGAGCTTGCCCGCCTGTACGGTGGATCTCGTGGTCTCCCAGATCGCGACGCTTTGGTTGGGGGTGTAATCGAGGCGCATCGCCCAGTTGCCGTGGTGCTTCTCGTCGCCGACGCGCGTGACAACACCGACGGGTGTCCAGTTGTCCGCGGGTCCGCCTCCCATTGGGTTCTCGAAGTCTCCGTTGAGAACCAGGTTGGGGAGCATGGTGTGGCAACCGTCGGTCGGCGGCGGAGACGGGCCTGTGATGTCCGTCCATGTCACGTTCCAGTTGCTGCTCTCGCCCCAGAAGCTACTCTTGTAAACACCCCCCTTCCATGAGCAAGGGTCGGTCCAACCGTTGGTGGTCTGGGTGATTGTCTGCAAGACGGCGAAGAGCCTGCCTGAGGCGGCATGATACGTGATGCTGTTGCATCTTGGCGGATCGGGATACCCCGCGACGCCGGTGATCGGAGTCCAGGTCGCGGCGCCATCATCGCTCTTGAAGATACCGGCGTCGGCGCAGGCGATGATGTGGCTGGGGCTGAGCGGATCGAGCACCATGGAATTGATGAACGTGGAATCACACCCTGACGGTCCCAGAAGGCAGGAGGACGTGTATCCGCAGGAGCTCTCCCAGCCGCAAGTACTCTTGTGGACGTTGCCGTATTGCCACAGATAGACGGTCCCCGAGCCCGGCGTATGCGGCGACGGATCGACGAGCCCGCCGCTGCCGGCGAAATCGTCGGTCTTGCGCAGCCAATGCTGGCCTCCGTCGGTGCTCTTGAATGGGCCCGAGTAAACGACATCGGAATTCGCGGGGTCGAAGGCAAAGCCGTAATAGGTTTGATAGTCCGTGGCGCCGATAGGATCAACTATCGCATCGTTCACCACCTTCCATGTGAGGCCGGCATCGGCGCTCCTGTAAAATCCACCCACATCGGTTCCGGCCAGGACAATATTCGGATCGGTCGGACTGATAGCATAGAATCGAACATTCCCTCCGCCGCCCGGACCGATATTCTTCCACTGTATCGAGTCCGCAGCATTGAGGAACGGCAGGACTCCGAGGACGCAGAATAGACAAACGATCATCACCCGCGAGAGCGTCCGGCGACCAGTCATGGCAGCCCTCCAAGGATTCGTTCGCAGATTGAGACGGAGAGAGTCCCAGCTCATTGACGCGATGCACCTCCCGCGGACCGATTCGGCGCGCGCAAGAGGCACCCTCGATCGGGATTCGGAGCACCCGATCCAGGGTCCCAGCAATTCTCTCGGCGGGAAAAAGTCGCGATTCGTTGATCTGCCTGCGGACAGATCGGTTATGCGTAGCAGGACCCAGCGTCGTCCTGCGGGACGCTCACCCTGGTGATTTTCATACCGCGAGTCTTGACTGAAGTCAACAGGAATCGAGCGTCACTGCCGCAGGCGTTCGGTGACCTGGACCGCGTCGGGGGAGAGACAAGCAAACGCGGGCCGCCCCTTGACCGGGAGTCGACCCGCGGCGCTTGAGGAGGGGATTACTTCTTCGCGTACTTGACGCCGCAGCCGAACGCCTTGGTCTCGGCGACCTTCACCGGCTGGCCGCTGACGACGGCGTCGAGGGCGGCGGCGAAGTCGTGCGTCGTGACCTTGTCCTGCTCGAGGGAGTCGTCGACGCGGCCGCGGTAGACCAGCTTGCCGGACGCATCAAGAAGGAAGATGTGCGGGGTGACCCTGGCGCCGTACGAGGTGGCGATCGCCTGCGTCTCGTCGAGGACGTACGGATAGGGAAGGTTCTTCTCCTTGGCTCTCTTGACCATGAACTCGAAGCCGTCGCCGGGGACGATCTTCGAATCGTTCGCGTTGATGGCGACGAAGCCGATCCCCTTCGGCTGGAATTCGTTCGCGAGCGCGATGAGCCGATCTTCGTAACCCTTCGAGAACGGACACTCGTTGCAGGTGAAGACGACCGCCGTCCCCTTCGCCCCCTTGACGCTGTCGAGAGAGTGCATCTTGCCGTCGGTCCCTTTCAGGTTGAAGGCGGCGCCCTGCGCGCCGATCGCCAGCTCATCGGCAGCCCGGGCGACGGGCACGGTGTGGAAGGCGAGGACGAGGACGGCGGCGGACAGGGCCGCGGCGGCTGTGACATTGAGAACCTGGCGACGGTGCATGAGGCCTCCTTCAGGGTTCACGTGTTCAGCAGGGGAGCGACATTCTAATACAGGACTGTTCGGGCGGCTACAACGGCAGGCGTCTCAGTCGCAGAGCGTTGCCGATCACCGTCACCGACGAGACGCTCATGGCGGCGCCGGCCAGCATCGGGCTCAGCAGGACGCCGGCGAAGGGATAGAGCACTCCCGCCGCGATCGGCACGCCCAGGACGTTGTAGACGAAGGCGAAGAACAGGTTCTGGCGGATGTTGCGCAGAGTCGCCCGGCCCAGACGCAGGGCCCGCGCAATGCCGCGCAGATCGCCTTTCACCAGGACGATCCCGGCGCTCTCAATCGCCACGTCGGTGCCGGTCCCCATGGCGATGCCGACGTCGGCGCGCGCCAGGGCCGGGGCGTCGTTCACGCCGTCGCCGGCCATCGCCACGACCCGTCCCTCCGACTGCAGCCTCGCCACGACCTCCGCCTTCTGCGCAGGCAGGATCTCCGGGTGCACCTCCTCGATCCCCAGGCGGCGGGCCACCGCCTCCGCGGTCACCCGGTGGTCCCCGCTCACCATGACCACGCGCACGCCGCTGTCGCGCAGATCGCGCAAGGCCTCCGGTGTCGTCGGTCGGATCGGGTCCGTCACGCCGACGAGACCCGCGACGCGGCCGTCCACCGCCAGAAAGGCGACCGTCCGCCCTTCCGCGCGCCAGGCGTCGGCGCGCTTTTCGAAATCCGCGTCGCCGGAGGGCCCGACGCCTCCCGCGGGGCGCGCGCCGATCCGATCCATGAGCCGGCGGTTGCCGAGCGCGACCCACCGGGCGCCGACCATCCCCATGACACCTGCGCCGGGCACCGACTCGAATCCGCTCACCTCCCGTGGCGTGATGCCGCGCTCGCGCGCGCCGGCGAGGATCGCCGCGGCCAGGGGGTGCTCGCTGGCCTGCTCCAGGGAGGCGGCGAGGCGAAGCACATCGTCTTCCGTGAACCTCGGCGTCGCCAGGACGCCGGAGAGGCGCGGCCGTCCTTCGGTGAGCGTGCCGGTCTTGTCCACGACCAGGGTGTCCACCTTCGCCAGCCGCTCCAGCGTCTCGGCATCGCGGATGAGGATGCCGGCGCCCGCCCCCCGCCCGGTCGCCACCATGATCGACATCGGCGTCGCCAGCCCCAGGGCGCACGGGCAGGCGATGATCAGCACCGATACCGCGGCCACGACGGCGTGCGCCAGACGCGGCTCGGGTCCGAAGAAGGTCCAGCCGAGAAAGGCGAGCGCGGCGACGACCATCACGGCCGGCACGAACCACGACGAGACCACGTCCGCGAGGCGCTGGATGGGAGCGCGGCTGCGCTGCGCCTCCGCGACCAGGCGCACGATCCCTGCGAGGAGCGTGTCCGCGCCGACGCGCTCGGCGCGCATCACCAGGGTGCCGGTGCCGTTGAGCGTGCCGCCGATCAGCAGCTCGCCCGGCCCCTTCTCGACCGGGATCGGCTCCCCCGTGATCATCGATTCGTCCACCGCGCTCCTCCCCTCGATCACGGCGCCGTCCACCGGGATCTTGCCGCCCGGCAGGACGCGCAGCCGGTCGCCCGGTTGGACGCTCTCGAGCGGGACGTCGATCTCGGACCTATCCTCCGCGACGCGCCGGGCCGTCGGAGGGGCCAGGCCGAGCAGGGCGCGGATGGCTCCGCCGGTCCGGCTGCGCGCGCGCAGCTCGATCACCTGGCCGAACAGCACCAGAACGGTGATCGCCGCCGCGGTCTCGTAGTAGACCCCGACCTGCCCATCGTGAGCATGGAGCGCCGCGGGGAACAGGAAGGGGGCGAGCGTAGCCACCACACTGTAGCCGTAGGAGACAGCCGTGCCGAGGGCGATGAGAGTGAACATGTTCAGGCTGCGGTTGACGATCGACGCCCAGCCGCGCTCGAAGAACGGCCGGCCGCAGTAGAGGACCACGGGTGTCGCAAGCAGGAGCTGCGCCCACGTCACGGCGAGCCCGTGCGCATCGAGCAGGCCGGCGATTCCGGGCACCATCCCGGACATGGCGATGACGAGGAGAGGGATCGTGAGGACAGACCCGATGACAAACCGCCGGGTCATGTCCCGTTGCTCGGCGTTGTCGTCGTCGAGCGCGGGGACCACAGGCTCCAGGGCCATGCCGCAGATCGGGCAGGCGCCGGGACCGTCGCGCACCACTTGAGGATGCATCGGGCAGGTGAACCTGGCGGGCGCGCGGGCCGGGGATCGGTGCGGGGCTGTGCTCGGAGGGCGCGTGGAATGGAGGGAAGGCGCGGGTCCCGCGGTATATTTCCCCGGGTCGCGGCGGAACAGATCCCGGCAGCCGTCGCAGCAGAAGTAATAGGTCGCGCCGTCGTGCTCGTCCCGGGACGCGGCTCGCGCCGGGTCGACCTCCATCCCACACACCGGGTCGGTCGTCATCTCCATTTTTCGTAGAGCGCGGTCTGGCGGCTGGTCAGCGGCACCGGACGCCCCTTGATCATCAGGTGACGGAGGCGCGCCAGCGGTTGGAGTGGATCCCCGTCGGTCGCGATCAGGTCCGCGTCCAGTCCGGGCTTCAGACTGCCGACCCGGTCGGCGACACCGTAGATCTCGGCCGGGTTGATCGTGATGGCCCTGATCGCCTGCTCCCACGGCAGCCCGTAAGCCACCGCGAGCCCCGCCTCGTAGGGGAGCATCCGGGCGTTCAGCGTCTCGCCGCTCTGGATGGCGATCACGACACCAGCCCGGTTGAGGCGGGCGGCGTTGTCGTAGAGGGCGCCGAGTGTTTCGACCCGCTCCGGCTGCACGGTGATCGGACCGACCACGACGGGAATATGCTTCGCCGCCAGGAGATCGGCGACCTTGTACGCCTCGGTGCCGTGGCTGATGATGAGCCTCAGCTTGAACTCGTCCGCCAGGCGGACGGCGGTGAGGATGTCGTCCACCCGGTGGGCGCGCGCGAGGATCGGCATCCTGCCCTGAAGGGCCGGCAGAAGCGCTTCCATCTTGAGATCGCGGTCCGGCGGGCTGGGCGGCCCGGCCGCCTTGTCGTCCCCCGCCGCCGGCTTCGATGTCCCTTTCGCCTCGTACGCCTTCTTTTTTGCATCGAACTCGTCCCACTTCGCCTGGTAGTTCCTCGCCTTCGTGAAGGCGTCGCGCACGACGGCGGCGACCCCCATGCGCGTGGCCGGGCTCTGCCGGCGCTCCCCGTAGCGCGCCTTGGGCGGCTCGCCGAAGTTCACGATCAGCGCGGCCCCGTCCTTCACGAGCGCCTGGTCGGGTGTCGCCCCGTCCAGGTGGACCACGGCCCCCTCTCCGGCGAACACGTCCCCTTCACCCGGCGCCGTGAAGGCACCGGTGATGCCGTGCAGGCGCGCGACCGGGATCAATTCGCTCTCGGTGTAGTACGCGTCCAGAGCGCGCAGCTGCGGGGCGACCGGGTCGGTCCCTTCCTCGTCGTCGCGCATCACCTGGACGAGATCGATCTCCGCGAGACCCAGGTGCGTGTAGGACTCGATCAGGCCGGGGAAGATCCACTGCCCCTTGGCGTCGATGACGGTGGCGCGCGCCGGCGGCTTCAGGCCGGCCCCCACCTCGCGGATCCGGCCGTTCTCGACGATGACCGTGCCGTTGTCGACAGGCGCCCCGGCCATCGTGAACACGCGCGCTCCCGTGAAGGCGTAGAGACCCGACGCGCTCACCGGATCGGGGCGCGGGACCAGGACGGACGGCTCGGGGGCGGAGGGACCCTTCGCCAGGGGGGGCGGGGCGGGCAGGCCGGCCGGTGTCGGGACGGCGCCGCGGTCGTACACCAGGTCGCCGTCGATGAAGGTCTTGTCGACCAGCGTGTACATGTCGAGGGGGTGGCGGGTGAAGATGGCGATGTCGGCGTCCTTGCCGGTCTCGAGCGAGCCGACCCGGTCGCCGATCCCCAGGGCGGTCGCGGCGTTGATCGTGATCGCCTTGAGGGCGTCCTCCTCGGACAGGCCGTAGCGCGCCGCCACGGCCGCCTCGTTGTAGAGCCTCTGCACGAGGTTCCCGGAATCCGAGTGGATGCTGACGCGCACCCCCTTCTTCGCGAGCAGGGCCGCGTTGTGCGGGATCCCGTCCCAGGCCTCGACCTTGTACCCCCACCACTGCGCGAAGGTGGCGACCGCGATGTCGCGCTTCTTCAGCTCGTCGGCGATCTTGTATCCCTCGAGGCAGTGCTGGAAGGAGGCGATCTTGAAGCCGTATTCGTCCGCGATCTTCAGGAACATCAGGATCTCGTCCTTGCGGTAGGAGTGCACGTGCGCCACGATTCTTCCCTCGAGCAGATCGACGAGCGTGTCCAGCTTGAGATCGCGGTCGGGCGGCGAGCCGCGCTCGTCTTCCTTCTTCGCCCGCCAGGCGTCCCACTTCGCCTTGTAGTTGCGCGCCGCGTTGAACGCCTCGCGGAAGGCGGCCATGTTCCCCATGCGCGTCGCGGGGGATTTCTGCCGATCGCCGTACACGCGCTTCGGGTTTTCGCCCAGGGCCATCTTGAGACCGCGCGGCGCCCCCGCGAAGATCATCCGCGACACGTCCACGCCCGGACGCAGCTTGACCGTCTGCGCCTCGCCACCGATCAGGTTGGCGCTCCCCGGGAGGATCTGCACGGTGGTCACACCGCCGGCCCGCGCCCGGTCGAACTCGGGGTCCTCCGCCCAGACCGAGTCCAGGGCGCGCACGTACGGTGTGATCGGGTCGGTCGCCTCATTGCCGTCGCTGTTGGCGTCCACCTCGGGCCACGGGTAGACGCCCATGTGCGAGTGGGTGTCGATGATCCCGGGCATGACGAACCGTCCCGCCGCGTCGATGATGCGGGCGCCGTCGGGAGCGTCGAGCCTCCTGCCGATGGCGGCGATCTTCCCGTCCCGGATCAAAAGGTCGCCGTTCTCGATCGTCCCCTTCGTGACGGTCAGCAGCGTGCCGCCGCGGATCAAGATGGCTGTCGGCGGTGAAGGTTGCGCCGGCGCCGCGGCCGGACGCCCCTGGATGAAAGAAGCAACGAGCGCCGAAGCCAGACCCAGGGCGCCCACAAGAGCTCGCCTGTTCATCGATCGCCTCCACTGTCAGCGAACGCGAATGACCGTACCAGCCGCGGCAGGCGACAGGATCCGATGCTTTGCGGTCACTGTTTCTGATGAGAAAACGGCCGGGATTGTAGCACCGCGGAGTTCCCCATGATCGCGCGTGGCGGGGCGGGGCCGCGGCGCGCCGATTTTGAGCCGCGCCATGCGCGCGAGCGGGGCAGGATTACGCCGCGCGAGCGAATATGAGGCGCGCCCCCGCCCCGGCCCGCCACGCGCGTCCGGCGGCCGCGCGCCGATGCTACAATCCCGCCCGTGACCGAAGAAGCGCGCGGCCTCACACTCGAGCCGGATCGCTGCAGCCGGCACAGCGTCGGCATCCATGCCTCGCCGGCCGAGGTCTACCACGCGCTGACCGATCCGAAGGAGCTGTCGCGCTGGTTCGTCTCGGAGGCGAGCATCGACCTGCGGCCGGGCGGCTCCTATCGCTGGGTGTTCGGGGAGGGGACCGGGGCGGCCGGCTCCGACCCGCTGGTCAGCTCGGGGGAGTTCGTCGACATCGTCCCCCAGGAGTTCCTGCGCCTGAGCACGACGGTGGAGGGGACCGAGACCCTCCTCGAGTTCCGCCTCGATCCGTGGCGGGACGGATCGATCCTGACCGTGTCGCACTCCGGCTTCCCGGGGGAGGAATCCTGGGACGACGCGTTCCGTTCGGTCGACCAGGGCTGGCAGTCCGAGATCCAGGTGCTCAAGCTGTACATGGAATCGGCGCGTGGTCTCATCACCCGCTCCCGCTTCCACGAGGCGAGACTTCCCGGATCCCCCGAGCAGATCTACGAGGCGTTCACGACGTCGGCCGGCCTGTCCTCCTGGCTCGCCGATCGCGCCGCCGCGGACGCCTCGCTGGGCGGGGAGTTCAGGCTGGACCGCGACGGCGGGCCCCCGATCAAGGGCCGCTTTGTGGTCTGGGACCCCGACCGCTTCCTGGTGATGACCTGGGAGGCCGAGCGCCCGTCGATGGTGCGTCTCTGGCTGCAGGAAGAGGACGCCGGCGCCTCCACCGTCCTGATCCTGGAGCACCGCCTGTTCGCCACCGACGCCACGAAGCTGGCGCCGTTCGACTGGGACGGTGCGATCGACAGACTCAAATCTCGACGCTGACTCCCGCCCGCACGAACAGGATCTCTCCCCGGATGGTCTCCCGCGGCAGCGCTCTCCGGAAGGCATCGAGGTAGATCTCCACCTGGCGCCGATGACGTTCCGCCGCGGCGGCGGGATCCGGTCCGGGACGCTCCGTCTTGTAGTCGGCCACGACCAGGCGGCCGCGACCGTCCCGGTACACCAGGTCGCACGCCCCGGACCACGTGACCCCGTCCCCGTCCCGGAAGAGGATCGGGACCTCCCGCCCCAGAACGTCGACGCTCTTCAGGCGGGCGGGGAGCGGCGAGCGCAGGAACTCCTCGATGATCCCGTCCGTCTCGGAGAGGACGCGCCGGCGCAGCTCGTCGCGCACGGGCTCGTCGATCTCCTGCTCGAGGACCCGCCCGACGGCGCCCCGGGCCAGAGTGCGCAGTCGTTCCGCGGTCTCGAAGTCCCAGTGCTGCAGGGCGGCGTGCACGGCGGCCCCCGCAAGACGGGCCGTGTCGCGCGCCTCCAGCGCGGCGGGGCGCGGTCCGGGCGTGGTCCCGATCACGTCCCGGTCCACGCCGCCGGGCCCCCGGGGCTCCGACTCCGCCGCGCGCGCCGGCGAACGGATCGGAGGAGTCGTACGGGCCGCTGCGGCGGCAGTCGCGGCGAAGCGCCGCGCCCCCTCCTTCCAGCGTTCGTCGAGCGCGACGCCGGGTCCGGAGGCCGGAGGCTCGCGAGGTGTCATGCGACGGTGCATCACGCGGCCGCCCGCGAGCGGCCCGTCCTGCGGGTAACCCGTCTCCACGGAGTAGCCGAGGGCCGACAGGGCGTCGCGCCAGGGGGCCCGGCGCGCCTCGTTGCTGTTGACCAGGATCAGGCGCTCTTTGGCGCGCGTGCAGGCGACGTAGAAGACCCGCCTCTCCTCCGCCTCCTCGTGCAGCCGCGCGGCGCGCTCGTGCTTCACCCAGGCCAGATTCGTGGTGCCGTCGGGGAGGCGGATTCCCAGGAGGCCGCCGTCCTCGGGCACCCAGGCCACGGCCGTGCCGGACGGCCGGCTGTGCTGCGACTCGCGCCCCAGGTCGGGCACGACCACGACGTCGAATTCCAGCCCCTTGGCCTTGTGAACCGAAAGGATGCGGACGGCATCGACGGTCTCGTCCGCGAGCGGGCTCTCTCCCTCGTCGCGCTGCTCCTGGAACTCGTCCTCGAGCGCCCGCAGCGATTCCTCCAGCGACAACCCCCGGCGGGCGAGGTCCTCGGCGCGGGCGACGACCTTGCGCAGGTTGGCGATGCGCTGCGGCCCCTCGAACAGCGCGGCATGCAGGACGGGCAGCGGGGTGTCGCTCAGGGCGGCGCGGATGATCGAATCGGGGGACCGTCCCCGCATCGCGGCGCGGAACGATTCGAGAAGACTGAGCACCCGGAACAGCCCCGGAAAGCCGGCGGCGTCGACGTCGCCGGCCGACGCGAGGTCCAGCCGCCCGCCTGCGGACACGAAGGTCGCCAGCTCGGCGTCCGGGACGCCGCCCAGGGGTCCGCGCAGGACGGCCAGGAGCGCCGCCCGATCGTTTGGATTCGACGCCGCCCGGAGGAAGGCGACCAGATCGCCGACCTCGGGACGCTCGTAGAACGTCTTGCCCCCTTCCACGACGAACGGCAGACCGGCCCGCCTGAGCGCCTGGGCGTAGAGGTCGACGTTCGTGAGAGCCCGGAACAGGAGCGCCACGTGCTTGCAGAGCAGGGGCCGGCCGGTGGCGTCGGGACGCCCCAGGTTCGCCGCGAGCCAGCCGGCGATGACGTTCCCCTCCGCGGCACGCCTGTCGTCCGCGCCGCCCAAGGCGGGGACGGACCAGATCTCGAGGCGCGCCGTCCCGTCCCCGGCGGGGCCGCGCGCCGAGACGATCGGTCGGTAGGCCGGCTGCTCGTCGGTTTCCCTGCGGCCGATCCAGGCGTCGAACAGAGCGTTGATCGGGGAGACGATTTCGTCCGGGCTCCGGAAGGAGTTGTCCAGCGTCAGGATCTCGCCACCGCAGACCAGGACGTGTTCCACGGCGCGCCGGTAGGCCTCGATGTCGGCGCCGCGGAAACGGTAGATCGACTGTTTCGGATCGCCGACGATGAACAGACGGCCGGGGGCCAGGCGCGTGCGGTAGGCGTCCCCCGTCTCCGCTCCCGCCTCCTCGGACAGGAAGAAGAGGATCTCGTACTGCAGCGGGTCGGTGTCCTGGAACTCGTCGACCAGGATGGCGCGGTGCCGCCCCGCAAGCTCGCGGCGCACGGCGGTGTCACGCGCCAGCAGGTCGCGCGCCAGCCGCAGAAGCGCATCGAACGACGCGAAACCGGCCGCCAGGAGCCGCTCGCGCGCCCGCTGAGCCAGGGGCGCGGCGGCCCCGGCGACTGCGGAGACGCTCTCCTCGTCCACGCGGACCAGAGCGGAGACCAGCTCCATCGCCCGCGCCGCGATCTCCTCGACTTCGTCCGCTTCGCATCCCTCGAGCCTCTTCCCCGCCACCGGCTCCTTTCCGAGATACTCCGCGAGCGTCCACCGTCCCGTCATCCCGGCCATCGACCCTGGACCCGATTCGAGGAACGAACGGAGATAGCGCGCGGAGATCTCCAGGAAAGTCTCCATATTCGGGTTCACGCCGCGGGCGCTGCGCTGGACTCCGGCAATCGCCGCGAGGATCTGTTCGACCTCGGCTCCAAGAACGACACGGGGCGGTGCCGGCCGGAGCGCTCCGGCTTCCGTCGCCTCGGAAGGGAGCCGGAAGGAGGCGAGCGCCTCTCCGACGGAGACGACGCCGTCGAGGGCGCCGGGGAGGAGGAGCGCCCGGCTCCAGATCGCGGCGCGCGGGGCCCGGGGACCAAGCTCCTCAGCGAGAAAGCTCTCCGATTCCACCTTGAACAGGCCCTGGAAGAACGGCCCGTCATCGACCGCGAACGCCGGATCGACTCCGGCCTGGCGCGGGTAGCGGCGCAGGATCTCGGCGCAGAAGGCGTGCAGAGTCGAGACCGACGCCGAATCGAGGTCGACCAGGGCCGCCAGCGCGCGCTCTTCGATGTGCCGCAACTCCAGCCCCAGGTCACCGGCGAGCCAGGCATAGGCGCGCCGAGCCTCCGTGTCCGCCGGGAGGCCCGCGGTGTCGGTCCGCGCGCGCGCCAGGCCGCGCAGTTCGTCCAGGGCTCGGGCCAGCTTCTCGCGCAGCTCAGCCGCAGCCTTCTCGGTGAAGGTGATGGCGGCGATCTCGGTCATCGGGACGCCGTGCCCGGCGACCAGGTTGAGGGCCCGCTCCACGAGGAGCGCCGTCTTGCCGGTGCCGGCACCGGCCACCACGACGAAGTTGCGGTCAAACGCGGTGGCTGCACGGCGCCTGGCCGCGCCGTCGGTCAGGACTCCGGGAAGAGGGGACGATCTCACCCGTCCTCCTCGTTCGCGCCGGTGTCCCTGACCTGGTCCAGCATCGGCCTGAGGCTGCTCTTGCGACGCAGGAGCGCGTAGTCTCGTCCGTCCGGAGCGGATCTCACCCTTGCCACGGTGGGGACGTGCCAGCGCCGGCAGGCGCGGACGTAAGCGCACGACTCGCACAACCAGCTGCTTCGGTTGAGCGGGAAGCTGCCGGTCCTCGCAAGATCGAGGAGCGTGCCGAGCGTCTCGGCAAAGCCGTCCCGGTACTTGGCCAGCGTCGACATCTCGAGAGTCACCCGCACCCGGGTATCCTCGTCGCCGCGTCCAGGCGGGAATGCCGGCCCCACGCCGAGAACGTCGGCGCGCGCCGGCGGCGCCTCCACCCTGCCGTCGCGCGACAGGCTCTCCAGGAGGAGGAGGTAGAGAGGCAACTGCAGGCTCATCCCCTTGAGGATTTGCGCCGGGGACACCTGCCGGGCGAGCTTCCCGGAGGTCTTGTAGTCGGACACGATCAGGCCGGCGGCGCCGACGCCCAGGCGGTCGAAGCGGCCGCGGAGATCGAGACCCCTGCCGTCGGCGCCCAGGGAGATCCGGCCGCTCTCCTCTCGCTCCAGGCCGACGAGCCGCGCCCCGTCCTCCAAAAGCGCCGCGAGATCGTCCCGCAGGAACCGATCGAGGGTGTGGAACCAGAGCGTCTCGATCGCGCGCCAGAGCAGGGGATAGCGCGCGGTCGTGCGCCCGGCGATATCGCGAGTGTGCCGCATCCAGGCGGCGCGGGCGAGCCCGGCGGCGCGCCGCGCCGTCTCGTCGGCCGGCTCGTCCGGGAGCGATCCGTCGGAGCGGATCAGCCCCGCGAATACGTCGCGCAGGACAGCGTGAACCTTCGACCCGATCTCGCGCGCCTCGAGCTCGTAGGTCTCGCGCACCTCGTCCAACTCCTCGATGAGGAGGATGTGGCGGAAGAAGTAGTGCTGCGGACAGGCGCCGAGAATCTCCAGGCGCGACGGGGAGAAGCGGGACGCCGGCGGCGCCGCGGCCCCGACGAAGGCGTCGAATCTAAGGTCCGCCGGGGTGAACTCCTCCACCACCGCCAGCATGGCGAGGCCGGGCCGGAGAGCGTCGAGGCTCTCGGGTGCGAAGGGGAGGACTCCGCGCGGCAGGGCGTCGAGCAGGACGCGCGGCGAGCGTGCCTGCAGCGCCGCCAGGACGGCGGCGTCCTGAGGCGGCAGCATGCCGAACCGCTGGAGCGCGTCCTGGCCGGCCTCGGCCGGGTGGGTGAGGACGCGACGCGCCCCGGCTTCGAGGCGCCTCATGTCGGGCGAGCCGTCCACGAGACGGGCGACCTCGCGCAGCGCGAGGCTCGGGACCTTGGCGCGGCCGGTCTCGTCGGCGCGCTGCCACGACACGGTCAACCGCCGCGCGGCGCTTCCGAGGAGGTGCGCCAGGAGAAGACGCTCCTCTTCGAGCGCCGACCCCTTGATCGGCAGCGGAACCTTGAACGCGGCCCGGAGAGCGCGTCGATCCGCGTCGGGCAGGAACGGGTCCTCGGTTCGGCGCGGGGGGAAGAGGTCGGCGTTGAATCCGATCAGGAAGACGCTGTCGAACGACAGACCGCGAGCCTGCATGGCGTCGAGCACCCGCACGCCGCCATGGTCCGGCAGACCGGGCGAGCCGGCGCCTCCGAGCGCCCCAATCGGCATGTCGTTGCGCGCCAGCGCCTGCTCGAAAAACGACAGCGCCGCAGGGCCCGCGTACGAGATGCCGGCGGCGTCCAGCCGCCGCATGTCCCTCAGGACACGGAGGACGACCGCGGCGCCCGGGTCGAGCGCCGCGGCGCCCTCCGGGGCGGCGAAGCCGTCCAGGCAACCGATCAGCAGGGACACCAGAGAGTCGACCCAGTCGGTCCAGCTCGAGGCACGCGTCAGCGGCCGGCCGGCGCGCTGCAGGTCCTTGACCAGTGCAGCCAGCGCCCCGGCCTGCCGCCTCCGGACGGCCTTGCGCGCCGCGGCGCGTTCCTTCTCCCCCTCGTCGGCATCAGGTTGGATGTGGGGCCGCCAGTCGTCCACCCAGCGCATGAGATCGCGCGTCCAGGCTGTGAATCCGCCCGCGATGTGCCAGTCGCGGCTGAGACGATCCCAGGCGTGCGCCTCCGTTGCCGGGTCGTGGCTCCCCAGACGGAGAAGCCCGCCGCGGCACAGGTCCATGAGCGGCTGCCGCGGAAAGTCCCGCAGGAGCGCGCGCGCCAGCTGCAGAGCCGCCTGCGCGCGCGCCTCCCGCAGCGCCCCGAGGGAGGCGGTCGTCTCGAACGGCAGCCCGTGGTCCTCGAAGACCGGACGGAGCTCGGCCGCGTACGGCTCGAGCGAGCGGGACAGGACGCCGATGCGGTGCAGGGGTACCCGCTCGTCACGGTGGAGCGCGAGGATCCGCAGGGCCACCTCGCGCAGCTCGGCCGCGGCCCCCTGGGCGTGGAAGAACTCGACCCGGTCCCGGCGGTCTCCGGGGAGCGGACCGGGCTCCGCCGCTTCGTCGTAGAGACGGGGAAGCCGGTCCGCCAGCAGGCGATCGCTCTCGGCATCGGCCAGACCCTTGGGCTGGACGGCCAGGAATTCCGGCCAGAATCGGCGCGCCAGATCGTAGGCGCGGGAGGTGGGGTGGTTCGGCACGAGGAAGACGAGGCGCGTCGAGGAGGTCTCGGCGGCGCGCATCAGCTCGAGGTTGACGCCGATCAAATCGTAGGCCCCGTAGTGCACCACCAGGCGGAAGCGCCGGGCGTACTGCCGCACGGCGGGAACGGCGCGCAGGATCGACGCGGCCCGGTCGCAGAGGCCGGCGGCCGGGGAGTCGAGCGCCCGCGCGTAGTCGGCGTAGATCCGCAGCAACTCACGACCGCGATCGGTGAGTCCCGCGATCGGTGTCGGCGCTTCGGAAGGCGTTCCGGATTCCCGCAGGTCGTCCAGGGTCGCCAGGATGGAGGAGACACTCCCCGGGCGGGCGCGCGCGTAGGCCGCGAGCGAGCCGCCGCGCGCCTCGAGGAGGCGTGCGACGATGGCCGCCCGGACGTCGTCGGATAACGGCTCCTGGACCGCAAGACCGGACGCGGCGAGCGCCTTGTCCGCCAGCAGCTTGTGGTGGAAGAAGTGGACGTTCAAGAGGGACGGAGCGAGGGCCGCGAGACGGAGACGCAGGTCGGAGATCAGCCGCAGTGTGGGGGCGACGACCGCGACCGGCGCGGGCAGGGACGCCCCGGCCTCCCGCTGCGCCTCCAGGAGCAGAGTCGCGAGACGGGTCTCGAGGATCGCGAAGTCATGATGTCCTTCGATGATCGGCATGGACGAAGGCGCTCCCGCGGAGCGTGCCGATCATAGAACGAACGACGGAGAGTGCTCAGCCCTTCTTGTCCGGCTCGGGCTTCGGGTCGAGGGCGTGGTCGACGAGGCTCGACAGGTCGTCGTCGGGAGCCAGGGCGGTCTGATCGCGTTTCATGAACTCGGCGATTTCATCCTGCAGCGACTGGGACTCCACCTTCTTCTTCGAGGCGGCTTTCTTCTTCGCGCGCGGCTTCGGCGCGCTCGCCGGCTCGTCCTCCTCCGGTTCGCGGCGGCGGAACATGTTCGCCTCCTCAGGCGTCATCTCGGGCACGGGAAGCGGCGGCGGCGCCTGCTGCGCGACCGACGATTCCAGCGAGGCGGGGGCGGGGAGGAAGGCGTCGAGGAGCGTGCGCTTCTTCGGCGTCCTCACAACAAGCTCGAACCGCTGGTAGATGTCCTTGACGTCGGGGGCCATGATGTCTCTTCCTAATTGCTGCCGGGATCCTGCTGGAACATGCGCAGGCTCCGGCGCGCGTTCTCGTTCATCGGATCGAGCTCCAGCGCCCGCCGCCAGGCCTCGACCGCCTTGTCGGCCTGCTTCATCTTGTAGAAGGAGTTGCCGAGGTTCGCGTAGGCGACGGAGGAGTCGCCGCTGTTCTGGATCGCCTGGCCGAACATCTGCACGGCGCGGTCGAACTTGCCGGTCGTGTGGTACATGAAGCCGAGGTTGTTGTACACCTCCGCCATCGCGGGGTCGATCCGCAGCGCCTCCTGGAAGGCCTCGGTCGCCTCCTTGTCCTGGCCCATCCTGGACAGCACCAGGCCCAGGTTGTTGTGCGCCTCGGCGTACCCGGGAAGGAGCTCGATGGCGCGGCGGAAGGCCGCGAGCGCCGCGTCGAGGGCGCCGCGGTAGTACAGAGCCACCCCCCGGTTGTTGCACTCCTCCGCCGTCTCCCGCTGCTTGCGCGCCAGGTCGGACTGGTCGCGCTCGAGCTGCGTCTCGACCGCCTTGATGACCGCCCGGTTCCCTTCGTGCAGACCGCGCAGCGCGGAGTGCGTCTTCTCCGACTGGCCCTTCACCAGGAGGAGCTGCTGCGAGATCTGCAGCCCCTCGTCGGCCGCCTTGTCCAGCTTCTTGTCGTGCGAAGCGAGGGTGGTCTCCAGCTTGCGTGAGTTGGCGCTCAGGAGCGACATCTCCTCGAGAAGCCTCTCGGCGACTTTCTGCTGCAGGTCGGTGATCGCCGTCAGCTGATCCAGGCTCTGCGAGGCCGCGGCCGCCGTGGCGCCCACGCCCCGGCCCTGCTCCTCGAGACGCGCCTGGACGCGCGCCAGGCCTTCCTCGAAGGCGTGGCGCATCCCGGCCAGATAGCCCTGCAGCCCCTGCGCGGTGCGCGCCTCGCTCTCCTGCAGGGCGGTCGCGATGCGTCTCTCGATCTCCTGCAGGGAGGCCGCGAGCTTCGCTTCGGTCTCGCGGGGGGCGGCGTGCAGCCCTTCGGCCAGACCCTCCAGCCGCCGCGCCAGCGAGTCGCCGACCTCGGCCACGCTGCTGGAGGTCGCCTGACCGGCCTGCTGGACGAGCTGCTGCATCTCCATCGAGGAGTGCAGCAGACCCTTGCCCACCTCCGTGAAGCGCTTCTCCATGTCGGCGAGGGCCGCGGGGGGGACGCCCGGAGAGGCGGACGGCGGCCCCTGTCCCGCCATCTTCAGCATGGCGCGGCTGGCCATCATGAGATTGCAGTCCCGCACCTCGATGTTGAAGAAGCGACAGTTTTCGTAGATGCACTCGCGATCGACCGGGTTGCCGTTGTCGTCGGTCGGCTTGAGCGCCGACAGCATCGGACAGATCATGAGCCGGCTCCCTCGCTGAAGGTCAGGGTTGTCTCGCCCAGGATTCGTCTCCTGCCGCCCATCAGGTCGGCGGCGACCAAGTCACGGTACACGCGGTGCAGCGAGGCATCGAGCCCGGGCTCGGGGCGCTCCCTGGCGAGCGTCTCCAGGGTGCGGGCCGCGAGGGCGTGGTCACCGGCCCGGTCGGCGGCGAAGGCGAGCGCCCGGGTGGCGCCGAGCCGCACCAGGTGCTCGGCAGCGCGGGCGTACTCGCCGCCCCGCAGCGCGATGTCCGCGCGCAGCCGGTGGGCCTCCTGCGCGTCCATCTCGGCCTGATGGCGGTCGAGGATCGCCGACGCGTCGCGCACCTCCCCCAGGTCCACGAGGAGGCGCAGCATCGCCTGCAAGTCGGCGCCGCGGCGGGAGCCCTGCTCCATCTGATTCCTGAGCCGCGCCGCGGCGGCTCGCATCAGGGCGACCTGCGCTTCGTGCACGCGCAGGAGGAACTGGTTCTTGTCCGGAGCGAGGCGCTGGGCCTCGGCCAGGTATTGACGGGACGCGTCGTCGTCCCCGCGCGCCGCCGACAGCCGCCACAGCCGCACCAGGAGCGACAGGCGCTCGTTCTGGCTGCCGACCTTCTCCAGCTGGTCGGCGAGGACCTTGACCGCATCACTGTCGCGTGCGGCCGCGGCGTAATGGTCGGCAAGGAGCAGGGCGCAGGCGTGGGCCTCGGGTGCGCGCTCCCGGAGCGCCTCGGCCTCCTCGATGATCTGGGGGCCGAGTCCCGGGTTCAGCCGACCCGCCTGGTGCAGGTCCTTGAGAGCCTGGTCGACCAGCATCCGCCGGGACAGGAAGCGCGCCCGCCAGAGGTAGGCCTCGCCCATCTTCGGGTCGGATTTCAAGATCGCCTCGATCCCGGCGAGGGCCCTGTCGGCCAGCCCGGGGTCGCGGCCGGCCGCCTCGCCGTAGGCCTGGAGCGCCCGGTCGTGTCGTCCGGCGCGCAGGCAGGCGTCGGCGAGCAGCACGGTGATCGGCGCGCTCCCCTTGTTCTGCTTCTGGATCTCCTCCAGGCGCGGCAGGAGACGCTCCGCCTCGTCGGGCATCTTCTCCAGGGCCTGCTCGATCGACTTGGCGGCGGCCTGGAACTTCCCGCGCGCCGCGTGGATGGCGCAGGCGGCCAGGTACGGGTCGAGGCAGGGCGGGGTGGTCTCGATCATCTCGTGCAGGCGCTTCAGGATCATCGGGGCCAGCGTCGCGTCGAGGCGGAACGCCTGGAGGTAGCTCGCGGCGCTGCGCGGCTGGAGTTTCAGGAACTGCAGCGCGCGCCCCATCTCGAAGGTGGCGAACGCCTGCTGCGGATCGGACTTCAATATACGGTCGAGGTGGCCGGCGAGGACGCTCGCCAGGTCGGGGCGCGCGTCGAGGAGGGCCGAGATCACCTGCACGGAGCGTTTGTGGTCCCCCGACTCGGCCAGGATGAGGAGCATGGCCAGACCCGGCTGCGGGTCGGCGGGGAAGGCGTCCTTGAGGCGCTGCAGCTCGGACAGCACGGCGTCGGTGAGCTTCGGATCGGCGGCGCGCGCCGCGCCAAGCGCCTCGACCGCCTCGGGCGCGCGCCCCTCGGACGCCAGCACCTTGCCGAGGGCGAGCGAGGCCAGCGCGTGGGAGCCTTCCGCCACCGTGAGCCCTCTGAGTCGATCGATCACGCCCGTCCCGAGGGATCGGTTCCTGCCGTACCCGGCGAAATAGCGCTTCACCGCGGCGTCGGAGTCCCCCTTCTGGCGCAGGGCGTCGCCCATGGCGAGATAGACGCGCGCCGTGGTCTCATCGTCCCGGATCTTCAGCGTCTCGGCGCCGGTCGACAGGACCCGGTCGTAGCGCCGGGTCAGGAGAAGCGCCTCGATGAAGCCGAGACGCGCGTCGACGTCGCCGGCCGTCGACCCCAGGATCTCCTCGTATTTCGCGATGACGCGGTCCAGGAGCGGCGCGATTGCCTCGCCCCCTTGCGACAGCTCCGCGAGGGCCCCCTTGTAGTCGCGGCGATCGAGGGAGAGGGTCGCCAGGAGAACGCACGCCTCCGCCGCCTCGGGACTGTTGCGATCGAAGCGCATGAGCGCGCTCTTGATCTCCTCGGTGCGCTCCGGCACCGACTGCAGGAGGTCGCGGAAGATCGCACCCGCGGGCGCGACCTGTCCCGCGAAGAACAGCGCCTCGCCCAGGGCGAAGCGGACCGCGTGGGGAAGCGCGCTCGTGGACTCGAGACCGCGCACCACCTCGGCGACCCCCGCCGCCTGATCCGTGGCGGTCTCGGCGAGCGCCGCGAGGACTCTCAAGTACTCGGTGGCGAGCGTCGGATGGGCCGCGGCCGCCTCCCGCAGGTGTGCGAGGGACTCCGGGAAGTGCTTCAGCTCGAGGCAGGCCTCCGCGGCGCCGATGCGGGCGCGCGGTGACTGCGGGTCGTCCTTGAGGATGGAGGCGAAGCGCGCCAGCGCCTCTCCCGACGAGGCCGGTGCCATGAGCACCAGGTGGCGCAGGATGACGATCGCGCGGTCGCGCTCGCCGCTCTTGATGAGAACATCGGCCAGGAGAAGATGCGCCTCGGCGGAGGACGGGTCGGCGTCGAGGATCTTGATCAGCCGCGGCGACAGGAGGCTCTCCTCCTGCGGCGCCAGCTTGCGAGCCTTGCGCAGGCACTCCACGGCCTCGGTGGTCCGACCGTCCGCCATGTCGACGTCGGCCAGGAGATGGAACACCCGGGCGCTCGCCGGCTCGGCCGAGGCGATGACCTCGAGCGGCACTCGGATCGCCGGCAGACCCTTCTCCTCGGCGATCGCCAGGAGGATCTCGACCGCGGCCTGGGGCTGACCGCGGCGAGCCAGCGCCGAGGCGAGCAGGAGCCGCGCCTTCCCCCCCTTGTCCTTGTCGTCGGCGGCCAGGCTCTCCAGCGCGGGGACCACTTGATTGAGCAGGGCCGAAGCGTCGACGAGAGGGCGCATCGCCTCGATCGCCGCGTCGTCGTCGCCGGCCGCCAGGTGCGCCGTGACCAGGACCCAGCGCAGCCCGGCCTTCTCCCCCTTCTCATGGAGATATTCCTGCACCCTCTCGGCCACCGGCTTCCCGCCGCGCGCGTCGGTCTCGAGGACGACCGAGAACTGCTGCACCGCGTCATCCTCGCGGCCGGCGCGCAGGTGCAGGTCGCCGACGGCGCAGCGCAGCGCGGCGTTCTGGTAATCCCTGGCCAGGAGCGCCTCGAGGCGCTGCAGGACCCGGGGCAGCTCCTCCGGGTTGTTCTTGGCCACCAGCCGGTAGATGGTCGCCGCGGGATCGTACTCGCGCAGCGCCTCGTGGCAGAGCGCCAGGTAGTAGGCCGATTGCAGGGAGGTCTTCGCCATCTTGGCGTCGGGGGCGCCCTTGCGCAGCCCCTCCCATTTGCCCTTGTGGCGCGGCAGGAAGGCGCGGATCTCTTCGGGGCGCATGCGCTGGAGCGCATCGAGCGCGCTCTTGAGATCGTCCTGGCGGATGAAGTGCTCGGCGACGGCATCGAACAGCGGCGAAACGGTGGCGTGCTTCGCCCGCAGCTCCTCGATCATCTCCGTGGCGCGCTGGTAGGCGCGCGGGTGACGGCGCAGGACGGAGCGCAGGGCCTCGGCCGCGTCGCTGCCGCGGTTGGCCAGCACCAGGTAGCGGCACAGGTCGAACAGGACGTCGGCGTTCTCCGGGGAGTCGTGGCGGGCCTCCTGGAGAATCTCGATCGCCTTGTCGATCTGCCCCTTGGAGAAGCACTTGAGCGCCCGCGACACGGCGCGGTGCTCGGCGCTCTGGGTGAGGTCCTTGACGAAGTCCTTGAGTCCGTTGAAATCCATCCCGGCCTGCGCCACACAAAAGCACCCGGGCCCACGTGCCCTGTGCCTCTCTGCAATATAGGTTTAGGAGGGGCCAGCGCCACCCCGGACGGGGGGCCGGCCGGCGGGTTCGACTCGAATACGCCCGCCGACCTTGACGCGAGGCCGGCGATCGTCAATGATCCGCGCCCGGCGGGCGTTTCTGACGCCGTGGCGGTGGCCGATCCACGAGGAGAGCATGCGCGCAACCGACTTCATGACACGAGACGTGGCGACCGTGACCCCCGAAACTTTGATCGAGGATCTGTGCGACCTGTTCCGCGAGCGCCGCATCACCGGGGCGCCGGTCGTGGATCAAGGAGGACGACTCGTCGGCATCGTCTCGAAGGACGACGTCCTTTTCCGAGGACGGGGTGTCGTGACGGAGGCGCGTCAAACCCCTGACATCCGCTCCCTGTTCAGCTCCGGTTTCGTCGGCTTCGACCAGGGGCGGAACGGGCCGGCGACCGTCGGCGAAATCATGACGCGCGACGTGCTGAGCGCTCCGGAGGAATCCACGGTCGACGATCTCTGCCGTCTCATGTGGGAGCATCGAATTCACCGGGTCCCGATCGTCCGGGGGGCCCTCCTCGTGGGAATCGTGAGTGCCCTCGACGTATGCAGGGCGGTGATGAGCGGAGCTCTCGCCGCGCCCTGATCAGAGTGCTGAATCTGGACAGGCGTGTTCAGATCTCTTCCCAACCTCTAACCCCCTGAGCCTCCGACCCTAACGGCAGCGAGCGCGCGGGTCGTCCCGATCCGCGTCGCCGCCCTGGACACTCGCGCCTTTTGAACACGCCTATGCGTGTTCCAGGCGCGCACCCCAAAAGCCTTGTCCATCAAGCGGTTCACGCGATGAGTTACCGAATCGTGCCTGGCAGGGAGGTTGCTCTCTGGTGAAGCGCCGCTGGCTCTGTGCCTACGGCGGGACACACGGTCTCGAGGGGACAACATGCATCCGACGCGTGGAACGGAGAACGGGCTGAGACAAGTGCTGGCGGGGTGCGCGATCCTGGCCCTGCTCTTCCTCGCGGCTCCGGCCGCGCAGAGCGGCCAGGGGGGCGCCAAGCTGTCGCGCGACGTGGCGGAGAGAATCCACGCGGCGGGCGCCGACGATCTGCTCTCCGTGATCGTGCAGACGGTGGGCGAGCCGAGCGCCGCGCACTTCTCCCGCCTGCACGGCCGGGGTGGCGCGGTGAAGGCGCGTCACGAGGCCCTGCGCGGCTACTCGGCCAGAGTCCCCGCGTCGCAGCTGGAGGCGCTCGCCGACGACCCCGAGGTCGCCCACATCTCTTTCGACTCGCCGGTCAAGGCGCATCTCGACGTCGCGTACAAGGTGGTCAAGGCGGACCAGGCGTTCGTCAACTCCGGCGGTCTCGACGGCCGGGGCGTTGGCGTGGCGGTGATCGACACCGGCGTCGCGCTGCACCGTGACCTGATGCGGGCCAAGGCGTCCCAGGTCATGGAGGTCGAGGTGGTGGGGCACGAGGCGGGCCTGGCCGACTACTACGGCCACGGAACGCACGTCGCCGGCATCATCGCCGGCAACGGCTCCGCCTCGAGCGACAAGCTGTCGTTCCGCACCTTCAAGGGGTTTGCACCGGGGGCCCAGATCATCTCCCTCCGGGCGCTGTACCCGGACGGCACGGGGTACACCTCCGACATCCTGACGGCGATCGACTGGGCCATCCGGTTCCAGTCGCAATTCAACATCCGCGTCCTGAACCTGTCGCTGGGGCATCCGGTCTACGAGTCGTACCGGACCGATCCGCTCTGCCTGGCGATCCGCAAGGCGTACGACAGCGGCATCCTGGTGGTCGTGGCGGCCGGCAACGACGGCGGAGTCGGCAGCGGCTTCGGGACGATCACGACCCCCGGCAACGAGCCGAGCGCGATCACCGTGGGGGCCATGGACGACGGCAACACGGTCACGACGACCGACGACGTCCTGGCGTGGTACTCGTCGAAGGGGCCGACGCTCGTCGACTATGTGGTCAAGCCGGATGTCGTCGCTCCGGGGACGGCCATCGTGTCGCTGCGGGACAACGGCTCCTACCTGGACACCAACTATCACCAGCTGACGCTGAAGATCGGCGACTACAAGACCGACCCCTCGGATTCCCAGCGGGACGGCGACTACTACGAGCTGTCGGGGACGTCGATGGCCGCGCCGATGGTGTCGGCGACCGCGGCCCTGCTGTTCCAGAAAGACCCGTCCCTGAACCCCGCGACCGTGAAGGCGCGGATCATGAAGTCGGCCGTCAAGGATGATCGCCTGGTGTTCGAGACCGGCGCCGGATACCTGGACGTCGACGCCGCCCTGCAGGCCAGCGGCTCGACGAAGGACGCGCCGTCGCCCAAGGCGATGCTGGCCTCGGACGGCTACATCTACGTCGAGGACACGGGGCTCATCTGGGGCGGCGACTTCACGATGGGGGGCATCTGGGGCAACCGCGGAAAGGCCAATTGCGTCGGCATCGACATGACGGACGTGCCCCCGGCCATCACCTCGTCGTTCGGAAGCGTCTGGGGCGGCAAAGCGGCGTCCAAGTCGATCGTGGACAACACCCTGATCACCAGCAGCGGTCTCATCTGGGGCGGCGACAGGTGCCTGCTCAGCTCGACGCTGGGCATGGTCGACAACATGGGCGGTGTCTGGGGCGGCAACAAGCGGTAGTCGGCGGAGCGGAACATGAGCCTGTTTCTCGCAACGGTCCTGAGTCTCGGCGGGTTCGCGGCCCTGGAAGGGCTGACGCAAGGCGCGCTCAACCTGAGCGCCGACTACCTGCTGCTCCTCGTGTTCGCCTGCGTGGCCGCGCCCCACACGCTCAACCTGGGGCACAACGCCCGCATCTCCACCCTGCAGCCGTTCCTCCTCGGCGCCATCGTCCTGTTCGGGGTCAGGGAATCGATGCTCCTGGCGGCGGTCAGCATGACCTACTTCTGGATCGTCGGCCGGCCGCGCCTGCAGCTGCACAAGGGACTGTTCAACCTCTGCAATTTCGTGCTGGCGGCCTGGCTGGGCGGGCGCGCGTACCGGCTCGCCGGGGGGCGGACGGGTGACGTGACCTCGCCGGAGTCGCTGGTCGCGCTGCTGCTGTGCGTCCTGACCTTCTTCGTGGTGAACACCGCCCTGGTGTCGGTCGCGGTGGGGCTGGAGCAGAAGATCGATCCGTTCAGGGTCTGGTACGAGAAGTACTCGTGGACCATCAACAGCCAGCTGGCCGGAGGCTCGCTGGTGATCCTGATCGGCATGCTGCGGCAGCACTACGGACTCGTCGTCTTCTTCCTGCTGGTGCCGTTCTGCATCATGACCTATCACTTCTACAAGGCTTATTTCCCGAGGGCCGTCCAGAGGGCCCACAAGACCTAGTCGATCTGGTGCATCTCACGCACCCGACGGCCGCGCCGAACCCTCCCCGGCGCGGCCGTTTTCATTGAAAAGGCCCGGGTTAGCCCTTGCGCGTCCCGATCGAGAGCCTATCATCTTATATGCGGCCGAAGGGGTGGCGACCGCGGGCCAAGGGTGTGCGGCCGGGGGATGACTTTGGCGGGGAAAAAGCAGACCAAGGACACCGGCGGCGGGGAGATCTGCCGGACGCTCGATCGCATCACCGCCTCCGGCGCGCCGCTGGAGCAGGTGCTGCGGCGGGCGGTCGAAGAGCTGCACGCCTCCAATCCCCGTTTCCACTGGACCGGCATCTACGAGCTGTTTCCCGACAATGTGCTCCGGCTGGGGCCCTTCATCGGCGCTCCCACCGATCATGTGTTCATCGCGGTCGGCCAGGGCGTCTGCGGCCTGGCGGTGGCGGAGGAGCGCAACATCAACGTCCCGGACGTCAGCAAGGCCCCCAACTACCTGGCGTGCTCGGCGGCGACGCGCTCCGAGCTCGTGGTGCTCGTCCGCAAGGGCAGGATGATCTACGCCCAGATCGACATCGACAGCCACGAGCTCGACGCGTTCGATCCCGACAGTGTCGGCCAGGTGGAGAGGGTGGCCGAGTGTCTCGCCCGCGCCTACGCCCGGCACTCACGGCGGGGGGGCCGTCGAGGAGCGCGTGGCTGACCGCAGCGAGACCTCCACGCAGCAGAAGCTCGAAGACTACGAGCGCCGCTTCCGCCTCATGGACGAGCAGATGCGCGTCCTCGAGCAGGAGCGCCAGAAGCTGTCCGCCGTCGTCAACCACACCGACGCCGGCTTCCTGGTGTTCGACGCGGCTCTCGGAGTGAGCTGGGCGAACAACATCTTCGCCAACCGATTCTGCCCCGGCACGAGCGCCGCGGCGCTCCAGGGCGCCAAGTGCCATCAGGTCTTGTGCGGCCGCGCGCTGCCGTGCGACACCTGTCCGGCGGCCCGGCCGTTCCGATCGGGGATCGTGGCGCACCAGGAGATGCGGCTGTCGATCCACGATCAGAGCCGCCACATCTACGCCACCGCCATGCCGATCAAGTCGCTCGCCGGCCGGGTCGAGCAGACGATCCTCATGGTCCAGGACCTGACGGATCTGAACGTCCTGCGCCAGTCGAAGCAGGCGCTGGAGACGAGCGAGGCGCGCTTTCGATCGATCTTCGAGCAGGCGCGGCTCGGCATGGCCACCGCCACTCCCGAGGGGCAGTATCTTCAAGTCAACCCGGCCCTCTGCCGTTTCCTGGGGTACGAGCGCGACGAGCTCGTGAAGATGACGGTGTTCGACGTGACCCACCCCGACGATCGGGCCAGGACCCGGCAGGCCATGGACGAGAGCCTGGCCGGCAGCCGGCCGCTGGAGATGGAGAAGCGCTACTCGCGCAAGGACGGCACGACCGCGTGGGGCTACCTCACCGCCGCCTGGCTCCGGGACGCGGCGGGCCGCCCGGAGTTCGCCGTCGTTCTGGTGCAGGACACAGACGAGCGCCGACGCGTGCAGGAGTCGCTGCGTTTGAGCGAGGAGCAGCTCCAGCAGGCCCAGAAGATGGAGGCGATCGGCCGCCTGGCGGGCGGCGTGGCGCACGACTTCAACAATCTCCTGACGGTGATCAACGGCCGTTGCCGGCTCCTGCTGGGGGCCCTGGAAAAAACTCCCCTGCGCGAGGAGATCGAGGTGATCTCGCAGGCCGGCGAGCAGGCGGTGTCGCTCACGCGCCAGCTCCTCGCCTTCAGCCGGCGGCAGGCCGCCGAGCCCCGGGTCGTCGACCTGAACACGGTGGTCTCCGACATGGACTCGATGCTTAAGCGCCTGATCGGCGAGGACCTCGACCTGGACATCCGGCTGAAGAGGAAGCCCGGCAACGTGCGGGCGGACCCCGGGCAGCTCGAGCAGGTGATCATGAACCTGGCGGTCAACGCGCGCGACGCCATGCCGAGCGGAGGGCGGCTGGAGATCAAGACGGCCAACGCCGAACTCGATCGCCCGATCGAGTCATCCGTCGGACACCTCGCCCCGGGCCGGTACGTCACGCTGTCGATCAGGGACAGCGGCACCGGCATGGACGAGGGGGTGCGGTCCCACCTGTTCGAGCCTTTCTTCACGACCAAGGAGAAGGGGAAGGGGACCGGCCTCGGTCTGCCGACGGTCCTGTCGATCGTCAAGCAGGCGTCGGGTCATATCGCCGTCGAGAGCGAGCCGGGGAAGGGGAGCTGCTTCACGATCTATCTGCCGTGGGTCGAGGAGGCGGTGCAGGCGGAGCCGCAGGAAGGCCCGGCGCGCGTCCACGCACGCGGAACGGAAACCATCCTGGTGGTCGAGGACGAGACCACCGTGCGCGAGCTGGCGCGCGAGCTCCTGGAGCTGAATGGCTACACCGTGCTGGAGGCGACGCACGGTCAGGAGGCCCTGCGCATCTGCCGCACGCACGACGGGCCGATCCACCTCATGCTGACCGACGTCGTCATGCCCCACATGAACGGGCACGAGCTGGCGGAGACACTGGCGCCGCTGCGGCCCGGCATGAAGATCCTCTACATGTCCGGCTACGGCGAGGACTCGGGCGTGGTGCGCCCGATTCTCCTGTCGAAGACGAGCTTCCTGCGCAAGCCGTTCACGCCCGACGCCCTGGCCGAGAAGGTGCGCGCCCTGCTCGGCGCTCCGTCCCGGAACTGACCCGGGAACGTCCCGTCAGCACGAGCTCCCCAGACAGTACCCGTGATAGATCGAGCAGTGCAGCTGATACGGCGCGACCTTGGCGCACACGATGTTGTGCCGCGAGCCGCCGGCGCAGTCCTTCATCTCGCAGGACGTGGCCGCCTGCGTCTGCCCGGCCAGCGCGTCGGACAGAGCGGACAGGTACGGGCTGCGCTGCGGGGCCTGCGTCCCGAGCGCGAGCTGCAGGACACCGAACACGGTCACCAGGATCAGGAGTCGGACGACCCATCGGGAAGGTCTGCGCATGGCGTGATCTCCTTGTGCGATGCGCGGCAGACTAGCGCCCGTCCACGCCGCCTGTCAACTTGACCGTCCGGGAGAGGGCGGGTTAGTCTCCGCCCCATGAAGCCCGGCCCCTGCGCGCTCGTCCTGATGATGCTGTTCCCCGAGGCGACGCGCGCGCAGGAGAAGGTGGACCTCGCGGCGATCCACAGGATCAAGCGCGAGGCGTTCCAGGAGTCGAAGGTCATGGACCACCTGTTCTACCTCACCGACGTGAACGGACCCCGCCTGACCGGCTCGCCCGGGTTCACGGCGGCCACCGAGTGGTCGATCCGCTCGCTGAAGAGCTGGGGGATCGCCGGCGCCCGCACCGAGGCGTGGGGGACGTTCGGCCGCGGCTGGGCGGTGACCCGCTTCGCGGCCCATCTGCGGCAGCCGGTCTACGCGCCGCTCGACGGCGTGCCGAAGGCCTGGTCGGGAGGGACCAGCGGACCGGTCACCGCCCCGATCATCGCGGCGCCGCTGTTCACGGCGGACGAGCGCAAGCGCGGCGACGACTACGATATCCCGACACTGAAGAGCCGTATCGCACGGTACGTCTCCGAAGAGAAGGGGAAGCTGCGGGGCACGATCGTGCTCATCGACGCGCTCCCCGAGCCGGACGAGCCGGCGGAGCCGGTCGGCGAGAGGTACGACGCGACGAAGCTCGCGGCGATCGCCCGCGCCCCCGACCTGTTCACGCCCCCCTCCTTCGAGTACCCGCTCCCGGGCCTGCCCGCGGACGAGAAGGAGCGCGCGCGACTGCTGCAGGTCCTCCCCGACGAGGTCGGCGAGGAGTACTACATCCGCTGGATCAAGACCCGCGACACCCTGAACGCCTTCCTGAGCGAAGAAGGGGTCGTCGCGGTCCTGTCGTCCGATGCCCGGGGAAACGGCGGAATCGTCTTCGCGACGACCGCGGGATCGTGGGCGAGCGGCGCCCCCACGCCGCCGCCGGTCCTAGCACTGCCGCCCGAGGAGTACGACCGCCTGGCGCGCCTGGCGGGGAAAAACATCCCCGCCCGAGTCGAGCTCGACGTCGAGGTGAAGTTCCACGACGACCATCCTCAGGGAGTGAACGTCCTCGCCGAGATTCCCGGCGGCCGGAAGAAGGACGAGGTCGTGATGCTTGGGGCGCACCTCGACTCGTGGCACGGCGGGACCGGGGCCACGGACAACGCGGCCGGCTGCGCCGTCGCACTCGAGGCGATGCGTATCTTGAAGACGCTCGATCTGAAGATGGACCGGACCGTCAGGCTCGCTCTGTGGGGCGGCGAGGAGCAGGGACTGTTCGGCTCGCGCGGCTACGTCCGCGAGCACTTCGGCGACCCGGTGAGCCTGGCGCTCCGCCCGGAGCACGGGCGGCTCTCCGGCTATTTCAACGTCGACAACGGCACCGGCAGGATCCGCGGCGTCTACCTCCAGGAGAACGACATGGCGCGGCCGATCTTCGAGGCCTGGCTCGAGCCGTTCAGGGATCTCGGGGCCACGACCGTCGCCATCGCCAACACCACCGACACCGATCACGTGTCGTTCGACGCCGTCGGTCTGCCGGGGTTCCAGTTCATCCAGGACCCGCTCGACTACGAGACGCGCACGCACCACTCGAACCTGGACGTCTACGACCACGTGCAGCCGTCCGATCTCATGCAGGCCTCCGCCATCCTGGCATCGTTCGCCTACAACGCCGCCACCCGCCCCGACCTGCTGCCGCGCAAGCCTCTGCCGCCGCCCCTGCCGCGGGGGAGAGCGGCGCCGGGATCGAGGTGAGCCCCGCCGCCGGCAGGACGGGCGGAAGTCGTGTCGTGTTCCTGCTCGACGTCGACAACACCCTGCTCGACAACGACCGGGTGGCCGCCGATCTCAAGCGGCACCTGACGCGCGCGTTCGGCGCCGAGCGTCAGGAGCGCTACTGGGCGATCTTCGAGACGCTGCGCGCCGAGCTCGGCTACGCCGACTACCTGGGGGCGCTGCAGCGCTACCGCGTGGAGAACCCGCACGATCCGCACGTGCTCGCGCTGTCCTCGTTCCTCCTGGAGTACCCCTTCGCCGACCGGCTTTTTCCGGGCTCGCTCGACGTCATCGAGCGCCTCTCCGCGTGGGGCCCGACCGTGATCCTGACCGACGGCGACGTGGTGTTCCAGCCGCGCAAGATCGAGCGCTCCGGCCTGCTCGAGGCGGTCGAGGGGCGCGTGCTGATCTACATCCACAAGGAGCGTGAGATCGAGGACATCGAGCGGCAGTACCCGGCCGGGCACTACGTCCTCGTGGACGACAAGATCCGCATCCTCACCGCCTTCAAGAAGGTCTGGAAGGAGCGCCTGACGACGGTCTTTCCACGCCAGGGGCACTACGCGCTCGCCCCGGACGTCGCCGACTATCCGCCACCCGACCTCGCGATCGAGCGCATCGGCGACCTGGCGGGTTACGACCTGCCGGCGCTGATCGGCGGTGGGGGAGGAGCATGACTCTCGGGTACGATCGCCCGCTGTACGTCCTGCCGTTCGACCATCGCGGCTCGTTCGAGTCAGGCCTGTTCGGGTGGGAGGGGGCGCTCGGGCCGGAGCAGACGGCGCGCATCGCCGAGGCCAAGCGGGTGATCTACGACGGGTTCAAGGCCGCCGTCGCCTCCGGCGTCTCGAAGGAGCGCGCCGGTGTCCTCGTCGACGAGCAATTCGGCGCCGCGATCCTGCGCGACGCCGCGCGCCAGGGGTATCTCACCGCTGCCCCGGTCGAGAAGAGCGGTCAGAAAGAGTTCGACTTCGAGTACGGCGAAGAGTTTGTCCGGCACATCGAATCGTTCGACCCGACCTTCAGCAAGGTGCTCGTCCGCTACAACCCCGAAGGCGACCCGGCCCTGAACCGCCGCCAGGCGTCCCGTCTCAGGCTCCTCTCAGAATATCTTCGCGGAGCCGGACGCCGGTTCATGTTCGAGCTCCTGGTGCCGGCCGAGAAGGCGGAGCTCGAGGAGCTCGCCGGCGACCAGGCAACTTACGACCGCACGCGCCGCCCGAAGCACATGGTGGACGCGATCGTCGGGCTTCAGGACTCAGGGGTCGAGCCGGACGTCTGGAAGATCGAGGGTCTCGAGCGTCGCGAGGACTGCGCGGCGGTGGTCGCTGCGGCGCGCCGCGGAGGGCGGAGCGGCGTCGGCTGCATCGTCCTCGGCCGCGGCGCGGACGAGACGCAGGTCGAGACCTGGCTCACCACGGCCGCGGGCGTGCCGGGCTTCATCGGCTTCGCCGTCGGGCGGACGACGTTCTGGGATCCGCTCGTCGCGTGGCGCGACCGGCCGGCGGCCCGGGACGCCGCCGTCGCGGAGATCGCCCGTCGGTACGCCCGGTGGTGCGAGGTGTTCGAAAGAGCGCGGGCCGCGAGTCAGGCTCGCGGCGGTCTATAATCTCCTGCGCCGACATGCCCGATCCGATCGGTGTTCCGCGCGTCGATCGCCTCTCCCCCCGCGTCTTTCACAAAGAGTTCGTTTCACGCCGCCGGCCCGTCGTCATCGCGGGGGTCGCAGACCGGTGGCCGGCGATCTCGTTGTGGAACGCGGCGTACCTCGAGCGCGCGCTTCCGGAAGCGGAGGTCCCGGTCGAAGTCTGGGAGCGCGGCGGGCCGCACAACGATCCGGCAGACTACCTCCGGAAGGTACGGCGCGAAACGATGCCTCTCGGCCGTTTCCTCGACATGGCTCTGGGGGCCGGGAACGGATCGTGCAGCCGCTACCTCGCGCAGTATCCGATCCTCAAAGCGGCCCCGCGTCTTCTGGAGGACATCCGGCCGCCCGATGAGTACATGAAAGCCCCGGGCCTCCTCCCGAAGAGGCTGGCCGTGGGTCTTAGGCTCGACCCGGCGCTGTGGATCGGTCCGGCGGGAGCGGTCACGACCCTCCACTTCGATTCGACGCACAACCTGTTCGTGCAGATTTCCGGGGTCAAGAAGGTCATTCTGATTCCTCGCGACCAATCAAAGTTTCTGTATTATCCGTGCCGGGAGTTCGGCTTGAACCTGCACTTCAGTCCGGTCGACGTCGAGCATCCCGACCCGAACAGGCACCCACGCTTCGCGCACGCCACGCCCCGGGAGATCATCATGCGGCCGGGAGAGATGCTGTTCATCCCCGCATCCTGGTGGCACCATCTGCGCGCGCTCGAACCTTCGATCTCCCTCAACTTCTGGTGGAACACTCCGGCCACGCTCCTGGGCCCGCCTCTGCACCTTCTGTACGAATGGCGCGAGAGGATCCGTCGGTTCGCGATTCGAAGAAATCGGCGGTGACCCGGTCGGGGAGACACACACCGACCTCGGGCGGTGCGGTGTATCATCCGGGCTTCCCTGCATCACCGAACGCGGGAACGATCATGGCACCCGACGAGGCGACCCCCTGGAAACGTCATTTCTCGGACTTCGGAGGGAAGGTCTATCTCGACTGCGCCGCGCAAGGGCCGTTCCCGACAGAAACCGTGGAGGCGGTCCGACGCGCCCTGCGGCTGAAGGAGCATCCCGAGGAAATCCCGGGATCCCTCTATGAATCTCTGCCGGGACGGGCCCGCGAGGCGATCGCGCGCCTGCTCGGATGCGAGCCGGAATGCATCGCGCTGGCCTCGGGGGCCTCGCACGGGTTGAACCTGGCGGCGCGCTCCCTTCCTCTGGAGAGGGGAGACGAGGTCCTGCTGCCCCAGGGAGAGTTCCCTGCCAACGTCTACCCCTGGCTCAACCGGGCCGACGACGGCATCGAGGTGCGCCGGGTCAGCCCGGCCGCCAGCCGATTCGTCGGCGAGGAAGATCTCATCGCGGCCATCGGGCCGAAGACCAGGATCATCGCCATCAGCCACGTCGCCTTTTCCACGGGATATCGCGCGGATCTGAAGGCGCTCGGGGAGGGCTGCCGGGAGCGCGGAATCTTTCTCGTGGTGGACGGCGCGCAGTCGGTCGGCGCGGTCGACTTCAAGGTGTCGGAGTTTCCGGTCGACGTACTGGCCACGAGCGGCGACAAGTGGCTGCTCGGCCCGTTCGGAACGGGCTTCACGTACATCAACCCCGCCATCCTGGAGAGGCTCCGCGTCAAGGACGTGAACTGGATGAACGTGGAGGGTTCGAGCAATCTCTCCGAGCCTGGCGGCGGTCCGCTGCGCTTCCGCGACGGGGCGCGCCGGTTCGATATCCCCGAGGCGGCATCCTTCCTGAACCTGCATGGCTCGATCGCCTCGCTCTCCTTCCTCGCCCGCGTCGGCGTCGACGGCGTGGAGACGCATGCACGACGCCTGCAGGACCGCCTGGTCTGCGGCCTTGACGCGACCCGCCTGCGCGTCGTCTCGGACCTGTCACCGGGTCGCCGGTCCGGTATCCTGGCGCTCGAGGGAACGTCGCACGAGGAGACCCGCGCCATATTCCGTCGCCTGCGCGAGAAGGGGATCGTGGTCAGCGTTCGCGACAACCTCATCCGCGTCTCACCGCACATCTACAACACCCGCGCGGACATCGAATCCTTCCTGGAGGCCGCGGCCGGCGCCTGAGGACGCCGGTCTCCCGCGCCTTGCGGACCTCGTCCGTTGACACGTTCGAACTCGTCGGGTATCTTCAAGCAATCGAGCAACGACAGGCGTTTCGGCACGAACGTCGCTCTTCGTGGGAGGGCCGTCCGGGTTGAAGTCATCGTTCCCCGACCCCGCGCAGAAGCCGTCCCCCGCTTCCACCTCGACCCTGGAGGGGCGGTGCGTCCATGAGATGTTCGAGGCCCAGGTCGCGGCCGAGGGGGATGCGGTCGCCGTGGTCTGCGACGGCGAACGCCTGACGTACCGCGAGCTGAACGCGCGCTCGAACCGGCTCGCGCGGCGACTGCGGACCCGCGGCGCGGCGACCGACACACTCGTGCCGATCGTCATGGATCGTTCCACCTCCATGGTGATCGCGATCCTGGGTTGCCTCAAGGCGGGAGCGGCCTGGCTCCCGCTCGATCCCGCCGGGCCGAAGGAGCGGATCGCCTTCATGCTCGAGCAGGCGCGTGCCGCGATCCTCCTGACGGAGGAGCGTCACCTCGACAGGCTGCCGGCGTTTCGCGGCGAGCTCCTCGCGCTCGACCGGCGGGCCGACGGTCCGGAGACAGGTGACGCGACGAACCCCGGCCTCCGGGCCGATCCCTCGGCGATCGCCTACGCGATCTACACGTCCGGATCGACGGGGACACCCAAGGGGGCCTTGGTGCCGCACCTGGCGCTCACGAACCACGTGCACTGGATGCAGGCCGTATTTCCGCTGAGTCCGGCGGACGGCGTGGTTCAGAAAACACCCTTCACGTTCGATGCCTCGATCTGGGAGTTCCTGGCGCCGCTCGTCGCGGGCGCGCGCCTGGTTCTGGCGCGTCCCGGGGCCCATCAGGACCCCGCCGCCCTGGCCGGGTTGATCGCGGACCAGAACGTCACGATCCTGCAGATGGTCCCGACGGGGCTGAGGGCTCTCCTCGAGGAACCGGGTCTCGAGGGCTGCCGTTCCCTGCGGCGCGTCTTCTGCGGCGGCGAGGCGCTGCCGGCCGACCTCGTCGAGCGCTTCTTCGAGCGCCTCGACGCCGAGCTGGTCAACCTGTACGGGCCGACCGAAACGTGCATCGACAGCACCTTCTGGGTGTGCAGACGCGGGGAAAGGGCGATTCCGATCGGCCGGCCGATCCACGGTTCGCGGGCGTACGTCCTGGACGGGCGCCTGAGACCGCAGCCGGCCGGCGGCGAAGGCGAGCTCCACATCGCCGGCGCAGGCCTGGCGCGCGGCTACCTGGAGCGCCCGGACCTGACGGCCGAGCGCTTCCTCCCCGATCCGTTTTCCGGAGCGCCCGGCGCGCGCATGTACGCCACGGGTGACCGCGCCTGTCTGCGACCCGACGGGTCGCTCGAGTTCCTGGGCCGGATGGACGATCAGGTGAAGGTGCGCGGCTACCGCGTCGAGCCGGGGGAGATCGAAGCGGTTCTCGACCGGCATCCGTCGATCGCCGAGAGCGTCGTCGTCGCGCGTCCCGATGCCTCGGGCGGTTCGATCCTGGTCGGCTACGTCACGCTGCGGAAGGGGGTCGGACCCGCGCTCCCGGCCCCCGCCGCCTCCGACCTGCGCGCCCACGTGAAGACGGCGCTCCCGGACCACATGGTCCCGTCGGCGTTCGTCCTCCTCGACGAGCTTCCCAGAACGTCGAGCGGCAAGATCGACCGCCGGCGTCTGCCGGGTCCCGCCCCCGCGCGTCCCGAACTGGCGGTGCCGTTCGTCGCCCCACGCACCGAAGTGGAGCGGCGCGTCGCGACGTTATGGGCCGGCCTGCTCGGTCTCGATCGGGTCGGGGTGCTGGACGGCTTTTTCGATCTCGGCGGGCACTCTCTCGTCGCCACGCAGGTGATCTCCCGCGTGCGGGATCAGTTCGGCGTGGAGCTGCCGCTGCGGGACCTGTTCGAGACGCCCACCGTGGAAGGCCTGGCGTCGCGCATCGAGACCGCCCGCCGGGAGCGGAGGCAGGTCGAGGCGCCGACGCGCGGACCCGCGCGCGCGGAGCACGAGAGGACGATCTCGTTCGCGCAGCAGCGACTCTGGTTTCTCGACCAGCTGGATCCCGGCCGGCCCTTCTACAACGTGCCCAGCACGCTGCGTCTGCGCGGTCCTCTCGACCGCGCGGCGTTCGGGAAGGCGCTCGACGAAATCGTCCATCGGCACGAGGTGCTGAGGACGACCTTCCCGGGCGTCGATGGCAAGCCGGTCGCGGTGCTGGCCCCCCGCTGGCAGACCGCACTTTCGATCGAGGAGCTCTCGGGGCTGCCCGGTCCGGAGCGCTGGCCGGCGGCCCTGCGCAGGGCGCGGCAGGAGGCGCAGCGGCGGTTCGACCTGGAGCGGGGACCGCTCTTCAGAGCGCATCTGCTCAGTCTCGACGCGCAGGACCACCTCCTTCTCCTCACCTTCCATCACATCGTCACGGACGGCTGGTCGGAAGGCGTGCTCTACCGCGAGCTGACGGCGCTCTACGCCGCCTTCTTGCAGGGGCGTCCGTCTCCGCTGCCTGCCCTGCCGATCCAGTACGCCGACTACGCGGCGTGGCAGCGCGACTTCCTGCAGGGCCAGGTGCTCGACACACAGAGGGCGTTCTGGAGACAGGCGCTCGCCGGCGCCCCGCTCACACTGGATCTGCCGACCGACCGCCCCCGGCCGGCTGTACGCACGCATCGCGGCGCCAAGGTGCGGGCGGGGCTCTCCGCGCGACTGTCGGAAGCGCTGCGCGACCTCGGCCGAGAGGAAGGGGCGACGCCGTTCATGACGATTCTGGCGGCGTTCAACCTGCTCCTGATGCGCTGGACGGGACAGGACGACATTCTGGTCGGCACTCCCATCGCGAACCGTCATCGTCTCGAGATCGAGGGGCTGATCGGGTGTTTCGTCAACACACTCGTCGTGCGGACCGATCTGTCGGGCGATCCGACGTTTCGCGGACTCCTGCGGCACGTGCGCCGCGCCGCCCTGGACGCCTACGCTCACCAGGACCTGCCCTTCGAGAGGCTGGTCGAGGAACTGCGCCCTCCGCGCGACCTCGGACGCACCGCACTGTTCCAGGTCATGGTGGCGCACGCCGCCACGTCGCGGCTGGATCTCGTGGGACTCCATACCGAGTTCGTGGACATCGACGACGGCATCTCCAAATTCGACCTGACGCTCGACGTGGACGACGGCGGCCGACAGCTCGCGTGCGACCTGGAGTACAGCACCGACCTGTTCGACGATGCGACCGCGCGCCGGATGCTGCAGGGCCTGGAGACACTCCTGGAGGGGATCGCGGCCGAGCCCGGCAGGAGACTGTCGCGCCTGCCGCTTCTCCGGGAGGACGAGCGCCGGCACATCCTGCTGGGGTCCCACGGACGCCGGACGGATGACCGGGAGGCACGCACCGTCCACGGACTGATCAAGGAACGGGCTGCGACGGCGCGGGACGCGACCGCGGTCTCGTTCGGAGACAGACGGATCACCTACGCGGAGCTGGACGACCAGGCCGCGGCGCTGGCGCGCCGCCTGGTACCGCTGGGCGTGGGGCCCGACGTCCCGGTCGGTCTGTGCGTCGAGCGCTCGATCGAGATGCTGGAGGGTCTCCTCGGGATCCTGAAGGCGGGCGGGGCGTACGTGCCGCTCGACCCGGCCTACCCGGGGGAACGCGTCGCCGGCATCCTGCGGGAGACGGGAACCCGGGTCCTCCTGACGCAGCGGCGCCTCGTCGCCGGCCTGGAGGCGCGCGGGGCGCAAATCGTCCTGCTCGACGACACCGACGCCCCCTCTCCCGCCGCGGGAAGGGGGCCGATCCCGGACCCGGAGCCCAAGAGCCTGGCGTACATCACCCACACGTCCGGCTCGAGCGGGGTCCCCAAGGGGGTGGCGGTGACGCACGGCGCCCTGCTCAACCATGCCGTCGACGTGACACGACTCTACGGCCTGTCGCAGGCGGATCGCGTCCTGCAGTTCGCGTCGCTCAGCTTCGACGTCGCCGCGGAGGAGATCTTCCCGACCCTCCTGTCGGGCGCGACGCTTGTTCTCCGTCCCGACCCGGTCTTCGTCTCCGTCCCCGACTTTCACCGCTTCCTGGAAAGCGAGAAGGTCACGGTCGTCAACCTGCCGGCCTCCTACTGGCACGCCTGGGTCGCCGTGCTCGAGAGGGAGGGGCAGGACCTTCCCGCCTGTCTCAGGTGCGTCGTCATTGGCAGCGAGAAGGCCCTGGCCTCCCGTCTGGCGGCGTGGGACGAGGTCACCGGCGGGCGCGTCGCGCTGTTCAACGCCTACGGCCCGACAGAAGCGACGATCACGACCACGGTGTACTCGCATTCAGGACAGCGACCGGCCAGGACGGAAGGCCTGGTGCCGATCGGCCGGCCCATCGCAAACGCCAGGGGCTACGTCCTGGATCCTCATCTGAGCCTGGCGCCGGTCGGCGTCCCCGGCGAGCTGTACATCGGCGGGGAGGGCGTGGCGCGGGGTTATGTGGGCCGGCCCGACCTGACGGCCGAGCGCTTCCTCCCCGATCCGTTCGCGGACGCCGCCGGCTCACGCCTCTACCGGACGGGGGATCGCGTGCGCTGGCTCGTCGACGGCGACCTGGAGTTCCTCGGCCGGCTCGACGATCAGGTGAAGGTGCGCGGCCACCGGATCGAGCCCGGAGAGATCGAGCGGGCCCTCGAGCGGCACGCGAGGGTGGAGGAATCCGCGGTCCTGGCACGCGAAGACTCTCCGGGGGACATCCGCCTGGTGGCCTACGTCGTCTTCCGCGCCGACGCGGAGCCGGCTCCGTCCGCGACCGACCTGCGCGCGCACCTCGGGGCGATTCTCCCGGAGCACATGCTTCCTTCCGCGTTCGTCATCCTCGAACGCCTGCCGCGCACACGCGCCGGCAAGATCGATCGGAAGTCCCTTCCACCCCCCGACGCCGCCAGGAACGATCTCGCGGGGGAGCGCGTCGCCCCGCGCACGCCGCCGGAGGAGACGCTGGCGCGTATCTGGGGGCAGGTCTTCGGCCGCGAGCGCGTCGGTGTCCACGACAACTTCTTCGAGCTGGGAGGCGACTCGATTCTCGCCATCCAGATCGTGGCGCGCGCGAACCAGGCGGGCCTGAGGCTCACGAGCCGGCAGATCTTCCAGCACCACACGATCGCGGGGCTCGCATCCGTGGCCGGCACGCGTGTCCTGGTCGCGGCGGAACAGGGCGCGGTGACGGGCGACACGCCGCTGACGCCGATCCAGCGCTGGTTCTTCGAGCAGGATTTCCCGGATCCGCACCACTTCAACCAGGCTGTTCTCCTGAAGCCCCGCGAGACGCTCGATCCCGCCCGGCTCGAGGCGGCGATGGGGCGCCTCCTCGATCACCACGACGCGCTGCGCATGCGCTACCGGCGGGTCGAGGGGGAATGGCGACAAGGGTGTGCTCCGCCGGGCGGAGCGATCCCGTTCGAGCACCTCGATTTCACGGCGCTTCCGAAGGAGACGCGTCTCGCTGCGATGGGCACGGCGGCGGGGGATCTGCAGCGCGGGCTCGACCTGGAGCGAGGTCCCCTCTTGAGATCCGCGCTGTTCACGCTCGGTGCGGAGCTCGGGGATCGCCTGCTGATCGTGATCCATCACCTCGTTGTGGACGGCGTATCCTGGCGAATCCTCCTGGATGACCTGAGCACGGTCTATCGCCAGCTCGAGCGGGGCGATTCGGTCGCCCTGCCGGCGAAAACGACCTCGTACAGGCGATGGGCGGAAGGTCTCGTGGAGTATGCGAGGAAGGCGCCGATCGAGAGGGAGCTGGACTACTGGGTCCCGGCGGGGCGGCGTGAGGTCGGCAGGCTCGCGGTCGATCACCCGGCGGCCGACGACACCGAGGGTCTGGCGCGCGTCGTGACGAGCGTCTTCAGCGAGGACGAGACGCGTGCCCTCCTGCACGGCCTGCCCACCGCATGGCGCACCGAGATCAACGACGTTCTTCTGACCGCCCTGGTCCGGACCGTGAGCGAAGCGACGGGTCGACGCGCCGTCCTCCTCGACCTCGAGGGTCACGGCCGGGAGGAGATTCTCGACGACGTCGATCTGTCACGCACCATCGGCTGGTTCACGACCATCAAGCCGGTGTGTCTGGTCGTCGATGGTGGGCGCGGACCGGAGGAGGTCCTCAAGTCCATCAAGGAGCAGCTGCGCGCGCTGCCGGCGCGCGGCATCGGCTACGGTCTGCTGCGTTACCTGAGGGACGACGGCGATGCCGGGGCCCGCCTGCGGGCCCTGCCGCGGGCGGAGATCAGCTTCAACTACCTCGGTCAGTTCGACGCCACGGTGCCCGAGTCCTCGCCGTTCCAGTTCGCCCCGGAATCGACCGGCCCGGTGGTCAGCCGGCGGGGACACCGCACCCACCTGCTGGAGATCGGCGGCTACGTCGCGTCGGGGAGGCTGCGGGTCAACTGGAAATACGGCGGAAAGGTGCACTCCCGCACCAGCATTCAGGCGCTGGCGCGACGCTTCGAGAAGGAGCTGCGCGCGCTCCTCGCGCTCGGCGGCCGGCCGGACGCGTCCGCGTACACCCCGTCGGACTTTCCTCTGGCGCGTCTCGACCAGGAGGCGGTCGACTCCCTGGTCGGAGCGCGCCCGGATCTCGAGGACGTCTATCCGCTCACGCCGATGCAGGAAGGGATGCTCTACCACACGCTGTCGGCGCCGGAGTCGGGCGTCTACGTGGAACACCTCGGCTGGAAGTTCCACGGTCCGCTCGACGAGCCCGCGTTCGTGCGCGCCTGGAGGCGCGCCGCCGAGCGCCACCCGATCCTCCGCACCTCGTTCCTGTGGGTCGGCGTCGAAAGGCCGCTGCAGGTGGTGAGCCGGCGCGTCGAGCCGTCGTGGGACCGGCTGGACTGGCGCGGCCTCGCGCCGGCCGAGCAGGAGCGCGAGCTCGAGCGGTTCCTGGCGTCGGACATGCGGCGCGGCTACGACCTGTCCCAGGCGCCGCTGCAGCGCCTCGCGATCATGCGGCTTGCGGACGATCTCCACCAGTTCGTCTGGAGCCATCACCACGTCCTCCTGGACGGCTGGTCGCTGCCGGTCCTGCTCAAGGAGGTCATGACGCTGTACCAGGCCTGCCGCGGCGAGGACGAAGCGCGTCTCCCCGAGACGCGGCCGTTCCGCGACTACGTCGCGTGGCTTCAGAGGCAGGATCCGAGAGCGGCCGAGGAATACTGGCGCAGGGCGCTCGGCGGGTTCCGCGCCCCGACCCCCCTGGTGCTCGACCGACCGGCGTCCCGGTCGGCGCGGCCGGACGACTACCGGCTGGAGCGGATCCGGCTGCCCCGCGCCGTCGCCGCCCGGCTTCGCACCCTGGCGCGCCGCCAGCAGCTCACGCTGAACACGGTCCTGCAGGGGGCGTGGGCGCTTCTCCTCTCCCGGTACAGCGGCGAGGAGGACGTGCTCTTCGGCGGCGTCGTGTCGGGACGCCCGGTTGAGCTTGCGGGATCGGAGACGATGGTCGGTCTGTTCCTCAACACGCTCCCGGTGCGGGTGCGCCTGCCGAGGCGCCAGAGGGTGGCCGAATGGCTGAGACGGCTCCAGGAGGCTCAGGTCGAGATGCGGCAGTACGAGTACGCGTCCCTGGTCCAGGTGCAGGAGTGGAGCGAGGTGGCGCGCGGCACGCCGCTCTTCGAGTCGATCTTCGTGTTCGAGAACTACCCTCTCGACCGGGAGCTCCTGGAGCGCGCGGGGGATCTGGAGATCCGCGACCTGCGCGCAGCCGAGTGGACCCACTACCCGCTCAACGTCGTCGTGCCACCCGGCCCCGAGCCGTCGATCCAGATCAGCTACGACGCGCGACGCTTCCAGGTCGCCGCGATCAGGCGCATGCTCGGTCATCTGCAGACGTTGCTCGAGGGGATTGCGGCCGACCCCGGGATGCGCCTGGGCGATCTGCCGATGATCACGACCTCCGAGCGGGTCTGGATCGAGGAGCCCGACCCGCCTCGCCGCGTCACGACGGAGGGCTGCCTGCACGAGCGTTTCGAGACGCGGGTGGAGGGTTCGCCCGACGCGATCGCCGTCGTGTCCGAGAGCGTTCGCCTGACCTACGACGACCTGAACCGGCGGGCCAACCGTCTTGCGCGTCGCCTGCGGGACCGGGGCGTCGGGCCCGAGACACGCGTGGCGATCTGCCTGCCGCGATCGATCGAGCTGGTCGTTGCGATGCTCGCGGTCCTCAAGGCGGGCGGCGCCTACGTGCCGCTCGATCCGGGCCACCCGGCCGACCGGCTGGCGTTCATGCTCGAGGACGCCGGGGCGGGGGCGTTGATCGTCTCGGAGGGGACGATCGACAGGTTCCCTGGATTCTCGGCCGCAATCGTTCTCTATGACGAGGACGTCGTGGCCGCGCCGGACCCGTCGACCGGCGACGATGCGAACCTGGCGCCGACCGCGCTCCCGGACAACCCGGCCTACGTCATCTACACCAGCGGCTCGACGGGGCGTCCGAAGGGTGTTGTGGTGACGCACCGGAGCGCCGCCGCGCTGTTCGAGTCGACGCGGGAGCGGCTCGGGTTCGACCGGCGCGACGTCTGGACCCAGCTCCATTCCTGCGCCTTCGACTACTCGGTGTGGGAGATCTGGGGGGCCCTGCTGCACGGCGGCCGCCTCATCCTGGTGCCGCCTCTGGTCGGCCGATCGCCCGAGGGGTTTTACGATCTGCTCCGCCGCGAGGGGGTGACGGTGCTGAACCTGACACCCGCGGAGTTCCGGCAGTTTCTCCAGGAGGACGAGCGGCACGGCGAGGACGCCCTGGCCGTGCGGCTCCTGAACATCGGCGGCGAGGCCCTGAATCTGGACGATGTGAAGCCATGGGCGGCGCGCCACCCGGACAGGCCGCTCCTTTTCAACCTGTACGGCATCACCGAGACGACCGTGATCGTGACCTGGCAGCCGCTCCGAGCCGGGGATTCCGGAGGCCCGTCGAGGAGCGTCATCGGCCGGCCGATCCCCGGGTGGCGCGTGCATCTGCTCGACGGCTCCCTGCGACCGGTTCCAATCGGAGTGCCGGGGGAGATCTGCGTCGGCGGGCCCGGTCTGGCGCGGGGCTATCTCGGTCGGCCCGATCTGACTGCCGAGCGCTTCGTGCCGGATCCTTACGGGAGCCCGCCGGGAGCGCGTCTGTACCGATCGGGCGACCTGGCGCGCCTCTCGGAGGACGGCGACCTGGAGTACCTGGGCCGCATCGACGACCAGGTGAAGATCCGCGGCTTCCGCATCGAGCCCGGGGAGATCGAGGCGGCGCTGCTGCGCCACGCGGCGGTGCGCGAAGCGGTAGTGCTGGCCCGGCAGGACGGGGACGGGGAAAGACGCCTGGTCGCCTACGTCGCGCCCCGCTCGGGGCAGGAGGCGGTGCCGGCCGAGCTGCGCGCCTTTCTGAAGCGGTCGCTGCCGGATTACATGGTGCCGTCGGCCATCGTGACGCTCGAGGCGCTGCCGACGACGGCGAACGGCAAGGTGGATCGCCGCGCGCTGCCCGCGCCCGGGACGGCGCGCTCCGGGGCGGACCCGGCTCCGGTGCCGCCCGACACGCCGATCGAACGGGAGCTGGCGCGGCTGTGGGGCGGCCTCCTCGGTGTCGAGACCCCGGGCGTCGAGGACAATTTCTTCGAGGCCGGCGGTCAGTCCCTCCTGGCCACGCTCCTGATCTCGCGCGTGCGGGCGCATCTCGGGGCGGAAGTCTCCCTGAAGGATTTCCTGGACCGGCCGACGATCCGCGGGCTGGGCGGGCTGGTGGAGGCGGCCTACCTGAGCGCCGCGTCCCCGAGCGAGCTCGACGCCATGCTGGGTCTCATGGACGGGGAGGACGGAGCGCGTGCCGAAGAATCCTGATCCCATGGATCGTGCCGGCGACCTGCACCCGGAGCGGCGGGCGCACCTGATGCGCATGCTGCGCGATCGAGTCGCGCGGGGGGAGGGATCCGCTCCGATCCCGAAGCGACCCGCGGGCTCCCCCGCGCCGCTGTCCTTCGCGCAGCAGCGTCTGTGGTTCCTCGATCGGCTCGCCCCCGGCGCGCCGACCTACACCATGGCGCGCGCCGTCAGGCTGCACGGCCGGCTCGACCGCCAGGCACTCGAGCGCGCCCTGAACGAGATCGTCAGGCGCCACGAGATTCTCCGGACGACGTTCGTCGAGACGCCGGACGGACCGGTCCAGCGCATCGCGCCGGCTCTGGAGATGAACGTGCCGGTCGTCGAGTGCGGCGCGATCCATGGAGATCGCCAGGCGGAGGAGATCGGGCGCCGCGCGGCGGAGGAGGCCCGCCGTCCGTTCGACCTCGAACGCGGCCCGCTCGTGCGCATCGTCCTCCTGCGTCTCTCGGACGACGAGCATGTCCTGGTGCTGGCGATGCACCACATCGTCGGCGATGGATGGTCGATCGATCTGTTCGATCGCGAGCTCGCCGTGCTTTACACGGCGTTCTCGGAGGGGCGTCCGTCCTCCCTTCCCGATCCGACGCTCCAGTACGCGGACTTCGCGCACTGGCAGGGGCTCTGGCTGCAGGGCGAGCAGGCGCGGCGACACCTGGAGTACTGGCGGGCGCATCTCCTCGGGGCGCCGCCCGTTCTGGGCCTGCCGCTCGATCGCCCGCGGCCGCCGGCGCCGACCTACGGCGGCGCGCGCGTCGCGTTCGTCGTTCCGGCGGGGCCCGTCCGGCGCCTGAAGGAGCTGGCGCAGCGTGAAAGCGCCACGCCGTTCATGGTCCTCCTGGTCGCCTTCCAGGCCCTCCTCTCCCGGCTGACCGGCCAGGACGATCTGTGCATCGGGACGCCGGTCGCCGGTCGCACCCGTCTCGAGACCGAGCCGCTCCTCGGTGTCTTCGTCAACAGTCTCGTCCTGCGCGCCGACCTCTCGGGCGCCCCGACTTTCTCGGAGCTGCTGCGGCGCGTGCGCGCGACGACCCTCGAGTCCCTGGTCCGGCAGGATCTGCCGTTCGAGAAGATCGTCGAGGCCCTGCGACCGGCTCGCGATCCCTCCGTCCACCCGCTGTTCCAGACGATGTTCGTCCTGCAGGGAGGCGCTCAAGACGTGCCGGCCCTCCCGGACCTGGAGGCGGAGCCCGTGGACTTCGATCTCAGGTCGACGCCGTTCGACCTGACTCTGATCGTCTCGGAGCAGGAGGGGACCATGGAGGCCGTCCTGGAGTACAGCACCGACCTGTTCGATCGCCCGTCGATCGAGCGGATGGCCCGTCACTTCGAGATCCTGCTCGAGGCGTTCCTGACCGACCCGTCGCGGCGCCCGGCTGCCGTCCCTCTGCCGGGGCTCGCGGGCACACCCCGTGAGAGGCGGGGTCCGATCCGGGAGACGGCTCCGGCGGCCGGACCGGTCCCGCACGTATCCCCGCGCAACTCCACGGAGCGGGCGCTGGCACGCATCTGGATCGACCTCGTCGGCGGCGAGCGGGTCGGCATCCACGACAACTTCTTCGAGGCCGGCGGCCACTCCCTTCTCGCCCTGCAGCTCGTCTCCCGGGTGCGTCAGGCGCTTCGCGTCGAGCTCCCGGTGCGCCGTGTGTTCGAGCGGCCGACGATCACCGGGCTGGCGGCCTTGATCGACGGCGACGCGCCGCGGGCCGCCCCGATCCGGGAGGACGGCATCGCGCGCCTGCCCCGCGGCGCTCCGTCCCCGCTGTCGTCCGCCCAGAGACGTCTCTGGTTCATCGATCAGATGCGGCCCGGTAATCCCGCCTACAACATCCCGCTGGCCCTCCGCCTGCGCGGGCCTCTGGACGAGGACGCGCTCGAGCGCAGCCTCTCGACCATCGTCGGGCGCCACGAGGCCCTGCGGACGATCGTCACTCTGGCGGACGGGGAGCCGGTGCAGCGCGTCCTGCCGGCGGAGCCGTCCGGATTGCCGCGTATCGATCTGACCGGGCTGCCGGCCGGCGCGCGCGAGAGTGAAGCGCTCCGTCTGGCGGCGGAGGAGGGGGGCGCGGCGTTCGACCTCGCGCACGGACCGCTCTTCCGGGCGCGGCTTCTGCGCCTGGACCAGGAGGATCGCATCCTGACCCTCACGCTGCACCACATCGTCGGCGACGGCTGGTCGCTCGGGGTCCTGCTGCGCGAGCTCCAGACTCTCTACGAAGGGCTCGTCGCGGGGCGGCCGCCCCGGCTCGCGGACCTGCCGATCCAGTACGCCGACTACGCCGCGTGGGAGCAGGATCGCCTGCAGGACGCGCGGATGCAGGAGCAGATCGCCTACTGGAAGCGGCGGCTCCACGGCGCGCCCGGGCACCTCGATCTGCCGTTCGACCGGCCGCGCCCCGAGGCCGCGACGTTCCGCGGCGCCTTCAGCTCCTTCCGGCTGTCCGAGGACACGAGCGCAGCGATCAGGGGCCTCGCGCTGCGCGAGGGCACGACGCTGTTCGCCGTCCTCCTGGCCGCCCTCCAGACTCTGCTCTTCCGCTACAGCGGACAGGACGACGTGTGCGTCGGCACGCCGGTGGCGGGGCGGAGCCGCCTCGAGGCGGAGGACTTGATCGGGTGCTTCGTCAACACCCTGGTGCTGCGCGGCGATCTGTCGGGCGATCCCACCTTCCGGGATGTCGTGCGCCGCGCGCGCGAGGTCGTCCTGGAGGCGCAGACGCACCAGGATCTGCCGTTCGAGAGGCTCGTGGACCTTCTGTCGCTGCCCCGGGATCCGGCGCGCCAGCCGCTGTTCCAGGTCGCCCTGGTGATGCAGAACATGCCGATCCCGGAGCCGCGTCTTGGCAATGTTTCGGTCGAGACGGTCGACATCGACACCGGGACGGCCAAGTTCGATCTCACGATGCAGGTCGAGGACACGGGCCCCTGTCTCGACGGTTCGCTCGAGTACAGCACCGACCTGTTCGATGCCGCGACGGTCGAGCGGCTCCTGGGCCACTTCCAGACGCTCCTCGAGGGCGCCGCCGCCGACCCGGACCGCCGCATCGCGGAGCTGCCGCTCCTGCGCCCGGACGAGCGGCGGGAGCTCCTGGCGTTCCCGGGGGGGCCGCTTCCGCAGGCCACCGGGACGCTCTGCCTGCACGACCGCTTCGAGCGACAGGCCCTGCTCGCCCCCGCCGCCATCGCGCTCACGTTCGAGGACCAGGTTCTGAGCTACGGAGAGTTGAACACCCGGGCCGACCGCGTGGCGCGGATCCTGCGCCGCCGCGGAGTCGGTCCCGAATCGCTGGTCGGCGTGTGCCTTGACCGATCCCCGGAGTTGATCGTCGCGGTCCTCGGGATCCTCAAGGCGGGCGGCGCCTACGTCCCTCTCGATCCGGCCTACCCGCGGGAGCGGCTGGCCTTCATCCTGGACGATACGCGGGCGGGCGTCGTGCTTACGCGCGCGCGTCTTCTGGACGCGCTGCCCGGACCGACGGCGGGCCGTGGACCCGAAGCGATCTGTGTCGACGCCGACGGGGGAGAGGCCGATCGGGACGGCACATCGCCCTTCGAGTCCGGCGTGTGCCCGGAACACGCGGCCTACGTCATCTACACCTCCGGCTCGACCGGCCGCCCCAAGGGGGTCGTGGTCACGCACCGGAACGTCACCCGGTTGTTCGAGGGGACGCGCCTTTGGTTCGACTTCGGCTCGGCCGACGTCTGGACGCTGTTCCACTCCTGCGCCTTCGACTTCTCGGTCTGGGAGATGTGGGGAGCGTTGCTGCACGGTGGCCGGCTCGTCGTCGTCCCGCACCTGGTCAGCCGATCGCCCGAGGCGTTTCTCGATCTCCTGCGCCGGGAGCGCGTCACGGTCCTCAACCAGACGCCGTCTGCCTTTCTCCCGTTGATGCAGGCAGAGCGGAGCGCGGCTCCGGAGCGGGATCCGGCCCTGCGTCTGGTGATCTTCGGCGGCGAGGCGCTGGAGCCGGCGGCGCTGCGCCCCTGGTTCGAGCGCCACGGTGACGAGAAGCCCGAACTCTTCAACATGTACGGAATCACCGAGACGACCGTGCACGTGACCTGCCGGCGGCTGCGCGTCGGTGACTCGGAACGGAAGGGGAGTCCGATCGGCGGCCCGATGCCGGATCTGCGCCTGCACGTCCTCGATCCGAACATGGAGCCTGCCCCGTACGGTGTCATCGGGGAGGTCTACATCGGCGGGGACGGCCTGGCGCGCGGCTACCTGAACCGCCCGGATCTCACCGCCGAGAGGTTCGTCGCCGATCCATTCACCTCCGGCGAGCGTGCGGGATCCCGCCTTTACAGGACCGGGGACCTCGGCCGCTGGTGTCCGGGCGGCGAGGTCGTCTATCTGGGGCGCGCCGATGATCAGGTCAAGATCCGCGGCTTCCGGATCGAGCCGGGGGAGATCGAGGCGGTCCTCGCCTGCTGCCCCGGAGTGCGTCAGGCGGTGGTCGTGGCGCGCGCCGAGGCGTCGGGAGAGAAGCGGCTGATCGCCTACGTGGTGCCGGAGAGCGGCGCCCTGCGCACCCTGGACGTCGTGCGCGGTTTCCTGATGGAGCGACTGCCCGACTACATGGTCCCCTCGACCTTCCTGTTCCTCGAGGCGCTGCCGACGACACCAAGCGGCAAGGTCGACCGGCGCGCGCTGCCGGTGCCCGAGCGCGCCCGGCCGGATCTCGAGGGAGGGTACGTCGCGCCCGGGACACCTGTGGAGAAGGCGATCGCGGAGATCTGGGCGGAGGTGCTCAGCCTCGAGACAATCGGCATCGACGACAACTTCTTCGCCCTGGGGGGGGATTCGATCCGCTGCATCCAGGTGCGGGCGAAGGCGGGGGAGGCCGGGATCGACATCACCCTGCAGCAGATGTTCGCTCACCAGACGATCCGCGGTCTGGCCGCCGAACTCGCGCGCGTCCTGCCGGCGGACGCCCCGGGCACCCGCCCGGGCGCCTTCGACCTCGTCTCTCCCGATGATCGCAACCGGCTTCCCTCAGGTGTTGAGGATGCTTACCCGTTGTCGCGGCTGCAGCAGGGCTTCGTCTTCCACAGCGAATTCAGCCCGGACTACATCATCTACGTCAGCAGCATCGAGATCGGCGCCCCTTTCCTGCGCGACCGGCTGCGGACGGCCGTACGGTATCTGGTCGAGCGCCAGCCGATCCTGAGGACCTCGTTCGACCTCACCGGCTTCAGCGAGCCGCTTCAGCTCGTGCACCGCGACGCCGAGATTCCGATCGAGGTCCTCGATCTCGGCCGCCTGTCTCCGCCGGAGCAGGACCGGGCGCTCGCCGCGTGGGTCGAAGAGGAGATGCGCATCCCCTTCGACTGGACCCGCCGGCCGCTCCTGCGCCTGCACGTGCACCTCCTGGCGGAGGAGAGGTTCCAGCTCACGGTGAGCGAGCCGTTCTTCGACGGCTGGAGCGTGGCGACGCTCATGACCGACCTGATCGAGACCTATTCCTCCCTCCTCCGCGGGGAGGACCCGCCGCCCGAGCCGCCGCTCCGCTCGACCTACCGCGACTTCGTCGCGCTGGAGCGTGAGGCACTCCGATCGGAGGGGTGCCGGGATTTCTGGGCGGGGAAGGTGGCGGATGCCACCGCCACACGGCTCCCGCGCCTCGAGATGGCGTCCCGGGACACAGGAGCCCTCCCGGTCTGCCGCGTGGAGGTGCCGATATCTCCCGAGACCTCGGGCGCCTTGCAGCGCCTGGGGTGGTCGGCCGGCGTGCCTCTGAAGAACGTCCTGCTGGCGGCGCACCTGAAAGTCTTGTCTCTGCGCAGCGGCCGCGGGGACGTCGTCACGGGCCTCATCGCCAACGGCCGGCCCGAAGAGCAGGACGGCGAAAAGATCCTCGGCATCTTCCTCAACACCCTGCCGCTGCGTCTGCGTCTTTCGGGGGGGACCTGGACCGACCTGGCGCGGCGCGCCTTCGAGGCCGAGCGCGAGATGCTGCCGTACAGACGTTTCCCGATGTCCGAGCTGCAGCGCATGACCGGGGGTCGGTTTCTCTCCGATACGGCCTTCAACTATACGAACTTCCACGTCTACCGCAGGCTGGAGCGCAAGGGAGGGCTCGATCTGTGGGGCGGGTACGGGTTCGAGCAGACCTACTTCGCCCTGACCGCTCAGTTCAACCTGGACGAGTCCACCTCCCAGGTCTGCCTCGCCCTCGACTACCGCTCCGCGGAGCTGTCGCGCCGGGAGGTGGAGGAGATCGCGGCGCACTACGCCCGTGTGCTGGCGTCGATGGCGGGCGCCCCCGATGGCCGGCACGACCGGTTCGAGGCGCTGACGGCGCCCGAGCGCCGCCGGGTCCTCGTCGAGTGGAACGACTCGCGGCGGGACTACCTGCTCGATGGCTGCGTGCACGACCTGTTCGAGGCGCAAGTCGAGAGGACACCCGAAGCCGTCGCCGTCGTGGACGGAACCCTGACCCTGACCTACGGGGAGCTCGGACGCAGGTCCAGCCAGATGGCGCGCCGGCTCATCGCGCTCGGCGCGGGGCCGGAGGCGCTCGTGGCCGTGTGCCTGCGGCGATCGCTCGATCTCGTCGTCGCGCTGCTCGGAATTCTCAAGGCCGGCGCCGCCTACGTGCCGCTCGACCCGGCCTATCCCGGGGAGCGCCTGGCGTTCATGCTGGAGGACACCCGGGCGACGGTGCTGATCACAGAGGAGGACCTGCTCGGGCTCTTCCCCCCCCACCGGGCGCGCGTCCTCTGCCTGGACCGCGACCGCGACGCGATCGAGCGCGAACCCTCCGACCGCCCGCTCTCCGGGGTCGCGCCGGGAAATCTCGCGTACGTCATCTACACTTCGGGCTCGACGGGACGGCCGAAGGGAGCCGCGATCGAGCACGGGAGCACGGTGTCGCTGCTCCACTGGGCGCGCGAGACCTTCGGCGACCGGGACCTCTCGGGTGTCCTGGCCAGCAGCTCGATCTGCTTCGACTCGTCGGTCCTGGAGATCTTCGGGCCGCTGTCGTGGGGCGGAACGGTCATCCTGGCGGAGAACGCCCTGGAGCTCCCGACTCTCCCGGCGCGCGACCAGGTCCGCCTCGTCAACACCGTGCCGTCGGCGATCGCCGAGCTGCTCAGGACCGGTGGCGTTCCCGCCTCGGTGAGGACCGTCAGTCTCGCCGGGGAGGCGCTGCAGAACCCCCTGGTGCAGAGGATCTACGCGCAGGGCACCATCGAGAGGGTAATCAACCTGTACGGCCTGTCGGAGGCGACGGTCTACACGACCATCGCGCGCCCCTCCCGGGGTGCGACCGACACCACGCCGATCGGCCGCCCGGTGTCGAACACCCGGGTCTACATTCTCGACGAGAACCTGGACCCCGTGCCCGCCGGCGTGCCGGGAGAACTCTGCGTCGGCGGCATCGGCCCGGGGCGCGGCTACATCAACCGCCCCGGCTTGACGGCGGAGCGGTTCATCCCGGATCCGTTCGGCGACGCGCCGGGCGCCCGGCTGTACCGCACCGGCGACCTCGGGCGGTTTCGCCCCGACGGGACGATCGATTTTCTCGGCCGCATCGATCAGCAGGTCAAGATCCGCGGCTTCCGGATCGAGCCGGGGGAGATCGAGTCGGTGCTGGGTTCCCATCCGGCGATCGGCGAGACGGTCGTCCAGGTGCGGGAGGAGAGCGACGGCGACAGACGCCTGGTGGCCTACGTCGTCCCGAAGCCGGGGTCGGCGTCCATGTCGCTGCGCGAGCTGCGGCGCCACCTCGCGGCGCGACTCCCGGAGTACATGGTGCCGGCGACATTCGTCGTCCTGGCGGCGCTGCCGCGGACGCCGAACGGCAAGCTGGACCGCAAGGCCCTGCCGGCGCCGGGTCCCTCCAGGCTCGCGGGAGCCGCGGAGCATGCCGCACCGGTCACTCCCGAGGAGAAGAAGCTGGCCCGTCTGTGGGGACATGTCCTGAGGACCGAACGCGTCGGCCTCGACGACAATTTCTTCGAGGCGGGTGGCCACTCGCTGCTGGCGACGCAGCTCGTCTCGCGTGTCCGCGAGGCGTTCAAGGTCGACCTCCCCCTGCGCGCCCTGTTCGACGCGCCCACGGTGGCGGGGCTGCTGCGTGCGATCGAGAGCGGTAGCGCCGCGGGCGCGGGGCATGACGTTCCGGAGCTCCGCAGAGCGCCGCGGGACGGCGATCTGCCGCTGTCGTTCGCGCAGCAGCGCCTGTGGTTTCTCGACCGTCTCGAGCCCGGCTGCGCCTTCTACAACATCCCCGCCGCGCTGCGTCTGCGCGGGACGCTCGATGTACAGGCGTTGCAGCGGAGCCTCTCCGAAATCGTCCGACGCCACGAGGCGCTGCGGACCACGTTCGCCGAGCGCCGGGGCGACCCGGTGCAGGTCATCGCAGCCGCGTCGGAGCTCGAACTGCCGGTCGTCGACCTGGGCCGCCTGCCTTCCCGCGAGCGCGAAGGGGAGATCCTCAGGCTGGCGCGTGACGAAGCCCGCGCCCCTTTCGATCTGGCTCGGGGCCCGCTGGCGCGCACCGGCCTGGTGCGGCTGTCCGACGACGATCACGTCCTCTTCCTGACGACACATCACGCCATCAGCGACGGCTGGTCGATGCACGTGTTCCTGCGCGAGCTGGCGCACATCTACGGCGCCTTCCGCGCCGGGCGCCCGTCGCCCCTGGCAGAGCCGGCGGTCCAGTACGCCGACTACGCCCTGTGGCAGAGACGGTGGCTGCAGGGGGACGTCCTGCGGGAGCAGCTCGAGTATTGGAAGGAGCGGCTGGCCGGGGCACCCCTGGTCCTCGACCTTCCGGCGGACGGGGCTCGTCCGCCGATCCAGACTTACCGCGGCGCGCGCTATTCCTTCGCCCTGCCGCCGGATCTGGGCAAGGATCTCGAGGAGCTCGGACGCCGCGAGGGAGTCACCCTGTTCATGACGCTCCTCGCGGCTTTCCAGTCGCTCCTGCACCGCTATACGGCGCAGGAGGAGATCCTGGTCGGGACGCCGATCGCCGGGCGCAGCCGTGTGGAGACCGAAGGGATGATCGGCTTCTTCGTCAACACGCTCGTTCTGCGCGGCGACCTCTCCGGCGATCCGTCGTTCCGGACGCTCCTCCGGCGCACGCGGGACTCCGCCCTCGGCTCCTACGCGCACCAGGACCTGCCGTTCGAGAAGCTGGTCGAGGCGCTGCAGCCCGAGCGCGACCTCAGCCGCGCGCCGCTGTTCCAGGTGATGTTCGCCCTGCAGCCCCCGAGCGAGGACGTCCCCGCACTTGACGGCCTGACGATGCAGTACATGGAGATCGACACCGGCACGTCGCAATTCGACCTGACGCTGTCGATCACCGACGACGGGGAGGGGCTGGCCGGATCGTTCGAGTACTCCACGGATCTGTTCGACGAGCCGAGAATCCGCCGGATGGCCGGACACCTCGAGGCCCTGCTGCGCGCGGCCCTGGACAAACCGGAGCGACGTGTGTCGGACCTGCCGATCCTGTCGCCGGCCGAGCGGCGAACCGTGCTCGAAGAGTGGAGCCGGACCGCGGGCGGGGAGACCCGGACGGAGGATCCCTTGATTCTCGATCGGATCGAGGCGCAGGCGGCCCGTACACCCGGGGCGCCCGCCGTCGTCTCCACGACCGGCCGCCTCGCCTACCGGGAGCTGGATCGCCGCGCGAACCGGCTGGCCCGGCATCTGAGATCTCTGGGGGTCGGGCCCGAGGTCCCCGTGGCGATCTGTCTCGAGCGCTCCCTCGACCTCATCGTCGGGATCCTCGCTGTCCTGAAGGCGGGCGGCGCCTACGTCCCGCTCGACCCGGGCTATCCCCGTGAGCGGCTCGAGTTCATCCTGCGCGATACGCGCGCCCCGATCCTGCTGACCCGCGAACCGCTGCTGTCATCGCTTCGGCTGCGCCCGCCGCGCGCCGTCTGCCTGGACAACGCGGACGACGCCGCTGCGATCGCCGCAGCGGGCGCGTCGCCCCTCGACCGCCGCCCCGAACCCGACGATCTCGCCTACGTCATCTACACGTCCGGCTCGACGGGGCTGCCGAAAGGGGTGCTCGTGACACATGGCAACCTGGCCCGCTCGACCGCCGCACGCCTCGACGTGTACCGGGAGACGATCGCCGGCTTCCTGCTGCTCCCGCCCTTCGCCTTCGACAGCTCGGTGGCGGGGATCTTCTGGACTCTCTCCTCCGGGGGCACGCTCGTCCTGCCTCCCGAGAACGTCCACGAGGAACCGCAGAGACTCCTCGACCTGATCCGGGGAGAGCACGTGTCGCACTGGCTGAGCGTCCCGTCTCTGTACGCCTACACGCTGGCCCAGGCGCGGCCCGACGATCTCGAATCGCTGCGGACCGTCATCGTGGCAGGAGAGGTCTGCCCGCCCGAGCTTGTGGCGAAGCACCGCGGCCTGCTCCCGGAGGCCCGACTGTTCAACGAGTATGGACCGACCGAGGCGACGGTCTGGTGCGCCGCGCACGAATGCACCACGCCCGCGAGGGGCGTGGAGGACGGGAACCACAGCGTTCCGATCGGCCGCCCGATCCCGGGCGCGCGGCTCCGCGTGCTCGACCGCAACCTGGAGCCGGCGCCGATCGGTGTCCCGGGCGAACTGTACGTCGGCGGCGCCGGCGTGGCCCGAGGCTACCTCCACCGTCCCGACCTGACCGCCGAGGTCTTCCTGCCCGATCCCTGGAGCGGCGAGCGCAGCGCTCGCCTCTACAAGACGGGCGACCTGGGGCGCTTCCTGCCGGACGGCACGCTTGAATTTCTCGGACGCACGGATCACCAGATCAAGCTGCGCGGCTACCGGATCGAGCCGGGGGAGATCGAAGCGGTCCTGGCGCAGCACCTGTCCATCCACGAGAGCGCCGTGGTCGTCCAGGAGCCGTCCCCGGGCGACCGTCGTCTGGTGGCGTTCGTGGTGCCCGAGGCAGGGGAGGTGGTCCTGCCCGGCGACCTGCGCTCCTTCCTGAAGCAGAAGCTGCCAGTCCACATGGTGCCGTCGTCCATCGTCGCGCTCGACTCCTTGCCGAGGACGCCAAACGGCAAAGTCGACCGCCGCGCCCTCCGGGTGGTGCGGCCGGGAGGGACAGGACGGGATCCGGCGCAACCGGCGACGCGAGCCGCGGCACCCCGTGACGACGTGGAGCGTCGTCTGGCGGCTCTCTGGGAGGAGGTCCTGAACGTCCGTCCGATCGGTGTGAACGAATCGTTCTTCGACCTCGGCGGTCACTCCCTCCTGACCGTCCGACTCATGGCGCGGGTGGAGAGCGAGTTCGGGAGGCGGCTGCCACTCTCGACCCTGTTCCGCGGCGGCACGATCGCCGTACTCGCGGACGCGCTCCGGCGCGGCGCCGCGCCGGACGTGCGCCCGCCGCTCGTGCGCCTCTCAGGCGACTCCGCCACGGGGCCGCCGTTCTACTGCGTGCACCCGATCGGCGGGACGATCCTCTGCTACGGCGCCCTGGCGCGCCGGCTCGGGATCGACCGGCCGTTCATGGCCCTGGAGGCGCCGGGATTGGAGGACGGGGACACGCCGGAGACCTCGGTCGCGGCCCTCGCGTCGAAGTATTCCGAGGCCCTCAGGAAGCACCAGCCCCGCGGGCCGTACTTCCTCGGCGGCTGGTCGTTCGGCGGAGTGGTCGCGTTCGAGATGGCCCGCCGGCTCGCGGCACGCGGCGAGCGCGTGTCGCTGCTCGCCCTCATCGACAGCCGCGCCCCGGGCTCGCTTCCCGAGTCCTCCAATCCGGTGGACGGCTCATCGCTGGTGGCCATGCTGGCGCGCGAGCTGGGCGGCGGATCTGCGTCCGGACTGGACGGCGTCGTGGAGCGGGCGAAAGCCGAGGGGCTCCTGCCGCCCGAGATCCGCGACGCGGAGGTCCGGCGTCTGCTTGAAGTCCTCAGGTCGAACCTGAAGGCCCTGCGCGGTTACCTGCCCGGGATCTATCCCGGGAGGGTGACCCTGTTCCGCGCCGCGGACGCGACGGCGCACCATCGCGATCCGACGCTCGGCTGGGGCGAAATCGCCACCGGGGGGGTGGAGGTGCACCAGGTCCCGGGCGATCATTATTCGATGCTGCGCGAGCCGCACGTCCACGCCCTGGCCGGGGAACTCCGAGCGCTCCTGGAAACGGCCGTTGCCGGGGCGTCCAGGGCGCCGGCCGCCGAGCAAAAAAAGGAGGCTTCAGGGCCGAGACCCTGAAGCCTCCAGTCTTCGAGAGGTTCCGAAAATACGCGGACGGGCGGTTAATTCACCGGAATCTCCCGTCCCGCGGAGTCCGAGGCGACGACCGACTCCAGCTTCGGCTTCCCCGTGTCGGTGACGCGCAGGACCGCGCCATTGCCGCTCACGCCCTGGGCGGAATTGCTGAAGGCCACCAGCCGTACCTTCTGGCCGTCCAGGCGCTCGGTCGTTGCCTGCCAGCCCTGCCCCGCCGTCAGCCCGGTCAGCTCGATCGTGGCGTGAGCATTGACCGACCGGAACTCCAGCTGCAGCCCGCTCAGATCCTGAGCGCCCTGGACCGTGACCAGGTAGCTCTTGGGACCCTCGCGGACCAGGCTGACGGAGAGCGGGACGCCCACCGCCGCGGGCACCCTGGCGTCGGACCCGGGGGGCGGGCCGCCGCACGGGCAGAGCGCGGGTCGGAGGAGCGCCTTGTTGCGCACCCGGACCACGTCCAGCACGTTGATCCTCGAGTCCACCGTGCAGTGATCATCCATCATGTTTGCGGCCCAGAACTGGAAGCTCGTCGCCGGCGGCACGGCCACCGGCTGGCCGAGAGCCTGACGCGTCGTGCGTGTCACGTCCAGCACGTTCACGGCGCCGCTTGCGTCCACGTCCCCCTTCGCCACACCGGTGAACGTATCGCTCTTGCCGGTGATCTCCAGCGGCGCGTCGGTCGCCGCGATCTGCAGAGGAACCGCAGGAGAGGTCACAGGGTCCGGACAGCACAGGATCATGAAGGTGTCCGGGCCGCCCAGGCCCGAGGTGAACTGGAGCTGCGCCGGCTGGAGGGCGTTCGTCGGACACAGGCCCGGGACCAGGCTCATGCCGGCGACACGGTCGTAGCCGGTGGCCCGGCTGCCGAGAGAATCCAGGGCCTCCACGGTCAGCGGGAAGGGGAGGGGATTGAACTCATCCACGCCCACGGGTGATGGAATCGGGTTGAAGCGGAAACTGCTCGCGCTGCGCACCAGCACTCCGCCGGGGTTCGGGCAGGGGCTGCAGAGGAGGCCCTGCCCGCTGGGGTTGCTCAGGACGCAATCGCTCTCCGACAGCGGAGTCGTGCCGACGGGCGAACCCGACAAAATATCGAAATCCACCAAGGCCACTTCCTTGGGTCCCGGGCTGAGACTCGTCGGGGGGTTGCTGTCGGCCAGAATCTGGAGGACGCCGCTGCCGCCGGGGGCGGAGATCACCTCCCAGCCGCCGGCCGCGAGCGTGTCCGCTCCCAGCCTGACACCCGCCGGCTTCAGGATCGCCGGATTGAAGTTGAGATTGACCTGGAACGCCGCCACCCCGCTGCCGTCGTTGAGATTCACCGGGACGGTGACCCGCGTCCCCGGCTCGCCAAGGGCCCGGCCGTTGCAGATCTCGTGGTCTGCCACCAGACCGATCCCCGCGAGCGAGCCGACCTTCCCGGCGCCTCCCGCCTGGTAGATTCCGGCGACCTCCGCCGGCTTCAGGATTCGCTTGAGAAGGTCGATCTCGTCGAGCGCCCCCATGAAGCTGGCCGGGGCGCGGGTCTGCACGGCGGAGCTCCTGCCGATCAGGAGGTCGGCCGTGTTAGTCGCATCACCGGAGGCGGGTGTGGGATCGAACGTCATGACGGCCTGGCCATCGACGAACAGCCGGCCACCGATGTCCATGTCCCTGTCGACCGTCACGGCCACGTGGTGCCACTGTCCGTCGGCGACGCCCGGGGAGCCGGCCGGCGAGACGCTGCGCACCGATCCGAATGTCGACAGGGCCGGAAGGGTCGCGCCGACAACCGGCGTGACGCCGCCCAGCTCGAACCCGGGGTGACCGTTCTCCAGGAAGAAGGAGAAGCCCACGCCCGAGGCGTCCATCTTGCTGACCATCGGCTGGAGACCCGACGCCTTCGACATGACCCAGGCGTCGATCGAAAGGTCGTCCATGCCGACGTTCATCTCCGGATGGTCGGGAACGCGCAGGAAATCATGGATGCCGTCGAACGACAGCGCCCCTCCCACCTTGCCCGGGATCGGCCTGGGTCCCCCTTCCGGAATGCCGTTGTTCCCGATACCCCTGATGTCCTCGAATATCGTGGGGTTCAGCTTGAAGGGATCGATAATCTGCGGATCGTCCAGCGGCCACCACGCGGCCCAGCACGGGAGGACCTTGCAGGGCGTCAGCCGATCGAAGGGAAACGGATCGAGCGCGAACCAGATGAAGGACTTGCAATTGCATTGCCAGGAACCCCAGATGTCGTCCATGAGCCCATGCCAGGCAAAGAAGATAGCGGCGGAAGGAGAATGGTAATTCCCCATTGATCCGCCGATCAGGCCATGGCCGCCGTTGTGGAAACTCCGCAGGCCCGGTCTCGCCAGACTGACCCCGCCGTCCGTCAGCTCCTCAGTGGTCCCGTACTCGCAGAGGGCCGGAAGCTGCAGATGCGCCGGGATCGAGAGCCCGATGTTCGTGTTGGCCAGCGGCTGGCAACGGTAGTCCGTCCCCATCGGCGCATTCACCGAGCAGACGGCCGTGTCCGCGTCGAGACAGGCGGCGATGTCCACGTCCTGGAACTCTGCCGGGATCGGGTTGGCGGAGTCCCACTTGGGGAAGGGAACGAACTCAGGGTGCCCCTGCGTGATGAGGGAGGTCTCGAGCTCGCCGATGAAACCTCTGTGCCAGGGGAGAAGCACGGATGTGTCGTGGATCCCGGGCGTGTAGTGCTTGCCGATCACGCAGGGGTCGATGAAATTGAGCGTGGCGTTCTCGAGGACGGTCCGTTCCGCGGCCGTGAAATCGTCGTTGAGATCCGGCCTGCCGAGGCACGGCGGGATCGCCGGCGCCCGCGCACCCTCGTTGATGACCGACGCCGTCAGGGTCTCGGTGATCTGGGCGGTGACGTTGTGCGGAGGCGTTCTGGAGGCCAGGCCGAAGAAATAGGAGGAGGTGCCGGCGGCGACCCCGCCGTAGAAGTGGAAGGAGATCTTGTTGCCGGTCTTGTCCGCGTAGTCGGGACCGATCGATCCGAGGCCGCCGGCGGTGACGATGTACACGTGCTCCGTGACGCTGTCGGCGTTGTAGTCCAGGGGGACGACCCGGCCGAAGTCGATCGAGAAACTGACCACGGATGGCGCGGGTGTTCCCGAGATCTCCCTCAGGTCGATCCGGTACTCGTACCCGTAGAGCCCCTCGGCCTGCGTGCCAGGCTTGCCGACATAGGTCCGGGACTGCAGGAACCCGGAACCGGTCCCTCCAGGCAGGACAATCGTGTCTGTCGTGTCCGTGACCAGAATGGTGCACGTCGGATCGAACACGCAGTTCACCGCCGGCGCGCTGGTATTGGCAATGCTGAGCGCCGCCGCGTGTGCCGCCGAGGAGACTGCGCAAAGAACCATCGCCATCAGTACCTTTCTCATGGTCGCCCTCCCTGGTTCTGGTGAGTGGCTGGCGTGCGACTCTCCGGCAACACACGTCCCGGGAACTTTCGACGGATCCCTTACCTCGACTTTCCGACTCGCAAAAGGACGGCAGTGGACCGATCCATCTCGCCTTCACCCTCCCGCGCGCGGCAGCGAGAGTTCGGAAACCGGACGGAAGTACCCTGACTTGGATTGCCGAATTGCGCGGACTCTACCTCAGTGAGCGAAGGAGCGCAAGACCATCATCGCATGTTGTTCTCCGAGCGCTGCGCCGGTATACTTCGCGGTCCGCACGCGGAGGGCGTTTCTGTGGGTCCAGGTGACCGCTTTTCCCGTGGCGCGCTGTTGCTTGCCCTCGCCGTGCTCCCCTTCGGTGGATTCTCGGCGCGCGAGATCTGCATCGGCTCGGTGAGCGGCGCGGCCGCCACGACGATCGCCGTCCCCATCAGTGTGAGTGACGGCCTGGACGTCGCCGCGTTCCAGGTGGACGCGCGTTACGATCCGGCGCTCATGACGCCTCTGCGCGCCCGCCTCGGGGCGGACACGCAGGCGGCAGGCGGATGGTCGATGGATAGTCAGATCATCGCGCCCGGGCTCTTGCGCATCCTGGGCTACAGCGCCGTCGCGGTTGGCCTCGGTTCCGGCTTCAAGCAGGTCGCGCTCGTCGACTACCTCATCGGACCCGTGGGGGCGGCGGGGGACAATCCGCTGCCGCTCTTGACCTGCCTTGTCGGTGACCCGAATGCGGTCTCGCTGCCCTGCACCCTGTGCGTTCAGTCCGGCGTCGCCGCCGCAGAACCGCGATTCGCGGTGTCGCTTGTGGACGATTCCTTCCGCTTTCGGCCGGATCGTCAATTCGTGGAACAGGGGGACTGGGTCCTGTGGAGGAACGCCGGCTCGATTCAATCTCACACGTCGACCAGCGGGCCTCCCTGCTCGGCCGATGGTCTCTGGAGCGGAGCCCTTTCGCCCGGGGAGCAGTTTGCGAGACTCTTCCAGGAGCCGCCCGGCACGATCCCTTACTTTTGCCAGCCGCATTGCGCGACCGGTGAGACGGGGGAGGTCGTGGTGACGCCGCCCATCCATCTTTCGGTCAGCGAGAATCTCGGCGCGCTCGTCCTGGATTGGGACGGAGGCAGCGGCCTCTATCGCGTCCTGCGCGGCGACAACCCGGCCTTCACGGGAGCGGGCACGGGATCGTTTGCCCCGGACGCGGGAGAGAGCGGGAGGTCATTCACCGACACGACCCAGGCAGGGGTGGGCGGGGCGCTCTTCTACCTTGTGACGAACAAGAACTGACCGCCCATCGGACGGGCTCGTATCAGCGAGGACGCTAAGCCCGGCCTTTGTCCCGGTCCATCTTGTCGCGCAGGCTCTTCGGCCGCATATCGGTCCAGACTTCCTTGATGTGGGCCAGGCATTCAGCCTTGGTGCCGGTCTTGCCCGCGTCCTTCCAGCCCGGCGCGTTCTCCTTGTCGATCGGCCAGATGGAGTACTGCTCTTCGTGGTTGATAACGACCCTGTAGAGGTCGTCGTCCTTGTCTTCAGCGGCCATGCGGTCCTCCTGCGCAGAATGTTACCCGATCAGCGCAGCAGCCATGTGTGCAAGGGAGGATCGAATCAGGGGAGCGCGGACGAACCGTCGCAGTTGCGTCCGAGGACCCTGTAGAAGAAGACCTGCCCGGGGGCAGGTCCCTCCGCGGCGTCCTTCCAGGTCTCCGCGTCCACGCTCGCGACCGGGGTGCGGGTGCCGATGGCGGACGGAGTCAACTGAAGGTCCGCCGCGACGATGGAGCGGTAGAGGTTGTAGCGCGCGGGATTGAGCGGCCCGTGCCGCCAATCGAGGACGGCGCCGTTGCCGGCCGCCTCGACGGTGAGAGCCCCACCGATCTGGTCCGGCGGCGGTGCCGCCGCGGCGGGATCCAGGCGAATCAGACGGCCTTCCGAGGGCACGTCATCCACCATCACGAAGAGGAGGTAGTATCCCTCCGGAGCGGCGAGCGGAGAGGCGGGTACGGTCGCCTGCAGACGGCCGCCGATCTGCGTGAAGGCGAGGGCCAGCCGCCGCGGGACGGCGCCGTCCACGTAGTGCGTGGTCGCCTGTGTCCCGATCAGGACGACGCTCGTGACGGCCGGCGCGAAAGAGACGTCGAGGGTGAAGGCCTCGCCGTTCTTCAGATTTGTCCTGGAGAGCGCATCGATCCGGGGGCGCGGGCCGCGAAACAGATAGGGCGGCGAGTAAGCGTCCACACCCATGTCGCCGCCGGGGTTCCCCACGGTGCCGGTCCCTGCAGTGGTCAGCACGCGCCCATCGGGAAGCAGAAGAGTGGTCGCGTGGTATTCCCGAGCGACGCGCATCTCGGCGACGGGCCGCCACGTGCCGGTCGTCGGGTCATACAGATCCGCCAGCCTCACGTACCCCTCGGCATTGCGGAAGACAGTAAGATCGTTCTCCTCGATCCTTCCGCCCGCGACGAAGATCCTGCCGTCGGGAAGCTGTGCCACCTCTGGACGCGAACGCACGACGTCGCTGTTGCCACCGAGTCGCCACGTCCCGCTGCACGGGTCGTAATGCTCCGCCATGACAGGAGCCGGGGAGCCGGCGGCGGGCAGTATTCCGACTATGACCGCCTGGCCGTCGCGCAACAGGACCAGCGAGTGATCGCAGTGGTCCGGGAAGGCTGCCGCCCGGTCCGCGTTCTGGACCGTCGCGGCGGTGGCACGCCACATGCCGACGGCAGGGTCGTACAGTTCGGGTGGGAACCAGGTCTTGAGGACTTCTCCTGTGTGGAGAAGCGCCATCGGCGAGTACTCGGACGGCTGAGACATCGAGGACGTGAGTGTCCAGAGCCGACTCGAAGGGTCCCAGCGTTCGCAGGTCGCCGTGCGCTGCGCCGAGGGGCTCTGACCACCGCCGCAGACCAGCAGGCCGCCGTCGGCCAGGCGCGCCAGCGCCGGATACCAACGCTCGTAGTTCAACGAAGGCTGCTGGGCCCAGAGGCCGGTCCAGGTATTGAAGGACTTCACGCGGTTGGTCGCATCCGTGAAATCGGTCGATCTCTGGCCTCCCACGATGAGCAGCTCCCCCGTGCCGAGCAGGGTGATGGCCGAGCATCCCTGGTAGTCGAACGAATCAGCAGGAAACGTCTTGGTCCGGGAGACGGGATCGAAGCGCACCGGGTCCCGGGTGTTGTGGCAGAACAGGAGCGTCCCGTCGGCGAGCAGTGAACCGGAATTGCTTCCTCCAAATTCTTCGGGGGCAGTGTCACCGATCGTCTCCCAGACGCCCGGTTCCGACTCCGGATCGAGGGCGAAGTCGCGCTGCACGTCGGCAAGCAAGAGGGTGACGCCGAGCTCCTGATACCGATAATCGCGGGCCACCGCCCCGATGATGTAATTGCCCGGAGGAGCCTCGAGTCGGTAGCGGCCGATCCAGTCGGTACGGGCCTCGAAGAAGATGGTGAGGCCCGGATCAAACAGGATGACCCGCGCGCCCGGTACTGGCGCAGGACTGAGTCCGGCGCTCGCGACAACCCCCGATACGGTGGCAGCCACGCTTGCGCCGGACACGGAGGACGCCAGCGCAACAGCGACCAGAAGAGCGGCTCGATTCAACATGCTCGATTTGTGCGCAGCAGTATACGCGGGAACGTGGACCGAACGAAAGAGATCGACGACTGGACCAGGCTATAATCGCCCCACCCTGCCGTCATTCTTGAAGGAGACGCATCGATGAGACGTCCCGTCGTTCTTATTGTCGCGCTGGCCGCATGCCTTCTCACCCTTCCGGCGTTCGCCGACGCCCCGGCCACGAGCGCATCGCCACGCCGCATCGCTCTCGAGGACCTGGCGCGCCTGGTGCGCCCGAGCGATCCCCAGGTGTCGCCCGACGGGAGATCGATCCTCATCGTGGTGTCGCGTCCCAACTACGACGACAACCGGCACGACGCCGAGCTGGTCCTCGTCGACGTGGCGACGAAGGCGCAGCGGATCCTCACGCGCGAACGGCAGGAGCTCGCCCATCCGCGCTGGTCACCGGACGGAGCGCGGATCGCCTTCCTGGCGAAGGGCACGCCGAAGAAGCCGGCGAAGAAGGACGATGCCGGGTCGCCGGCCGCCGCGGAACAGAAAGATGAAGAGGGTCGTCGGCAGATCTTCGTGCTGCCGATGAACGGCGGCGACGCGTTGCAGATCACGGACGTCTGGGGCGGCGTGCAGCAGTTCGCCTGGCGGCCCGACGGCGGCGCTCTCGCCTTCGTGACCGAGGATGTTCCCGCGAAGCTCGAGGAGATGAAGAAGGGGGAGGACGCCTTCGAGGTGGGGGACAACGATTTCCTGGCGCAGGAGGCCCCGAACCCGTCGCACATCTGGCTGGTGCCGTCCGAAGGCGGAGAGGCGAAGCGGCTCACGTCCGGAACCTGGTCCCTGCCAGTGAGCCAGCCGCCCGGACCTCCCTCATCCCCCCTGTCCTGGTCGCCCGACGGCAGGAGCATCGCCTTCACGCGCCAGGAGAAGCCGCGCTTCGGCGACTCCGATCAGACGTCGATCCAGATCCTCGACGTCGCCACGGGGGCCGTGCGCCCGCTGACCGGTCGCCGGACCCTGGAAGGGTTCCCGAGCTTCAGCCCCGACGGCCGGCAGATCGCCCTGTGGTATCCGCGCGACGGAGACCCGAACAACGTCAACGAGGTCGCCGTCGTCCCGGCGGCGGGAGGGGAGCCGAAGGTCGTGACCCGCGCGCTCGACCGCTGTCTGTACCGGTCGATCTGGATGCCGGACGGCCGCGCGCTCCTGGTGGGCGGCAACGACGGCACGCGCGTGTCGCTGTGGCTCCAGCCGGTCGACGGCAAGGCGCGACGGCTCGACCTCGGCAGGGCGAACCCGTCCTGGTCGTTCTGGATCGACGCGGCCGTGGCTCCGGGCGGCGCCATCGCCTTCACCGGCAGCGAGCCGCAGCACCCGACCGAGCTGTACTACATGGCCTCGGCCGACTCACAGGCGCAGCGGCTGACCTCGTTCAACGACCCGGTGGCGGCTCTCGACCTCGGACGCGTCGAGAGCATCGAGTGGCAGGGGCCCGACCGCTGGTCGGAGAACGGCGTGCTGATCTATCCGCCCGGCTTCGACGCGCGCAAGACGTATCCGATGGTGCTCCTGATCCACGGCGGACCGCAGGCGGCCTCGACCGAGAGCTTCTCGACCTTCGGCCAGCTGATGGCGGCGCGCGGCTACATCGTCTTCCAGCCGAACTATCGCGGCAGCGACAATCTCGGCAACGCCTACCAGCGCGCCATCGTCAACGACGCCGGCGCCGGCCCGGGCAGGGACGTCATGGCCGGTCTCAAGGTCGTGAAGGACCGCGGCTCGGTCGACGCCTCGCGCATCGGTGTTTCGGGCTGGTCGTACGGCGGCTTCATGACCTCGTGGCTCATCGGCCACTACGACGAATGGAAGACGGCCGTGGCCGGCGCCCCGGTCACCGACTGGGACGACCAGTACAATCTGTCGGATTTCAACGTGCAGGCGCGCTGGTCGTTCGAAGGATCGCCCTGGACGGGCGGGCGCGAGAAGTCGTACCGCGAGCAGTCGCCGATCACGTACGCCGGCCGCATCAAGACCCCCACGCTTATTCTTTCGGACACCGGCGACGCGCGCGTCCCCGTGACTCAGTCGTACCGCCTGTACCACGCCCTCAAGGACAACGGCGTCGACACCCGCTTCGTCGCCTGGCCCGTCCCGGGGCATTTCCCCTCGGACCCCGTGCGCATGCGGTCGGTCTACCGCGAATGGATCGGCTGGCTCGACGCCCACCTCAATCCGACTCCCGAGGGGACGCCGGCGACGCCGCCGGGCGGCAAGAAGCCGCCGAAGCTGCCCGACGAAGTGAGTCCGGCGCCGGCGGGGGCGTCGGAGCACTGAAGCCGAAACGGACGTCGTGCTCGAACCGACATGGCTTGCTCCCGCGGAAAACGGGTTGTGTCTCCGGTGGGCACATGCTCACCGAAGCAACGCCCGTGAGGGTGCAGCTGGCTGAGCGGGTCCCAGAGGTGGCTGCCAGCTTGGGGGCAGCAATCAGGAATCCCGCGGACGCCTGCGCACGGCTCCGGTGACGGCGGTAATTCCTGGCCTTAACGATGATCGAGGAAGGATGCCGAGGTGGCCGACGGAGCACAGGGGGTCATACGCAGGTGGGTTGATGGTGAGCCTTGACACCGTGGCCTCTTGATGCGATATTAAGCAGCGAAATTGCGCCCCGCCCGAAACGCCGAAAGGCCCGGGCGGGGTTATTCATTTCAGGGGTCTGTAGTGTCTCCCGAGCCAGCCACCAAGAAGGCGGTAGCGTTCGTTGACAGCCAGAATCTCTTCCACGCCGCCCGTGAATCCTTTGGGTATACCTATCCCAATTACGACGTGGTGGCCCTGGGCAAGGGGTGGGAGTTGGGCTTTGAGTTCGATCCGGCACGAGGACCATTGGACACCATTTGTGCGAAATGGGCGCGGCTCAAGGGCTCGGTCAAGATTGGCATCCCCTGCAGATCGCGGCTTGTCTCGATGGTTGCCGATGGTTCGATCACAGAACGATCACAGTGCATGTGGGCCGTTAGCGTTGCAGCGCGGCGAGCAAGGCTCTGGGAGCCGCGTGTTCGGGATGGCCCAATGGATGGTTGGAATCCTATCCCTCTCAGAGGGTTGCCTGTGGTATATATTTGCTGTTGTTGTGTCGAGGTAGCGGTGAAGTAGCCATCCCGTTCCGGATTCTAGGCGTGACACGTGGACTTTACTGAGCGTGAACGAAGACTACTCGAGGAAGCTCTGGCGGCCCGCTATCGCGCCGAGGTAGACGAGCATTGGGATGTCACACATCACGGCAACCCAATGTATCTCCCGGAGATCGAGGCAGACGTCGATGCTCTTCGATGATCATTGGCGCGTAAACTCGAGGTCTCGCTCCCTGCAATCCCTCTCCGACCCGCATGATCCAAGTTTCACTTCCACCCCAGCGGCCTGAGGGCGTCCTCCCTACACAATGGATTAGGCGTGCCATTGGGGCTGGATATATCCGGTCGGAGATACCAATCCCCTCGGAACAGATCCAGCCCAATAGTCTGGACCTCCGTCTTGCGGGTATCTGCAACCGCGTTCAGTGTAGCTTCTTGTCTGGGTCGAGCGGCATGCTTGCTAAGCTCCAAAGGTTCAAGTGGTACGACTTTCCTTTGACTGAGCGAGGTGCTGTCCTCGAGCGGAATCAGGTGTACATCCTTCCATTGCAGGAGAGCCTTCAGTTACCGCCCAATGTCTGGGCACGAACGAACCCGAAGAGCTCGACAGGGCGTCTTGATGTATTCACCCGCGTCGTGACACAGAGCGCTTCTGCTTTCGACGAGGTTCCCGCGGGATATCATGGGCCTCTCTTCATAGAAATCGTTCCGAGGTCGTTCCCAATTCTCGTTCGTCCAGGCGATTCACTTGCGCAAATTAGATTCCAGGCCGGAAGGAGCGCGAAACTTTCTGACGAGGAAATGACTGGACTCATCCGTGATGAGAGAGTGATAGTCGATGCAAACTTCAACGCGATAGCTCCCGAACGACTCCGCATAGCTGAGGGTGTCTTCTTATCCATTCGGCTTGTGGGGAAGCCCGACGAAACTGTCGGCTTCCGAGCGCGCAAGAATACGGCTCCCATTGACTTTCGTGCGATTGGTACGATCAGCATCCGACACTATTGGGAGCGAATCCACAGCCGGCCAAGCTCCCCTGTGATCCTTGAGCCCGACGAATTCTATGTTTTCGCGTCGCGGGAGCGGGTCCGCATACCGCCGGAAGCGTGCGCTGAGATGGTTCCTTACGATGCGGGCAGCGGAGAGCTACGAACCCACTATGCTGGATTCTTCGATTCGGGGTTTGGGTACGATCCGGGTTCCCCAGCGGCTGTCGTCCTCGAAGTCCGCAACCGCGACGTGCCTTTCTTAATCGAAGACGGGCATCCCTTGTTTCGGCTTGTCTTCTTTTGGAACACGGAGCCGCCCGAGATCCTGTACGGAAACGGGATAGCGTCGCACTACCAGTCGCAGGGACTCAGACTCGCACGACAGTTTACATCGAGCGCGGACGTTGACTCTGGTGAGTCTGTGAGCGCGGAGGTCTCCCAACACCTCCCCTTCGGTCAATAGCTTCTGCGATCAGCGGCTCATCGTGTCTCGACTCCATACTACGCCGCCAGAAGATCGTCGCCGGCGGCACTCCGCTGCCAGACGTAGTCGTAGACACGCGAGGCGATCTCGTCGGTCTCCGCCTCAGTGAAAGGTGGCCGGGGGAGAGCCCCATACAGCAAGTTCAGAATGAGCACCCTGACCTCGGCCTGTGTCGCTGCTTTCTGGGTCCAGTCCTCCATTCCGTGAAGCAGATCTCTCAGGGACGAAAGCAACGTCTTGCTCGCCTGCTTCAAACGTTCTGAATCTGCCTTGCTGATGTTTTCCTTGAACAGCAAGTCGAACAACGCCAGCTCGTTGTCGGTGAGACCTTCTTCCGCCGCCCGCTTCTGCTCTGCGTCGAGGCTGGCCGCGAGCGCAACCAACTGGGCGAAGGTGGCTTCAACAGTTGCCCGATCCTTCTCGCGGTTGTAGTTCGCGATGATCTCTTGGTACCTCTTGTAATAGTCCATCCGCATCGGGTTACGGGCGAGCATCTGGGCCAGCTTCTTCTCGACCACCTCCCGGATGTCCTGCAATACGGCATGCTTGCGGCGCACCTTGCTCTCGAACTCGTTCCGGAGCTTCTCGAAGTCGATCTGGCTCAGGTCAACCTTGAGCCCTTCCGCATGGTCGTCGCCGGGCGCCGCTGCTCGAATGGCCTCGTTGACGATGCGGTGCAGCTGCTTGAGCACCTCGGTCACGTCGGCCGTGTCGCGCCTGTCCTGGAGCTTCTTGTATATGGCTTCAATGTTGTCGTGCCGTTCGGCATACGCCAGGGCGCTTGGCTCCATCAGCAGCGTCTTGAAGCGGATGAACACCTGCCGCGCCATGATCTCGAAGCGACGTTTGGCTTCGTCAGTGGTGTAGAGCGCGTCCACGGCATCACGCAGGGCTTCGATACGGTCGAACCCGGTCGCACCGTGCAACCGGGTCGCATCGAAGCCAAGCCCGAGCAGGTGCTTCTCCGCCGCTTCGATGGCCTGGAGCAGGATCGCAACCAGTTCCTCGATCGGAGCCACGATGCCGCCGGCCCCGCCGCCTTCCTCCTCGTCGCCCAGGGCGTACTGCGCCAACGCCTCGCGCAGGCTCTTGAGCATGCCGTTGTAGTCAACGATTACGCCGCAGTCCTTGCCCGGGAACACGCGGTTGGCGCGCGCGATCGCCTGCATCAGGTTGTGGGCCCTCATCGGCTTGTCGATGTAGAGCGTCGACAGGCACTCGACGTCAAACCGGTTAGCCACATCGCGCAGATGATCACGACGCGGAAGGGATGCTGCGGGTCTTTGAAGGCGTCATCGACCGGCACACGCTTACCGCCGGGTGTCTGAAGACCGGTCTTCATCACCATCCGGTGCGGGATGATGTCGAAGCCCCACTTCTGGAAGTCGCGGATCTCGTTCTGCGCCTCGCTGATGACGATCTCGATGATCGTGCTCTCCATCCACTGCGCCTGACCATGCAGGGACTCGATCTCCGACGTCCGGCGCTCCCGAAGGTCCGGGTCGATGGCGGCGACAAGCTCGGCCTCCTTGCCAGAGATCTGCTCTCGGAGCCGGGCGAGCTTGGACTTCCAGCGGGGCTCGATGCGCTGGAACATCCGCGCGCAGGTGATCTTGTCGATGCACACCAACATGGACTTGCCCGTCTCCCAGCGAGCGGAGCAGTGCTCGACAAAGTCCTCCGCTAGCTTGTCCAGCCGGTCGTCGGCCGTGATCACCTCGTAGTCTTTGCCAAGCAGCTTCTCTAGGAGCGCTTGCTGATCCGGGTCGAGGTCAGCTTTCTCGATGGCGTCGGCGATCCGGTCGTTCAGATCGAGACGATCGATGCCTAGCTTCTCACCCCGGTTCTCGTACACCAGCTTGACCGTGGATTGGTCCTCTTCGGAGCGCTTGAAGTCGTAGCGCGAGATGTAGCTGCCGAAGATCCGCCGGGTCAGCTCGTCGTGCTTGAAGAGCGGCGTCCCGGTGAACCCGATGAACGAGGCGTTGGGCAGAGCGAGACGCATGTTCCGCGCGAACCTGCCCGCCTGCGTCCGGTGCGCCTCGTCCGAAACGACGATGATGTCGTCCCGCATGCTGTAGGGCTCGGTCACCGGCTGGTTGAACTTGTGGATCAGGCTGAAGACGAAGCGTTGATTTCCCTGAAGGATCTCCTGCAGCTCCTTACCCGACCCTGCGCGCGGGGTCTTCTCGTCTGTCACGCCGCACCCGATGAACGTGCGCCAGATCTGGTCGTCGAGATCCTCACGGTCGGTCATTACCAGGAAAGTGAAGTTGCCGGGCACGACCCTACGCACCTTCTCCGCGAAGAACGCCATCGAGTAGGATTTGCCGCTGCCCTGAGTGTGCCAGAACACACCCAGGCGCCCCAGGTCGTCATGCGCCCGCTTCACCAGCGGGAGCTCGTTGTCTTCCACGCCACCGGCGGGCGGGACCGCCCCATACGCCGAGTCAGGCGGCGGTGCTTCGGCGACCTTCAGCAGCTCCGGCTTCGGCACGCGATACTCGATCAGCCGCTCGGCTGGCGGAAACCGCCGCTTCAGCTCCTCCTGTCGCACGACGGACGCGACGGCGCTGTTGACGCCGAGTACCTGGTGGTTCCGCGCCACGATCTTCCGTGTGCCGCCGGCCCGGCTGTCATCGAATAGGAGAAAGTTCTCGACCAGATCCAGCAGACGCTCCTTCGCCAGCATCCCGTCGAGCAGCGCCTCGGCATCCAGGCGCGCCTTGTCCTTCTCGGCGTTGCGCCTCCACTCGACGAAGTGCTCCCACTTGCTGGTGATCGAGCCGTAGCGGGCCTGGTCACCATTGCTCACCACCAGGAAGGCATTGTGGTGGAAGGCGTGAGCGATGCTGTGCTCGCTCATGTAGTCGGTCAGGTTGTCGTCGAAGCCGGCGCGGATATTCCGATAGACCGCTTTCAGCTCGATGAAGACCAGGGGCAGGCCGTTCACGAAGCACACCAGATCCGCGCGCCGGTTGTAGTGCGGCACGCGCACACCCTGCAGCTTCAGCTCGCGGACGGCAAGGAAGCGGTTGCGTGCGGCGTCTCGGAAGTCGATCACCTGCGCGTGCGCGTGCCGGGTTTCGCCGCTCGCGTCCCGCCACTCGACCGGCACACCGCCGCGGATGAAGCCGTAGCACTCACGATTGTGCTGGATGAGCGAGCGGGCGAAATCTATCCGGGTGTTTTTTTCGATGGCCTGTTCGCGCGCCGATTCCGGAAGATCCGGGTTCAGGCGCGCGAGCGCCGCCCGTAAGTCTCGCACCAGCACGACGTCGCGCTCCGACGCGCGGCCCAGCGTTCCCTGGGGCCCGAAGGTCTCGGCGTTGTAAACGTAGACGCTCTCCCAGCCGAGCCGGTCGCGGAGGTGGTCCGCGAAGGTCTGCTGGACGAGCCGGTCCTCGCTGTTGATGTCAGTGATCATCCAGCGTCCGCCCCATTCCCCATCTGCTTCTCCAGCGACTGCCGCACCAGTCCCATCACGTAGGGCAGCTCATCGAGGGACGCGAGGCCGACCTCCACGTCTCCGTTCCCCCAGCGGCCCATACCCGACACGTCCCTGCAGATGCCCTTCGGATCGGTGATCTCGGAAAACGCCACGTTGAGCATCAGAATCAGTCGTTTGGCCTGCGGTATGACGTCAACGAAGTTCGTTTCAGCCTTGTATGCCACATACAGCTTCAGGAACTCCTCGGTCACACAGGGATCGAGGCCCAAGGCCTGCTTTCGAAACGCCTCGAACAGTGCGCGCATCGGACCCGCGGACAGGTGTGGATGGTCTTCGATGGTGTACCGTGGCGCGCCCGCCTTCGGTTTGTAGGCGTCGAGCACATCCGCAGGAAGCGACGGAGCCCCCCACACGCCGACCGCCCTTCCCGCAAGGGTGGCCGCCCGCGACTTGATCGCGTCCTCGGTCCAGCGATCCAGCTTCGCGAGCCCCTGGTTCATCCGCAGGGGACTGTCGGCAAATCCGCCCTTCATGTCGCGCTTCTCGGTGAAGGACCGGTCGCTGAGCTCGGGGTTGTAACCGGTCAACGTCAGATTTCCGAGCGTGTGCAGCCAGGTCTTCTGGATGCGCTCCCAATCCGGGCCGAGGTCCGCCTTCCACAACGGGGAGAGGTTCTCGTTCTGCGGCAGGACGTGCTCGATGGTGTACTCGTCCACCGCCACGCGCTCCTTGCGGTCGTGGTTCTCCAACCGGCGCAGCCAGTAGCTGCGGCTGCGGAAGTTGTAGAGGTCCTTGGCCTGCAGCTCACGCTGGAACTCGTCATTGGCCGGGAAACGACGATAGGACGGCAGCAACAGGAAATGCGCGGCGATGCTCTCCTGGTAGCGGTCCTTCTTGAGTGCGCGGGTGAAGGTCGCGAACGTCTTGTTCATCGAGTTGGTGGGGATGCCGCACACTGCCCGGCGGAACACGTAGCTCTCGACCCAGCGCGTCGCCTGCAGCAGCTCGGCCTTGGCCAGCCGCCGCGCTGCATAGTCGCCGTACAGCTCCAGCAGGAATGGGAAGGCCACGTCCACTTTCAGCTCGCGCAGGTCGTGGAACGCCGCCTTGAGATCGGCGTCCGGTTCGCTCCCTAGCGCCATCGCGCAGTAGTGGCCCGCGAAGGCGCGGATGTCTACGACCAGCGCCTCGACGCCCGCCCCGGCCACCACGGGCGAGCGGGCATGCTGCTTAAACGCTTCGTAGACCTCGCGCACGTTCGGGATGTCACCCGTCTTCACCGTCAGGTAGTGACGCATGAAGCTGTCGAAGTGGGTGGCGTACCCCTCCTGCCCGAAGTCCACTTCCATCGGCCGCCAGTACTGCTCGTAGAGCTTGACCTGCAGCTGCGGCTCAAGGCGCATCAGGATGAAATTGCGGATGAGGTCCGCCTGCGACAGCTCGCGCCCGGTGGAGTTGAGGCTCTCGAAGATGAGCTGCGGGTTGTCCTGGTCCCGGTTGAGCGAGATGTCCACGACCACGAGTTTCGCCAGGCCCTTGCAGAGCGCCGGCAGCTCGTCCTTGGCCTCGGCCACGCGCTCCTTGAAGAACTCGAAGTTGGCCTCGACGCGGATGGAGTAGTCCTTGGGACTGGCATGCCCATCGAGCAGGGCAACGAGCGATGCCTTGTCGGTCTGCGAGAGCAGCAACTTGTAGCGCCGCTCGCCGTCCTCGAGCGGATTGAGCAGGTAGTAGTTGCGCAGCTTCTTGGCGGAGAAGCCTTCCAACGGCTCGCACTCGCCCAGACTCCGCGCTAGCGCCTCGACCAGCAGCGTCACGGTGGTGAGCCGCTGCTGGCCGTCGATCACGAGCAAGGGCGACTGGCTCGACACCGAGTACAGGCCCTTCTCGACGTACACAATGGAGCCGACGAAGTGGGACGAGACCGCGTCGTTTCGGCCTGTGCGCACGATGTCGTCCCAGAGCTGCCGGCATTCCCGCTCCCCCCAGCTGTAGGTGCGCTGGTAGATCGGTATCACGAACTGCGGCGACTTCCTCAGGAACTCCAGCAGCTTGGCTTCGGTCGCCTTCATACCGCGATCTCCCCGGTCATCAGGCGCGGCAGCAACAAGTCGCGGGCGGCGCGAAGCTTCTCGTTCTGTCGGTAGAGAACGGCTCGCTGCTGATTGAGAGGTTCGGCAAACTCGCGGAAGTGGGTCTGCAGTCGCCGCGGTGGGAGCAACAACGGCAGCACAGCCAATTCACGTCTTGCAATTCGCGGCCGCGTTGCACCTACGGCCCTGCGATCGCAGTGCTCAAGGTTTGCCGGCGAGTTGAGGTGGTGCGTCAGGAAATAGGCATCCGCCAGATCTTCGTTCGCGACAGCGATTGCCGCGTCCACAGCGGTGATCATGCGCCAGGGCATTCCCGTGATTAGCCAGGCCCTACCGATCGGCTTTGGCATCCGTGCAATCAGGATGTGGCCTGGGAGGAGTTCGCGGCAGTTGAGCCGCTTGAACGTCTGCTCGGTGACGTATCGATAGTTTCCAGTCTCGACGAACTCGTTGATCCCTATGTTGGAGATCTGGAGTAAGCGGTAGTCATCGCCCCCTTGGTCCTTGGTTTCGATCCAATCGCCGTCTTCAAGGCTAGAACACGCCTCAGCAAAAGTACGCCTCTCCCATCCCTCCGGCACACCGTTGGTGATGCGGGTGTGCTCGTGGCCGGGGAAGCGGAGGCGGACGAACCACTCGCGGTAGAGCCGCCGCGCCGCGTCCTCCAATAGCGCCATCCGCCGCCGGTTGTTCTCGATCAGGTCGTCGTAGGCGGAGAGGATGTCGGCGATCCGCTCTTGGACTGAGCGCGGAGGACGCGGCACCTCAAAGCGCTCGACCATCTCCTTTGTCAGCGCCTTCCGGGTGCCACCGCTCCCTGCGAGCGACAGCATGGTGTCTTGCATGAAAGGAGAAATGAAGAAGTAGCCGACAAAACGAGCGTCCAACTCCTTTGGCCTGGGGCGAATGATGGCTACGTGCTGATTCACACGTGCGGGCAGCACTTCTTCAGGGACGCGGCAACTGCGGGCAACGGAATCACCCGTAATGTTTAGGAGTATGTCCCCAGATTCAACGGTCACCCCCTCGAGCTGATCCGCGTGTTTCTCATCGAGGTGAGCTAGTCCGTCCATGGCGAACTGGCCGTTGTAGACGTTTTGGCTCCGAATGAGGGAAACACCGCTCTCTTGGTAAACCGACTCTCCGCCTCGAGGCGTCGAGCCACTGCCGATCTTCGAACAGTAGTCACCAAGCCGCACCGCACCCCACGCTCGGCCAGTCATGCCCCCAACTCCTCGAAGTTCTCCTGAATCTTGGCCGCCAGCTCCACCGCTTCCTTGTTCAGGTCGGCCAGCTCCACATGGATGTCGCGCAGGGTCTGCTCGAAGTCGAAGTCCTCGTCCTCTTCGGGCGGGGCGACGCCGACGTAGCGGCCGGGGGTGAGGCTCCAGTCGGCGGCCTCGATCTCCTTGCGGCCCAGGAGCTTCACCAGCCCCGGCACGGCTTCGAGCTCGGCCTTCGGGAAACGGTCCTGCAACCACGCCACCTGCCGGTGGAAGTAGACGGCGAGCTTCAACTGCTCGACCGCCGCCTTGCGCTCCTCGTCGAGCTGCTTCACCACCCGGCCCGTGGCGCGGCGGTCGTAGGCCGCGGAGATCGCATCGTCGGCCGCCAACTCGGCGCCGAGATCCGCCACACGCACGCCGAGCTTGTAGAGCAGGTCCACCTGCTTGACGAGACCGCGGATCGCCTCAGAGATGGGGTCGAACGCCTTGCGCGCCGCGTGCTGGGCGTCGTTCTTGTCGGGCAGCGCCTTGGCGAATTTCTGGCCGAATGCGGTGAGACCCGCCAGGAGTTTCTTCGCGTCGGCATCGTAGAGCATGGCGGCGTCGCGCAGCTCGGCCACGGCATCGGCGAGCGCCTGCTTCTTGCCAGCGTCGTTGTCGGCGTGCTTCGCCGCCGCCTTGGCGAGCGCATCGAAGCGGCCGCGCAGATCCGCGAGCGTGGCCTCGAAGGAGGCGAGCGCCGCCGGCACGGCGGCGCTCTCGGCGCACACGCGGCCGAGGTAGTCCTTCACCAGCCCGAGGAAGCGCTTCTGCTGGTCGCGGTAGAGCCAGACGATCGCCGCGAGGTTGTGCATCTGCTCGGGCGAGAAGTCGTAGATCTTCCGCGTGACCTTGCGGAAAACGTTGCGCGCGTCGAGCATCAGCACCTTGTCCCTGCGCTCGGGCGGCTTGGCCCGGTCGAAGTGCCACAGCTCGCAGGGGACAGCGCGGGTGTAGAAGAAGTTGGAGCGGATGGAGATCATCACGTCCACGTCGCCCGTCTCGACGATCTTCTTGCGCACCTCCTTCTCGCCGTGCCCGGCACTCGAGGCCTGCGAGGACATGACGAAGCCGGCACGGCCCTTCGCGTCGAGGTAGCTCCAGAAGTAGGAGATCCAGAGGTAGTTGCCGTTGCCGACCTTCTTCTGCTTGTTCACGCCCGGCAGGCCGAAGGGCAGGCGCGGGTCGCCCTTGATCCGCTCGGCATCCACCAGGTCCACGTTGAAGGGCGGATTGGCCATCACGAAGTCGCACTTGCCGGCGAGGCTGTGCTCGTCCTGGTAGTAGGTGATGGCCTCGGCGATCTTCCCCTCCAGCCCGTGCACCGCGAGGTTCATCTTGGCGATGCGGATGGTGTCGCGGTTCTTCTCCTGGCCGTAGAAGACCACCTTCTTCGCGGTGTCGCCGCCCTCGTGCTCGATGAAGTGGCTCGACTGCACGAACATCCCGCCCGAGCCGCAGGCCGGGTCGAACACCGTGCCGTGGTCGGGTTCGATGACGTTGACGATGGTCTGCACGATCGAGGATGGCGTGAAGAACTCGCCGTTGTCGTGGGCCTTCTGGATCGAGAACTTGGCGAGGAAGTACTCGTAGATGCGGCCGAAGACGTCGCCGGTGGCCCGCTTGATCTGCTCGCTGTTGAACAGGCGCATCAGGTCTTCGAGCACTTTCGTCTCGAAAATGCCGTAGTCTTTTGGCAGCACGCCGAGGAGCGGCTCGAACTCGGCCTCGATGGCGGTCATGGCCTCGGTCACCAGCTTGGGCAGGTCGGTGCCACTCACCGCGGCCTGCTGCATGATCCAGTCGTAGCGGGCCTTCTCCGGCAGGTACAGCGAGCGGCGCGCGATGTAGTCGGCCGCGAGGACCTTGCGCTTGGGCATCTTGCCACTCGCCTGGTCGGTGTCGATTTGATGGTGGGCGGCGTCAAACCGGTTGGCGGCGTGGCGCAGGAAGATAACCCCCAGCACGGGCATGAAGTAGTCGCTGGAGGTGAGCTTGGAGTTGGCGCGGAGGTTGTCCGCAGCCTCCCAGAGATCGCTTTCGAGCTTCTCGATGTCCTTGAACGCGTCGCTATTCATGCTGTGTCGGGATTCCCTTTGTTCATGTCATCGGTGCTGGGAGGATACACGGCACTCACTTTCGGGTTCACAATGCGGGCACACGACGTGTGTCTCCACGAGGCTCAACGTCCGAAATAACCCGCGGCAGGTGGGACAGCCTCAGAATCAGCACGTGGGTATCGCCCGCCGTCGGGTTGATATCGTCGTTGGACGGACAGTCGAAGCAAGGATTCTTGGGTGCCTTCGGCCGATGGCTGCAAGAAACCACTTGAGGGTAGCTGGCCATAGCAGAGCTCCATTGGTCGGGCTTGGACCTGGCGGTATCCACTTGCCTTGGAGCGTGCCATCTGCAACTGTGCCATTCAAGTAGAGAAAGCAAAAAGCTGGCTTGTCAAGGGAACTGGAATCACGAATGAAGTCTGACTTATCGATGTTGCTCGTAGTGACATCAACAAACAAACATCGAAGTTCAAGCAGAAGCGGAGTGTAGGGCTTCAGGCAGTGTCCCCACACGTGACGCAGCTCGTAAAGGGATACGTTGCCGTCCTTCTCTGGCTTCAGATCGATCACGATCGTTGAACTAGGGCGACCAGCTTGGGCAAGCGCCTTCGGAATGAATAGGTGCCACTTCAAAGGCCAAGCCGAATTCAACGGCAGCCGCCTTTTCAGCAGCTGCGGGATCAAGCCACGCCGACAGCCCCACAATGAAATCCGGTCCGGTTCACAATAGCGGATGCCGTCCAGTCGCCGTCGCTTGCGGTAGATCCAGTACATTGGCCCCTCGCCCCCTTGGCACACCGAAGCCAGGTTCCCAAGGCGCATTGATGACTACGATCACAGTTCGATCACAATCCAGCTTAGTACCAAGCTGCAATCCGAGTTGCCGTCTCTACAACTTGTTGAAAACTCTGGTGCCGGAGGTCGGACTCGAACCGACATGGGCTTGCGCCCGCGGGATTTTGAGTCCCGTGCGTCTACCAGTTTCGCCACTCCGGCATCGTGGCAACCCGAAGGGTCGCGGACACGGAGAATGCCACGGATGCCGGACGAGTGTCCAGACCGCGGCTCCCCGGAAGGCGCCCGTCGCCGGAGCGAGCCAGTTGCCATGAAACCAGCTCTGGCAGCGGGTTTTCGCTTGCATGCCGGCGCCGCTCGCCGTACATGAACTGTTGCTATGCGAAGAATGACCGTGTGGGCCTGCCTGGGAGTCGCGGGGGCCGCGGCGCTGTTCCTGCCGGGGGTCGGGGCCGAGCGCCCGCGGGCGACGGCCCGGGGGGAGGCGGCCGCCGGGCC